>Ga0247831_1000266_pt1 | contig 117377 bp, 121 predicted proteins | sample LaCruzMarch2015__9_FD_192406 | JGI IMG/M metagenome (GOLD analysis project Ga0247831, IMG submission 192406) | Freshwater microbial communities from meromictic Lake La Cruz, Castile-La Mancha, Spain - LaCruzMarch2015_1m | ecosystem: Environmental > Aquatic > Freshwater > Lake | place: Spain...
AGTCGAGAACGCTTGACATGGGGCAGCAGCAACGCCCTACCGCAAGCAAACAGGAACCCGGTCTGTCAATCGTCAGAATAGGTACGTCTGGTAGCGCCATAAGCCACCCCCATTAAAGACGTACTCCGGTTGATGGTGGGCGACCCTGGAATCGAACCAGGCACGGGTCGCCCCGGGAGAGTTACAGTCTCCTGCCGCACCTTGCAGCGCGTCGCCCACTGAAGGCGCGTGATAGTGAAGGGGTCGGGGGGCGTCAAGGCGGAAAAGCCGGCTTGCGCGCGCGCGGACTGCGCCGCATGAAAGGGGCATGTCGGCGGGGCGATCCGCGCGAAGGGGGCCAGAATGAGCGGAGCCGTGAAGCCGACCTGGGTGGTGGACAAGGAACGCGCGCGCCGGGCCGAGGCGCGCGAGACGCTGTGGCTGTTCGGCCTGCATGCCGTGCGCGATGCGCTGGTCAATCCGGCCCGCGAAAAGCTGCGGCTGGTGGTGACGCGCAACGCCGCCGACAAGCTGGCCGAGGCGATCGCGTCCAGCGGGATGGACCCCGAGATTGCCGATCCGCGCCGGTTCGAGGTGCCAATCGACGAGGGGTCGGTACATCAGGGGGCGGCTCTGGAAGTGCGGCCGTTGAGTTGGGGTCGGCTGGAGGATGTCTGCGTCTCCGGCGCGGGCCTGCCCCTGGTGGTCTGTCTGGACCGGGTGACGGACCCGCATAACGTCGGTGCGGTGCTGCGCAGTGCCGAGGTGTTCGGCGCGCGGGCGGTGATCGCCCCCCGCCATCATTCCGCCCCGGAAACCGGCGCACTGGCCAAGACCGCCAGCGGCGCGCTGGAGCGGCAACCCTATCTGAAGGTCACCAACCTGGCCGAGGCGATGGAGAAACTGCGCGAGATCGGTTTCGTGCTGATCGGGCTGGACGGGACGGGCGACGTGCCGCTGGCCAAGGCGCTGGCGGATGCGGGGAGCCGGGCGGTGGCGCTGGTTCTGGGGGCGGAGGGGCCGGGGTTGCGCGACCGCACCCGCGCCACCTGCGACGTGATCGCACGGATCCCGTTCGCCGGGGAGTTCGGATCGCTGAACGTCTCGAACGCGGCGGCGGTGGGGCTGTATGCGGCGTCAACCCGGTGATCCAATCACAACCGCGCGACAACCACTTTAATGCCGCCTTAGGGTTTATAGGTAACAGTGAGGGAAATGGGTCCGGAACTCCCGTTTTCTCTCTCACTGTCCCTCGTTCCACGACTGGCGCCCGGCCGAAAGGATCGGGCGCCTTTTTCCATCTGGAATGTCGGGGCCATGCGGTGCAGGCTACCCCGAGAGGAGGGCCGTAGGATGGTGACGGATGATCTGCTGCGCGACGTGCTGACCTCGACCCGGGTGATCGCCCTGGTCGGCTGGTCGCCCAATCCCGACCGGCCAAGCCACCACGTTGCAGAGTTTCTTTCGGGCAAGGGCTATCGCGTGATTCCGGTCAATCCGGGGCAGGCGGGGGCAGTGGTGCGTGGCGAGGTGGTGCGGGCCCGTCTGACGGACATCGACGAGCCCGTGGACATGGTCGACATCTTTCGCCGATCGGAAGAGGTCGGGCCGGTGGTGGCCGAGGCGTTGCATATGCCGGGGCTGCGGGTGATCTGGATGCAGATCGGCGTGATCAACGAGGCGGCAGCGGCGCAGGCCCGGGCGGCGGGGCTTGTGGTGATTGCCGACCGCTGCCCGGCGATCGAATATCCGCGCCTGATCGGACCCGCGCCGCGGACCTAGTGCTTCTTGACGAACTCGGTCAGGATCACGATCCGCTGGCCTTCGACCCGGCCTTCGATCTGGGCGGCGTTGTCGGCCACCAGGGCGATGCCGCGCACCGCAGTCCCCCGTTTGGCGGTGAAGCCCGCGCCCTTCACCGTCAGGTCCTTGATCAGCACCACCGTGTCACCCTGTGCCAGCAGAACGCCGTTGCAATCGCGATGCTCGACGGCGGCGGGGGCGTCGCCGGTGCCGTCGGGCAGGTCCATCGCCGCCTGCGCTTCGGCCGCCCAGGCCTGATCAATGCTGCCGAGCTTGCGCCAGACCGCGCGCTGCACGTCCGGTTCGGCAGACCACACCGCCCCTTCGAGGCAGCGCCAATGGGCATCGGGGGCGGGTGTCGCCCCGCGACACAGCGGGCAGAGCAGGACCTCTCCCCCCGGCGGGCTGTCCACGGCTTGCAGATCGGTGCCGTCCCCGCAGAACTCGCAAACCCCGCCTGCGCGGGTGATCAGTCGGGCGTCGGCCATGCTTTGCTCCTGTCGGTGATGTGACGGGGGTAAGCGGCGCGACCGGGCGGTGCAAGCCCTGCCGGGGGCTTGGGCCAAAATCGCGCGCCGGGGTCATTTTGCCTCTTGCGGGGGGCTGCGTCCCTTTATAGATGAACACCAGTCCAACCGGCGCGGGCGTAGCTCAGGGGTAGAGCATAACCTTGCCAAGGTTAGGGTCGAGGGTTCGAATCCCTTCGCCCGCTCCAGTGGGATTGTCAGCAAGGGCACCTTCGGGTGCCCTTTTGCATGTCGGGCGGCTTTCCAACCGGCAGGTCGCGCCGTATAAGGCCTTGACCGCCAAGGAGCCCGCCGATGCGCCGCGCGCAAGTGTCCCGCAAGACCAACGAGACAGAGTTGACCGTGACCGTCGATCTGGACGGCACCGGGCAGTGCCGGTCGTCCACCGGGGTCGGGTTTTTCGATCACATGATCGACCAGCTCGCACGCCATTCGCTGATCGACATCACGCTGGCGGCCACCGGGGATCTGCACATCGACGACCACCACACGGTCGAGGATTGCGGCATCGCCCTGGGGCAGGCGCTGGCGCAGGCGCTGGCCGACAAGCGCGGCATCCGGCGTTACGGCCATTTCCGTCTGGCGATGGACGATGCGCAGGTGGCCTGCGCGCTCGATCTGTCGGGGCGGCCCTATCTGGTGTGGAATGTCGATTTCCCGACGGCGAAAGTCGGCAGCTTCGATACCGAACTGGTGCGCGAATTCTTTCAGGCCCTGGCGACCCATGCCGGGATCACCCTGCATGTCGACCGCCTGCACGGGATCAACAGCCACCACATCGCCGAGGCCGCGTTCAAGGCGGTGGCGCGGGCGCTGCGCGAGGCGGTCGAACCCGACCCGCGCCGCGCCGATGCCGTGCCGTCGACCAAGGGCGTGCTGTGATCGCGCCCCGAAAAGTGGACACCGGTTTTCGGATAAGGCGCGTGAGGCGGAAATGAGCCTGACCGTCCTGATCGACTACGATTCCGGCAACCTGCATTCCGCTGAAAAGGCGTTTCAGCGGATGGCGGCCGAGGTTGGCGCGGGCGAGGTTCTGGTCACCTCGCGCCCCGAGGATGTGGCGCGCGCCGACCGCATCGTGCTGCCCGGCGACGGGGCGTTTCCGGCCTGCAGGCAGGCTCTGGGGTCCCGTGGCGGGCTGTTCGAGGCGATCGACGAGGCGGTGACGGTGCGGGCGGTGCCCTTCCTCGGCATCTGCGTCGGGATGCAGATGCTGGCCGATTGGGGGCGGGAATACACCGACACCCCCGGATTGGGCTGGATCGGCGGCGAGGTGGTGCGGATCGTTCCCGACACCCCCGGCCTGAAGGTGCCGCACATGGGCTGGAACGACCTGGTGATCGACCATCCGCACCCGGTTCTGGCCGGCCTCGCGACCGGGGATCACGCCTATTTCGTGCACTCCTACCACTTCCGGGTGGCCGACCCGGCCGAACGGCTGGCCCATGTCGATTACGCGGGGCAGGTGACGGCGATCGTCGGGCGCGACACCGTGGTGGGCACCCAGTTCCACCCCGAGAAAAGTCAGGCGACCGGGCTGCGGCTGATCGGCAATTTCCTGACCTGGCGGCCCTAGGCCGATTTTCGCCGCAGCACCCGCCCGTCGATCGCCAGCAGCCCCGCCGCGATCAGGGCGAACCCCGCCAGATGTTCGGGCCGCAGGGTTTCCCCCAGCACGCCAACCCCCAGCAGGGTGGCGCTGACCGGGATCAGGAACGTGACCAGCGCCAGATTGGTGGCCCCGGCGGCCGCAAGGATGCGAAAGAAGATCAGGTAAGCCAGCGCGGTCGACAGCACCGCCATCCCGATCACCGCCAGCACCGGGGTCAGGGCGGGGGTGGGCAGGCCCCAGGGCCGGTCGACCAGCAGCCAGACCGGGGCGATCAGCGCGGTCGAACACACCAGTTGGCCAAAGGCCGTCGTCATCGGCGCAAGACCCATCCGGCGAAACCGCCGCCCCCAGACGCCGCCAAGCCCATAAGACAGCGCGGCACCGAGACAGGCCAGTTTGGCCCAGATGTCGCCCGTCGCCTCCGCCCCCGACAGCATCACCACAACCCCGCCGAACCCCAGGGCCAGCCCCGCCAGCTTGGCCGCCCCGGCGCGCTCGTCGGTGGTCGCGATATGCGCCACGATCACCGTGAACAGCGGCGTGGTGGCGTTCAGGATGGCGGCAAGGCTTCCGGTGATCTGACCCTGCGCCAGCACGAAGAGGGTGAAGGGCACCGCGTTGTTCAGCACCCCCATCACCGCCAGCGCGCCCCAGGCGGCGGGCCCGCGTGGCACGGCTCCCCCGGTCAGACGCAAGGCAACCCCCAGAACACCGGCGGCCAGTGCCACCCGGCTCCAGACGATGGTCAGCACCGGCAACCCGGTCACCGCCAATTCGATGAAAAAGAACGACCCGCCCCACAGCAGGGACAGGATCATCAACAACAGCCAGTTGCGCGCCGACATCGGGACCTCCGGGGTTCGGGGCCCGGTATGGCCGGATCGCGCAGGCGGCGCGACCCGAAAGCTGTGGTTACTTCACCCGGGTCCAGGTGCCCCCGTCGCGGCAGATCCCCAGAACGCAGCCCTTGACGGCCAGGCTGTTGCCCGACAGCTTCATTTCCGAGTTGTAGGTCTTGTCGCGGTCGGGCGACCAGACTTGGCCATCGTCATAGACGCCGTCGCCATAGGCCACCATGTCCCAGATGATCCGCTTGCCGACATTGGGGCTTTCGATCTCGGCACCCGACCCGTCGAACGCCTTGATCAGAGTGCCGCAGAACGCCGGGCCGCAGGCCTTGACGTCGATATGGCCGAAATTGCCGTTGTCGTCCGGCTTGGTTTTCCAGACGCCTTCGACCGGATCGGCAAACGCGGTTCCGGCGGCGAACAGCAGGGCAAAGCTCAAGGCGAGTGTTCTCATGATGGGTCCCTCCCTAGGATGGTGCGATCATCCGCGACGAATCGTCCCTGTGGCAAGTGTGACGTAGGGTCGGGGTGGTCTTGGCAACGCGAAGACAGCATGCCAAGAGCGCCGCGACGAACCCCGGAGTCTGGCCCATGATCCTCTATCCCGCCATCGACCTGAAAGACGGGGCCTGTGTGCGCCTGCTGCGCGGTGACATGCAGGCGGCCACCGTGTTCGGCGACGATCCGGCAGCGCAGGCGGCCAGGTTCGCGGCGGCGGGGTGCGACTGGCTGCATCTGGTCGACCTGAACGGGGCGTTTGCCGGCACACCTGTCAATGGCGCGGCGGTGCGGGCCATCCTCGCGGCTGTCGATATCCCGTGCCAACTCGGCGGCGGCATCCGCGACATGGCCACGATCGACATGTGGCTGCAGGCGGGCCTTGCGCGGGTGATCCTTGGCACCGTTGCGGTGGAAAATCCCGATCTGGTGCGGCAGGCGGCGCGGGCGTTTCCGGGGCGGGTCGCGGTCGGCATCGATGCGCGGGCGGGCCGGGTTGCAACCAAAGGCTGGGCGGTTGACACCGATGTGCAGGCCACCGACCTCGCCCGGCAGTTTCAGGACGTCGGCGTCGCCGCCATCATCTACACCGACATCGACCGGGACGGCGCAATGGGCGGCCCCAACATCGAGGCGACTGCCGCCCTGGCCCGTGCCGTGACCATCCCGGTGATCGCTTCGGGGGGCGTGGCCTCCCTTGCCGATCTGATCGCGCTGCGCGACACCGGGGTGATCGCCGGGGCGATCTCTGGCCGGGCGCTCTATGACGGGGCGATCGATCTGGGCGCGGCGTTGACGGCGCTGGCTGCCTGACATCATCCGTTCAAAAATATCCTCAGGGGGTGAGCCCGGAACGGGCGAGGGGGGGCGAGCCCCCCCTTTCGCCGGGGTCCGGCAGGCGCTACACTCTGGCCATGTTGAAAATCCGCGTGATCCCCTGTCTGGACGTTGCCGATGGCCGGGTGGTCAAGGGCGTCAACTTCGTGGCCCTGCGCGATGCGGGCGACCCGGTCGAGGCGGCGCGGGCCTATGACGCCGCGGGCGCGGACGAGCTGTGCTTTCTCGATATCCACGCCACCCATGAAAACCGTGGCACAATGTTCGATCTGGTGACCCGCACCGCAGAGGCCTGTTTCATGCCGCTGACCGTGGGCGGCGGGGTGCGCAGTCCTGCGGATGTGCGCGCGCTGCTGCTGGCGGGGGCCGACAAGGTCAGCTTCAATTCGGCGGCGGTGGCCGACCCCGATGTGGTGGCGGCGGCTGCCGACCGGTTCGGCAGCCAGTGCATCGTGGTGGCGATCGATGCCAAGACCGTGGCACCCGGGCGGTGGGAGGTGTTCACCCATGGCGGGCGGCGGGCGACGGGCCTCGACGCGGTGGAGTTTGCCCGGACGGTCGCGGCCAAGGGGGCGGGCGAGATCCTTCTGACATCGATGGACCGTGACGGCACGCGGGCGGGGTTCAACCTGCCCCTGACCCGCGCGGTCAGCGATGCGGTGGCCATTCCGGTGATCGCCAGCGGCGGGGTCGGCACGCTCGATCATCTGGTGGAGGGTGTGACGAAAGGTGGCGCATCGGCGGTGCTTGCGGCGTCGATCTTCCACTTCGGCGACTTCACGCTGCGACAGGCCAAGGCGCACATGGCGGCGGCGGGTCTTCCGATGCGGCTTACATGAACGCGATCGACCGGCTGGCGGCCACGGTGGCGGCGCGGCGCGGCGCCGACCCCGACGAATCGTGGACGGCGAAACTGCTGGCGCGCGGGCCCGACAAATGCGCCGAAAAGTTCGGCGAGGAGGCGGTGGAGGCGATCATCGCCGCCGTCCGGGGCGACCGCGACGCGCTGATCGGCGAGGCGGCGGATGTGGTCTATCACCTGCTGGTGATGCTGGCGGCGCGTGAGGTGAGCCTGCCCGATGTGCTGGCCGAACTGGAGCGGCGCGAGGGCGTCTCGGGGCTGGCCGAAAAGGCGGCGCGGGCCGACCGCGCGACGCCCGCACCCTAACGCAGCACCCGCCCCCCGATCCACGCCGCCGCAAGCGTGACGACCGCCATCGCAAGACCGTACCATGTCACGTAGAACAGCGGGCTGTCTTCGGTGCAGTGCAGCGCATAGGTCGCCGCCGCCCCGGCGCTGCCCGCAAGCCCGGCCATCGCTCCGGCCAGACGCGGGCGGCTGGTGGCCCCGCGCCGCAAGACAAGCAGCAGCACCGTTACCGGCAGCACCGACAAGAGCGGGATCATCGTCAGGCACCAGACCATCGTCTTGCCCTGAACCGCCATCGGCACTCCGCCGGGCGGCGTGGTCGTCAAGGCCCACACCACGGCCGCGCCCGCCAGAACGGCAATCGCGGTCAAGGGCGTGTATCGCAGCAGATCCGCGCCTTCGGGCCGCGCGACGACCAGCATCATCCGCAGCCCGACCGCGAACAGCCCCAGCGTCAGGACGAACCGCAGCGCCGAAAGCGGTGCCAGCACGGCAGAGCCCAGATCGGTCCGGAACCCAAGCACCATGCCGACCGAGATGATGCAAGCGGCCAGCGCCAGACCCAGCCGCAGCGCCAGCCCGTGGGTCAGCGGCGGCTCTGCCACGCTGTCGGCGGCCAGCGCGCTGATCAGATCGTCCGTCTTCATTCCAGGTGCCTTTCCCGCAAGGCCGCCAGCCGCTTGAACGCGCGGTGCAGGGCGACCCGAACCGCGCCTTCGGTCATCATCAGGTGCCGTCCGGTTTCGGCCACGCTGCAGCCTTCGATCCCGATGCGGCGCACCACCTCGGCCGAGCGATGATCAAGCAGCCCGATCATCCGCCGCATGTCGGCGGCCTCGGTCGGATCGGCAACCGGGTCGGCTGCCAGATGGTCCGAGAAATCCTCGATCGGCATGTCGATCCGGCGTCCCCGGGCCCGGAAGGCATCGACCACCTTGTTGCGGGTGATCGCGTAAAGCCAGGGCCGCACCGGCGCTTCTTCAAGCCAGGTGTGACGCTTCAGATGCACGGCCAACAATACCTCCTGCACGATATCCTCGCAGGTCGCCTCGCCCAGCGAACGCCCCCGGTTGCGAACGATGCCCCGGATGACCGGGGTCACCTTGCGCAGAAAGGCCCCATAGGCGCGCGCGTCACCGCCCTTGCCAGCCCGCAGCAACTGCGCCCAATCGTCGTGGTCTTCCGTCATTCTTGCTTTCAGTTCGCTGGCCCCTGAGGCGTTGTTACACAAGGCAACCGATTTCGACCAGTGTCGAGGCCGCCCGGCAGCCGGGTGCCGACGCCGGGGGTCTGGGTGGCGTGGCCGGGCCGGAAAACGTCCTTTCCCCGCGCGGCGGGCTGTGTCACCACAGGGGCCGGACTGCGGGGGGACAACGTGACAAGAACGGACAGCGCCGCGATCACCAAGACGATCACCACGGCGATCATCGGGGCCGGGATGGCCGGTCTGGCCTGTGCGCGGGCGTTGGCCGATGCCGGGGCGTCGGTGACGCTGTTCGACAAGGGCCGCGGGATCGGTGGCCGGATCGCGACCCGGCGCGGGGCGCAGGGCAGCTTCGATCATGGGGCGGTGGCGCTGTCGGCGGACGCGGTACCGGGGCAGCCGCCGCTGCCTGACAGCTATGCCGCGTATCTGGCGACGGCCGAAGGCGAAGGCGCGGCGGCGTTCTGGCCTGCCGCGCAGGGCTGGGTCGGCCTGCCGGGCATGTCCGGCCTACTGCGGCCGATGGCCCGGGGGCTGACGGTGCAGGTCGGGGCCGAGGTGACCGGGGTGCAGCACGCGCCGCAGGGATGGTGCCTGTCGGGGGCGGGGCTGCCCGAAACCGTGTTCGACCGGGTGATCCTGGCCATTCCGCAGCCCCAGGCGATGGTGCTGTTGGCCGGTTGCCCCGCGTTGCAAGCTGCGATTTCCGGGGCGGCGATGCGACCGGTCTGGACGGCGATGGTGCGGTTTGCCGCACCGCTGCCGCTCGACGGCGATCTGATCCTGCGGTCGGGCGGGCCGGTCGCGATGTCGGTGCGGACCTCGGCCAAACCGGGGCGCGACCCGGGCGACGAGGCCTGGGTGATCCACGCGGCGGCAGACTGGACGGCGGCGCATCTGGAACGCGACAAGCCCGAGGCGGCTGCCCTGTTGCTGGCCGCCTTCCTCGACGATGTGGGGCTGCCCGGGGTCCCGGCGCTGATGCTGGAAGGCCATCGCTGGCGCTATGGCCTGACCGACCGCGCCTTGGGGCAGGCTTTCGTCCACGATGCGGCCCTGGGTCTGGCGGTGTGCGGCGACTGGTGTCTGGGGGCCACCGCCGAGGATGCCTTTGCCAGCGGCTGCGCGCTGGCAAAGGCGCTGTTGGCCGATCAGTAAAGTCCGGCCACCCGGGCGCGCAGCCGGACCAGCGCGAGGACGGCGTCGAGGATGGGTGTGGGGGTACCGGTCAGCACGCCAAGCTCCGCCACCGCCGACACCAGCGCGTCGATCTCCATCGGGCGGTGCGCATCCAGGTCCTGCAGCATCGAGGTGCGATGCGCCCCCACCGCCGCCCCGCCATCGATCCGCCGGTCGACGTCGATCGGAAACTTCACCCCGAGCTTTTCGGCGATGATTTGCGCCTCCAGCATCATCGCCCGCGCCACCGCCCGGCTGCCGGGATCGGTGCACAGCACATCGAGCGTCGCGTGGGTCAGCGCCGAGATCGGGTTGAATGACAGGTTGCCCCACAGCTTCACCCAGATCTCGTCGCGGATGCGCGGGCGGACCGGGGCCTTGAGGCCTGCAGCCTGCAACGCGTCGGACAGCGCGACAGCCCGGTCGGACCGCGACCCGTCGGGTTCGCCCAAGGTAAAACGGTTGCCCTCGATATGGCGGATCACCCCCGGCTCCGCCACCTCCGCCGCCGGATAGACCACGCAGCCCAGAACGCGCTGCGGGCCGAAGCCGGTCCACTGCGCATCACCGGGATCGACGGACGCCAGCCTCGTGCCCTCGAACGGCCCGCCGAGGCCGTGGAAATACCACCACGGCACGCCGTTGACGCCCGAGACGATGGTGGTGCCGGGGCCGATCAGCGGCTGCATCAAGGGCACGACGGGCGGCACCGAATGGGCCTTGAGGGTGACGATGACGTAGTCCTGCACGCCCAGTTCCGCGGCGCGCTCCGCGGCCCTGACGGGCCTTGTCGCTGAGGTTCCGTCCTCGATCAGGGTCAGGCCGCGGGTCTGAATCGCCGCCAGATGCGGGCCGCGCGCAATCAGGCTGACATCGGCACCGGCGGCCGCCAGTTTCGCCACGAGATAGCCGCCGATCGCCCCGGCCCCGAAGATGCAGATTTTCAAGAAAGAGCCTCCGGCGGGGATATTTCTACCAGTTGGAAGGGATCAGGCGAGGCCCAGCTTTTCGGCAAGGCCGATGCGTTGCAGCTTGCCGGTGGCACCTTTGGGGATCTCGGCCAGGATCACCACGCGGCGGGGGACCTTGAAGCCGGCAAGCCGGGTTTCGCAGAAGGCGCGGATTGCAGCCTCGTCGGTTGTCATGCCATCGCGCAGCACCACCGCCGCCGCGACCTCTTCGCCCAGTTTGGCATGCGGTACAGCGAAGGTCACGGCCTGCTGCACCGCCGGGTGGTCCATCAGCACGGCATCGACCTCCAGCGGCGATACCTTCTCGCCGCCCCGGTTGATGATTTCCTTCAACCGACCGGTCAGGCTGAGGTAGCCTTCGGCGTCGAAACTGCCCTGATCGCCGGTGCGGAACCAGCGCAGGCCGTCAGCGATGAAAAAGCTTTTCGCATTGGCATCCGGGTTGCCTTCGTATCCCGGCGTCACGTTGGGGCCAGAGATGACGATCTCGCCCACCCCGTCCACCAGCCGGTTTTCCACCTCATGCGCGATGCGGACCTGCGGGCCTGCCTCGACGCCCACCGAGCCGGGTTTCTGGGCGCGCGGCGGCAGCGGGTTCGACGCCATCTGATGCGCGGCCTCGGTCATCCCGTAGCCTTCGATCACCGGGGCGCGGAACGTGGCGGCAAGCTCCAGCATCACCTGCGGCGGCAGGCTGGCCGACGAGGACCGCAGGAACCGCAGCGGCACCCGGGCGATGGTTTCGGCATTGCGGGCGGCGCGGGTCAGGATGGTCTGGTGCATCGTGGGCACCGCCGTGTACCAGGTGGGGGTGGCCGCCTCCATCCAGCCGAAGAATTTCAGCGCATCGAACCCCGGCGCGCACCACACCGACCCGCCCGCGGCGAGGCTTGACGACACTGCCGCCACCAGCCCGTGAATGTGAAACAGAGGCATCACGTTCAGGCAGCGGTCGGCAGCGGTCAGCGCCAGCGATCGCCCGATGTTGCCCGCCGAAGCCGCGACGTTCGACTGCAGCAGCGGCACGATCTTGGGCCGCGAGGTGGTGCCGGAGGTGTGCAGGATCAGCGCCACATCGTCCGGTCCGGGGGCGTCGGTATCGGCCGCCCCGGCCGAGCTTTCTGCGCGCAGCGTGAAGGACCCGGCAGGTGCCGTCGGATCGAACGCCAACCGCAGCACGACCAGTCCCTGCGCCAATGCCGCATCGAGCGCCGCGCCGTGGTGCCCCTCGGGCAGCACGATCGCCTTGGCCTTGAGGTCGGTCAGGTAGAAGTCGAATTCCTCGCGCTTGTAGGCGGGGTTCAGCGGGGCCGTGACCGCGACCTGGGCGATTGTGACGAAGGCCGAGGCCATCTCGGGCCCGTTCGGCAGCACGATCGCGACCCGGTCGCCCCGGCCGATCCCTGCGCCGTGCAGGGCGGCCCGCACCCCGGCGGTTTGCGCGGCGAGCCCCGCATAGGTCAGCCAGGGCCGATCTGGCGCGCCGATGGCGCAGGTGTCAGGGGCGTGCGGGGCGAACAGGGCGGCGAGTGTGGTCATCGGGGGTTCCTCAACGGCAATGACCCCATCCGTGCCGCGCAGGACGCCGCGATGCAAGGGGTCAGACGAAAGGGGGGCGCCGGACGCGCCCCCCCGGCATCAGGGCGGGACGTCAGACCACCTTGACCTCGAAGGTCCCCAGTCCTTCGATATGGCCTGCCATCACATCACCCTTCTGCACCGCGCCCACCCCCGCAGGGGTTCCGGACATGATCACATCGCCTGCCTCAATGTCGTAAAACCGCGACAGGTAGGCGATCATCTCGGGCACTTTCCAGATCATCTGGTTCAGGTCGCCCGACTGTTTCAGCGCGCCATTCACATGCAGCGTGATCGCCCCGTGATCGAGATGCCCGCACTCGGTCGCCGGGATCAGCGCCGCCATCGGAGCGGAACGCTCGAACGCCTTGCCGACCTCCCACGGGCGGCCGGTCTTCTTGGCTTCGCCCTGCAGGTCGCGGCGCGTCATGTCCAGCCCCAGCCCGTAGCCGAACACATGGTCCAGCGCCGTCTCCACCGGAATGTTCTTGCCCCCCGACTGCAGCGCCACCACCAGTTCCATCTCGTAGTGGACATCGCCGGTTTCCGGCGGATAGGGGAATTCGCCGGTCAGATCGATGTTCTGCGGGTTCTTCTGGAAAAAGAACGGCGCTTCCTTGTTGGGGTCATGGCCCATCTCGATTGCATGGTCGGCATAGTTCCGCCCGATGCAGTAGATGCGGCGCACCGGGAACAGTGCGTCGGTGCCGCGCACCGGAATGGCCGCCTGCGGGGCCGGGGGGATCACATAAGCGGACATCGGTCCATCCTTTTTCTTTGGTTAAACAACGGTCAGGCGCGGTTCGCCGCGTAGTATTCGACCTTGCGTTCTGCCCACGCAAGACCTTCGGCAAACAGGAAGGCAAAGAAGAACAGCACCAGCAGCAGCGCCCAGAAGTGCAGCATCAGGAAATTCGAGGAATAGATCTCGAACAGCTTGCCAAAGCCCACCACCGACACCAGAAGCTGGCCGACGATCACGCCCTTGACGCCGCGGATGACGCCGATCCTGACGCCGGCAAGGATTTCCGGCAGCGCCGCCCAGACGTAGATGCTGGAAAACGCCTGCCAGCCGGTCGCCCCGAAACTGCGCGCCATTTCCACCAGGCTGGGCGAAATCTGCATCACCCCCGCCCGTGCGTTCAGGATGATGATCCAGACCGCGAACAGGAAGGTGGTGATGATCACCGTTTCCTCGCCAAAGCCGAAAAGCACCATCAGCACCGGCACCAGCGCCGACAAGGGCGCCGAGATGAACATGTTGACCCACGGCAGCACCAGCCGGTCCAGAATGACCGACCGGCCCATCAGAACCCCCAAAGGCACCCCGATCACAATCGCCAGCCCGACCCCCCACAGGAAACACCGCGCGGTAATTCCAAGCGCAATCAGGAAGTTGGCCTGCGGCACGATCTCGACCATCTTGACCAGAACCGCGCTCAGCGGCGGCAGGATGAACGACACCCCCGCCCGCCCGATAACCTCCCACGCCACCGCCCAGATCAGCAGCGACGCCATCATCGGTATGTTGTAACCCGCGATCCTCATTGGCTACTCCACATAGCTGCGCAGCGAGGCCCAGATCCGCTCGACGGTGTCCAGATAGCCGGGGTCGCGGCGCATCGCATCGGGGCTGACGTGACGGTCGATCTTCGGCTCGATCACTTCCGACACCCGGCTGGGGCGGGGCAGCAGCACCGCGATCCGGTCGCTGATGTAAACCGCCTCTTCGATGGAGTGCGTGACGAAGATGAAGGTCTTCTTCTCATCGGCCACCAGCGCCAGCATGTCTTCCTGGAATTTCCGGCGGTTCTGCTCGTCCACCGCCGAAAACGGCTCGTCCATCAGCAGGACATCGGCATTGACCGCCAGCGCCCGTGCCAGACCCACCCGCTGCCGCATGCCCCCTGACAACTGGTGCGGGAACTTGCGTTCAAACCCCGCCAGACCCACCGCCTTGATATACTTCTCGGCCACGCCCTCGCGCTCCGACAAGGGAACCCCGCGCAACTCCAGCCCGAAGGCCACGTTGCGGATCACGCTCGCCCAAGGCATCAGCGCGAAATCCTGAAACACGAAGGCCCGGTCGCGCCCCGGCCCCGCCACCGGACGCCCGTTCACCAGAATCTCGCCCGAGGTCGGCTCCAGCAGCCCCGCGATGATCTTCAGCAGCGTGGTCTTGCCACACCCCGACGGCCCCAGCAGCGAGGTCAACTGTCCACGCGGAAAGTCCAGCGTCATGTTGTTCAGCGCCTGCACGTTCCCGGCATAGACCTTCGACACGCCGCGCACCGAAACTGCCGCATCCACCGCTGCCATCATCATCGCGCACCCTTCCTGTCAGGCCGAAGCCAGTTGTGTTCGACCTTTTCCAGCAGATCGAGGCTGATCACCGCCACCGCGATGATCGAGAAAATCGCCGCATACATCCGGGCGTAATCGGCCCGGCTCTGCGCATAGGTGATCAGATCGCCCACCCCGGTCGGCGTGATCAGCAGTTCCGCCAGAATGGCCCCGATGAACCCCGCGGAGATCCCCAGCCGCAGGCCCGCGAAAATGATGGGCGAGGCCGACGGCAGGATGATCTTCAGGATGATATCCCGCCGCGTGCCCAGAAACGCGGTGCCCATCTCGATCAAGGACGTCTGCGTTGACCGCACCCCGTTCATCGTGTTCAGCACGATCACCGGCATCGCCATGATCGCCACAACCAGCACCTTGGACGTCAGGCCGATGCCGTAGGCGAGCACCAGCAGCGGGATCAACGCGGCAAGGGGGGCCGCCTGCGCCACGATGAACACCGGCGAGCCGAACCATTCCGCCCGGCGGCTGAGCCCCATCCAGATGCCCGCCGCAACCCCCAGCACCCCGGAAATCACGATCCCCAGCACCAGCGGCTTCAACGTCTCGGGATAGGCGCGTGCCATCGAGCCGTCGAGGATCATCGCCCACAGCCCGGCCATCGTCTCCAGAAATCCCGGAAACGCCGGGCTGATCGGAATCCGCGCCGCGAATTCCCACAGGCTGAACACCAGCACGAAGGACAGGTATTTCAGCGCGGTCTTGCTGGTCAGGGCAGGGGGCATGAGGTGTCTTTCAGCCAGGGGAAGGCCGCCGCAGGTCGCCCTGCGGCGGCCAGAGGCATCAGCCGCCGATCTTGGCCAGTGCGGCGTTCAGCGGCCCGAGGTCCCAGAAATCCTCGACCTTGAAGGTGGCCTTGTCGCCTTCCAGTTGCCCCGATTCCGAATAGAACTCGAAATCCGCCAGCACCGCCTCCATGCCCCCGCCGGTCGGGCTGTAAAGCCCCCCCGCCACGGCTTCGGCATAATAGGCGTCGACTTCCGTCAAGAGTTCGGGCGGCAGGTCGGCCAGCAGGTTGTATTTCACCCGCTCTTTCTCGATGATCGTCGGGTCGGTGGTCATGTCCTTCCAGGTCTGCGCCAGCGCCTCGACAAGGATCGCCACATCTTCCGGGTTGCCGGTGATCCAGTCCTGATTGGCGAACAGCACCTCGTCCGAGGCCAGAACCTCGAACATCGGCAGCACGGCGAACCGGTCACCCGCCTCGGCCAACAGCTTGTTCTTGTTCGACAGATCGACGATCGAGGCATTGACCTGCCCCTGGATCATCGCGATCACCCGGTTTTCCGACCCCGGCACATAAGACCGCTCGCCAAAGGTGATGCCTTCGCGGTCTTCGATGATGTTGGCAATCGCGTCCGTGCCACCGCCGCGCGAATGCAGCGTGATCGGCTTGCCGTTCATGTCGGCCCAGGTGGTCACCGATTTTTCGACCACCGGGAAGAACACCAGTTTGGACACCTGGAAGAACAGCCGCAGCGGGGCTTTCGACTGCTGGATCACCGAATAGGGCGAGCCGATGCCGATATCCATCTGCCCCGACACCAGCGCCTGGATCGCCAGTTCTTCCTTGGCGAACACCGTCATCTCATAGTCCAGCCCCTTTTCACGGGCGCGTTCGAACGCGACCAGCAGGGCGAGTTGTTCGACCGATGCCACATCGCCAAGGGCGACGCGGATGGTTTCGGCTTGCGCCGCGGTCCCGACGGACGCGGCGAGGGCGATGCTGCTGATCGCAGTCAGCAGGGACTTGCGCAGGATGTTCATGTAAAGCCTCCCTTGGCAGTGAATCATTGCGAAACCAATGCCGCTTTTTCTGACCATTTCGATGGTCGCCGCGTGTTTGGTTGCATTGGTCTATCATCATTTGCCGAACGATCAACCGGTTTGTGATTGATGCGCTGCGGCATCCCGCAAGTCTCGCCCGCATGATCTTTTGCGATGGCAGTGGTTTAGCCTGAACCTGATCGGGAGATGCTGCGGATTTCCACAGAATTCTTCGCCTCGGAACCGGTGGCGCCCCTGTCACAATCGGCTCCACGCCCCTTGTGTCCACCCGAAAATTGGTTTTACTTCCCGGACCATTTCATTCAATGATCCAACCAATCACTGATTCGCTCCGAGGTTCAGAATGGAAGACATCGCCGCCGGCGTCGTGCAGCTTCGGGCCTATCTGGCGCAACCGGGCATCCGCCCGAATGACCGACTGCCGCCGGAACGCGTGTTTTGCGAGGAGCTGGGACTTTCCCGGGTCGAGTTGCGCAAGGCGCTTGCGGTTCTGGAAGGCGAAGGGGCGATCTGGCGGCATGTCGGCAAAGGAACCTTCGTGGGCTCACCGGCCGCCGCGCCCACCACCCTGTCCACCGACCAGATTTCCAAACGCATCTCGCCGCAAGAGGTGATCCAGGCCCGCATGACGCTGGAACCGGCGCTGGCCTGGCAGGCGGCCCTGAATGCCAATGCCGAACAGATCGAAACCCTGCACCGCATCACAACCGGCAGTCGGCGGGCCGCGAGTTGGCGCGAGTATGAAACCCTCGACAACAGCTTTCACCGCACCATCGCCGAATGCAGCCAGAACACGCCGCTGCTGGCGATGTTCGATCAGTTGAACGCGATGCGCCGCGCGGTGGTCTGGGGGCGGCTGCGCGCCAAATTCGACGTGCCGCCGGTGGATCACCACAGCTTTGCCGAACACGACGCCATCCTTGCGGCCGTCGAAGACCGGGACGGACCCGCCGCGCGCGACGCCATGCAGGCGCATCTCGTCACGGTGCGCCGGTCGTTGTTCGATCGCTGATCCCCGCCGGACCCGCCGCGCCGCACGAGCCCGGTCGGCCGCAGATCAGCCCGCCGTGACCGGAGCCGCACCGAAGGTCCACACGTCGATCGGCATCGCGCGCCCGCGCAGCGTCAGGGCCGATCTGGGTGTGAAACCGGCCACCGACCAGTCCTGACCGACCCGCTGCATCAGCGCGTCGCTGCACAGGATGCGGCAGCCAAGCTCGCGCGTCGCGGCCTCCAGCCGACTGGCCACATTGACCGTGTCGCCCAACACCGCAAACTCCAGCCGCCGCATCGGGCCGACGTCGCCCAAGATGACCGTGCCGAAATGCACCCCGACCGACACACCGATCCGCGCAGCCGTGGCGGGCAGGGCGGCGTTCATCGTGTCGGTCACGGCAATGATCCGCCGTGCCGCCCGCAGCGCCCCGCGCGCGTCATCCGGCCCCGGCTGCGGTGTGCCGAAGGTCGCCATCACCCCGTCGCCCAGATACTTGTCCAGGGTTCCGCCATTGTCGAACACGGCCGTCTCGATCACGGCGTAATACTTGCGCAGGATGTCGACCGTGGCCTGCGGGGTCAGGGTTTCGGCCAGTTTGGTGAACCCGACGATGTCGACGAACATCACCCCGATCTCGACGGTCTGCACCCGGCCGATGTCATGGCTGCGTGACGCCAGAACGTCGACCATGTTGGGCGAGAAATAGCGCGACAGGTTGGCGCGCTCTTCCGCCAGTTGCGCCTGCCGGACGATCAACTGTTCGCTGCGCCAGCTTTTCAGGGCCAGGATCGTGGCCACGATCAGGAACGCCACGACCTCCTGCAGGCGCTGGCCCATCTGCACCGCATTGGGGTCGATCAGACCCTGCAGGCGGGGATAGGCGGCAAAGACCGGCTGCAGGGCGGCGGCAATGTCGGCATTCTGGTGTCCGATTGCGGCGATCACCAGTGCGGCGGCCAGCCAGGTCCCCGACATCATCAGCCCGACGGTCAGGATCGTGCGCCAGGAATAGGCCAGCATCGCCAGAGCCAGCAGGATGTAGAAGATCGAAAATTTCCCGGTCAGATAGCTGATCGCCGATGGCATCTTTTCGGACGTGAACGGATTGGGCAGCACCGTCAGGAACAACACCAATATCAGATCGACCGCCATCAGCGGCACTTCAAAACGCCCGGCGTTGCGCGAGCCGCGCATTCCCAGACCGCGCCGGGCCAGGCGGCGGCGCAGCAGGTCGGTGGCCAGCAGTCCCCCCAGCAGTGCCAGCGAAAACACCATCACGGGATCGCGGTTGAACACCGGAACCAGCACGATCAGAAGGACGACCGTGGCGCTGCGCGCAGTGGCCGCGATGCGCTGGCCGATCCGCTGTTCCTCGGCCAGCGCAGCGCGCAGATGGGGGTCGTCCGGCAGGCTGGCCGCCTGGCGCAGCCGGGTCAGCAGTCGGGGGCGGTCTTCGGCGGGGGGCGGCACGGCAGGCTCCGACCATTTCGGTGCCAGACGATGGCACAGCGCCGCGCGATGCGCCAGCCGGGTTGGGGGGATGACGCCGCCGGAACCGGTGCGGGAATGCGACTTGCGTCGTGCGGCGGGCTGGGTCATCTGTTTGAACGGGGAACAATCGGGGGCGGGCCATGCTGAAAGGTCTGGACAATCGGCTGACGGCGGAGGTGCTGTTCGCTCTGCGCGCGATGGGGCATGGCGATACGCTGGTGCTGGCAGACACCAACTTTCCCGCCGACAGCCTTGCGCGGCAGACGGTGACGGGCCGCGTGCTGCGGATGGACAATCTGACGGCCGCCGAGGCGGCGCGGGCGGTCCTGTCGGTGCTGCCGCTGGATACGTTTGTCGCGGATTTCGCGGGCCGGATGCAAATGGGGGATGCGCCGGATCAGGTCCCTGCCGTGCAGGCCGAAGTGCAGGCGGTGATCGACGCCGCCGAAGGCCGCCCGCGCCCGATGGTGGGCATCGAACGGTTCGACTTCTACGAACGGGCCAAGGCGGCCTACGCTGTCATCCAGACCGGCGAGCGGCGGTTCTACGGGTGTTTCATCTTTCGCAAGGGCGTGATCCCGCCGGAGGTCTGAATGAGCAAGGTTGTCATTCTGGGGGTGTTCGTCGCCGATGCCGCCTTTCGCGCGGCCCGCCTGCCGCGCCTTGGCGAGACGATCCTGGGGGACGGCTTTGCGCTCGGGCCCGGCGGCAAAGGGTCGAACCAGGCGGTCGCGGCGGCGCAGGCCGGGGCCGAGACGCATTTCATCACCCGTCTGGGCAGCGACCCGTTCGCCGACATGGCGCTGGCCATCTGGGCCCGCGCCGGGGTGCATCCGGCGGTCAGCCGACATGCCGACAGCTATACCGGGGCGGCGTTCATCTTCCTCGAGGCGACGACGGGCAACAACGCCATCATCGTCTGCCCCGGTGCGGCGGGCGCGATCTGCGAGGCCGACATCGAGGCGCGGGCCGACCTGATCGCCAGCGCGGATGTAGCCGTCGTGCAACTGGAGCAACCGATGGTGGCTGCGCTGCGCCTGTTGCAGATCGCGCGGGCGGCGGGGGTGCGGACCATCCTGAACCCGGCGCCGGCAGCCGCACTGCCGCCCGGGATGCTGTCGTTGTGCGACTACGTCACTCCCAACGAATCCGAGGCCGAGGCGCTGACCGGACTGCCCGTGACTTCGGTGGACCAGGCGCTGGAGGCAGCGCGTGCGTTGGTCGCGGGCGGGGCGGGAGCCGCCCTGATCACGCTGGGGGAGAAGGGGGCGCTCTATCACGACGCGGCGCGGACCGTGCATCTGCCGGTGTTCGCGGCGGGACGGGTGGTCGACACGACCGGGGCGGGCGATGCGTTCAACGGCGGGTTCGCCGCCGCTTTGGCCGAAGGGATGGACCCGGTGGCCTCGGCGCGCTTTGGCTGCGCCACCGCCGGGATTTCGGTGACGCGGGCCGGGGCGGCCGCCGCGATGCCGATGCGGACCGAGATCGACGCGCTGCTGACCCGAGGCTGACCACGCGGTCAGCCGGCACGTGCCAGCCTGCGGGGGGCGGGCGGCTGCCGGGCGGCGCGAACCGGGCCCGCCAGCAGCACCCGCGCCTCGTGCGCCTTCAGCGTCAGGCGCGCCGAGGTATAGGTCGCCTCGGTCACCGGCGTGTCAAGCTGCGGGAATACCGCGAAAATCTCGGCCTGCTGGTCCTCGTCCAGGCCGCCCAGGCTGCGCGGGCCGGGCTGAAAGCTTTCGCTCCACGCGCCATCGGCCCGGATCACCTCATGGCGGTCGAACATCAGGTGCAGGTAGGTGACGGTGGGCACCACCGCCGCCAGAACATCGGGCAGATCCAGCAGGTGAAGGGCGCGGACGAACACTTCCGCCTCGCCGAACAGCAGTTCCGCCCGGCCGCTTTGCACCAGCATGCGGTGCTGGCGCGACACCATCGTGTCGCAGGACGGGCAGTCCGGCCCGAGCGCCCCCTTGCGGATCAGGATCGGATGCAGGGCCGCATGGCCGCGCAGGTCGGCCCCCTCGACCGTCTTGCGGCCGATCCAGCGCAGGGTCTGATAGCCGTTGTCGCGCGTCAGCACCCGGTCGCCGACCGTCAGCGTCTCGATCGCGCGCAGGCCGTCGCGGGTCTCGATCCGCGTGCCGGGGGTAAAACACGACACGATGGTTTCGATGTTGGTGAAGGTCAGGCTGCCGGTGAACACCCCGGCTGCGGTGTAGAAGTCGACCGTGCCGTTTTCGGAGTTCAGCGGATCGCGCCGCACCCGGAAGTTGCCCGCCCCCGACAGGTCGAGCACGTCGCCGTCGTCGGGGTTTTCGTCGCCTTCCACCACGTCGCCCGCCCGGCCCACGATGGTATCCGACCCGGCCCCGCCGGACAGAAAATCCGCCCCGTCGCCGCCGATCAGCAGGTCGTCCGCGTCGCCGCCATACAGCGTGTCGTTGCCGTCGCCGCCGTCCAGCGTATCGCGGCCCAACCCGCCGGTCAGGCTGTCTGCGTTCGCGCCCCCGGCAAGGCTGTCGTCGCCATCGCCACCGTCCAGCGTGTCGTTGCCTGCGCCGCCGAAGATCAGGTCATCGCCCGCGCCGCCCCCCGCCAGATCATTGCCGTCGCCCGCGTCCAGCGTGTCGCGGCCCGCGTCCCCGGCAAGGGTGTCGGTGCCGGTGCCGCCCTGCAGGCTGTCATTGCCGTCGCCGCCTTCGACCACGTCATCGCCGCCGCCACCCAGCACGGTGTCATTGTCGGCACCGCCATAACCGAAATCCTCGCCATCGCCGAGGCTGATGCTGTCGTTCCCCGCCGCGCCGTAGATCTCGTTCCAATAGACGTCGCCGACCAGCCCCTGATTGTCGAACCCGATCAGCGTGTCGTTGAACGCCGTCCCGTAAATCCCGTCGACCCCGGCAAGCACATCGCCCGCCGCGTCACCGCCCGATGTGGCCCCGGTCGCGAGGTTGATCGAAACCGCCGCCCCCGACGCGGAATAATCGAGGAAGTCCATATCCTCGCCGCCGTAAAGCGTGTCGGCCCCGGCCCCCCCGGCCAACGTGTCGTCACCCGACTCGCCACTCAGAAAATCGTTGCCGGTCCCGCCGGTCAGCCGGTTTGCGCCGGAATTGCCTGTCAGGGTGTCGTTGACCGCCGAGCCGGTCAGGTTCTCGATCCCGATCAGGACGTCGCCCGCCGCATCGCCGCCGCTGCCTGTCGCCCCGTTCAGCGACACCGACACACCCGATGTCGAGCCGGAATAGTCCGCCGTGTCGGTGCCGTCGCCGCCGTCCAGCCGATCGGACCCGCTGCCACCGATCAGCCGATCGGCATCCCCCCCCCCATACAGGCTGTCGTTGCCTGCGGCCCCGGTCAGCAGATCGTCCCCCGCCCCGCCGGTCAGGATGTTGGCCGCCCCGTCGCCGGTCAGGCTGTCACCGCTGTCCGAACCGCTGACATTCTCGATCCCGGTCAGGGTGTCGCCCGCCGCATCGCCGCCGCTGCCGGTTCCGGTGCCCAGGTTGACCGACACGCCGCTGGCGGATCCTGCGTAATCCGCCGTGTCGCTGCCAGATCCGCCGTCCAGCAGATCGGCCCCGCTGCCGCCGTCAAGCAGGTCGGTGTCGTTGCCGCCATAGAGGCTGTCGTTGCCGTCGCCGCCAAACAGGCTGTCGTTGCCCGACGACCCCGACAGCAGGTCGGCACCCTGTGCGCCTGACAGTTGGTTCGCCGCGTTGTCGCCGGTCAGGCTGTCGTTGTACGCCGACCCCGACAGGTTTTCGATGCTGGACAGGCTGTCCCCTGTCGCGTCCCCCCCCGACTCCGACCCGGTGGCGAGGTTGATCGATACCCCGGCCCCCGATGTTGCATAATCCGCCGTGTCGACGCCCGACCCGCCCTCCAGCCGGTCCGCGCCCGCGCCGCCTGACAGGGTGTCGTTGTCATTGCCGCCATACAGGCTGTCGTTGCCGCCGCCGCCCGAAAGGCGATCAGCCCCCGACCCGCCGTAAATCTGGTTGGCCACCCCGTCACCGGTCAGCGTATCGGCAAAGGCCGACCCGGTTAGATCCTCGATGTCCGACAGCACATCGCCGGTCGCATCGCCTCCCGAGGTGGTGCCGGCCTCCAGGTCGACCGCGACCGCAGCGGTGGACGCCGAATAATCCGCCCGGTCGGTTCCGCTGCCCCCGGTCAGCGTATCGGCCCCGGCCCCCCCGATCAGCGTGTCGTTGCCCGCGCCCCCCGACAGCAGGTTGTCGCCCGCATCGCCGGTCAGACTGTCACTGTAGTCCGATCCGATGACATTCTCGATCCCGGTCAGGGTGTCGCCCCCGGCATGCCCCCCCGACCCGCGACCCGTCGTCAGGTTCACCGAGACGCCCGACGTCGAGGCGCTGTAATCGGCATCATCGATGCCGCTGCCGCCGCTGAGGCTGTCGCTGCCGGTGCCGCCGATCAGTGTGTCGTTGTCGTCGCCGCCAAACAGCCGGTCATTGCCGCCATTGCCCAGCAGAAGATCGTCGCCCGCCAGACCGTTCAGCGTGTCCGCAGTGTTGCCACTGGTCAGGGTGTCGTCCCCGGCCGTGCCGTTGATCGTTGCCATGTCGTCTGCCTGCTCGTGCCCATCCCGGATCTTGGCGTCCGGATCTGTCGGTCATGGCCTGTCCGCCCCGAAACGGGACGGTTCATGCCACAGCCGATCCCGTCATCGGTGCGGCGCATTTGTGGCGGATTTTGGGCAGCCCGCCCCACGGCGCGCAAAAAGGGCGGCCGATGGCAGGATTGTCGCGCGGTCGGGGCTGCGGCCCGCAGCCCGGACCCGGTCAGATGTTGGTCCAGCCCCCGTCGATCACATGGGCAACCCCGGTGGTGTAGCTCGACTCGTCGGACGCGAGATAGACCACCAGCGCCGCGATTTCCTCGGCGGTTCCGATCCGGCCGATCGGCTGTCGGGCGATGAAAGCCTTTTTCGCCGCTTCGTAGTCGCCGGTCGCGCGCAGCCGGTCCTGCAGCGACGGGCTGTCCACCGTGCCGGGGCAGATCGCGTTGCACCGGATGCCGCGTGTCACGAAATCGGCGGCGATCCCCTTGGTCAGCCCGATCACGCCGGCCTTGGTCGCGCCATAGACGAACCGGTTGGGGGCCGCGATGACCGACGACACCGCCGAGGCCATGTTGATGATGCTGCCGCCGCCGCGCTCCAGCATGCCGGGCAGAAAGGCGCGGCACATCCGGTACATCGCCGTCAGGTTCAGATCGAGGCTGAAGGCCCAGTCCTCTTCCTCGCAGTCGAGGATCGTTCCGGCGGCGACGTGGCCTGCGCAGTTGAACAGGATGTCGGGGGCCACCTCGGTCACCGCCTGCGCGATCGACACCGGATGGCGGACGTTCAGGTGCCGCACCTGCAGCCCTTCGGCGGCCAGACCATCGAGGGCGACCTGATTGACGTCGGTGGCGATCACGCTCGCCCCCTCGCGGGCCATGGCCAGGGCCGCGGCCCGGCCAATCCCCTGACCCGCCGCCGTGACCAGTGCCGTCTTGCCGTTCAGCCGTCCCATCGCAGTCTCCCGATACCCTGCCGGACGCTAACCGGGGTGCGGCATCATGGCAACAGCGTCAGCCAGCCCCGGCGCGCGCGGGCACGATCTGCTGCGCGATCCCGGCGAGGCACAGATACAGCGATGTCACCACCAGCCCCCAGGACGCCCAGCTTTGCGGATCGAAATTGACCCAGGCGGCCCAGGCGGCAAACAGCACCCAAGTCAGCGCCACCGGCAGCGACACGGCCCGCCAGCGCATCGTGCGGACCGGATGGATGAATTTCAGGTTGGTGAACATCGTGGCGGTCAGCCCGATCGTGATGAACAGGATCACCGCAGGCGACGGTTCGATCGCAAACAACACCAGCACGACCATGTTCCAGCAGGCCGGAAACCCCGCAAAGGATTTGTCCTTGGTTTTCATCCGGGTATCGGCAAAGTAGATCACCGAGCCATAGACGATGGCGATGATCGCCAGCCAGCCGGTCCAGCCGGTCAGCAGGCCGGACTTGAACAGCGCATAGGCCGGGATGAACACATAGGTCAGGTAATCGACGATCAGGTCCATCAGCACGCCGTCGTAATTCGGCCAGTTGGTCGTCACATCATAGCGCCGCGCCAGCGGCCCATCGACCCCGTCGACGATCAGCGCCACCACCAGCCACAGGAACATCAGCGACCAGTTCTCTTCGACCGCCGCCAGCATGGCGAACATCGAAAGGACGGCCCCGGTGGCGGTCAGCAGGTGGACGGACAGGGCTTTGATCCGGATGTGCATCGCGCGGTGATGGCGCAATTCCGCGCCCCGCGCAAGTTCGGGCGCGTCGGATTTCCCAATGGCCTCGGTCGGGCCTTCATCGAGGGGCCGGAAGGGGGGATGCGTTCAGGCGCGGGGGTGGGCGGCCTGATAAACCTCCATCAGCCGCGTGGTATCGATCGCCGTGTAGCCTTGGGTCGTGGACAGCGAGGCATGGCCGAGCAGGTCCTGGATCGCCCGCAGATCGCCCCCTGCCGCCAGCAGATGCGTGGCAAAGCTGTGGCGCAGGGCGTGCGGCGTGGCGCTGGCGGGCAGGCCGAGTTGCAGCCGCGCTTTCTCCATCACCTGTTGCACGAGGCGCGGGTTCAGCGGCCCGCCGCGCGCGCCGCGAAACAGCGGGGCATCGGGGGTCAGCTCGTGCGGGCACAGCCGGGCATACCGCGCCACCGCCGCGCGCGCCACCGGCACCACCGGCACCAGCCGGGTCTTGCCCCCCTTGCCGGTGATGCGCAGAATGTCTGCCAAGGGATGGTCGGCCCCGGTCAGCCCCAATCCTTCGGAAATCCGCAGGCCGCAGCCGTAAAGCAGCGTGACGACCGCAACATCGCGGGCGGCGATCCAGGTCGTCCGACCCTGATCGCCCACCGTGTCGAGCATCTGCGCCGCCGCCTCGACCGACAGGGGGCGCGGCAGTTTCCGGCGCACCTTCGGGCCGCGCGCCGACAGGACCGTTGTGGCATCGCTGCCGTCACGTTCGGCCAGCCAGCCGGTGAAATTCTTGACCGCCGACAGGCCGCGCGCCAGCGACGCGGCCTGCAGTCCGCGCGCCCGTTCCGCCGCCATCCAGGCCCGCAGGTCGGTGGTCGTCAGGCCGGTGACCGATCCAACCCCCGCCGACCCGCCCTGATGCCGGCCCAGAAAGGTCAGAAACCCCGCCACATCGCGGGCATAGGCGGTCAGGGTATGCGCCGCCGCCCCGTCAACCCCGCGCAGATGGTCGAGCCAGCGCGCCAGCGCGTCCCGCAGGGCGGGCGAGATGCCGAGGTCGGTCACGACAGCCAGCGCCGCATCGTGCGTTCAAAGACGCCCGCGAAAAACCCCAGCAGATCGGTGCCATGCGTCGTCTTGAACTGATGCGGGTCTTCCGCCCCGAGGACCAGCATGCCGGGCAGCCGACCCTTGCCGAAATCGAGCTTCATCAGCGCCTCGGACCGGATCCATCCGGCCTTTTCGCCATACAGCGCGTCGGACGCGGGCAGCACCTGACGCAGGATCACCGGGCGCAGCGACACATTGCGCCCGCCCGAAAGATAGTCCCCGATGAACCCCGGCCCGGCCACATACAGCACGTCGCCCAGCCTGCGCAGCGTCGGATCTTCGGAAGGCTGCACCGATTCCAGCACCAGCCGCACGCAATCGACGCGCAGGGTCTGCGCCACCTCGGTGTTCAGCGTCTTCAGAAAATCCTCGAACGTCAGCGGATCGAGCATCTGCAGGATGGCGCGATGCACCTGATTGGTGCCCGCCAGGTTTTCATAGGCTGCCGCGATGACGGTGCGGTGGGTGTCCTCGAGCCGGGTCAGCCGACTTTCCAGCCGTTCCATCGCGATGCCGCGCAGATCGACGATGTTGCTGCCCATCGCCCGTTCATTCGCGCCGATCAGCGCGTTCATCACGTCGTTGTCTTCCAGCAGCGCCTCGGGCGCCGCAAGGATGCGGTCGCGGGTGTCCTGATCAATCATGCGGCCTCTGCCCGTTTCTTGGTGATTTGCCGCAGGCTAGCACAGGTTCACAGGATTTTCTGCCCCGTTTTCGCCCAGTCCGTCATGAACTGATCCAGCCCCTTGTCGGTCAGCACATGGCCCGCCAGCCCCTTGATCACCGCAGGGGGGGCCGTCACCACATCCGCCCCGATCAGCGCGCATTGCGTGACATGATTGGCGGTGCGGATCGAGGCCGCGAGGATCTGGGTGTCGAAGCCGTAATTGTCATAGACCTGCCGGATGTCCGAGATCAGCTCCAGCCCGTCGAGGTTGATGTCGTCGAGCCGACCGATGAAGGGGCTGATGAAGGTCGCTCCGGCTTTGGCGGCCAGCAGGGCCTGATTGGTGGAGAAACACAGGGTCACGTTGACCATGAACCCCTCGCCGGTCAGCACCTTGCAGGTTTTCAGACCGTCCCAGGTCAGCGGCACCTTGACGGCGATGTTGGGGGCGATCGCGGCCAGCTTGCGGCCTTCGGCGATCATCTCGGGGGCGGTCAGGGCGACGACCTCTGCCGACACCGGGCCTGCGACCATCGCGCAGATTTCTCGGGTGACTTCGAGGATGTCGCGCCCCGATTTCAGGATCAGCGACGGGTTGGTGGTGACCCCGTCGACCATGCCCAGATCGTTCAACTCGGCGATCGCATCGACATCGGCGGTATCGACAAAGAATTTCATGGGCTGCGTCCTAATGGGTTGCGGGCTGCTCTGCAGGCTCATACCCCAAGACAGGGCAGCGGGAAAGAGAGGGCAGCGTGGTCGAGCGGGTCTATGGGGCGGGCGAGCCGCTGGCCGTGCTGACCACCGAGCCTTTGGGGCGGGTTCTGGATTACCGCGCGCCGGAGGGGGGCTGCGGCACCGGCGATTTCGTCGAGGTGCCCCTTGGCCCCCGCAAGGTTCTGGGCGTGGTCTGGGGCGATGCGGCGGGCGGGTTCGAGCCGGGCAAGCTGCGCGCCGTGGGCCGGGTTCTGGACGCCGCCCCGATGCGGGCGGAACTGCGGGGGTTTCTGACCCGGGCGGCCGAATACACCCTGACCCCGCTGCCTGCCATGCTGCGGCTGGCGACCCGCGCGCCGGGGTTGGGCGATCCGCCGTCGATGCGGCGGGTCTATCGGCTGGCGGGGGCGGTGCCCAACCAGTTGACCGACGCGCGGTTCCGGGTGGTCGAGGCGTTGCGCAACGGCATCCCCATGACGCTGGCCGAGGTGGCCGAGGCGGCGGGTTGCGGGGCTGGGGTGGTCAAGGGGCTGGTCAAACTGGGCGTGGTGGTCGAAGAGGAGGCACCGCGCGATCTGCCCTATCCGCCGTTGAACGCGGCACTGCCGGGGCGGCTGGCGGGCGATCAGGTCGCGGCGGGGGATGCGCTGGTCGCGACGGTGGCGCAGTCGGCCGTCGGGGGCGGCTATTCCTGCACGCTGTTGAAGGGGGTTACCGGGTCGGGCAAGACCGAGGTCTATCTCGAGGCGGTGGCGGAGTGCCTCGCGCAGGGCAGGCAGGCGCTGGTGCTGCTGCCCGAAATTGCGTTGACGGCGGATTTTCTGACGCGGGTCGAGGGGCGGTTCGGGGCGCGGCCCGCCGAGTGGCACTCGGGTGTCACGATGACCGAACGGCGGCGGCTGTGGCGGATGGTGGGGCAGGGCGGGGCGGGAATGGTGGTGGGGGCGCGGTCGGCGCTGTTCCTGCCGTTCCGCGATCTGGGGCTGATCGTGGTCGATGAGGAGCATGACACCTCATACAAGCAGGAGGATGGCGTGCTCTATCACGCCCGCGACATGGCGGTCTTGCGGGGCGCGATGGCGGGGGTGCCGGTGGTGCTGGCCTCGGCCACGCCGTCGCTGGAGTCCTGGGCCAATGTCGAGGCGGGGAAATATGCGCGGCTCGATCTTGGCTCGCGGTTCGGGGTGGCGGAACTTCCCGAGATGAAGGCCATCGACATGCGGGTGGAACGGTTGGCGGCCAACACCTGGATTTCCGACACGCTGGCGGCGGGGGTGACGGCGCGGGTGGCGCGCGGCGAGCAGGCGATGCTGTTCCTGAACCGCCGCGGCTTTGCGCCGGTGACGCTGTGCCGGGCCTGCGGCAATCAGGTCGGGTGTGACGACTGCGACGCGCGGATGGTGGAACATCGGTTCCTGAAACGGCTGGTGTGCCATCAGTGCGGGGCGACCAAACCGGTGCCGGTCGAATGTCCGTCCTGCAAGGTCGCCGGGCGGATGGCGGCGGTGGGGCCGGGGGTCGAACGGCTCGCCGAGGAGGTGACGGCGCGGTTTCCGCAGGCGCGGTTGGCGGTGCTTTCGTCGGACCTGTTCGGGTCGGCGCGCGCGTTGAAAGAGCAGATCGGGGTGATTGCCGCCGGGGGGGCCGACATCATCATCGGCACCCAGATCGTGGCCAAGGGGCACAACTTCCCCCTCCTGACGCTTGTGGGGGTGATCGATGCCGATCTGGGCCTGCAGGGGTCCGACCTGCGGGCGGCGGAACGGACGTTCCAACTGATCCGGCAGGTGTCGGGGCGGGCGGGGCGGGCGGGGTTGCGCGGCGAGGCGTGGTTGCAAACCCATCAGCCCGACCATCCGGTGATCCGCGCCATTCTGGGCGGCGATGACGAGGCGTTCTGGAAGGCCGAGGCGGGCGAGCGGCGACTTGCCGGCGTGCCGCCTTACGGCCGCATGGCGGGGGTGATCCTGTCGAGCCCGGACCTGCAGGCGGTGTTCGATTACGGGGCGGACCTGGCGCGGCGGGATGATCCGCTGCGCAGGATCGGGGCGCAGGTGTTCGGCCCCGCCCCGGCCCCGGTGGCGCGGGTGCGCGGGCGGCACCGGGTGCGGCTGCTGGTCAAGGCGGACAAGGGGGTGGCGTTGCAGGCCGCGCTGACCGAATGGGTGGGGCAGGTGAAATGCCCGGCCTCGGTGCGGCTGGCGATCGACATCGACCCGCAGAGCTTCATGTGACACCCGGAATGGGGACAGCGCGCCGCAACGCGGTGCCTTTGCGCCCGAAGGCCGGGGGTTTCACACCCCCGGACCCCCGTGGGATATTTGGGCCAGTTGGAACGGGGCAGGGCGGGAAGGTCGCGTTTCTCGCTGGATCGGGCCCTGCGCCGGGTATATGCGGGGAGGTATGCGTGTGAACACCGTGACCCTTGAGGATGCCGGATCCCTGCCCCGCTGGCGCAGGCCGGAGAGCCTGCTGATCCTGGTGGCTTTTGCCATGCCGGTGGCCTTTGCGACCTGGTCGGCGCTGCTGAACAATTTCGTCATCGAAGTGGCCAGTTTCACCGGGGTCGAAATCGGCTGGCTGCATACGGTGCGCGAGATCCCCGGCTTTTTCGCGATCGGGGTGATCCTGCTGATCCTGTTCATCCGCGAACAGGTGCTGGCGGTGCTGGCGCTGGTCCTGCTGGGTCTGGCGACGGCGGCGACCGGGTATTTCCCGTCCTTCAGCGGTATTCTGGTGCTGACGCTGCTGTCGTCGATCGGGTTCCACTATTTCGAGACCGTCAATCAAAGCCTGCAATTGCAGTGGATCGACAAGGCCCGGGCGCCGCGGATGCTGGGCTGGCTGACCGGGGCGGCTTCGGCGTCGTCGCTGCTGTGCTATCTGGTGATCGTGTTCCTGTGGGTGCCGCTGGGGCTGACCTACAACATCGTCTACGGGGCCGCGGGGGCGTTCACCGCCATCGTCGCGGTGTTCGTGGGCTTTGCCTATCCGCGGTTCGAGGCGCCGCATCCGCAGAACAAGTCCATGGTCCTGCGGCGGCGGTACTGGCTATATTACGTGCTGCAGTTCATGTCCGGGGCGCGGCGGCAGATTTTCGTGGTGTTCGCCGGGTTCATGATGGTCGAGCAGTTCGGCATGAAGGTGCATGAGATGACGGCCCTGCTGCTGGTCAACTACGTGCTGCTGACCTTTGCCGGGCCGCTGATGGGGCGGGCGTTGGGCCGGTGGGGCGAGCGCCGCGTGATGGTGTTCGAATATCTCGGGTTGACGGCGGTGTTTCTGGCCTATGGCGGGATCTACTGGTTCGGCTGGGGCATCGTGGTGGCGGGGGGGCTGTATATTCTGGATCAGATGTTCTTTGCGCTGTCCTTCGCGCTGAAAACCTATTTCCAGAAGATCGCCGACCCGCGCGACATCGCCCCGACCGCCGCCGTCGCCTTCACCATCAACCACATTGCGGCGGTGTTCCTGCCGGCCGTTCTGGGCTATGTCTGGGCGGTGGCGCCCGATTATGTGTTCGCGATGGGGGCCGCGATGGCGCTGATCGCCTTGATCCTGGCGCTGCTGATCCCGCGCGATCCGGAGGCTGGAAACGAGACGATCTTTGCCAGGCGCGGCCATGCCGGTCAGCCGCTCGCGGCGGAGTGACATCTTTGCCTGTGGCAAATTCGCGCGCGGCCCCTATGTTCGGCTGATCAAGGAAGGAGTCTCCGCATGTTCTTCTCCAACGCCCGCAAGACGCAGATGGTCGCGCCGCAGGATGCGCTGCCCGGCCGACCCAGCCCGCTGCCCACCGCCGAGACGCATTTTCTGACCGGCATCCCGCTGAAATCCCCGGTGCCTGAGGGGATGGCCGAGGCGATGTTCGGCATGGGCTGTTTCTGGGGGGTGGAGCGCAAGTTCTGGCAGCTTCCCGGCGTGTGGCTGACCATGGTGGGCTATGCCGGCGGGTTCACCCCGAACCCGACCTACAAGGAAACCTGCACCCAATTGACCGGCCACAACGAGGTGGTTCGGGTGATCTTCGATCCGGCGGTGATCAGCTATGACACGTTGCTGAAGACCTTCTGGGAAGGGCACGACCCGACGCAAGGCATGCGGCAGGGCAACGACGTGGGGTCCACCTACCGGTCGGGCATCTATTGCTACACCGACGCGCAGATGCAGGCGGCGCTGGCATCGAAGGCGGTTTACGGCCCGCGCCTGCTGGCCGCCGGGCACGGGGCGATCACCACGGAAATCATCGCAGCCCCGGTGTTCTATTTTGCCGAGGATTACCACCAGCAATACCTCGCCAAAAACCCGCAAGGCTATTGCGGCATCGGGGGCACCGGCGTGACCTGCCCGATCGGGGTTGGCGTGACGGCTTGACCGGCGGCGGGGCGGCGACTACTGCCGCCGCACCGCAACCGAAAGGCCCCGCCGATGACCACCTACACCGCGCTGACCACGCTGCCCGGCGAAGACGAGGCCACAGCCTTGGCCGAAGCCCTTGAAAAGCTGGACCCTGAACCGAGCGGGGTGGGCGTGTTCGAGATGGAGGACGGGTCGGCGCTGTGGGAGGTCGGGGCCTATTTCCTTGACCAGCCCAACGAGATGGTGCTCGACATGCTGGCGCTGGCCTTTGGCGCCAAACCCTTCGTGGTATCGGAAGTGCCCGATGTGGATTGGGTCGCCCATGTGCGGCGCGAATTGACGCCGGTCGAGGCGGGGCGGTTTTTCGTGTTCGGCAGCCATGATGCCGACAAGGTTCCCGCAGGCCGGGTGGCGCTGCAGATCGAGGCGACGGTCGCCTTCGGCACCGGGCATCACGGCACCACCCTGGGCTGTCTGAAGGCGTTCGACCGGCTGTTCGACGCAGGCCTTCGTCCAACGAAGGTAGCAGACATCGGCTGCGGCACGGCCGTTCTGGCGATGGCGGCGGCGGCAGTGTTGCCGCAGGCGCTGGTCATCGCGTCGGACATCGATCAGGTGGCGGTCGATGTGGCGCGCGCCAATGTGGCGATCAATGCGCTGCAGGGCCGGATCGAGTGTGTGGAGGCTGCCGGATTTGCGCATCCGGCACTGGCCGAGGCCGCCCCGTTCGATCTGGTTTTCGCCAATATCCTAAAAGGCCCGCTGGTCGAGCTTGCGCCTGCGATGACGGCCCATGTGGCCCACGGCGGGGTGATCATCCTGTCGGGCCTGCTGGTGGCGCAGGCCGAGGCGATCACAGCCGCCTACATCGCCGCAGGTTTTGTGCCGCAAGACCGCGAGGATATCGGCGACTGGACGACCCTTGTTCTTGGCCGAAACCGGGCAAATCCCTGAAACGTGCCGCATTCTTGCCGCATTCTTGCGGCAAGATTATGGTGGTGGGGGTCGGTTGTGTGGAGTTTTGGGATGTCCGACCCGAATATGGCTAATTTCTACGGGCGTATTGCCCGAATCCAGCGCGCGCATGCCAAGGGCCATGGATTTGAGGCGAATGGCACCTTGGGCCGATCGCATCATTTTCGCCCGGTGCGCCAGCGTCGGCCGATGCTGCGCCTGTTGATCTTCGTGTTCATCTGCGTCTTCGGGCTGAAGGGCACGATCCTCTATAACGTCGGCCCCGAGTCCTACACCGCGCGCCTTCAGCGTCTGCAGTCGGGCGAAGAGTTCGACAAACTGGGGGCCTGGCTGATGCAGGCCGATCCGGTGACCGTCTGGGTCGCGGCGCAGATCACCGACTGGCGCATCCGGCTGGACATCTGACAGCAAAAGGCCGCCGTCCTTGCGGAACGGCGGCCAAAGCCTGCGAAGGGCGGCTGTTCAGCGGCCCAGCATCTCGACATCGCCACGGCACAGGCCGATATCGTCAAGTTCGCGGTCCGACAGCCGACCCAAAGCCTTGCGGGTCATGCGCGCGTCGTTCCAGGCGGAAAAAGCGGCGATAAGGCCCCCGAAACCGGGGACCGAGCGGATGATCGAGATGGCGCCAACCGGCGCCGCAGCGGACGTCTCATAAGCGGCCATAGCGGTGATCCTTTCAAAACTGCACAATCAACAGGCTGTGTGCCTGCGATATGCGCTATTTAGGAAGAATGCCGCACAGCAGCAAGACACCGCAAGGCATGCCAGCCTTGCGTGCCGTGCATGGCAACTGCCACAAATCCGCCATGTTTCCACGGGCGAAACGATAACCCCGCGCGTCCCTGTCGTTTTCCGCAGGTGCAGCGTCGCTAACTGCAAAATGGCATAACGGGACTGTGAAGGCCTTGCAAGCCCGGATTGGGACTTGGCGGATGTTCCCGGTTCGTGCTAACCCTTGATCAACAAGAAAAAGGGGCAGGCCATGCGCGTCTTGGGGATCGACCCCGGTCTTCGCAACCTCGGCTGGGGGGTGATCGACGTTGCGGGCGCCCGGTTGAGCCATGTCGCGAACGGCATCTGCCATTCCGCGCCGGGGACCGGCGATGGCGATCTGGCCCTGCGGCTGGTGGCGCTTTACGATCAACTGACGGCGGTTCTGCGCCAGTATGCCCCCGAGGCCGCCGCAGTCGAGCATACCTTTGTCAACAAGGATGCGGTGGCCACGCTGAAACTGGGGCAGGCGCGCGGGATCGCGCTGCTGGTTCCGGCGCAGTTCGGCATCACGGTGGGGGAATACGCGCCCAATGCGGTGAAGAAAACGGTCGTGGGCGTCGGGCACGCGGCGAAAGTGCAGGTCGACCATATGGTGCGGCTGCATCTTCCGGGTGTCGCCATCGCGGGCCCCGATGCCGCGGATGCGCTGGCCATCGCGATCTGCCATGCGCATCATCTGCAATCATCGAACCGGTTGCAGGCGGCATTGCGAAAGGCGGCGGGATGATCGGCAAGCTGACATGATTGGAAAGTTGACAGGGCGGCTCGACTGGCGGGGCAGCGATCAGGTGCTGATCGACGTGCGCGGCGTGGGGTATATCGTGCATGTGTCCGACCGGACGCTGGCGGCGATGCCGGTGCTGGGGGAACCCGTGGCACTGTACACCGATCTGCTGGTGCGCGAGGACCTGCTGCAATTGTTCGGCTTTCCCACCCTGCTGGAGAAGGAGTGGCACCGGTTGCTGATGTCGGTGCAGGGGGTGGGGGCGAAGGCGGCGATGGCGATTCTGGGCACGTTGGGGGCCGAAGGGGCGGCGCGGGCGATCTCGCTGGGGGATGCGCGGGCGATTCAGGCGGCACCTGGCGTGGGGCCGAAACTGGCGCAGCGGGTCATTCTGGAGCTGAAATCCAAGGCCCCGGCGGTGATGGCGGCGGGGGTTTCGCTGTCTGCCACGGCGTCGGCGGATGACGGGCAGGTGATCGAGGTCGAGGCCCCGCGCAGCCCGCGCAAGCCGTCGACGATCCCGCAGTCGCGCGCCGCCTACACCGCCGATGCGCTTTCGGCGCTGGTCAATCTGGGCTATGGGCCCGGGGACGCGTCGCAGGCGGTGGCCACCATCGCCGCAGAACAGCCCCAGGCCGACACCGCCACCCTGATCCGCGCCAGTCTGCGCCTGCTGGCTCCGAAATGAAGCAGCCCGATCCCGCCTTGCGCGCCGAAAAGCTGCCCGAGGATCTGGACCGCGCCCTGCGGCCGCAGACGCTGGATGATTTCGTGGGGCAGGCCGAGGCGCGCGCCAACCTGCGCATCTTCATCCAGTCGGCCAGGATGCGCGGTGAGGCGATGGACCACACCCTGTTCCACGGCCCGCCCGGTCTGGGCAAGACCACGCTGGCGCAGATCATGGCGCGCGAATTGGGGGTGGGGTTCCGGATGACGTCGGGCCCGGTGCTGGCCAAGCCGGGCGACCTGGCGGCGATCCTGACCAATCTCGAACCCAACGACGTGCTGTTCATCGACGAAATCCACCGTCTGTCTCCTGTGGTCGAGGAGGTGCTGTATCCCGCGCTGGAGGATTTCGCGCTGGATCTGGTGATCGGCGAAGGGCCGGCGGCGCGCACGGTGCGGATCGACCTGCAGCCCTTCACGCTGGTCGGGGCCACGACGCGGCTTGGCCTGCTGACCACGCCGCTGCGCGACCGGTTCGGCATCCCGACCCGGCTGGAATTCTATACCGAAGACGAGCTGGACCTGATCGTGACGCGGGGCGCGCGCCTGCTGGGGATCGCGTCCGATCCCGTAGGCACCCGCGAGATTGCCCGGCGGGCGCGCGGCACCCCGCGCGTGGCGGGGCGGCTGCTGCGCCGGGTGGTGGATTTCGTGACGGTGGAAGGCGACGGGCGGCTGACCAAGGCGATCGCCGACAACGCGCTGACCCGGCTGGGGGTCGATCATCTGGGGCTCGACGGGGCGGATCGGCGGTATCTGACCCTGCTGGCCGAGAACTACGGCGGCGGTCCGGTGGGGGTGGAAACCATCGCCGCCGCCCTGTCCGAGGCGCGCGACGCCATCGAGGAGGTGATCGAGCCGTTCCTCTTGCAGCAGGGGTTGATCCTGCGCACCCCGCGCGGCCGGATGCTGGGGGCCCGCGCGTGGCGGCATCTGGGGCTGGAGCCGCCGAAACCGCCCGGACAGGCCGACCTTTTCGAAGGATGAGCCGCAACGCGCCACCTTGTCGACCCGTCAGCCCGGCTATGTTCTGGTAAGGCAAGGCGCAAGACGGGTCGGAAGGGGGATGGGATGCGGCTGACAATGGCGGTGGTGCTGGTTGCGGCACTCGGATGTTCCGCGCCCGCATCGGCCTGCAGGCTGGCGCTGGTGCTGGCGCTGGATGTGTCGGCGTCGGTCGATGATCAGGAATACCGGCTGCAGGCAATGGGCACGGCGGCGGCCTTGCGCGCGCCGTCGGTGCGGGCGGCGCTGCTTGACCCCGAATTGCCGCCTGTCGCGATCGCCGCCTTTGTGTGGAGCGGTCCTTCGGATCAGGACCTGGTTGCCGACTGGACCCTGATCGACAGTGCGGCGACGCTGGACGCTTTGGCGGCCCGGGTCGCCGGGCATCCGCGCAACCTCGCCGCCAGTGGACGCACCGCGACCGGCGAGGCGCTGCTGGTTGCCGGGGCCGTGCTGGGCTCGGCACCGCCGTGCGACCGGCAGGTGGTCGATCTGGCGACCGACGGCACGTTCAACGCGGGCACCGCGCCCGAACTGGTGCGGTCCAGTGCGGCGTTCCGCGACATCACGATCAACGCGCTGGCGGTGACGGGCGGGCAGGTGCCCGACTGGAGAGACGGCGGCAAGCCGGAAACCGCGCTTGCCGCCTATCTGACTCGGCTGGTGATCCGCGGACCGGGGGCCTTTGTCGAGAATGCCAGCGGCTACAGCGACTTGGAACGCGCGATGACCCGCAAGCTGGAGCGGGAACTGGCGGGAATGGTGGTCGGGCAGTTGCGATAGCTGACGCGGCCCCTATGCTTTAGGAAAGGCCCCCCAAGAAAGGCCCCCCACCGTGACCCCGCAAGACGTCCAAGCCCTGTTTACCCGCGCCGATGGCCAATATCTGTTTGCCCGCTGGGGCAGGCCGATTGTGCCGGTGGTGTTCGGGGTCGAGGACGCGACGCTTGCCGTGGTCAAGGGGGCCATCGAGGCGGTGGTGGCGCTGGCCGGGCACAGGATGGCCGAAACCGACCCCGAACTGGGCGCAAACCTGATGATGTTCTTTCTGCGCGACTGGTCCGAATTGCCACAGGTTCCGAACCTTGAGCGGCTTATCCCGGATCTGGGGCTGTTGTGCCTTCGGTTGCAGGCGGCGGGGGCCAACCAATATCGGGTGTTCCGGTTAGAAGACGCCGGCGCGATCAAGGCGGCCTTTGTGTTCGTCAGGATGGATGACGATCTGGGGTCGGTTCCGGCCGAGGTTCTGGCCCTGTCGCAGGCGGTTCAGACGATTGTGCTGTGGTCGGATCAGGCATTCGTTGGAACCTCGCCGCTGGCGCAGGTCGGGGGCCGGGTGATTCTGCGCCCGGAGATCGCCGGGGTGATCCGCGCGGGATACGATCCCGTCTTGCCGGGTGTCGCGCGCGACGCAGCGCATGCCTATCGGCTGGCGGCGCGGGTGGGGCTGCTGTCGTGACGCACAGCTTTGGCTTGCGGGTCTATTACGAGGATACCGATCTGGCGGGCATCGTCTATTACGCCAATTATCTGCGGTTCATCGAGCGGGCCCGCACCGAATGGGTGCGGCAGCTTGGCGTCGATCAGGTTCGGCTGAAGGCGGACAGCGGCCTGGTGTTCGTGGTGCGCCGGATCGAGGCCGATTACCTGCGCCCGGCCAGGTTCGACGACATGTTGCAGGTTGACACCCGGCTGACGGCGATGACCGGCGCGCGGCTGCATCTGGTGCAGGATGTGCTGCGCGGGGAGGAGCGGTTGTTTGCCGCGCAGGTCGTGCTGGTGTGCCTCGCGGACAGCGGCCAGCCCGCGCGCCTGCCGCCGGGTATCCGCCGGATACTGCTGCCGCAGATCGGCTGACCGGGGGGATCCGCCCGGACGATGGGCGGGTCTGCGCAGGATTACGGCAATGTGTTGGCAATCCGCCGCGATCCTTGATAGCATCCTGCGATCATTGCGTCGGAAAGCGGCCGCAGAGCCCCAATAACAAGAGCAGGCATCATGAATACTGAAACCCTTGCGATGGCGCAGGAGATGGATTTCTCCCTGCTGGGCCTGTTCGTGCGCGCGACATTCACGGTCAAACTGGTGATGATCGGGCTGATCATCATGTCGTTCTGGTCCTGGGCGATCATCGTGCAGCGTCACATCCTGTTCCGCACCGCCCGGCGCGAGGCCGAAGTGTTCGACCGGGCCTTCTGGTCGGGCGAGCCGCTGGACGAGTTGTTCGAAAAGATCGGCCCCAGCCCCGATGGCGCGTCGGAAAAGATTTTCGCCGCCGGGATGCTGGAATGGCGGCGCAGCCACCGGCAGGACGGCGGGCTGATCGCCGGGGCGCAGGCGCGGATCGAACGGGCGATGGATGTGGCGATCGCGCGCGAAGCCGAGCGGCTGAGCAAGGGCATCAGCTATCTGGCCACCACCGGGTCGACCGCGCCGTTCATCGGGTTGTTCGGCACCGTGTTCGGCATCATGCACGCCTTCACCCAGATCGCCGCGACCAAGAACACCGACCTTGCGACCGTCGCCCCCGGGATCGCCGAGGCGCTGCTGGCCACCGGCATCGGGTTGATCGCCGCGATTCCGGCGGTGGTGTTCTACAACAAGCTGAACTCGGACAGCGAGCGCATCCTTGGCGGATACGAGGCGTTCGCCGACGAATTCGCCACCATCCTGTCGCGCCAGTTGGACGCCTGAGCGATGGGCGCGGGGCTGGTGAAAAGAACGGGCGGCGGGCGGCGAGGCCGCAGGCGCGGGAAAGCGTCGGCGATGTCCGACATCAACGTGACGCCCTTCGTGGACGTCATGCTGGTGTTGCTGATCATCTTCATGGTAGCGGCACCCCTGCTGACCGTGGGGGTGCCGATCGAGTTGCCCGACACGGCTGCCAAAGCCCTGCCGACCGAACAGGAGGAACCTCTGGCGATCACCTTGACGGCCGATGGGCGGATCGTGCTGCAGACGACCGAAGTCGGGGATGCCGATCTGATCCCCAAGCTTTCGGCGATTGCGCAGGAGCGAACCTCGAACCGGATCTTCCTGCGGGTCGACGGGACGGTGACATACGAGCGGGTGGCGCAGGTGATGGGAGCCCTGAATGCGGCGGGGTTCAACGACATCGGGTTGGTGACAGACGCAAACGGGCCGTCGTTCGGCGGCAATTAGGCGACAGATGAGCACGGGCACGATCACTTCCGGCGCGGGGCATGCCGCCCTGATCCTCTGGGTAGTTCTGGGGGACTGGCTGTTTGCGCCCGAACCCGCGCCCGAGATTGCGGTGGCGCAGGTGTCGCTGGTGTCCTCGGCACAGTTCGACGCGCTGATGGCGGCGGCCCCGGCGCAGCCCGATCCCGCCCCCGTGCCGCCGCAACCCCCGGTGGCCGAAGCGGTCGCCCCGCCGCCCGTCGAACCCGAGCCACCGGTGCCGCAGCCCGAACCCCAGCCGGCGGCCCTGCCCGAACCGCCGCCGGAACTGCCGCCCGAGGTGCCGGTGTCGCCCGATCCGCAGCCGCTGCCGGTGCCGGACCCCGTCGCGCCGCTGGCCGAGGAAGAACAGCCCGTGCCGGTGCCGACTTCGTCCTTGCGCCCCAAGCCGCGCCCGATCGACCGCGTGGCCCCGACCCCGGTCGATGAAACCGTCGATGCGCCGGAGGTTGCCGAAACCGTGACGCCCGAGACCCGCGAAGACGCCGCGACGCCCGACGTGGTCCCCGAACCCGCGCCGCCCGCCGCCCCCGAAGAAGCCACGACGCAGATCGTGACCGAGGCGGTGGAAACCGACGACGATGCGCCGCAACTCGCGCTTACCTCCAGCATCCGCCCGCAGGCGCGCCCCGAACGGGTGGCGGAAACCCCGCCCGAAGACCCGGCCCCCGCCGCCCCTGAACCCGCAGCCGCGCCGGACGTTGAGGCGGAGGCGATCGCCGCCGCATTGGCAGAAGCCACGGCACAAACCCCTGCGGAGGACAACGGTGCGCAAGATGCCCCAGCCGGACCGCCGATGACCGGCGGTGAAATCGAGGCGATGCGGGTCGCGGTCAAGCAGTGCTGGAACCTCGGTTCGCTGTCGTCGGAGGCGCTGCAGACCACCGTGACGGTTCGGGTGTCGCTGTCCGAAGCGGGTGTGCCGGATGTCGGATCGATCCGGATGGTCAGCTCGGAAGGCGGATCGGACGCGGCAGCGGGCACGATGTTTCGCGCCGCCCGGTCGGCGATTACCCGGTGCGGCAAGAAGGGTTTTCCCCTGCCGCCCGAGAAATACGACCAGTGGCGCGATCTGGAGTTGGTGTTCGATCCCAACGGGATGCGGCTGCGATGATGCCGCATCCGTCCCTTGGCGCAAGTTCCGTCTGTCTTTGCCGCCCCTGCCGTTCTGCCGCTGACACGCCGCCATCTGACCCGAACATGAGACCGAAGATGAGAATGAGGCCGTTTCAATGACCCTGCTCAGAACCCTTGCCATCGCCATCGCCCTTGGTCTTGGGGGGCTCGCCGTGCAGGCCGCCCCGTTGCGGATCGTGATCGATCAGGGGGTGATCGAACCCTTGCCCTTCGCCGTGCCCGATTTCATCGCCGAAAACGGCGGGGCGGCGGAATATGCCCGCAACATCGCCCGCGTCGTCGCCGCCGATCTTGCCGGAACGGGACTGTTCCGCGAAATCGGGCCCGAGGCGTTCATCAGCGGCGTGACGAGTTTCGATGCGCCGGTGGCCTACAACGACTGGCAGGCGATCAACGCGCAGGCGCTGATCACCGGAGCGGTGCAGGCGAGCGGTGACCAGATCGTGGTCAAGTTCCGGGTGTTCGACGTGTTCTCGGGCCAGCAACTGGGCGAGGGGTTGCAGTTTGCGGGCACGCCCCAGACCTGGCGGCGGATGGCGCACAAGGTGGCTGATGCGGTCTACAGCCGGATCACCGGCGAAGGCGGCTATTTCGACAGCCGCGTGGTGTATGTGGCCGAAAGCGGCCCGAAGAACCAGCGGCTGAAACGGCTGGCGGTGATGGATTACGATGGGGCGAACATCCAGTATCTGACCGACAGCAGCTCCATCGTGCTGGCCCCCCGCTTTTCGCCCAATGGCGACCGGGTTCTGTTCACCTCTTATGCTTCGGGGTTTCCGCGGATTTACGTGATGGATGTGGGCAGTCTTGCCGTGCGCGCGCTGGACGAGCAACCGGGCACCATGACCTTTGCCCCGCGATTCTCGCCCGATGGCAACACCGTGGTGTTCAGCCTCGAACAGGGCGGCAACACCGATATCTATGCGATGGACATCGGGTCGGGCCGCCTGCAGCAGTTGACCAACGCCCCCTCGATCGAAACCGCCCCCAGCTACAGCCCCGACGGCAGCCAGATCGTGTTCGAAAGCGACCGGTCGGGCACCCAGCAACTTTACATCATGTCGGCCAGCGGCGGCGAGGCTCGGCGGATTTCCAACGGGGCGGGGCGCTATGGCACGCCGGTCTGGAGCCCGCGTGGCGACCTGATCGCCTTTACCAAGCAGAACGAAGGCCGCTTCCACATCGGGGTGATGCGGGTGCAGGGCGACGAGGAACGCCTGCTGACCGCGTCTTTCCTCGACGAAGGCCCGACCTGGGCCCCGAACGGCCGGGTGATCATGTTCACCCGCGAAACGGCGGGTGCGGGCGGGCAGGCGGGGCTTTACTCGGTCGATATCTCGGGGCGCAACCTGCGGCAGATCGTGACCGAGGGCGCGGCGTCGGACCCGGCATGGTCGCCGCTGTTGCCCTGACGGATTCCCCTACGCATGCAAATCTGCTAGACTCGCCACAATCGAGCGGGCAGGACCCAAAAAAGGAAAAAAACGATGACGCTTCTTCCCAAGGCAATTCTTCTGGTGGCGGTTCTTGGCCTTGCCGCCTGCAACAACCCCGACCGCTATGGCGCAGGCGGGGTGGACCCGAATGCCACGGCCGGGGCGGGCATCGACACCACGGGCCTCGGCGATCCGAACAACCCCAATTCGGTGGCCTATTTCAACCAGACCATCGGAGATCGCGTGCTGTTCGCGGTCGATCAGTCGAACTTGTCGGACAGCGCGCGCAACGTGCTGGCGGGGCAGGCGCGCTGGATGACCAGCAATCCCGATTACGCGGTGATCATCGAAGGCCATGCCGATGAACAGGGCACGCGGGAATACAACCTGGCCTTGGGCGCGCGCCGCGCCAGCGCGGTGCAGAACTACCTGATCAGTCAGGGCGTGTCGGCGGCCCGGCTGCGCACTGTGTCCTACGGCAAGGAACGCCCCCTGGAGGTGTGTTCGGTCGAGGCGTGCTATTCGCAGAACCGTCGCGCCGTCACGGTGCTGTCGGTCGGCGCGGGGACCTGACGCCATGCGGATTGCGGTCCTGTGTCTGATCCTTCTGGCTCCGCCCGCCATCGCGCAGGACCGCGCCCAAACCCTGGCTGACATCAAGGCCGAACTGTCGGTCCTGATGGCGGATTTCAACCTGCTGAAACAGGAGCTTGTCACCACCGGGGCCACCACCAGCGGGGCCGCCGGGGGCGATGCGCTGCAGCGGCTGGATGCGATCGAGGCCGAACTGATGCGGCTGACGGCAAAGACCGAAGAGGTCGAGCTGAAGGTCAGCCGCGTGGTCAGCGACGGCACCAACCGGGTGGGCGATCTGGAGTTTCGCCTGTGCGAAGTGACCGAAGGCTGCGACATCGCGGCCCTGCCAGACACGCCGACGCTGGGGGGCGACGTGCCCGCGCCTGCGCCGGATGCCTCGCGGCCGTTGGCCCAGACGACCGGACCGGAACTCGCGCTCAGTGAACAGGCAGACTTTGACCGGGCCCGGGAGGTGCTCGCGACCGGTGACTTTCGCACCGCTGCGGACCTCTTTGCGACCTATGCCCAAACCTATCCGGGCGGCCCCCTGATGCAGGAGGCGCAGTTTCTGCGCGGCGAGGCGCTGAGCCAACTGGGCGAGACGTCGAATGCGGCGCGGGCCTATCTCGAGGCGTTCTCGGGCGCACCGGATGGCGCCCTGGCCGGGCCGTCGCTGTTGAAACTGGGGCATGCCCTGGGCGATCTGGGGCAGGTGCCCGAAGCGTGCGTGACGCTGGGTGAAGTCGGCACCCGCTTTCCGGGCAGCATCGACGCGACCAACGCGCAGGTGTCGATGCAGGGGCTGGGGTGCCAGTAGCACCTGACGACCGCCTGCGGGATTTTCTGGACCAGACCTTTGTCGACACCTGGCGTCCGGCCATTGGTGTTGCCGTTTCGGGCGGCGGTGACAGCATGGCGCTGTTGCACATGGCCGCGGGATGGTGTCGCAGCCGGGGCCTTCGATTGCTGGCGGCAACCGTCAATCACGGATTGCGGCCCGAAGCCGGGGCCGAGGCCGCGTGGGTTGCGCGGGCCTGCGCCGCATTGGGCGTGCCGCACCGAACCGTGCTGTGGCAGGGCTGGAACGGGCAGGGCAACCTGCAGGACGCGGCCCGGCAGGCGCGTCTGGGGTTGCTTTCGGAATGGGCCGGGGCAGAGCGGCTCGAGGTGGTGTTGCTGGGCCACACGGCCGACGACCAGGCGGAAACGGTGCTGATGCGGTTGGCACGCGGGTCGGGGGTGGACGGCCTGTGTGGCATGGATGCCGCGTACCACGGCGGTGTGTTCCTGCGCCCGCTGCTGGAGGTGCCGCGTGCCGATCTTCGCGACTGGCTGACAGCGCGCGATCTGCCGTGGCTGGACGATCCGTCGAACGACAACGCCCGTTTTGACCGCGTCAAGGCCCGGCATCTTCTGGCGGCATCGGGTGACCTCGGGCTGTCGGTTGGGCGGCTGACCGAGACGGCCGACCACATGCGCCGCGCGCGCAAGACCCTGTGGCAGGCGGCCGCCGAATTTGCAAAGGCCCATGTCCGCGCCGAGGCGGGCGATCTGATCCTCGAGGCCGCCGCGTTGCGCCTGAGCCGCAGCGATACCGAGGGCCGGGTTCTGGCCGCGGCGCTGCAATGGATCGGCAGTGCCCGGTATCGACCGCGCTATCAGGCGCTGCTCGATTTTGCCGAAGGACTGCAGCGGGGCGAGACGCGCACGTTGGGCGGGGTCCGGGCCGTTTCGGATGGCAGGGGCGGCGCGCGGCTGTCGCGAGAGGTGTCGGCGGCCTCTGGTCCCGTGGCGGTGGTGACCGAACCGGGTGCATCGACCTTGTGGGATGGCCGGTGGCTGCTGACCCCTGTGGGTCCGCCGTCGGGAGCCTTTGACCCGGCCCTGACGGTTGCGGCCCTGGGCGAGGCCGGGCTGTCGGCCTGTCCCGACTGGCGCGCGACCGGCTTGCCGCGTCCTTCCTTGCTGGCAAGCCCGGCGGTTTGGCTCGGGGGGCGGCTGGTTGCGGCCCCGCTGGCCGGTTTTGCGACCGGTTGGCAAGCCAGATTGTGCCTTGCTTTTGATCGCTTCATAGTATCGCATTGAACCCACCGGACTTATGTCTATCTTACGACATAAGCGTCGGGGCCTGTGGTGGTCACGACCGCACGAGGGGAGTCCTAATACTTGGGCAATGCACGCAATATCGCTTTCTGGGTCGTCTTGTTCCTGTTGATCGTGGCCCTGTTCAACCTGTTTTCCGGTGCCCAATCGCCGACTGCGTCGCGGACAGTGTCCTATTCCGATTTCATCCAGCGCGTCGATCAGGGTGAAGTCCAGTCGGTCACCCTCGATGGCGAGCGTGTGATGGTGCGGGCAAAAGACGGCTCGCAGTATATCGCGATCAAACCGGCGGGCGAGGAAGTCACCGACCGCCTGATCGCCAAGGGCGTTGAGGTCCGGGCCGAGGCGCAGGAGTCCAGCGGGATCATGTCGCTGATCTCGATCTGGCTGCCGTTTATCGTGCTGATCGGCATCTGGATCTTCTTCATGAACCGCATGCAGGGCGGCGGCAAGGGCGGGGCGATGGGCTTTGGCAAGAGCCGTGCCAAGTTGCTGACCGAAAAGCATGGGCGTGTCACGTTCGACGATGTGGCAGGGATCGACGAAGCCAAGGAAGAGCTGGAGGAGATCGTGGAATTCCTGCGCAACCCGCAGAAATTTTCGCGGCTTGGGGGAAAGATTCCGAAGGGCGCTTTGCTGGTCGGCCCTCCTGGCACCGGGAAAACGCTGCTGGCCCGCGCCATTGCGGGTGAGGCCGGGGTGCCGTTCTTCACCATCTCGGGATCGGACTTTGTCGAAATGTTCGTCGGTGTCGGCGCGTCCCGCGTCCGTGACATGTTCGAGCAGGCGAAAAAGAACGCGCCCTGCATCGTGTTCATCGACGAGATCGACGCAGTGGGCCGGGCGCGTGGTGTGGGGATCGGCGGCGGGAACGACGAACGCGAACAGACGCTGAACCAGTTGCTGGTGGAAATGGACGGGTTCGAGGCGAACGAAGGCGTGATCATCGTCGCCGCCACCAATCGCAAGGACGTGCTGGACCCTGCCCTGTTGCGCCCGGGCCGGTTCGACCGCCAGATCCACGTGCCGAACCCCGACATCAAGGGCCGCGAGAAAATCCTGACCGTCCACGCCCGCAAGACCCCGCTGGGGCCGGATGTGGACCTGCGGATCATTGCGCGCGGTTGCCCCGGCTTTTCGGGCGCGGACCTCGCCAACCTGGTGAACGAGGCTGCCCTGATGGCCGCGCGGATGGGTCGCCGGTTCGTGACGATGCATGACTTCGAACAGGCCAAGGACAAGGTGATGATGGGGGCCGAGCGCCGGTCGATGGTGCTGACGGCCGACCAGAAGGAAAAGACGGCCTATCACGAGGCGGGCCATGCGATCGTCGGCATGAACATGCCCAAGTGCGATCCGGTCTACAAGGCCACGATCATCCCGCGCGGCGGGGCCTTGGGGATGGTCGTCAGCCTGCCCGAGATGGACCGGCTGAACATGCACAAAGACGAAGGCAAGCAGAAGATCGCGATGACCATGGCCGGAAAGGCCGCCGAGATCATCAAGTATGGCGAAGAGGGCGTGTCATCGGGTCCGGCCGGCGACATCCAGCAGGCCAGTGCCTTGGCGCGGGCGATGGTGATGCGGTGGGGCATGTCGGACAAGATCGGCAACATCGACTATGCCGAGGCGCATGAAGGCTATCAGGGCAATACCGGTGGCTTTTCCGTGTCGGCCGAGACGAAGACCCTGATCGAGGCGGAAGTGAAGATGCTGATCGACGAAGGCTATGAAACCGCCCGTCGCGTGCTGCTGGAGAAGGCCGATGATTTCGAACGTCTGGCCAAGGGGTTGCTGGAATATGAAACCCTGACGGGGGACGAAATCCGCAAGGTGATCGCGGGCGAAGTGATCGGCGGCGACGACAATGCGGCCCCGCCGCCGTCCAGCGGGTCATCGGTGGTGGCGATCCCCAAGACCAAGCCGAAGGCCCCCAAGGCCGGCATGGAGCCGGAGCCGACGGTCTGACACTGGCTGTTCCTTGCTTCGAATGCCCGGGACCGGCGACGGTCCCGGGCATTCTCTTGACTTCTGTGAAGGGTGCGCGATGTCCGTCTTGAAGCCGACCGCCTTTCACGGCCAGATCGTCTGGCTGGGCCGGGTCGCGACCCGGGAGGGGGTGGCCTCGCAGCCCGAACCGCAGGTCTTTGCCAGCTTCGCCGGGGTCGAGGGGGACGTCCACGCCGGTCTGACGCGGCCCAGTTGCAGCCGCGTCCTGCCTCAGCATCCGCGCGGCACCCCCATTCGCAACACCCGGCAGTTTTCCATCCTGTCGGACGAGGAACTGGCCCCGATCGCCGCCGAGATGGGGCTGCCGTCGCTGTCGCCGCATCTGCTGGGGGCGTCGATGGTGCTGCGCGGCATCCCGGATTTCAGCCATATCCCGCCCGGCACGCGGTTGCAGGCGACCAGCGGTGCGACGCTGGTGGTCGATCTGGAGAACCGCCCCTGCACCCTGCCCGCAAAAGGCATCGAGGCGGCGCATCCGGGCTTCGGGGCGGGGTTCAAACGCGCGGCGAAAGGGCGTCGGGGCGTCGTGGCCTGGGTCGAGAGGGAAGGCCCCTTGAGCCTGGGCGACGCGCTGCGTCTGCATGTCCCCGATCAGCCGGTTTGGGCGCATCTGGCCGCTGCACGAAAATGAACGCCGATCGCCCGCTCGGTTCCGCGCGTAACCGGATGCGGGACGGAATTGGCGACAAAATGTCGCAAACCCTGCTGCGGTCGATCGCGCGCACGGTTATCACGTCGCAAACGGACGATAGCGCCCCCAGGGAGACGGACATGGCTTTCAAGACCGACATCGAGATAGCGCGCGAAGCCAAGAAGAAGCCGATCCAGGAGATCGGGGCGAAGCTGGGGATCCCGACCGAACACCTGCTGCCCTACGGACATGACAAGGCCAAGATCGGGCAGGACTTCATCAAATCGCTGTCGGACAAGCCGGATGGCAAGCTGATCTTGGTGACCGCAATCAATCCGACCCCGGCGGGCGAGGGCAAGACGACCACGACGGTGGGCCTTGGCGACGGGCTGAACCGGATCGGCAAGCGGGCCGTGGTCTGCATCCGCGAGGCATCGCTGGGGCCGAACTTTGGCATGAAGGGCGGGGCCGCAGGTGGGGGCATGGCGCAGGTCGTGCCGATGGAAGAGATGAACCTGCATTTCACCGGCGATTTCCACGCCATCACATCGGCCCACAACCTGTTGGCCGCGATGATCGACAACCACATCTACTGGGGAAACGAGCTCGACATCGACGCGCGCCGCATCGTGTGGCGGCGGGTGATGGACATGAACGACCGCAGCCTGCGCGATATCGTGGTGAACCTGGGCGGGGTCGCCAACGGCTTTCCGCGCCAGACCGGGTTCGACATCACGGTGGCGTCCGAGGTGATGGCGATCCTGTGCCTGTCCAATGACCTCGACGACCTGCAGCGCAGGCTGGGTGACATCGTGGTGGCCTACACTCGCGACAAGAGGCCGATCTACGCCCGTGACATTCTGGCCGACGGCGCGATGACGGTGCTGTTGAAGGACGCGATGCAGCCCAATCTGGTGCAGACGCTGGAAAACAACCCGGCCTTCGTGCATGGCGGCCCGTTCGCCAACATCGCGCATGGCTGCAACTCGGTCATCGCCACCCGGACGGCGCTGAAGCTTGGCGAGTATGTGGTGACCGAGGCCGGGTTCGGGGCCGACCTCGGGGCGGAAAAGTTTTTCGACATCAAGTGCCGCAAGGCGGGGCTGAAGCCTGCGGCGGCGGTGATCGTGGCCACGGTGCGGGCGATGAAGATGAACGGCGGAGTCGCCAAGGCCGATCTGGGGGCCGAGAATGTGGCGGCCGTGCAGGCGGGTTGCCCGAACCTTGGCCGCCACATCGCCAACGTCAAAGGCTTTGGCGTGCCGGTGGTGGTGGCGATCAACCATTTCTTCAGCGACACCGACGCCGAAGTTGCGGCCGTCAAGGCCTATGTCGCGGAACAGGGGGCCGAGGCGATCCTGTGCAGGCATTGGGCGCTCGGGTCGGAGGGGATCGAGGCGTTGGCGCACAAGGTGGTGGCGCTTGCCGAGGGGCCTTCGGCCTTCAAGCCGCTTTACTCGGACGATCTGGGCCTGTTCGCCAAGATCGAGGCGATCGCCAAAGGCATCTACCGCGCCGATGGCGTCGAGGCCGACAAGTCGATCCGCGACCAGTTGAAGACCTGGGAGGCGGCGGGTTACGGCCATCTGCCGATCTGCATCGCCAAGACGCAATACAGCTTTACCACCGACCCGACCGTGCGCGGTGCGCCGACCGGCTTTACCATCCCGGTGCGCGAGGTGCGGCTTTCGGCAGGGGCGGGATTCGTCGTGGCGATCTGCGGCGAGATCATGACGATGCCGGGCCTGCCAAGGGTGCCAAGCGCCGAGGTGATCCGCCTGAACGATCAGGGCTTTGTCGAAGGGCTGTTCTGACGCGTTGCCCTGCCGGGGCTTGCGATGTAGGACGCAAGCCCAAAGGGGAGGTCTGCCATGAAAACCGCCGCAGAATGCCAGACGATGACCGACATCCGTGCCGAAATCGACCGGTTGGACCGCGAGTTGGTGGCGCTGTTCGCGCAGCGGGTGAGCTACATCGACCGGGCGGCAGAGATCAAGGCGGGGATCGCGATGCCCGCGCGGGTGCAGGCCCGCGTCGAGGAAGTGGTGGCCAATGTGCGGCGTCATGCGGAAAGCCACGGGCTGCCGCCGGACAAGCTGGAGAAACTGTGGCGCAAGCTGATCGAGTGGTCGATCGAGCGCGAAGAGGCCACGCTGGGGAAGGATTGAACGGATGACCGCCACAGTGATCGACGGCAAGGCTTTTGCGGCGCGGGTCAGGGCGCAGGTTCAGGCGCATGTCGCACGGCTGGCCGGCGATCATGGGCTGGTTCCCGGTCTGGCCGTGGTGCTGGTGGGCGAGGACCCGGCAAGCCAGGTCTATGTGCGCAACAAGGGCGTCCAGACCGCAGAAGCGGGTATGGCGAGTTTCGAACACAAGCTGGACGTCAGCACGACCGAGGCGGAACTTCTGGCCCTGATCCAGCGGTTGAACGCCGATCCTGCGGTGCATGGCATCCTGGTGCAACTACCGCTGCCGGGGCATCTGAATTCGGACCTGATCATCAACGCGATCAACCCCGCAAAGGATGTGGACGGCTTTCACATCTCCAACGTCGGGCTGCTGGGGACGGGGCAGAAATCCATGGTGCCCTGCACCCCGCTGGGGTGCCTGATGATGCTGCGCGACCATCACGGCGCGCTTTCCGGAATGACGGCGGTGGTCGTCGGGCGGTCCAACATCGTCGGCAAGCCGATGGCGCAACTGTTGCTGGGGGATAGCTGCACCGTGACCATCGCGCACAGCCGCACCCGCGATCTGGCCGCCGTGTGCCGGGGGGCGGATATCCTGGTGGCCGCCGCCGGACGCCCCGAGATGATCACCGGCGACTTCGTCAAGCCGGGGGCGACGGTGATCGATGTGGGGATCAACCGGATCGAGCGGGACGGCAAGACCCGGCTGGTGGGCGATGTGCACTATGCCAGCGCGGCGGCGGTGGCCGGGGCGATCACGCCGGTGCCGGGTGGGGTCGGGCCGATGACCATCGCCTGCCTTCTGGCCAACACGCTGACCGCGTGCTGCCGGGCGCAGGGACTGCCGGAACCGGAAGGCCTGACGGCCTGATCGCCGGCCGGACGCCCGAGCCGCCCGGTTCGGTCATCGCGAGGCCCGGGGCATCCGGGCCGGGGCGCGCGCCGTCGGCATCGGGATCGCCCGCGCCGTGGTGCCGGTCAGCACGGCAAGGGCGGCAGGTTGCATGAGGGAGACGAGCACCGGGTCGTCGCACCACAGCCCGCCGGTATAGGCCCCGTAAGCGGGCAGGATCACACGGCCGCGGTCGATCAGGAAACAGGGGCGCGCACGGCCAGCAAGACGGGCCTTCGGGTGGTAGTGCCCGGAAATCTCGGGGGTGTCCTGCGTGGCCATATGGCGGAACGTCACGCGGTCCAGCGTGAGGCTGTCACGCTGACCGCCCGCCAGCCCGTGCGGGCCCGGATCGTGGTTGCCCGAAATCCACGTCCAGTCCCGCCCCGCCATCAGCCGCGCCAGCCACTGCCGATCGGCCTCGTCCAGCCGGGTGGCGGCGGTCGGGTCGTCGAAGCTGTCGCCAAGGCAGATCACCGCGCCCGCACCGGTCAAACCGAGGTCGGCGTCGATCTTGCCCAGGGTGGCGCGGGTCTCGTAGGGCGGCAGCAGACTGCCGCCGCGCCGGGCGAGGCGTTCGGATTTGCCCAGATGCAGGTCGGACAGGATCAGCAGGTGGCGCTCGGGCCAGTGCAGCGCGCCCGAGGGCAGGGCGTGCAACGGCGCATCGGCGAGGGTGAAGGCATGGTGCGACATGGTCTGCGTCTGCACCGGATCGCGGCGGCTTTCAAGCGGAGCGCGCGGACGCGCGCATTCCCCGGTGCGGGGCGCATCGCGCGCCCCTGGGTGCCTCCGGCGGAGATATTTTGGCCAGGAGGAAGGGCTCAGGCGAGGCCCGCCGCCTGCATCAGCCGGGTCGCGGCGCTGTCTGCCAGGCGTTCGCGCCCCTGGCCATGGACCGGGATGATGCCCGGTTCGAGAAACAGCGGGGCCGAGAGGGGGGAGAGGCGGGTCAGGCGGCGCAGGTCGATGCGGGGGCCGATCCGGGTCAGCAGGTCTTCGATCCTGCCGAAGTCGATCAGGCCGCGCATCGCCTCTTGCCGGGTGATGTCGAGCAGCAGGTGGTTGGGGTCGTATTTGCGCAAGGTGTCATAGAGGATGTCGGAGGAAAACGTCGCCTGTCGGCCCGATTTGCGGCGGCCCTGGTGGCTGCGCTCGATCAACCCGGCGATCAGGGCTGTGGCACGAAAGGTGCGTTTCATCACGGCGTTGCCGGCGAGCCAGGTGTCGAGGCCGGTGCGCAGGGCGTCGAGGTCGAACAGGGGGGTGACATCGGTCACCGGTTCCAGACCCCAGATCAGGGTGGCGTAGTCGGTGGCGACGAAGCCGAGGGGGGCAAGGCCCTGATCCTCCATGCTTTTGGTCAGCAGCAGGCCGAGGGTTTGCTGGGCGTTGCGCCCGGCGAAGCCATGGACGCAGAGATACTCGCGATCCTCGTGCGGGAAGCTTTCGCACAGCAGGCTGTCGGGGTCGGGCAGGCGGGAGACCTCGCGCTGCAGGTTGAGCCACCGGGCAGTGTGTGCGGGCAGGTCGGGCCAGCTATCCTGTTGGAAGATTTGCAGGATCCGGGCGGAAAGTTGGGTGGAAGTGGCGAATTTGGAGCCGTTGAACACCGCGACTTTCGGGGGGCGGCCGGGTTGGCGGGTCACCTCGACCGTCATCTCACGGATACCGTCATAGCGCACGACCTCGCCGCCGATCAGGAAGGTATCGCCGGGGGTGAGGGTGGCGGCAAAGGATTCCTCTATCTCGCCCAAGGGGGTTCCGCCGAGGCGGCCCTTGAGGCGGACCTTCAGGGTTTCGATGTCGATGATGGTGCCAAGGTTCTGGCGGATCACCGCCGCCGAACGGGGATCGCGCAGGGTCCAGCGGCCGTCGCGCAGCATCAGGCGCTGCCAGCGGTCGTAGGCGCGCAGGGCGTAGCCGCCCGTTGCCGCAAAATCCAGTATGGCATCGAAGTCGAGCCGCGACAGGTTGCGGTAGGGGCCTGCGGTGATGACTTCTTGATAAAGGGTTGACGCATCGAACGGTCCGGCGCAGGCGGTGGCGAGGACGTGTTGGCACAGCACGTCGCGCGGGCCGGGGCCGCGGGGGTCGCCGTCGAGCTGGTGGGCGAGGGCGGCGTCCAGCGCGGCTTTGCATTCGACGACTTCCATGCGGTTGGCGGGAACCAGCAGCGCCTTTGACGGGGCGTTGTAGCGGTGGTTGGCGCGGCCGATCCGTTGCACGAGGCGTTTGACGTTCTTGGGTGCGCCGACCTGGATCACCAGATCGACGTCGCCCCAGTCGATGCCGAGGTCGAGCGAGCCGGTGCAGACCACGGCGCGCAAGGAGCCTGCCGCCATCGCCGCCTCGACCCGGTCGCGCTGTTCGCGGGCGAGGCTGCCGTGGTGGATGCCGATCGGCAGGGTATCGGTGTTCTGTAACCATAGGTGGTGAAAGAAGATTTCGGCCTGTGCGCGGGTGTTGTGGAAGATTAGGGTGATCTTATGCTGTTGGATTTGTTCAAGGATCGCCGGGATGGCATAGCGGCCGCCGCCGCCAGACCAGGGGGGCGATTCATCGGTTTCCAGCATCTGGATGTCAGGATCGGGGCCCGGGTCGGCGTGCAGGATCGCGGTTTCGGGCGACAGGAAACGGGCCAGCGCCGGGGGGTCTTCCACTGTGGCGGACAGGCCGATGCGGCGCAGGGCGGGGGTCATGGATTGCAGGCGGGCCAGTTGCAGCACCAGTTGGTCGCCGCGTTTCGAGTCCGCCAGTGCATGAATTTCGTCGACTATCACACGGGAAAGGTTTGAGAAAATCCTTGGGGCGTCTTCGTAGGTCAGCAGGAGTGCCAGGCTTTCCGGCGTGGTCAGCAGGATATGGGGCGGGTCGGCGCGCTGGCGTTTGCGCATTGTCTGGCTGGTGTCGCCGGTGCGGTCCTCGATGCGGATCGCGAGGCCTGCCCCTTCGACGGGGCGGCGCAGGTTGCGGCGGATGTCGGCGGTCAGCGCCTTGAGCGGAGAGATGTAGAGCGTGTGCAGGCCGGGGGGCGGATTTGTTCCAAGTTCCGAAAGGGTTGGCAGGAAGCCGGCCAGCGTCTTGCCCCCCCCGGTCGGCGCGATCAGCAGGGTCGCGGGGTCGGGGCTGCGGGTCAACATCTCGGTCTGGTGGGGGTGCAGGGTCCAGCCTTGGGCATCGAACCAGCGGGCGAGGGCGGGGGGCAAGGGCATGCGGGGCAGGATAGGGCGGCGCACCGGCAGGGGGAAGGGGCAGCGTTCGCAAGGTTAATTCCCTGAAATCGCATATAAATATCGCGTCACCCTCTGTGCACCCTCTGTGCATATCCCGTGCATACGCGCGCCTGCCGAAACGCGCGTCAAGATTTGCGGCGAATCAGGCTGCGGGGCGTCGGGAATGGGCTTGCTGGGCTGCACGGGCACAGATATCCCGGCCCCATGAAACTGTTGTTCCTTGGCGATGTGATGGGGCGCGCGGGGCGGGCCGTGGTGGCCGAGCGGCTGCCCGGATTGCGCGCCGACTGGGGCCTCGATTTCGTCGTGGTCAATGGCGAGAACGCGAGCCAGGGCGCGGGGCTGACGCCGGAGCATGCCAAGCTGATCCTTGACGCAGGTGCGGATTGCGTGACCCTGGGCGATCATGCCTTCGACCAGAAGGACATGTTCAGCTTCATCGAAACCGAGCCGCGCATCCTGCGGCCGATGAACTTTTCCAAGGTTGCTCCCGGGCACGGCGCGCGGGTGTTCACCGCGACGCAAGGACGGCGGGTTCTGGTGTGTCAGGTTCTGGGGCAGGTGTTCATGAAGCGCCCCTTTGACGACCCGTTCAGCCTGCTGGAGGGGGTGCTGAAGACGCATCCGCTGGGGGGCGCGGTGCAAGCGATCATCGTCGATGTGCATGCCGAGGCGACGAGCGAGAAAATGGCGATGGGGCATTGGTGCGACGGGCAGGCGAGTCTTGTCGTCGGCACCCATACCCATGTGCCCACGGGGGACGCGCAGATCCTTGATCGCGGCACGGCCTATCTGACCGACGCCGGGATGTGCGGCGATTACAACAGCGTCATCGGCATGGAAAAGATGGAGCCGCTCAGGCGCTTCATCACCGGGATGGCAAAGGGGCGGTTCGAGCCTGCCGAGGGGCCTGCGACGCTGTCGGGGGTTTATGTCGAGACCGACGACAAGACCGGCAAGGCCCTGCGCGTCAGGATGATCCGGATCGGCGGTCGGCTGGAGGAGGCGCGGCCATGAGCCAGCGCGGGTGGTTGCTGCTGGCGCTGATCGGGTTGGGCCTTGGCTGGGGCAGCACCCAGCCCCTGGGCAAGATCGCCACCAGCACCGGGCATCCGCCGTTCGGGTTGATCTTCTGGCAGTTGGTGGTCTGTGTGGTCGTGCTGGGCGGGATCACCCTGGCGCGCGGGCGGGTGTTGCCGCTGCACCGGCGGGCGGTGGTGTTCTATGTCGTCGTGGCGATGCTGGGCACGCTGATCCCCAATGCGACGTTCTACATCAGTGTGGCGCGGCTGCCTGCGGGGATCATGTCGATCCTGATCTCGATGGTGCCGCTGATCGCGTTTCCGCTGGCGCTGGCCTGGGGTCTGGACCGCTTTTCGGTGGCGCGGCTGGCGGGTCTGGTGCTGGGGCTGTGCGGGGTCGCGCTGATCGCGCTGCCGCAGGCGAGCCTGCCGGACCCTGCGATGGTGGCGTTTCTGCCGTTGGCGCTGGTGGGGCCGCTGTTCTATGCGATGGAGGGGACGTTCGTGCAGAAGTTCGGCACGGCCGGCATGGACCCGATCCAGGCGATGTTCGGGGCGAGCGTTGCGGGATTGTTGCTGGTGACGCCGGTGATGCTGGGTCTGGGGCAGTGGATCAGCCCTGCGCCGCCCTGGGGCATGGCCGAGGGGGCGCTGGTTCTGTCGTCGGCGATGCACGGGCTGCTCTATGCGGGCTATGTGGCGTTGGCGGCGCGCGCCGGGGCGGTGTTCGCCTCGCAATCCAGCTATCTGGTCACCGCGTCCGGCGTGGTCTGGGCGATGGTTCTGCTGGGCGAGCGGTTTTCGCCGTTTGTTTGGGCAGCGATGGCGGTGATGCTGCTGGGATTGGCCCTGGTTCAGCCGCGCGCGCGGTCCGTTTCGGCGCTGACCCCGCTGCAGGGTTGAAAACTGTAAAATAACGTGTAGAACGGTCGAGATTAAATCCGGCGAAGGAGTTCGCATGATCGATCTCGATCTGGGGCAGACGACGATGGCGGTGCTGGCGCTGTCGATCCTCGCGGCCATGTTCGTGCTGTTCGTGCTGGAGACGTTCCCGGTAGAGGTCACCGCGATTGCCGGGGCGGCGCTGATGGTGGTTCTGGGCATCCTGCCGGTGACGGCCGGGATCGAGGTGCTGTCGAACTCGGCCCCCTGGACCATCGTCTTGATGTTTCTGGTGATGGGCGGGCTGGTGCGCACCGGGGCGGTCGAGTTGATCATCGGCATGGCGGAAAAGCATGTGGGCGACCGCCCGAAGCTGACGATTGCAGTGCTGTTCGGGTTTGTCGGGGTGGCGAGCGCCTTCATGAACAACACGCCTCTGGTGGCGGTGATGATCCCGGTGGTGATCCAGATCGCGCTGAAGATCGGGGCGGCGCCGTCGAAGCTGTTGATCCCGCTCAGCTACATGACCGTTCTGGGGGGGATGATCACGCTGATCGGCACCTCGACCAACCTGCTGGTGGACGGGGTGGCGCGCAAGGAGGGGCTGGAGCCGTTCGGGCTGTTCGAGATTGCGCCACTGGGGATTGCGGTGACCATTGCCGGCGGCCTCTACTTGGCGCTGTTTGCCGACAAGCTGCTGCCGTCGCGCCAGTCGATGGGGGCGTTGCTGTCGGACCGCCGCAAGATGAAGTATTTCACCGAAGTGGCGGTGCCCGAGGGGTCGGCCCTGATCGGGCAGGCCCCGCTGGAGGTCGATCTGTTCAAGCGCGACAAGGTGCGGGTGATCGACGTGCTGCGCGGCGATGCGAGTTTGCGGCGCGATCTGGCCCCGGTCAAGCTGGAGGCGGGCGACCGCGTGGTGTTGCGTACCGAGATGACCGAGCTGATGGGGCTGAAGGCGCGCAAGGACGTGGTGCTGGTCGACAAGCTGACATCGGTTGCCACGCAGACCGTCGAGGTGCTGATTTCGCCGGGCTGCCGGATGGAAGGACGCTCTCTGGGCGAGTTGCGTCTGCGGCGGCGCTATGGGGTCTATGTGCTGGCAGCGCACCGGCGCAACCAGAACATCGGGCGGCAGATGGACGAGCTGGTGGTGCGGGTCGGTGACACGCTGCTGCTGGAGGGGGCGATCGAGGATATCCAGCGGCTGGCCGCCGACATGGACCTGGTGGACATCACCCATCCCACCATCAAGGCCTTCCGGCGCGGCAAATCGCCGATCGCGCTTGCGGCGCTGGTGTCGATTGTCGTGCTGTCGGCGCTGGAGGTGGCCCCGATCATGGCCCTGGGGCTGGTGGCGGTGGCGGTGATCCTGATCACCAAATGCATCGACAGCGACGAGGCGTTTTCCTTTGTCGACGGGCGGCTCTTGGCGATGATCTTTGCGATGCTGGCGGTGGGCGAGGGGCTGGACCAGTCGGGCGCCGTCGGCATGATCGTGGGCGGAGTTGCCCCCTACATGGCCGATCTGTCACCGTTCCTGCTGATTTTGTGCGTGTATTTCCTGGGGATGATCCTGACCGAATTCCTGTCGAACAACGCGGTGGCGGTGATCTATACGCCGATTGCGATGGAGTTGGGAACGTCGCTGGGGCTGGACCCGCGACCCTTTGCGGTGGCGGTGATGTTTTCGGCCACCTTGGCGTTTTCCACCCCGGTCGGCTATCAGACCAACATGATGGTCTACGGGCCGGGCGGGTATCGGTTCAGCGATTACATGCGGATCGGGATTCCGCTGAACATTATCTCGGGGCTGGTGGTTTGCGCGCTGATCCCGCTGATCTGGCCACTTTAGGGGGCGGTTGCCCGTCAGGCTGAAGGCCGCCGGGCAAGGGGCTGTCGGCAGTCCTGACGTTTGGGGAAATCAGGGCGCGCCTGCCCGGAGGCAGGCCCGGCCTGATTTGGTTGAAACCAAATCCGGCAAGACGTCGGAACCGCGTGGCCATTCCGCACAGGCTTGCAGCCCCCCATGGCGGTGGTGTAGACGACGCCATCACCGAAGTCAGGGACGGACGCGACATGGCAGGCCATTCGAAATGGGCGAACATCCAGCACCGCAAGGGCAAGCAGGACAAGGCGCGCTCCAAGGTGTTTTCCAAGCTGGCGAAGGAAATCACGGTTGCCGCCAAGATGGGGATGCCCGACCCCGACATGAACCCGCGCCTGCGCCTTGCGGTCAAGGCGGCCAAGGCGGTGTCGATGCCCAAGGACGTGATCGACCGCGCCATCAAGAAATCCCAGATGGGCGACGGGGCGGATTACACCGAAATCCGCTATGAGGGGTATGGGGTCAACGGGATCGCGATCATCGTCGAGGCGATGACCGACAACCTGAACCGCACCGCCAGCAACGTCCGCAGCTATTTCACCAAATGCGGCGGCAACATGGGGCAGACCGGGTCGGTCAGCCATTCCTTCGACCGGGTCGGCGAGATCACCTATCCCGCAAGTGCCGGGTCGGCGGACGAGGTGATGATGGCGGCGCTGGAGGCCGGGGCGGATGACGTCGAATCCGACGAGGATGGCCATTGGGTCTATTGCGCGGTCGAGGCGCTGTCGGACGTGTCGGATGCGCTGGAAAAGGCCCTGGGCGAGTCGACCGAGTCGAAAATCATCTGGAAGGCGCAGACGCTGACCGAGGTCGATCTGGAAACCGCGACCAAGCTGCTGCGGCTGATCGACATGCTGGAAGAGGATGACGACGTGCAGGCGGTGACGCACAATTTCGACATTCCCGAAGAGGTCGCAGCACAGCTCGACGCCTAGGCTGCGGGATCGCGTACTGCCGACCCTCGCGGTGCGCGTGGTCACATGACTGTCACAGGGACGGGATAACTGGCGATCATGGATTCGTCGCACAGGCTGTCGCAGGACGTCTCCGGGTCTGCGGAGGCAGGGCCGGGCCCCGACGCCGCGCCGTTGCTGTTCACCTATTCGCGTCCCGAACAGCCGTGGTTCCGCCGCAACCTGATCCGTCTGGTCGAGCGGTTGTCGGGGCGGGCGCGGCTGGAGCGGATGTATCGCGACTGGACCGCAACGCGCAACCCCGGCGAGACGCTTTTTGCCGCCGGGTTGCGGATGCTGAAGGTGGCGGCGGACATCCCGGCGCAGCACCTGGGGCGCATTCCGCTGAGCGGTGGGCTGCTGGTTCTGGCCAATCATCCGTTCGGGATCATTGACGGGTTGCTGATCGGCGATCTGATCGACCGGCTGCGCGGCGACGTCAAGATCATCACCCATTCGCTGTTGTGCCAGCCGCCCGAGGCGCGCGACCTGCTGTTGCCGATCGATTTCGGCCCCGGCGAGGCGGCGCGGCGCACGTCGGTCGACACCCGGCGGCAGGCTCAGGCGTGGTTGGCGGCGGGACATGCGGTGGTGATCTTTCCGGCGGGGTCGGTGGCGACATCGGTGCGGCCCTGGGCCGGGCCTGCGGTCGATGCCGAATGGCACCCGTTCATCGCGCGGCTGGCGGCGCAGCCGGGCGTGGTGACCCTGCCGATCTTCGTGCACGGGCAGAATTCGCGGCTGTTCCAGATCGCCAGCCATGTCTCCTATCCGCTGCGGATCGCGCTGATCTTCCGCGAGACGAAGGCGCTGATCGGTGCCCGGGTGCGGGTTTCGGTCGGCGCGGCGGTGACGCTGCCGAAGGGGGACAGGCGCGCGGCGGCGCAGGCGTTGCGCGCCGCCTGTTGCCGGGTGGGCGGGCAGGATGCGGCGGCGGTCTTCGTCTGGCCGCGCTGGATCCGCTGGTAGCGGTCAGGCCTGCGCGCGGTAGGCCGGACGACCCCCGACCCAGGTCTGGCGCACGGCGGGCAGGCCACCCTCAGGCCAGTCGAGCAGCACGAGGTCGGCGCGCAGGCCGGGGGCGATGCGGCCCCGATCGGTCAGCATCGAGGCCGCGGCGGGATTTTCGGCAACCAGCGCCCACAGCGCGGGCAGCGGGGCCACCCCATCGGCCAGAAGGCGGGTGACCGCCGACAGCATCGCCGGATAGTAGTAGTCCGACGCCAGAATGTCGCAAAGCCCCGCCCGGATCATGTCGGCGGCCCCGGGCGAGCCCAGATGGCTGCCGCCACGCGCGGCATTTGGCGCGCCGAACACGATCCAGTCGCCGGCGTCACGGGCCGCCCGGGCGGTGGGCTGGTTCATCGGAAATTCCGAGATGCGTGCGCCGATGCTGCGATAGTAGGTGCGGGTTTCGGTCTGGGTGTCGTCGTGGCTGAGCATCGGGATTCCCGCCGCCCGGCCCATCGTGGCCACCTTTGCGATTGTCGCGGGCACCTGTGGGCGGCGGGACCAGATTTGTCGGATCAGGTCGACATAGACGGACGGAGTGAGGCCGGACCGCTTGGCACGTTCGTGCATCTTGGTCTCGAACGCGGGGCTGTCGAGATCGACCACCGGGAAGGCCGGGTCGAAGTCGAACGGGCGGTCCTGCAGCGCGGTCGCGGGGTGCAGCAGCGCCATCGAGGTGTGGTCGTTGAAGGCGATCGAGGGGGCCAGCGGCCCGGCCAGCGCCGCCTCGATCAGGGGGATCGCCTCGAAGCAGAACGTCTCCCACCGCAGTTGCACCCGGTTTTCCACGGTCAGGCGGGGGGCCAGCGCCGCCAGCCCGTCGACCACCGCCTGCCCCATCTCGACCGAGCGCAGGCCGGGTTCCCACGACAGGGTGAGCGCGTGAAACGCGGTGGCAATCCCGTTGGCCGCAAGCTGTCGGTCGGTTTCCAGCAGGGCGGCATCCAGCGGAAACGGCACGCCGGGGCGCGGCATGATCTGGCGTTCGAACGCGTCGCCGTGGATGTCGACCAGCGCCGGGGCCAGAATCATGCCCGTGGCGTCGATCACCGTCGCCCCGTCGCGCGCAAGATCAAGGCCGCTGATCCGGCCATCCTCGATCCGCAGGCTGCAGGACGTCAGACCGCCGGACAGCAGGACCTGCGCCCCTTCGAACACGATGGCAGAGGGGGTATGGGTCACGTGGCACCTTCTGGCGAAATGGCAGGCAGTTGTCAGGCAGCACCCGCCCGGACCCGACCGGAAGGAACGATCCATCGGCAGATGCGGGTCAGGCAATGCGCACCCGCCCTAGGCCCGAAGCGTGACGCGGCCATGACAGATTGCCTGAAAAGCAGGCCAAGCCCAAGCCCTGCCGCAGGTTTTTCCGCCGGTCGCTGCGGGTTGCGGCAAGGGCCGGGGGTGCTTTTCGTCCCGGTTGCGCCGTTTCCGGCGGGGTGCACAACCGCAGGCGGCATCCGTCGTTTTTGTGTCGCAGGGCGGTGCAGGCGAGCGTTGACAGGATGTCACAATCGGAGTTTGCTGCCGTCAAAGAGATTGGCCGTGCGGGTTCGGCGCTGTCGCGCGCCACCTGTCGCCTGTGTCACACAATTGTAAAATGCGCCGAGTAACACCAGTCACTGCCTGCGCGTAACCCGCGCCAAGGATTCCGTATTCCAAAGGGAGACGACCATATGACCACCACCTTCAACCGCCGCACGTTCCTGCAGACCTCCGCCATCGGTGCGGGCGTTCTGGCGGCACCTGCGCTGATTTCCTCGAAGGCGCTCGCCTCGTCGGGCGAATTGAACTTCATGGGCTGGGCCGGGTATCCGATGCTGGCCGAAAAGGTGTTCCCGGCGTTCACCGCCGCCACCGGCATCACCATCAACTTCACCGAACAGCCGGGGCAGGACGACATGTTCGCCCAGGCCAAACTGGCGCTGTCGACCGGCGGCCTCGACGTGGTCGAGCCGACCGTCGACCGCATCGGTGGCTGGGCGACCAACGGGCTGGTCCAGGGCTGGGATCTGACCAAGCTCGATCTCGACGCCTATCTGCCCGGCCTGGCCGATGGCGCGATGGGCGACATGGCGACCGTCGATGGCAAGCGGATGATCATGCTGTCGGTCTGGGGCACCGAGGCGCTGGTCTATTCGAAGGCCGATGCCAAGCTGTCGACCCCGCCGTCGCTGGGGGATCTGTTCTCGGGCGAAAACCAGGCTTGCCTGCGTCCGCACTCGGCGCTGGCTGCCATGGGCCGCTACATGGACGCGCAGGGCAAGCTGCCGCGTCCGTTCCTCGACGGCTATGCCGATGAAGCGGCGATGGTCGAAATCTGGGACCTGGTGCTGGCAGAGGCCATCAAGGCCAAGGGCAGCATCGTGCAGTGGTGGACGGGCGAGAACGAGGCGCAGGCAGGGTTCCTGACCAACGGTGCCACCATCGGGCTGAACTGGGATTCGACCGGGTTCAACCTGCAGAAAGACGGCTTCGGCTATGCCGCCCCGGTCGAAGGCGCGTTTGCCTGGAACCAGGGTCTGGCGCTGATGGCCAATGCCACCAACGTCGATCAGGCGCATGAATTCGCCAAGTGGATCGCCACGCCCGACGGATCGGCGATGTGGGCCACCGCGTTCGGGGCCAACCCGGTTGCCAAGGGCGGCGCCGACAAGATGGATCCGGCGGTTGCCGAATACTACAAGTCGGCGTTCGATGATGCGGCGCTGAAAGCCCTGTGGTGGTGGCCCGCCCAGGAAGCCTGGTTCATCGCCAAGCGCGGCGAATATGCCGACAAGTTCAAAAGCGCCTGATTGCAGGTTGCCTGAAAATGCGCCGGGTCCCCAGGGGGCCCGGCGTTTTTCTATGGTTTGCCCCTGCGACGCCGGATGACGTCAAGCGGTCGCAGCAAGGCCATTGTGCGGGGCGATTGTCCTGTTAGGCTGATGCGCAGAAGGGGCGGGACAAGCCCGACGGGGAAGGGACTGCACCGATGAGTGCCGCGATCGATCTTGACGATGTGTGCTGCGATTTCGGCAGCTTCCGTGCCGTGGACCATGTGAGCGTGCATATCCAGCCCGGCGAGTTCTTCAGTTTCCTCGGGCCGTCGGGCTGCGGCAAGACCACGATCCTGCGGATGATTTCGGGGTTCACCGATCCGTCCGCCGGGGTGATCCGGATCGGCGGCAAGGACATGGCCGGGCAGCGGCCGAACCAGCGGCCCACGGCGTTGATCTTTCAGAACCTTGCCCTGTTTCCGCTGATGCCGGTGTGGGAAAACATCGCCTTCGGGCTGGAGGTGCGGGGGGTGGACCGCGCGAGGCGCCGCGCACGGGCCGAGGAGTTGCTGGCACTGGTCGAATTGCCCGGCGCGGGCGACAAGATGGTGAGCCAGTTGTCGGGGGGCCAGAAACAGCGGGTGGCGATTGCCCGCGCGCTGGCGGTGGAGCCGAGCGTGATGCTGCTGGATGAACCCCTGTCGGCGCTGGACCTGAAGCTGCGGCAGGCGATGCGGGCCGAGTTGCGCTCGATCCAGAAGCGGACCGGGGTGACCTTCATCTTCATCACCCATGATCAGGGCGAAGCCTTGGCGATGTCGGACCGGGTGGGGGTGATGAGCCATGGAAAGCTGCAGCAGGTGGCGAACCCGCGCGACATCTACAACACTCCGGCCAACGGGTTTGTTGCATCTTTCGTGGGGGAAAACAACATCCTGACGGGTGACGTTCAGAATCCGGCAGACGGGATGGCGGGCTTTGCCACCCCGCATGGCCTGTTCCGGGCGCGGCTGGGCCAGGTAACCGGTCCGGTCAAGCTGTATGTCCGACCCGAGCATATGCGGCTGTCGGGCGTGCCGGGGCCGGAAAACTCGGTGCCGGTGACGGTGACCGATGTGGCCTTCGAGGGCAATTTCATCTCGGTGCATGCGGTGTCGGCGACGGGAATGAGTTTTGCCGCCGAGTTGCGCAACGATGGCACGTCGGTGGTGCCCGAGGCGGGCGCGCAGATGCACATCAGTTTCGACGCCGCCCGCGCCGCCATCCTGCCCGACGAGTCCGCGAGGTCGGTGGATGCATGATCTGCTGCGGCGCTATGGCTCCGGCCTCACGGGCGCGTTCATCCTGCTGACCGGGTTCTGGCTGGTGGTGCTGGTGATCCTGCCGAACATCTATCTGTTCGAAAACTCGTTCCGCCCCTATCTGCCGCTGGTCGATGTGGGGGGGCCGCTGGATGTCTATTCGCTGGACAACTACCGCAAGGTGTTCAACGGCACGGCGGAGGAGACCCTGTTCGGCATCACCTTCACCCTGCCGGTCCATATCAAGTCGTTCCTGCTGACGGTCGGCTATTCGGCCTTTGTCACGCTGATCAGTTTCGTGATCGCCTATCCCATCGCGTTCTATCTGGCCAAGATCGTGCATCCGCGCACCCTGCCGCTGCTGTTTCTGCTGCTGTTCGTGCCGCTGTGGGTGTCCGAGGTGCTGCGGTCGTTTGCCTGGGCGATCATTCTGGCGCTGAAGGGGCCGCTGAACTATGTCCTGCTCGGGACCGGGATCATCGAGCAACCGATCCGCTGGATCGCCGGGTATCGGTCGATCGTGATCGGGCTCGTCTATACCTATGTGCTGTTCATGCTGTTCCCGGTCTACAACGCCATCCAGTCGCTGGACACCAACCAGATCGAGGCGGCCGAGGATATGGGCAGCCCCTGGTGGCGCACGCATTGGCGGATCATCCTGCCGCATGCCAAACCCGGCATCGCGTCGGGCGCGGTGATGGTGTTCATGCTGTCGGCGGGGTCGTTGCTGGTGCCGACGCTTCTGGGATCGACCACCTCGAACTGGTTCACCCAAGTCATTCAGGAATGGATGTTCGGCAGTCAGGACTGGAACACCGGGTCGGCCTATGCGTTCATCCTGCTGGTGATGTGCACGATCTTCGTCAGCCTCGTGATGCGGATTTTCCGCGTCAAGCTGTCCGACATCGCAAAGTAGGGGGGCGACATGCACCGCAACAAGCATCTGGCCTTCCATCTGGTCATGGGTCTGTTCCTCGCCTATCTTCTGCTGCCGCTGTTCGTGATGGGGGGGGCCGCGTTCAACGACAGCCGGTTCCCGTCGATCCTGCCGTGGAAGGGGTTTACCCTTGTGTGGTTTCAGGAACTGCTTGCGGAAACCCGGATGTGGGTGTCGCTGCGCAACACCGCGATCGTGGCGCTGGCAGTGGTGGTGATTTCGGTGCCCATCGGCACGGCGGCGGCAATCGTGGTCAACTCGGTGTCGGGGCGCACGCGGTCGGTGCTGTATGGTTTGATGGTGGCGCCGATCCTGGCCCCCGGTGCCGTCATCGGAATCTCGACGCTGCTGTTCTGGAACGCCATCGGGGTGAACCTGGGCTATCGCGGGTTTCCGTTCGGATCGGGGTTGCATCTGTCGGTGCTGGGGCAGGTCAGCTTCATCGCGGCCTTCGTGATGCTGCTGGTGCTGGCCCGGCTGCAAAGTTTCGATGCGGGGCTGGAGGAGGCGGCGCTGGATCTGGGGGCGAGCCATGGGCAGGTGATGCGGCGCATCCTGTTGCCGCATCTTTATCCGGCGATCGGGGCGGGGGCGGCCATCGGGTTTTTCCAGTCGATCGAGAATTTCAACGTCACGCTGTTCACCCGGGGCAATGCGGATACGCTGACGGTCTATGTGTTTTCCAAGGTGCGCACCGGGATTACGCCCACGATCAATGCGCTGGCGCTGATCCTGATCACGCTGACGCTGGCGGGGGCGGTGATCTATGAGGTGATGCGGCGGCGCGAGGCGCGGCGGGTCGCGGCGCTGATGGTGGACGACTGACCGGGGGCACGGCGGCATCAGCGTTGAACTCGCGGCGATCCGGCCTAGGTTCGGGAAAAGGAGACAGTCATGCAGCTTGCCATCCTCTATGTTTCGACGGCCGTGGTCTTTCTGGTGCTGGACGCCATCATGCTGACCTTGGTGATGAAACCGCTGTTCCAGCAGCATATCGGTGCCCTGATGCTGGACGGGTTCCGCGCCGGGCCTGCGGCGGCGTTCTATGCGGCCTACGTCGCCGGGCTGATCTATCTGGTGTCGTGGGATGCACTGAAGCAGGACGCGCCGCTGCTGCTTCCGGCGGCGGTGATCGGGGCGATGGCCTATGGCACCTACGAATTCACCAGCTTTGCCATCATGAAGGATTGGCATTGGTCGATGGTGGCGGTGGATGTGACCTGGGGCACCGTGTTGACCGCCGTGTCGGTCTGGGCGGGCGTGACGATCACCCGCGCGCTGACCTGAGGCTTTCGCGCGGTTCGCTGGCGGTGTAAGCCGGGCCGGAAACAGGAGGCAGCGATGATCGTCTATGGCATTTCGACCTGCGACACGACGAAGAAGGCGATCAAGGCGCTGGAACGGGCGGGGCATGCGGTGACGTTTCGCGATGTGCGCGCCGTGCCGCTGACCCCCGCCGAGATCGACCGGCTGGTGGGTGAATTCGGTGACCGCCTGATCAACAAGCAGTCGACGACCTACCGCGCGTTCAGCGATTTTCTGCGCGTGTCGGACCCCGAGGCGCAGATCGCGGCCCAGCCTGCGGTGATGAAACGCCCGGTGATCGAGGATGCGGGGAAGTTCTGGCTGGGGTGGGATACGCCGGTTCAGGCGGTTTTCGGGGTCTGAGTGTCACGGTTCGGTTACATGCCCGCGATAGCGCAGGGCGACCGCCACCCCAACCGGAGAAGACCGATGCTGCGTTTGCTGACTGCGACTGCCCTGATCCTGACCGCGCCCGTCCTGACCGCGCCTGCCGCCATGGCCGCCGAGGTTCTGACCACCGGAACCATTGCCTGGCAGGGCTGCGACAAGGGGTATCCGACGGATATCCGCTTTGAAAAGCACAAGAAAGCCGGTCGGGTCGAAGTGATCCATGACGGCGAGGGCGGGTCGATCGACATGAACGCCGACAACACGATCGGCGCTGACAATCAGGCCGGCAAGGACGGCAAGGCCAAGACGATCAAGGTTTCCGGGTCGATCACCAAGGGCACCGTCACACGCGGGTCGTGCACAGGCTCGTTCCAGGCGAAATGATCTGATGCCGTCCGGGGAGCCCCCGGACGGCTTTTCCGTTGCAGAACAGGCAGGCGTCAGAGCAGGCGCAGGTCGGCGGCCGATTCCTTGCCGTCGCGACCGGACTGCAATTCATAGCCGATCTTCTGATTGTCGTTCAGCCCCTTGAGGCCGGCGCGTTCCACGGCCGAGATATGCACGAACACATCCTTGCCGCCGTTGTCGGGGGCGATGAAGCCATAGCCCTTGGTGCTGTTGAACCATTTCACGGTGCCGGTGGGCATTCCGTCTCTCCTTGAACTCGACTTCCCGTGGCGCTATTGCCAAAGGCCGTGCAGCCAGGTCTTCCAGTGCTGCCTTCGTCGGGCGTCGCGGTCGGAATGTCTGTTGTCACTGCGCAAATCATGCCAAAGCTAGGCAATAAATCAAGCAGGATTGGACGAACATGCGGAACGCTGCTTTGACACTGGGCCTGATCGGGGGCCTCTGGGCGATGGTCATCGGGTTTTTCGGTTACGGTTATACCGAATTCATCGAGAATAACGGCGAGATCGGCGATTTTGCCCAGCAGGTCAACAATCCGACCCTGATCCGGGTCGCAAGCTTCCTCGCCCCTCTGCTGGCGATTGCCGGGGCGGCGATGGCGCGGTCGCAAAACGTGGCTGCCGGGCTGCTGATGCTGGCGGCGTCAGGGGCGATTCTGGTGGCCTTCGGCTTTGGCGTGTTCACCATGTTCCCGATCGCGATGTGCGGGCTGGGCGGGGTTCTGGCGCTGTTGGCGCGTCAGCCCGATACCCATTGACGGGTCAGCCGGTCGATCGACAGCGGACCGGCCCCCTTGACCACCAGGATCAGCAGCAGCATCACCCACAGCGCCCGCTGATCCAGGATCGGGGCATCGGCGATCCGGTCGAACCAGGCACCCACACTTTTCGGCCCGACCAAGTGGCCATAAACATCGGTCAGGCTTTGCATCCCGATGAAGCCGATCATCCCCAGGGCCGCAGGGCGGGTGAACAGGCCCAGCAGGATCAGCGCGGGCAAGAGGATCTCGGCCCAGGACCCGAACAGCACCACCAGCCAGGGGATCACGCCGATCAGGCTGGCGTCATAGCCGAGCGCCTCAAACTGTCTGGGGTAGATCTGCGCGAAAGCCCCGGCCGACAGGCCGAAGGGAAAGCTGTCGAACTTGGTCAGGGCCGAGGCCCAGAAATAGCCCGCAAGCACCCCGCCGAAGGTCAGGCGGGCCAGCGTCGGCAAGACCGCCTCCTGCGCGGAGAGACGGTCGGTCAGGCGGGAATAGGCGGAAAACACGGCATTCATGGAACAAATCCTGTCAGGGCATGATGGGAAAGCAGCAGGGCCAGCACCGCCGGCAGGTCGAACCCGTCACCAGCGGCAGTCAGCGCCTGCGCCAGCGTCTGGTCGGCGCCGAGGGCGGCGAGGAAATCGGCGGCACCGGGGGGCAGCAGGTGGGGTTCGGGGTCGAAGTCGCGGCGCAGCACCACCACGTCCTGCGCGCCGGGTTGCGGGGCGGGGCCGTCCATCGTGTTGGCCGCCCAGATCGCGAAAACCGGGTGGGGCGAGCGGACGATCCGCAGCGACGGGGCCAGCGCAAAGCGGCCCGCCAGCAGGGTGGCTTCGGGCAGGGCGAGGGCGGCCGGATCGATCGGCGCGCTGTCGGCGGCGTGATAGCTGGCGCGGATCGCCAGTTCCAGCCGGGCCACATCCGCAAGATAGGGCAGGTCGGCCAGCGGCGGAAAGTTCGCCAGAAACGCCGGGAACTCCTGCCCGTAAAGCATGATCTGCCGCGACCGGGGCGGATGCGCCCGCAGATGGATCACCGCGATGGCCCCGAAATACTCGTCCCCCAGCAGTTTGCGGATCACCGGAAACCCGGCTTCCAGCGCGCGGGTCAGGCTGGAGGCCACGTTGTTGCGATAGACCGAGAACCGCTTGGGGGCGGGGCGGCCCTGCGGGTCCATCAGGCCGGACGGCAGGGCTGCGTCGGGGTCGAGCAGGGCGGCGGCGAACACGGCCTGTTTCATCGCGCGGTTTCCAACATGGCGGCGGCGCGGGCCGCCTCGGCCGCAAGCACGGGCCAGTCGGGCACGTCGGTGTCCCATTCGATCAGGGTGGGCCTGGCCCCGCCGCGCGCGATGGTATGGGCAAAAAGCGCCCAGACCGGATCGACCACCTGGGTGCCGTGGCTGTCGATCAGCAGGGGCTCGCCATGGTCGCCCACATCCGAGTCATGCCCGCCGAGGTGGATTTCGCCCACTTCGTCGAGCGGGAAGGCGTCGAGATAGGCTTGCGCGTCGGTCTGCAGGTTGACCGCCGAGACATAGACGTTATTGACATCCAGCAGCAGGCCGCAGCCGGTGCGCCGGGTGACCTCGCGCAGGAAGGTCACCTCGTCCATCTCGGCTTGCGCGAAGGCCAGATAGCTGGACGGGTTTTCCAGCAGCATCCGGCGGCCAAGCCTGGCCTGAACCTGATCAATGTGATCGCAGACGACGGTCAGGGTCGCGGCGGTGTAGGGCAGCGGCAAAAGGTCGTTCAGATAGGTGGCCTCGTGCGTCGACCAGGCCAGATGCTCCGAAAAACTGGCCGGTTGCACCTGGTCGCACAGCGTTTTCAGCCGCGCGAGGTGGTCGGCGTCCAGCGGTGCCATGCCGCCGATCGACAGGCCCACCCCGTGGACCGAGATCGGAAAGCGTTCGGCGAGGCGCCGCAGTTGCGCCAGCGGGCGGCCACCCGCGCCCATGTAGTTTTCGGCGTGAACCTCCAGCCAGCCGACCGGGGCCGGATCGGCCAGGATCGCGGCGAAATGCTGCGGCTTGTAGCCGACACCGGGACGGTTGGGCAGGCGGGGAAGGGCGGCGTCGAACATCTTGCAGCTCCGCAAAAGGATGCCCCCCGGCCGGCGGCCGGGGGGGGGGCGGTTCGGATCAGGAGGCCGGCAGGTCGCGGTCCAGCGCCGTCAGCGAGCCCACGCGACCGTCGGGCAGTTTCATCGTGGTGCAGGTGCCGGCCGGAACCAGCGTCCAGGCGTCGCCCTGATAGTCGACCTTGGACGTGCCGGCACAGCTGGTGCCTTCGCCGGCCGCACAGGTGTTCTGCCCGGCCAGTGCCACGCCATAGCATTTTTCGTTGCCGGCAGCCGAAGCGGGCGCTGCGACGGCGGTGAGGGCAGCGGCGAACACGCCGGCGACGGCGAAGGAATTCAGGTTGATGGACATGTGGAGTTCCTCGGTTTGGGTTGTCGTCATCGCGGTCGTTGCGATGACCCAACCATAGCGGGGCGCATCGCCACCGCTCAATCCGCCGATGCGCGTCGCACGGGGGTGTGACGGGCTGAAACAAACCGACCCCTGGACCCGGAGATCACGAAAAAATCATCAGCGCCGAAAAGCTCCGGCGCTGTGTCTTTGTCGTCAATGGGTTGGTCCGCCGCGCAGGTCGGGGGGGACCGCGTCTGCCGCCAGTTCCTCGACGACCTTGTGTAACGAAATCGTCTGGGTGATTGTTTCACCCAATCGGCGGATCGACACGCTGCGGTCCTCGACCTCTTTCATCCCGATGGCCAGGATCACCGGAACCTTGCCGACCGAATGTTCGCGGACCTTGTAGTTGATCTTCTCGTTGCGGGTGTCGGCCTCGGCCCGCAGGCCACGGGCGCGCAGGATTTCGACCACTTCGCGCACGAATGGGTCGGCGTCCGAGACGATGGAGGCGACCACGACCTGACGCGGGGCGATCCAGAAGGGGAGTTTTCCGGCATAGCTTTCGATCAAGACCCCGATGAACCGTTCGAGCGAGCCGAGGATCGCACGGTGCAGCATGACCGGGCGCTGGCGCGATCCATCCTCGGCGGTGTAGGCGGCATCGAGACGGTCGGGCAGCACGAAGTCGAGTTGCAGCGTGCCCAACTGCCATGATCGGCCGATGGCGTCCTTCAGATGAAATTCCAGTTTCGGGCCATAAAACGCGCCATCGCCGGGAGAGACGGTGAAATCGCGGCCCGTGGCGCGCAGCGCGTCGCCGAGGGCGGCCTCGGCGCGGTCCCAAACCTCGTCGGAGCCGGCCCGGGCATCGGGGCGGGTGGCCAGCAGGATGCGGACGTCCGTAAATCCCATGTCGGTATAGACGGCATCCAGCAGCGCGCAGAACGCCTCGGTTTCGCCCTGAATCTGATCTTCGCGGCAAAAGATGTGGGCGTCGTCCTGCGTCATCTGGCGCACGCGCATCAACCCGTGCAGCGCGCCATGCGCCTCGTTGCGGTGGCAGCAGCCGAATTCGGCCATGCGCAGCGGCAGGTCGCGGTAGCTCTTGGTGCCCTGTTTGAAGATCTGGATATGCGCCGGGCAGTTCATCGGTTTCAGCGCCATCAGGTCGCCTTTGCCAGTGAACACCGGGGCGTTCTCATCCGTGCCGGGAACCTCATCGGGGACCACGAACATGTTCTCGCGGTATTTGCCCCAATGGCCCGACGCCTCCCAGAACTTGGCGGCCATCAGTTGCGGGGTTTTCACCTCGACATAGCCGGAGCGGTTCAGGCGGCGGCGGATGTAGGCCTCGAGCTGGTTGTAGATGACAAAGCCGTTGGGGTGCCAGAACACCGACCCTTGCGCCTCTTCCTGCAGATGGAACAGGTCCATCTCGCGGCCCAGCTTGCGGTGGTCGCGTTTGGCGGCTTCCTCCAGCATGGTGACATGCGCCTTCAGATCCTCGCGGTTCTTGAAGGCGATGCCGTAGATGCGCTGCAGCATCGGGCGGGTGCTGTCGCCCAGCCAGTAGGCCCCGGCGATGCTGGTCAGCTTGAACGCATCCGCCGGAACCTGCCCGGTGTGCTGCAGATGCGGGCCGCGGCACAGGTCCTGCCAGGGGCCGTGCCAGTACATCCGCAGATCCTCGCCGGGCGGAATGCGGGCGATCAGTTCCAGCTTGTAAGGCTCATTGCGGTCTTCGTAGTAGGCAATCGCACGCGCCCGGTCCCAAACCTCGGTGCGCACCGGATCGCGGGCGTTGATGATCTGCTTCATCCGCGCCTCGATCTGGCCGAGGTCTTCGGGGGTGAAGGGGTCCGCCCGATCGAAGTCGTAGAACCAGCCATAGTCGCGCACCGGGCCGATGGTGACGCGCACATCGGGCCAGATCTCCTGCACCGCGCGGGCCATGATGTGGGCGCAGTCGTGGCGGATCAGCTCCAGCGCCTGGGTATCATCGGCCAGGGTGTGGATGGCGATCCTGCCATCCGTGGTGATCGGCCAGGCCAGATCGAAATGCGCGCCGTTCACCGATGCCGAGATGGCCTTCTTGGCCAGTCCGGGGGCGATGGAGGCGGCAACCTCGGCCGGGGTGGTGCCGGACGCATAGCTGCGCTGGTTGCCATCGGGAAATGTCAGGGTGATCTGGGCCATGGAAGGCATCCTCGTCGGTTTGGCGTCTACAAAACGCCCGGTTGCGGGTTATGTGCTCCGGGGTTTGCGCGGCCCGCGTGGTGTTGTCAACCGGGGCAGGCTATGGGAGAGGAAAATGGGGACCGCAATGACCGCACCGCACCAGTTGACCACGCCGCAGGGGCGCAGGATCGCCTGTCACCAGACGGCCGGGCGCGGGCACGGGGTGGTGTTTCTGGGCGGGTTCAAGTCGGACATGGGCGGGACCAAGGCGGTTTTCCTTGACGGTTGGGCGGCGGCGCGGGGTCGGGCATTCGTGCGGTTCGACTATTCCGGGCATGGCGCATCGGGGGGCGCGTTCGAGGACGGCTGCATCGGCGACTGGGTGGAGGATGCGGCGGCGGTTCTGGCGCTGACCGACGGCCCGCAGGTGCTGGTTGGCAGTTCGATGGGGGGGTGGATTGCGCTGCTGCTGGCGCGACAGATGCCCGACCGCGTGGCGGGGCTGGTGACCATCGCGGCCGCCCCCGATTTCACCGAAGCCCTTTGGACGAGGTTTTCGCCGGCCGAGCAGGCGGCGGTGATGGCGGGGTTCGTCGATCTGCCGTCGGACTACGGTGCGCCCTACCGGATCACGCGAAGGTTGATCGAGGACGGGCGGCGGCATCTGGTGCTGCGCGCGCCGTTGCATTTGCCGTTCTCGGTCAGGATGTTGCAGGGCACGGCGGATGTGGATGTGCCGATGGACCGGGCGTTGCGGCTGCTGGATCATGCCACCGGCCCGGATATCCGCCTCACTTTGGTCAAGGCAGCCGATCACCGCTTTTCATCGCCCGAATGTCTGGCCATGATCGGCGAAGCGGTGGATCAGGTTTCAGGGGGCGGGTGATGCGGGCGTTTGGCAAATGGATGGGGCGTCTGCTGCTGGCGCTGATCGTGATCGGCGGCGGGCTGTGGGCCTTTGCCCCGCGTGAGCCGATGGATCTGGAGGTTGCGTTTCAGGACAGTGAGTTGGGCGATGATCTTGATGTTTGGCTGCAGGCGCGCGAGGCGGCCTATCCCGATCTGGTGCCCGGCGTGGCAAAGCGGATATTCTGGGCCGGGGTGCCGGGGGCAAAGACGCCGCTGGCGGTGATCTACGTGCACGGGTTTTCGGCGACATCCGAGGAAATCCGTCCCGTTCCCGACGAGGTGGCAAAGGCGCTTGGGGCCAACCTGTTCTTTGCCCGTCTGGCGGGGCATGGCCGGGGCGGGGCTGCGATGGCGGAACCGCTGGCGGGCGACTGGGTCGAGGATATGGCCGAGGCGATGGCGATCGGCCGCAGGCTGGGCGACCGGGTGCTGGTGATCGCCACCTCGACTGGGGCGACGCTGGCGGCGGTGGCAGCGGTCAACCCGGCGCTGTCGGAGGGTCTGGCGGGGGTGGTGCTGATCAGTCCGAACTTCCGGCTGAACAGCCCGGCGGCGGTGATGCTCGATCTGCCGCTGGCGCGCTGGTGGGGGCCGGTGGTGGCGGGGGCGCAGCGCAGTTTCGCGCCGCTGAACGCCGGGCAGGCGACATACTGGACGACCTCCTATCCCACGACGGCGCTGTTCCCGATGGCGGCGCTGATGCGCGCGGCGCGGGGATTGGACTATAGCGCGGCAAAGGTGCCTGCGTTATTCGTCTACAGCGCCGAGGATCAGGTGATCGACCCGGCGGCGATTGCGCCGGTCGTGGCCGCATGGGGCGGGCCGGTGACGCAGGATATCCGCCGGATGCAGGCGGGCGATGACCCCTATGCCCATGTGATCGCGGGGGACATCATGTCTCCCGGGCAGACCGAGCCGGTGATTGCGGTGATCCTCGCCTGGGCGGCGGGGTTGTAGGTGCACGATCCGGTCGTCCTGATCCCCGGTCTGATGGCCGATGCCCGGCTGTTCGTGCCGCAACTGGTGGGCTTGGGGGCGGCGCGGGCGATGCAGGTGGTGCTGGTGACGCAAGGGGAAACCGTCGAGGCGATGAGCGCCTTCGTGCTGGCGCAGGCCCCGCCGAAATTCGCGCTGATCGGGCACGGCCTGGGCGGCGACGTGGCGCTGGATGTGGTGCGCCGCGAACCGGACCGGGTCAGCCGGGTGGTTCTGATCGCGACCGATCCGCTGGCGGAAGCCCCGCAGGCGGCGGCGGCGCGCGAGGTGCGGATCGTGGCGGCGCGGTCGGGGCGGCTGGCCGAGGCGATGCTGGAGGAAATCCCGCGTGCCGCCCTGGCCGATACCGCCTGGCGCGACGATGTGCTGGCGCTGGTGCAGGACATGGCGCTTGGGCTGGGGGAAGGGGTGTTCCTGCGCCAGTCGCGCGCGCTGCAGCGCCGCCCGGATCAGCAGAAGACCATGCGCAGGGTCAAGATCCCGGCCCTGATCCTGGCGGGGGCGCAGGATACGCTGGTGCCGATGCGGCGGCAGGAGTTTACCGCCGGGCTGATGCCGTTCGGCAAGATGCAGTTGATCGACGACGCAGGCCACCTGCCGACGCTGGAACAGCCCGAGGCGGTGACGGCGGTGCTGGAGGCGTTTCTGAACGGGCCGATGCTGTTGCGGTGAAGCATGCTTGGCGTGGGCAGCGGGCCACCCCAGCCAATCCCTCCCCCGAGAGGGGGGAAGGGAGCGGTGTGGCGCCCCGCCCGCAGGCGACCGGTGCCTGCTCGTCCGGAGAGGGGTCCCTAGGCCAGACCCTAGTTCGAGGCGGCGAGGCTGATCTTGGCCTTGGGGGCCACGCCCGAGGCGCGGTCGATGAACCCCAGCACCAGCGGGCGGATGTTCAGCCGCCAGCTTTTGCCGGCAAAGATGCCGTAATGCCCGGCGCCCGGTTCCAGGTGCTGCGCCTTCTTGGACTCAGGCAACCCGGTCAGCATGGCAAGCGCCGCGACGCATTGGCCGGGGGCGGAGATGTCATCCTCGGCCCCTTCGACGGTCATCACCGCGACATTGGTGATCGCGGCGATGTCGACCTTCTTGCCCTCGACCACGAAGGCGTTCTTGGCAATCTCGCCGTTCTTGAAAATCCGCTCGACGGTGGACAGATAAAACTCCGCCGTCATGTCCATCACCGCGAGGTACTCGTCATAGAACCGGTTGTGCGCGTCATGGTCCGACGCCTCGCCGCGCGCGACGCGCAGGATCTGGTCGGTAAACGCCTTGTTGTGGCGTTCCGAATTCATCGAGATGAAGGACTGCAGTTGCAGCAGCCCCGGATAGACCAGCCGCCCGACGCCCTTGAACTTGAACCCGACGCGCTGGATCGCGATCTGTTCCAACTGCCCCATGGTGATGCGGCGGCCGAAGTCGGTGACATCGGTCGCGGCGGCGTCGGGGTCGACCGGGCCGCCGATCAGGGTCAGGCTGCGCGGCTGCGCGGCCGGGTCTTCGGCGGCCAGATAGGCGGTGGCGGCCAGGGCCAGCGGCGCGGGCTGGCAGATCGCGATCACATGGGTGTCCGGGCCGAGATGGCGCATGAAATCGACGAGATAGAGGGTGTAATCCTCGACATCGAATTTGCCGACCGACACCGGAATATCCCGGGCGTTGTGCCAGTCCGTCACATAGACATCGCAGTCGGGCAGCAGCGACGACACGGTGGAACGCAACAGGGTGGCATAGTGACCCGACATCGGCGCCGCCAGCAGCACCTGGCGACCCGTGGGCGCACGGCGGCGGACCTTGAACTGGATCAGATTGCCGAACGGCTTTTCCACCACGTTGACCACATCGACCAGATGATCCTGCCCGTCCGGCCCGACGATCGACCGGATGCCCCAGTCGGGTTTGGCCACCATGCGTTCAAAGCTGCGTTCGGCCACCTGGCCCCAGGCGGCGACCAGCGGCAGGATGGGGTTTACCGACAGGGCGAAAGCGGGGTAGGACGCCATCGTGCGCGCTGCGGCCCCCAACAGCGCGTTGGTGTTCCGCATGCTTTCCATCAGATCATAGGTCAACATATACTTCATCGTGTCTCCTCGCCCGGGCGGGCCCCGCGTCAAATGCCGCATCCCCCCAGAACAGGCGACACCATGCTGCACATGCAGCAAGAATAGGGATGAAACGCTAACATGACAACTGCAGAGAATGACTCATCGGCTCGTGCGCTGGCCCTGAACGCCAATATCGCGAAGATGGAGGAGTTGTCGGAACGCCTGATGCGGGCCTTTGCGGCGCGAAAGCCGGTCGATCCGGCGCTCGCCGGGCCGTCGCAGGAGGTCTACATGAAGGCCGCAGCGGCCTACGTGGCGGAAATGATGCAGAACCCGGGGAAAATTCTGGAGCATCAGGTCGGCTACTGGGGCAAGACGCTGAAACACTATGTCGAGGCACAGCAGCCGCTGTTGAAGGGCGAGTTTCGGGCCCCGGCCGATCCGGGCCCCAAGGACCGCCGATTCGCTAATCCGCTGTGGGACAGCCATCCGGTGTTCAACTTCCTGAAGCAGCAGTATCTGCTGAATGCCGAGGCGGTGTCGACCGCGATCGACGATCTGGCGATTCTCGACGCCGGTGAGCGCAAGCGGATCGACTATTTCACCCGGCAGATCGTCGACATGTTTGCCCCCACCAATTTTCTGGCGACCAACCCCGATGCGCTGGAACGCGCCGTGGCGACCGACGGGGCAAGCCTTGTGCAGGGTCTGGAAAACCTGGTGCGCGACATCGAGGCGAACGCGGGCGAGTTGCAGGTCACGCTGGCCGATCCGGGGGCGTTCCGGGTGGGGGTCAATCTGGGCACCACGCCGGGGTCGGTGGTTTACCGCAACAAGATGCTGGAGCTGATCCAGTATGCGCCGACGACCGAGACGGTGCACGCCACGCCGCTGCTGATCTTTCCGCCGTGGATCAACAAGTTCTACATTCTGGACCTGAAGCCGCAGAACAGCCTGATCAAGTGGATCGTTGATCAGGGGTTTACCCTGTTCGTCGTCAGTTGGGTCAACCCGGACGCCACCTATGCCGAGGTCGGGATGGATGACTACATCCGCGACGGGTTCATCCGGGCGATGGCCGAGGTGCGGCGGATCACCGGCGAGCGCCAGATCAACGCGGTGGGCTATTGCATCGCGGGCACCACGCTTGGCCTTACCCTGTCGCATCTGCAGCGGGCAGGCGACCAGACGGTGAAGGCCGCGACGTTCTTCACCACGATGACCGACTTTTCCGATGCCGGAGAGGTGGGGGTGTTTCTGGACGACGATTTCGTGGACGGGATCGCGCGGCAGTCGAGGATCGACGGCGTGCTGGCGAAAACCTACATGGCGCGGACGTTCAGCTTTCTGCGGTCGAACGATCTGATCTATCAGCCGGCGATCCGCAGCTACATGCTGGGCGAGGCCCCGCCGGCGTTCGATCTGCTGTTCTGGAACGGCGACGGCACCAATCTGCCCGCCCGGATGGCGGTCGAGTATCTGCGCGGGCTGTGTCAGGGCGACGGGTTTGCCAAGGGCACCTTCCCGGTGTTCGGGCATCCCGCCGCGCTGTCCGATCTGACGCTGCCGATCTGTGCCATTGCCTGCGAGACCGACCATATCGCGCCGTGGCGGTCCAGCTTTACCGGGGTGCAGCAGATGGGGTCGAAGGACAAGACGTTCATCCTGGCCCAATCGGGCCATATCGCGGGCATCGTCAATCCGCCGGGGCGCGACAAGTATGGCCATTACACCGGCGACGGCCCGCTGACCAACCCCGAGGACTGGAAAGCCGGGGCGACCTTTCACGCGGGCAGTTGGTGGCCCCGCTGGGGGGCCTGGCTTGCGGCGCAGTCCGGGGAGCAGGTTCCGGCCCGTCATCCGGGTGATTCGGGGGCCGCGATTCTGGCAGCGGCACCGGGGACCTATGTGATCGCCACGCCAAACCCCTGATCGGGATTGCAGATTTGCAGGCGGGTCTAGGGTGGCAACCCAATTTTGCTGCGTTGCAGAAAGTTCACTTGAAATGCTGCAGTGCAGCATGTATATCCGTCTCACCGATCACCAGCGCAGCGCGACTGCCAGGAGCACACAAAATGACCAACACCCCCGATTTCGCCAAAGTCATGAAAGACATGATGGCGTCGTTCCCGATGGACCAGACCGCGTTCCAGAACGCGTTCAAGACCCAGGCCGCTTTCGGCGAGAAGCTGTCTGCCGTTGCCCTGCAGGCCGCTGAAAAGTCGGCCGAGATCTCGACCAAGATGGTCAAGGAAACCATCGCCAAGCTGACCGACATGTCGAAAGCCAAAGCCGAGCCGATGGACTATTCCAAGGCCGCGACCGACTTCGCCTCCGCCGCTGCCGAAATGGCTGCAGAGCACATGGCCGCTTTCGCGGAAGTCGCGAAAAAAGTGCAGATGGAAACCGTCGAACTGATGCTCGCCGCCGGCAAGGACATGTCGTCCGAAGCCACCGCCGTCGTGCAGAAGGCCACCACCGAAGTCACCGCCGCCGCCAAGAAAGCCACGGGCGCGGCCGCCGCTGCAAAGTGATCTGACACCTTCGGGTATCAAGAAGGGCGGGCCTTGTGCCCGCCCTTTCTTTTTTGCTGCACAGGGCCTAGACTTCTCTGCACTGCAACAATCGAGGAGGGTCCGCGATGGCCGATAGCCCCAAGCCGCTGCTGATCAAGCGATACGCGAGCCGCCGCCTCTACAACACCGAAACCTCGGACTATGTGACGATCGAGGATATCGCGGGCTTCATCCGGTCGGGGCGCGAAGTGCAGATCGTCGATCTGAAATCCGGCGATGACCTGACGCGGCAATACCTGCTGCAGATTGTGGCCGAACACGAAAGCAAGGGCGACACGGTGCTGCCGACCACGGTGCTGACCGATCTGGTGCGATCCTATGCGACGAACATGCAGGCGGTCATGCCGCAGTTCCTGACCGCGAGTTTCGAGATGCTGCGCGAAGGGCAGGCCAAGATGGTCGAGAACCTGACCGCCATTCCCAACCCGCTGGCCGCGATGCCCGGGTTCGAGGCGATGCGCAAGCAGCAGGAAGCCTTCCTGAAAACCATGATGGGCGGCATGTCGGGCTGGACCGCGCCCCCCGCCAAGGAAGACCCCGCCGACCCGAAGGCCGAGGAACTGGCCGAAATCAAGAAGCAACTGGCGGAAATGCAGCGCAAGCTTTCCAAGCTGTAGCAGATGCCCGAAGCACAGGGACGGGTAACCCTCTGGGGGATCGAGATTTTTCTGGCGGTGGCGGAAGAAGGGTCGATCTCGGTCGCGGCGCGACGATTGGGGGTCAGCCCGTCTGCGATCAGCCAGCAGCTTGCGGGGCTGGAAGCGGCGTTGGGGGCGGGGCTGCTGGATCGCGGCGCGCGCCCGATGCGGATGACCCCGGCGGGGGCGATGTTTCGCCGTCATGCGCAGGTGATCCTGAACGCCGAGGCCGAGGCGCGGGCGGAACTCGCCGTCGCCGACATGTCGGGGCTGACCACGCTGCGGCTGGGGATGATCGAGGATTTCGACGCCGAGGTGACGCCGCGCCTGCTGCAGGCGCTGGCGCAGGATCTGCGCGGCTGCCGGTTCCTCCTGGAAACCGGAGCGAGCCACCGGCTGCTGGATCAACTCGACGCCCGCGCGCTGGATATCGTGGTGGCGGCCGATCTGGGGTCGGAGGGCGCGGACGACGGCTGGCGCGAGGTGCATCCGCTGATGGCAGAGCCGTTCCTGGCGGTGGTGCCCAAGGGCGCGCGCCCGCTGGACCTGCCGTTGATCCAGTATACCGCGCGGCATCTGATGGGGCGGCAGATTGCCGGGCATCTGGCGCGGCAGAACCTGCGGCTGCAGCACCGGTTCGAGCTGGACAGCTATCACGCCATTCTGGCGATGGTGGCGGGCGGGGCGGGGTGGACGATTCTTACGCCGCTGGCGCTGCACCATGTCGCGCGGTTCCGCGACGCGCTGGACGTGCAGCCGCTGCCGTTCGAGCCGCTGGAGCGCACCCTGTCCCTGTCGGCGCGGGCAGGCGTGCTGCTCGATGTGCCGGGGCAGATGGCACAGCGCCTGCGCGGGTTGATCGCCGCGCAGGTGGTGGGGCCTGCCGTGGCTCAGTGGCCCTGGGTGGCAGGGGCGCTGCGGGTGCTTTAGGCCTTTGCCGCCATTGCCGCATCCACGATCGCTGTCGCGATGAAGTCGAGGTCATCGCGGGTCAACCGGGTCGGCAGGCGCACGTCGCAGGCCCGCATCAGCATCGCCCGGGTGCGCGGCTGATCGGGCTGCGGGCCGAGGAATTCCCAGTTCCAGAAGGCGCGCGCGTTGCCGTCCGACAGGCCGAACACCTGCACCGATACCCCGCGCCGTTTCGCCTGGGCCTGGAAATCCAGCGCCTCGGCGTCGGTCCAATTCCCGATCAGATTGAACTGGATCGAGTCCGGCGCGCGCAATTCAGGGGCCAGCGGAGCGGGCACATCGAGCCAGTCGCAGGCGTTCAACTGGTTCGCCACATGGTCGTGGTTGAACCGCCCCTTGGCCACCCGTTCGGCCACCAGCGGCAGTTGCGGGCGGATCACCGCCGCCGACAGGTTCTGCATCCGCAAATTGTAGAGCGGCAGCTTGTTCTGCCACAGCATGTAGCTGTTCTGCATGCCGGGGTGTTTCTTCCAGTTGGACTCGTAGGCACCCGACATGATCACGGCGCGCGCCGCCACCTCCGGATCGTCGGTGATCATGATCCCGCCTTCGCCCGCGTTCACCAGCTTGTAGGACTGGAAGCTGAAACAGCCGACGCGGCCGATGGTGCCGATCTGGCGCCCCTGCCAGGTGGTGCCAAGCGAATGGGCCGCATCCTCGATCACCGGGATGCCCGCCGCATCGCACAGGGCCATGATCGCGTCCATGTCGCTGGTGTGCCCGCGCATGTGACTGATCATCACCGCCGCCGCCCCGTCCAGCTTGGCCGCGAAATCGGTCATGTCGACGCGGTAGTTCTCGCCCACTTCCACCAGCACCGGCACGCAATCGGCGTGAACCACCGCAGAGGGCACGGCGGCGAAGGTGAAGGCCGGGATCAGGATTTTCGACCCCTTGGGGATGTCGAGCGCCTTGATCGACAGGAACAGCGCCGCCGAACAGGACGCGACGGCGAGGGCATAGCGGGACCCCAGAAGGTCGGCGAACTCCTGTTCCAACAGGGCCACCGGCGCGCCGTCCGGGGCGGTGTAGCGGAACAGATCGCCCGAGGTCAGCAGCCGGTCGATCTCGGCCCGGGCGGCATCGGGGATCGGTTCGGCGTCATAGACGTTCGGGGCTGCGATTTGTCCGTCGGGGGCCATGCTTGCGCCTTTTCTGAAACTGTTATTTCGCAAATCTGTAAATCGGGGTTTCGTGACACGCCAGTGACAAATTCGGTCAGGCGGCGAAATCCGCCGAACCTGTGACGCTGCGTCAAAGGGGAAGGGCTAGATCCCCAGCCGGTCGCGCAGGGAATACCAGGTCATCGCCAGCACCAGCAGCGGCCAGCGCAGGGTCACGCCGCCGGGAAATCGCGCCTGCGGCAGGTTCGCCAGCAGATCGAACCGTTCCGCCGTGCCTGCCACCGTTTCCGCCAGCACTTTGCCCGACAGGGTGGACAGCGCCACCCCGTGGCCGGAACACGAGCTTGCCGCCAGGATGTTCGGCGCGATGCGCATCCAGGCGGGCATCCGGTTCATCGTGATGGCCAGCGTGCCGCCCCAGGCATAGTCGATCCGGGTTCCGCGCAGATGGGGATAGACGTCCAGCATCGGTTTGGTCACGGTCTTCAGGATGTCGGGAAAGCGGTAGCCATAGCTTTCGCCGCCGCCAAACAGCAGCCGGTTGTCGTCCGACAGCCGCCAGTAGTTGACCACGAACCGGCTGTCCCATACGGCGATGTTTCGGCCCAGAACCGAGGCCGCCGCATCGCCCAGGGGGGCTGTGGCGATGATGAAGTTGTTGATCGGCATCACCCGCGCCGCGACCTGCGGCACCAGCCCGCCCAGATAGCCATTGCCCGCCAGAATGACGTGATCACATGTTACGGTGCCCGTGGCCGTGCGCAGCACCGGTTTTGCGCCGGGCGTCAGGGTCAACACTTCCGACCCCTCATGGATCCGCGCGCCGGCCGCCATCGCCGCCTGCGCCAGGCCGAGGGCGAAGTTCAGCGGGTGCAGATGCCCTGCGCCCAGGTCGATCGCGCCGCCCTGAAACCGATCGGACCCGACGACGGCGCGAAACGCCGCGCGGTCCAGAACCTCGATCTTGTGATAGCCGTAGTCGCGCGCCAGCAGGTCTGCCTGATCGCGGGCGTATCGCAGATCGGCCTGTGTGTCGCAGGCCTGTGCCACGCCCGGATGCAGGGTCACCGGCATGGAATGCGCGGCGATCAGATCGGCGACCAGCGCCTTGGCGTCCTCGGCCATCTGCCACAGCGCCCGCGCCGCCGTCTTGCCCGCCATCCGCTGCAACGTCTGTTGGTCCAGCCGTTGGCCCGACCCGACCTGCCCGCCATTGCGCCCCGAGGCACCGAAACCCACGCGATGCGCTTCGAGCAGGACCACGGAATAGCCGCGCTGCGCCAGATGCAGGGCCGCAGACAGGCCCGTGTAGCCGCCGCCAACGATGCAGACATCGGCGCGGCTTTCCCCCTGCAGCGGGGGTTGCCGGGCAAACGGAGTCGCTGTCGCGGCATAATACGACGCCGGGTATTCCCCGGCGCGGTCGTTGGCGTGCAAGAGGTTCATACGTTCAACAGCAGATGTTCGCGTTCCCAGGGGCTGATGACCTGCAGGAACTCCTTGTATTCATTGCGCTTGACCGAGACGTAGACCTTGACGAAGTCCAGGCCGATCACATCGCACAGCGCGGTGTCCTCCTCCATCATGTCCAGCGCATCGCCCAGGTTGCGCGCGATGTCGTCGCTGTCGATATAGGCATTGCCGGAAAACTCGGGGCGCGGGGCCTTGGCCTCTTTCAGGCCGAGATAGCCGCAGGCGAGGGTGGCCGCGATGCCGAGATAGGGGTTGCAGTCCATCCCCGGCAGGCGGTTCTCGATCCGCCGCCCGGCGGGGGTCGAGATCGGGATGCGCAGGCCGGTGGTGCGGTTGTCGCGGCCCCATTCCAGGTTGATCGGCGCGGCAAAGTCGGGGACGTAGCGGCGATAGCTGTTGACGTAAGGCGCCAGCAGGGCGATCGCGCCGGGCAGGTGGGTCTGCATGCCCGCGATGAAATGCAGAAAAGCCTCCGTCTCGCCGGTCTTCTTGTCGGCGAAGATGTTCTTGCCGGATTTGGTGTCCACCACGGAGGTGTGGATGTGCATCGCGCTGCCCGGCTCGCCTTCGATCGGTTTGGCCATGAAGGTGGCGAAACAGTCGTGCCGCAGCGCCGCTTCGCGGATCAGGCGCTTGAAGAAGAACACCTCGTCGGCCAGCCGCACCGGGTCGCCATGGGCCAGGTTCAACTCGATCTGGCCAGCGCCGCCCTCCTGCAGGATGCCGTCGATCTCGAGGCCCTGCGCCTCGGCGAAGTCATAGATGTCGTCGATCACCTTGCCGTATTCATCGACCGCCGACATCGAATAGGCCTGTTTGCCCGCTGCCCGGCGGCCCGACCGGCCCATCGGGGGCTCGATCGGCTGGTTGGGGTCGATGTTGCGGGCGGTCAGGAAAAACTCCATCTCGGGGGCCACGACCGGCGACCAGCCTTCGGCATTGTAGAGCGCCACCACGCGTTTGAGCACATTGCGCGGCGAAAAGGCGATGGGGCTGCCTTCCTGATCCAGCGCGTCGTGGATCACCTGCAGCGTCACATCCGCCGTCCAGGGGGCTGCGGTGGCGGTGGTGAAGTCGGGGACCATCACCATATCGGGTTCGGTGAAGCTGTCGAACGGATTGTCGGCCCACTCGCCGGTGATGGTCTGCAAGAAGATCGAGTTCGGCAGGTAGTAGTTGGTCTGCTTGGCGAATTTCGAGGCGGGCATCGCCTTGCCGCGCGCCACACCGGCAATGTCGCCGATGATGCATTCCACCTCGTCCACCCGGCGGTTGCCGATGTATTCAAGGGCGGCTTCGGGCAGTTGGTCGGTCCATTTGGACATGGGATCACGCTGTTTTGCGGGGTTGCTTGAAGAAGGCTGCGATCTGGGCGGCCATGGTCTTGGTCTGCAGCGGCGTGTCGAGTTTCGCGGTCGCGGCGGCCAGCAGCGGATCAGGCACCAGACCCGGGCCGCGGGTTTTCATCAGACCGTCCACGAAAGCAGGCTGAAACTCGGGGTGGGCCTGCACGGTCAGCGCGCGATCGTCGTAAAGCAGGGCCGCGTTGGCACAGAAGTCGTTGCGGGCGATGACCTTGGCACCGGGCGGTTTCACCGTGACCTGATCCTGATGCCAGGCGTTCAGGGTCAGGGTCTGGCCGTCGAAATCATAATCGGTGGGCCCGACGGACCAGCCGCCGGCGTATTTCTCGACGCGGCCGCCCATCGCCTGCGCGATGATCTGGTGGCCAAAACAGATGCCCACCACCGGTACGTGCGCGGCGAAAGCGGCGCGGATGAAATCCTCCAGCGGCGGGATCCACGGGTGATCCTCATAGGCACCGTGGCGCGAGCCGGTGATCAGCCAGCCGTCGCAGTCGGTGACGGACGCGGGAAACTGGCCGTCCACCACGCGGAAGGTGGTGAAGGCAAAGCCGTGGCCGTCCAGCAGGCGCACGAACATGTCGGGGTAGTCGCCAGTGGTGGGCAGCAGGGCGTCTGGGGCTGCGCCGGTTTGCAGGATGCCGATCCGCATGCGGGGTCCGTTCTTTGGGTCACGAAGCGTAACGCGCAGCCCCCCCGGTTGGTCAAGGGGGCCTGCGCGCTGCGCGAGGTTTCTTCGAAAATTCAGATCTTTCGGGGAAAAATCGTGCGGTGGTCAGACCGTGTCGAGATAGAGTTCGATCCGTTCGGAATCGCTCAGTTCCTCGATGTAGTGCAGTTCCTGCCGTTTGGTCGAGATCAGGTTCTTGATCAGCTCCGGATGCAGGAACCGCGGCACGGTGGCACTGCCTTCGAGGGCGTCGATCGCCGCCTCCCAGTTCGCCGGGATCTGCGGCAGACCTTCGACGGCATAGGCGTTGCCGTTGATCGGCGAGGCAGGCTCGACCTGATCCTCGATCCCGCACAGGGCCGCGCCGAGAATCGCCGCCAGCATCAGGTAGGGGTTCACATCGCCCCCCGCCACCCGATGCTCGATCCGCCGGGCCGACGGGCTGCCTGCCGGAATGCGGATCGCCGAGGTGCGGTTTTCATAGCCCCAGGAAATCGCGGTGGGGGCGTGTTTTCCAGGCACCAGACGTTCATAGCTGTTCTGGTGCGGCGCGAAGATCAGCGTGCTGTCGTGCATGGCGTTCAGGCATCCGGCGACGGCATGGCGCAGGGTCGCGGTGCCCTTGGGTCCGCCCGAGTCGAACACGTTGCGCCCGTCGGCATCCAGCAGGCTGAAATGGGTGTGCAGACCCGAGCCCGAGTATTCCGGGTAGGGCTTTGCCATGAAGCTGGCGGCAAAGCCGTGCCGCCGCGCCAGACCTTTGACCAGCATCTTGAACAGCCAGGCATCGTCGGCGGCGCGCAGCGCGTCGTCGCAGTGCATCAGGTTGACCTCGAACTGGCCGAGGCCCGTTTCGCTGGTCGAGGTGTCGGCCGGGATATCCATCGCCTCGCAGGCGTCGTAAAGATCGGTAAAGAAGGTGTCGAAGGCATCCAGCGCGCGGATCGACAGGGTTTCCGCCGCCTTCCTGCGCTTGCCCGACCGGGGGCTTGCCGGAACCTGCATGGTCTTGCCGCTATCGTCGATCAGGAAGAATTCGAGCTCGATCGCGCAAACAGGTGTCAGCCCGCGCGCCTTGAACTTTTCCAGCACCGCGCGCAGGGCATGGCGCGGGTCGCCTTCATAGGGATGGCCGTTTTCGCGGAACATCCAGATCGGCAGCAGGGCGGTCGGCGCCTCCAGCCAGGGCATCGGCATGAAGCCGCGTTCGGTGGGTTTCAAGAGCCCGTCCTGATCGCCCTGTTCGAACACCAGCGGGCTGTCGTCGATATCCTCGCCCCAGATGTCGAGGTTCAGCACCGAAAACGGAAACCGCGTGCCGTCCTTCACCACCTTGTCGGCAAAGCGCGCCGGGACCCGCTTGCCCCGCGCCTGACCGTTCAGGTCTGCGGCGGCTACGCGAATGGTCCGGACGTCCGGATGCTTTCTCAACCAGTCTTTCATCATGTCACATCAGGCAGGGCATGCCGCCACCGGGGCCGCACGGACCCTTGGCAGCAGGTTGTGGATCATGCCCTTGATCCTATCCCCTGTTTTGCGATCAACGGCACGGGCCGGGTGGCCGGTGCAATTTGATCAAATTCAGGTTACTACCGGATGACCTGCGGACGCAAGCGGATTCTGGCGCGCTGGTTCTGCGGCAGATGCCGGTTCAGCCGGGTGTTGATGGTGTTGTAGACCAGCGTCACCCCCAGCGTCAGGCAGATGAAGAAGAACCCGACGATCGGATAGGGGATGAACGGGTTGAAGGTCTTGTCGGCGAAATAGTTGGCGTAGTACAGCGCATCGCCGCGCTGCTGGAACGCCGGAAAGCCGGAAAAGAACACCAGCGTGGTGGCGTGGAACAGGAAGATCGCCTCGTTGGTATAGGCGGGCCAGGCGAGGCGCAGCATGGTCGGCCACTGGATGCGGATGAAGCGTTTCCATCCGGTAATGCCATAGGCATCCGCCGCCTCGAGGTCACCCTTGGGGATCGACTGCAGCGCGCCATAGAAAATCTCGCCCGCATAGGCCGAGGTGTTGAGGAACAGCACGATCAGCGCCCCCGCCCAGGCCTTGGTCAGCCAATCGGTTTCCACGGTGATGCCCAGAATGTCGATCCCGGCACGCGGCAGCATCACGAAGGTCTCATACGCCAGAAAGAACTGGATGAACAAAGGCGATCCGCGGAACACGAAGATGAACCATTCGGCGGGCTTGCGCGCCCAGGGGTTGCGGGACGCCTTGGCCAGCGCCACCGCATTGGCCAGAAAGAACCCCGCCGCCAAAGCAAGCACCCCGAAGTAGAGGTTCCAGATCAGCCCCGACCCGATCAGGGTGAACTGCTGGCACAGGGTGAAATCGGTGCGCGGCAACAACCGCTCGCCATACCCGATCGACCGGAAGGCATAGGCGCCGATGGTTTCCCAGCAGGTCATGCGCCCGCCTTCCGCAGGGCTTCGCCCGCCGCCGTGGCCTGTCCGCGCGACAGCTTGGCCGTCAGCCGCCCCAGCACCTTTTCCGACAGGTAGGTGGCGAACAGATAGAACACCATCAGCCCCAGAAAATACCACAGCCGCCAGTCGGGGTGCGGGTATTCATAGGCCGATGTCTTGGACCCGCCCAATTCGCGCGCCCAATAGACGATGTCCTGCACGCCCAGAAGAAACAGCAGCGGCGTCGCCTTGATCAGGATCACCCACAGGTTCGACAGGCCGGGCAGCGCGAACACCCACATCTGCGGCACCAGGATCCGGGAAAACACCTGGGCGTGCGACATGCCGTAAGCCTCGGCGGTTTCAAGCTGCGCCTTAGGCACCGCCTGCATCGCGCCGAAGATCACGTTGGCGGCGAAGGCCCCGAACACCAGCGCGAAGGTCACCACCGCGCGCAAGAAGCCGTCGACCTGATACCAGAAGGCAGAGGCGCTGCTGGCGGGGATCTTTGCCTGCGGACAGACGCGGAATTCGGTGCCCTGGCGGATCGGCTGATCCCAGTCCGGGCAGACCACCTGATGCAGCAGCCATTCCAGCCCCTGATCCAGCGCGATCACGAAGAACAAAAAGAACACGATATCGGGCACGCCGCGCACCATCGCGGTGTAGGTGCGGCCGATCACCCGCAGCGGCAGCACCGGGCTGCGCGAGGCCATGGCCCCCAGAAACCCCATTCCCAGGGCCAGAGGGGCGGTGATCGCCAGAAGCAGCAGCACCACCACGAAAGACCAATAGAAATCCAGATGCTTGCCCGTGGTCAGGTAGCACGCGAGCCATGGCAGGCCGTCAAGGGTGGATGGATCGGCGCAGAACGCGAACATCGGGGGCAGGGGCGGCGGTCACCAGCCGCCCCGATCCTTGATCAGAACGTCAGCGCCGCTTCGCCGAAGTATTCCTTGATCAGCGCGTTCAGGCTGCCGTCTGCCTTCATCGACTGGATCGCGGCGTTGAGTTTGCCCTTCAGCTCGGTATCGCTTTCGCGGATGCCGAGGCCGACACCGCCGCCAAGCGCCACCTCTTCCGCCAGCAGCACCAGTTCGCCGCCCGATTCCGCCGCGATCGGGGCCAGGTAATCCTTGTCGGCGAACACCGCATCCGCCTCGCCGTTGCGCACGGCGGCCACGGTTTCGTCGGGCGTCGCGAATTCCAGCAGGGTCGCGCCGGATTCCGCCACATAGCCCGCCTGGATGGTGGAAACCTGCGCGGCGATCACGCCGGTCTTCACATCGACATCCGCCTTCAGCGCCAGATAGGCCGAGGTGGCCGGCGGGATGTAATTGTCGGAGAAGTCGATGATCTTGTCACGCTCTTCGGTGATCGACATGCCGGCGATGATCACGTCGTAGTTGCCCGACTGCAGGTTCGGGATGATGCTGTCCCACTCGTTGGTGGTCCATTCGCAGGTCAGTTCCGCGCGCTTGCACAGCTCGTCCCCCACCTTGCGCTCGAACCCGTCGACCTCGCCCTTGTCGTTGATGAAGTTGTAGGGCGGGTAGGCCCCTTCGGTTCCCAGACGCACGGTCTGCGCCGAGGCAAGGCTGGTGCCGAGTGCCAGAAGCGCGGTTGCAAGCAGAAGTTTCTTCATTTTGGTCTCCCTGTCAGGTTTGGTAATGGGTCAGGCCGTTGCGGAAAGAAACCCGCGCAACCTTTCGGTCTGCGGGGTGCCGAACAGCCGGTCGGGGGGGCCTTGCTCCTCGACGCGGCCCATGTGCAGGAAAATCACGTGATCCGACACATCGGCGGCAAGTTTCATGTCATGCGTCACCAGGATCATCGTGCGGCCCTCCTCGGCCAGCGCCTTGATGACCTTGACGACTTCCTGTTCCAGTTCCGGGTCGAGCGCGGAGGTCGGTTCATCGAACAGGAGCGCGCGGGGCTCCATGCACAGCGCACGGGCGATGGCGGCGCGTTGCTGCTGGCCGCCCGACAGTTGCGCGGGCCAGGCGTCGCATTTCTCGACGATGCCGACCTTGGCGAGGTATCTGCGGGCCGTTTCCTCGACTTCCTTTGGGTCGCGCTTCAGCACGGTCAACGGCGCTTCCATCACGTTCTGCAAGATCGTCATGTGCGACCACAGGTTGAACTGCTGGAACACCATCGACAGGTTGGTGCGCATCCGCGTCACCTGCGCGCGGTCTGCCGGGTGGCGGCCCAGCCCCTGACCCTTCCAGCGCACCGCCTCGCCTTCGAAGTGGATCTCGCCGGCCTGGCTGTCCTCCAGCAGGTTGCAGCAGCGCAGCAGCGTCGATTTTCCCGACCCCGACGATCCGATCAGGCTGACGACATGGCCGCGCGGGGCGGTCAGATCGACGCCCTTCAGCACTTCGAGGCTGCCGTAACTCTTGTGCAGGCCATGGATGGCGATGACCGGCGTCTCGGGTTTCGCGGCGGAGGTTTCTGTCACTTTGGACCGTCTTTTTCCCTGTTCACCCAACTAGGGCGCAAATCGCGCGGCATTGCAACGGCGATTGCATCCGGGTCGCGGGGCCCTGCCTGTCTTTTAATCACACCGGGGGGATCGCCGCCTCGGGATCGGGCGGGATGGGCACCGAAAGATAATCGGCGGCGGGGATGCGCACGATCGCGCGCAGATGCAGCAGGTCGCGGTCTGCAGCGGTCAGCGCGTCGATGGCCGCAGCGATCACCGCAAACAGCAAATCCGGGTCCGCATCGGGTCCGGCGATGTAGGGCAGGCCGGGGGTGGGCTGTGTCGGCTCGATCACCCGCAGGTCGGCGGGCCAGGGTTCATGGCGGCACAGCAGTTCCCACGTCAGCGCGTCGACCGCCGCCAGGTCGGCGCGGCCTTCGGCCACCGCGCGCGTCGAGTTCGCATGTGACCCGGTGCGCAGCAGCGACCCCCAGCGAAGGCCCCGTGTCGCGGCATGCGCATGGGCGGCAGCCCAGCCCGACTGCGACAGGTCTTCGCTGTAGGCCAGCCGCGCCCCGGCAAAATCGGCAAACGCAGCACGCGGGTCAGCGCGGCGGGTCACGAACAGCGAACGATACCAGCCGGGCGGGCAGGCATCGAGGCCGAAATCCGGCGTGCCGATCAGCGTGACCCTGTCGTGCAGCCGCGCGCGGTAGGGCAGCCCGCAGGTCTGGCTCAGCACCAGATCGGGCGCCTGCCAGGCGGTCCAGTAGGCATCGGGTCCCCGGGTCAGCGCGTCTGGCGCGGGCAGGCCCCGGTCGCGCAGGCCGTCGCGGATCAGGGCCCAATACCGGTCGTTGGCGTCGTGCAGCGGGGCCGGGTCATACATGCCGAGCGACGCGATCATTCGCCTTCCGCCCGCTGCCGCGCCCGCGCCGAGTCGACATCCTTCAGCCCCAACAGGCTGGCCACCAGCCGCATCAGGCGATCCTCGTGATCGTCGCGCAATCCGTCTGCCAGCGCCACCGACCACAGCGCCTGCAACAACCCGGCGCGGTCCTCTTCTGCCACCGCCTCTTTCAGCGCGCGGGTGAACCGCACGGTATCCGGAGCCTCCACCTCCAGCGCCTCGGCCTCGGCCCGCAGATCGGCCGCCTCGAACGGGCTGAGATCGTGGCGCGTCATCAGCACCCGGTCGATGCGTTCGACCTCTTCGCCGGAATAGAGGCCGTCGGTGCGCGCGATCCGCACCAGCAGCGCGGCAAGGGCCAGCCGGGCGTCGGGGGCGGCAAGGCGGGTCGGGGCGGGGGCCAGCAACTGGCGCAGGATGTTCGCGATCATCGGCAAAGATTAGGGGGGTTGCCCGGCTTTGCCAACGGGGGAAATCGGGGATGGGCTACCGGGCGTTGGCGCGGAACAGCCCGGCGATGCGCGCGGCCTCCTGCGCCATGCCATAGGGCGGGTTGACCACGAACAGCCCCGAGCCTTCCATCCGGTGCCCGTCGCGCATGGGGGCAAAGCGGACCTCGCTGCGCAATCCGTCGGGGAAGGCCGCCAGCAGGTCGGCCAGCATGGGCTGATGCGCCCCGCCCGCCAGAAGCGGATACCACAGCAGGATCACCCCGACCGCCCATTTGCGATGGATCTGGCCGATGACCTTCGGGATGCGGTCGTAATCCGCCTTCACCTCGTAGGACGGATCGATCAGCATCAGCCCCCGGCGCGGGGTCGGCGGGCAGACGGCCAGCGCCAGGTCGAAGCCGTCGCGCATCTGCAGATGCGCGCCCCACGGCCCGAGATGTTCCACCAGCGCGCGATGTTCCTGCGGGTGAAGTTCGGCCAGATGCATCACATCGCCGTCGCGCAACGACAGCGCCGCGACCATCGGCGAGCCGGGATAGGCATCCGGCCCCTGCGCCGCCCGCGCCTCGGCCAGACGACGGCGATAGGGGTGATCGGGCGCGAACCAGCCTTCGGCGACCGCAATGCCGCCCGCCGCCTCGCCGGTCTTCAACGCCTCGTCCGCCCGCAGATCATAGAGCCCGCGCCCGGCATGGGTTTCGATATAGGACAGTGGCTTGTCCTTCAGCGTCAGATAGTCCAGCGCCCAGGCCAGCAGCGCATGCTTGTGGACGTCCGCCAGGTTCCCGGCGTGATAGAGGTGTTGGTAGGACAACATCCGCGAGGTTTACCGCCCCGCATGCAGGCCTGCAATCCTTACGCGTCGCCGGGCATTGCAAAATCAGCCCAGACCGCGCCGTGATCCGATGCGGCGACCCGCCAACTGGTGATGCCGGGAAATTCGACCTCTGCCCCGCCGGTCAGCTTGGACAATCCCGCCATGCCGCGCCGTTCGATGCCGGCGGCCTTCACGCGCTGGCCGAGGGCGGTCGAGACATAGAGGTAGTCGATCGTGTTGAACGCCTTTTCCCGGCCATAGTAATAGGTCCAACGCTGGTCGGCGGGCCGCTTCACCAGGTCGAACACATCCTGCAGGCCCGGGGTCGCGCGCAGGGGGGCCAGCGGGTCGGAGTCGGGTTCGTCATTCAGATCGCCCGCCACGACCACGAGATCGTGGTCCATATCATAGCGGGACTGCAGGATTTCCGACACATGCGCCGCCTGCCTGCGGCGTTTCTCGTTCGAGGTGACGGGCGTGCGGTCCTTGGCCTTGAAGTGGTTGACCAGCACATGCACCCGCTCCTTGCCCGGCGTTTCCAGGTCGACCTCCAGGCAATCGCGCGAAAACACGATGCCCTCGGCGTCTCGGGCAAAGGCGTTGGTGCGGGCCAGCACCACCTTGTAATCCTTGCGCGCCGCCAGCGCCACGTCGATGCCGCGCGGGTCGTTGCCCTCCAGCACCAGTTGATCCTTGAAATGCGATTTCAGAATGTCGGTGTTGAACAGGCGCAGCGTCTGGCGGCTTTCCACTTCGACCAGACACTGGATGTCGGCCTCGACCTCGCGGATCACCTTGCCGGTGAAGCGCACCTGTTCGGACGAGAACCTGTCGCGTTTCAGATCGACGAAGCCGACCCAGTCATCGGCCCCCTTGGCAATCAGATCGCCCTTGGCCGAGATGATGTAGCGTCCAACGTCCGACGACCGGATGTTGATCGTGATATAGTCCTTGAGCGTCAGATACAGATCGCGAATCCGGTCGGCGTCGGGCGCATAGGTCGGGCGCTGCAGCAGCTTGGTCAGTTCCGCAACCTCGGCAAGCCGGGCCGACACCCAGTCGTGATCCTCGCGGTTCAAAATGGTCGGGCGGGAGAACAGGTTTTCAACGTTGAAGGTCGAGATGCGCATCGGGCAAATCCTTGGGTCAATCCACCGGAACCCGACCGGAATGCGTCGGGGCGCACCGCATCACGGCGCGCCCCGGAAGGCTTGCTGAACGCCCGAGTCGAGTCAACCCAGGCGCGAGTGTCAGGCGTCAATACTTGCTGGGCACGTAAAGTTCCGGCGGCAGGACGGCGCGTTCGTAATCCGGGTTGAACACCCGGTCGGGCAGGATGATCTCGTCATGCGGCACCGGGCCATAAGGGATCAGGCTGAGGAGATGGTCCATCATGTTCAGCCGGGCCCGCTTCTTGTCGTTGCCTTCGACGATGTGCCACGGCGCTTCGGGGATCGAGGTGCGCAGCAGCATCTCTTCCTTGGCCTTGGTATACTGTTCCCACCGCACCCGGGCCTGCAGGTCCATCGGCGACAGTTTCCACTGCTTCATCGGGTCGTGGATGCGCATCAGGAAGCGCATCTGCTGTTCCTCGTCGGTGATCGAGAACCAGTATTTCACCACCCGGACGCCCGACCGCACCAGCATCCGTTCGAATTCCGGCACGTCGTTGAAAAACTGTTCCACCTGGGCGTCGGTGGCAAAGCCCATCACCCGCTCGACCCCCGCCCGGTTGTACCAGCTCCGGTCGAACAGCACGATCTCGCCGCCTGCGGGCAGGTGGGGCACATACCGCTGGAAATACCACTGGGTCTTTTCGCGGTCGGACGGGGCGGGCAGCGCCACGACCCGCACCACGCGCGGGTTCAGCCGCTGGGTCAGCCGTTTGATAGCACCGCCCTTTCCGGCGGAATCGCGGCCTTCGAACAGCACGACGACCTTTTCCTTGTGATACTGCACCCAGTCCTGCAGCTTGATCAGTTCGGATTGCAGCCGGATCAGCGCGTGGAAATAGGTGTGCCGGTCGATCGTGTCGGGGTGCTTTTCCTTGTAGATGCGGGCGATTTCGAGGCTGAGCGTGGCGTCTTCCAGATCAAGCTCGTAATCCTCGTCCAGACTGTCGGCCAGTTCCGCTTCCAGCCAGTCGCGCCCTGGCAAAGCATCGGGCAGAGTGTCGTTGTCGGCCATGTCGGTCTCCTGAAAGCTGGTTTGCGCAGCGTTAGACCATGCGACTGTGACAGATTTGTAAGACAGCGGTGCTGTGGAAAAATCATTGAATCCCGCGCGGCGACGGATTACCTAACGCCGAACTTGGACAAGTGACAGGAACCCCGGCCTTGATGGAAATCTTTACCCCCGAGGGGTTCACCGCCCTGTTGCAAGTCATCGGCATCGACCTGGTGCTGGCGGGCGACAATGCGATCGTCATCGGGCTGGCGGCGGCCGGCCTGCCGAAGGAGCAGCGCAACAAGGCCATCCTGGTCGGCATCATTGCCGCCACGGTGATGCGGATCGGGTTTGCCGCGATCACCGTGCAGTTGCTGGCGATTGTCGGGTTGCTGCTGGCGGGGGGCATCCTGCTGCTGTGGGTATGCTGGAAGATGTGGCGCGAGTTGCGTGACGGGCACCACGACGAGGACCGCGCCGAAGAGGCGTTGACCGGGATGGACCTGAACGCAGACGGCACGGTTGCCGGCGGGGCCAAGAAAAAGACCTTTGCGCAGGCCGCCTGGCAGATCGTGATCGCCGACGTGTCGATGAGCCTCGACAACGTGCTGGCGGTGGCAGGGGCGGCCAAGGACCACCCCTCGGTGCTGGTGATCGGGTTGGTCCTGTCGATTGCCCTGATGGGACTTGCCGCGACATTCATTGCGCGGCTGCTGAACAAGCACCGCTGGATCGCCTATGTCGGTTTGCTGATCATCGTCTACGTCGCGATCAAGATGATCCTGGAAGGCTGGCATGAGGTGCAGCCGCTTGTCACCGGAATGGTCGGCTGACGTAGCCGCTGGCGAGGGCCGACCGGCCGGTGCCCCCGCCAGCGGGTCTACGCGGTCAGGGGCCTGTCTCAGGGGCCTGTCATCGTCCGGTCAGAAAGTTGCCCAGGCGGCCAAGCCGGGACGGTGGCCCCTGGCGGGCCTCCTCGCGGCGGTCTGCGGCGTTCAGCAGGGCATACATGCCCTGAACCCCCAGCCAGCGCAGCGGTTCCGGCTCCCACTGCCGCACCAGGCGGTTGACCCAGGGCAGGCGGGTCAGATCGGTGTCGCGTCCCTGCGTCAGGTCGGCCAGCGTGCGCCCCGCGAGGTTGGAGGTGGACACCCCGACACCCACATACCCGCCCGCCCAGCCGATCCGGGTGGCGGGGTCCAACCCGACGGTGGCGCACCAGTCACGCGGGACCCCCAGGGTGCCGCACCACGCATGATCGACCGCAAAATCGCGTGTCGCCGGGAAATGGCGGTGCAGGATCGCCGTCAGGCGCCGGATCGTTTCCGGGTCCGGCACGCCGTTGCTGTCGACCTGCGAGCCATATCGATAGGGCACCCCGCGCCCGCCCACGGTGATCCGGCCTTCGCGGGTGCGCTGGCAATAGCAGTAGGCATTGGCGAAATCGCCCAGAATTTCATGCCCGTTCCAGCCGATATCGCGCCAGACCGCCTCGGGCAGCGGTTCGGTCGCGATCTGTGCCGAGTTCAGCGGCAGCCATTCGCGCCGCGACCCCGGCAGGGTGGCGGTGAACCCCTCGGTGCAGCGCAGGATGGTTTTCGCCCGCACCGTGCCGTGGTCGGTTTCCACCACGCCGGGGGCGATCGTCAGCGCCGACGTGCCCTCGACGATCCGGGTGCCTTGCGCCTCGATCAGGCCCGCCAACCCCCGCACCAGTTTGGCGGGCTGGATGCGGGCGACGTTCCGCACGATCATTCCGCCCAGAAGCCCCGGCAGGTTGACCCGCGCGCGGGCCTGCGCGGCGTCGATCTGCTGCACGCGGGTGTCTTCGCCCCAGTGGCGGCGGTGCGCCACTTCGGCCGTCAGCCGTGCCAGTTGCGCCGGGTTGACGGCGACCATCAGCTCGTCGGTGCGCCGGATGTCGGCGTCGATGCCCTGCGCTTCGGCCACCGAAATCACCTCGTCCACCGTGCCGTTCATCGCCTGCACCATCGCGCGCAACCCGGCCTCGGATGCGGTCTGCAGATAGCGGGCGTGGTTCCAGGCAAACCCGCCGGTCAGCCAGCCGCCATTGCGCCCCGAGGCGCCGAAGCCCGCGAAATGCTTCTCGACGATCAGGATGGTGAGGTCGGGGGCGAGCTGCCGCAGGTAATGCGCGGTCCACAGCCCGGAATAGCCCGCGCCGATGATGCAGACATCCGCCGTGGTATCGCCCTGCAGGCCGGGGCGGGGCGCGGGCAGGCCGATGTCGGCATACCAGAACGACACGTCGCCGATCGTTCCGGGGGCTGCGGTGCGGCTCATGTCGGCTCCAATGCGCAAGGGGGCAGCGGGCATCAGACAAGAGCGGAAAGGCGCGCGCAAGGGATTTGATCCGTGCATCTTCGCGGTCGCCTGTCCCGGAATTGTGACCTATACTCGCTGTCAAATATGGAGGCCCCGATGTTCGACCAACCCGCCCTGAAATCCAAGGATGCCCCGGATCTGGCCCGGTTCGACTGGCAGGACCCGTTCCGGCTGGATGACCAGTTGACCGGGGAAGAGCGGATGCTGCGCGACGGGGCGCGGGCCTATGCACAAGAGCGCCTGCAACCCCGGGTGATCGCCGCCTACCGGGATGAATCCTTCGACCCCGCGATCTTTGCCGAGATGGGCGAGATGGGCCTGTTGGGCGTGACGGTGCCCGAGGCCTACGGCGGGCTGGGGGCGTCCTATGTCGCCTACGGGCTGGTGGCGCGCGAGGTGGAACGGGTGGACTCGGGTTATCGCAGCATGATGTCGGTGCAGTCGAGCCTGGTGATGTATCCGATCTACGCGTATGGCACGGAAGGACAGCGGCAGAAATACCTGCCGAACCTGGCGTCGGGCGCGTGGATCGGCTGCTTTGGTCTGACCGAACCCGATGCCGGGTCGGACCCTGCGGGCATGAAGACGGTCGCGCGGAAAACCGCGACGGGCTATGTGCTGGACGGGGCCAAGATGTGGATCTCCAACGCGCCCTATGCCGATGTCTTCGTGGTCTGGGCGAAGTCCGAGGCGCATGGCGGCAAGATCCGGGGTTTCGTGCTGGACAAGGGGATGCCCGGCTTGTCTGCCCCGAAGATCGGCGGCAAGCTGTCGCTGCGCGCCAGCGTGACGGGTGAAATCGTGATGCAGGGCGTCGAGGTCAGGGAGGATGCGCTGCTGCCGTTCGTCGAGGGGCTGAAGGGGCCGTTCGGCTGTCTGAACCGGGCGCGCTATGGCATCGCCTGGGGGGTGATGGGGGCCGCGGAGTTCTGCCTGCACGCCGCGCGGCAGTATGGGCTGGACCGCCGCCAGTTCGGCAAGCCGCTGGCGCAGACGCAGCTTTATCAGGTGAAGCTGGCCAACATGATGTCGGAGATCGCCCTGGGCCTGCAGGGCTGCCTGCGGGTGGGGCGCCTGATGGACGAGGCGAATGCGGCACCCGAGATGATCTCGATCCTCAAGCGCAACAACTGCGGCAAGGCGCTGGAGGCGGCGCGGATGTCACGGGACATGCATGGCGGGAACGGGATTCAGGAAGACTACCAGATCATGCGGCACATGCTGAACCTGGAAACGGTCAACACCTATGAAGGGACGCATGACGTGCATGCGCTGATCCTGGGGCGGGCGATCACCGGGTTGCAGGCATTTTTCTGAAGCGGCGCACCCGGCCCGACCCGCCGGGGGTTTCACACCCCCGGGCCCCCGTGGGATATTTTTGAACGGATGATGTCAGACGCCGCGCGACAGGGCCGCAACCCCGGTGCGCGCCATTTCCAGCAGGCCCAAGGGGCGCATCAGATCGGCGAAGGCATCGATCTTTTCCGGTGTGCCGGTCATCTCGAACACGAAGGACCCCAGCGTGCTGTCCACCACATTGGCCCGGAAAATCTCGGCCAGTTGCAGCGCCTCGACCCGTGCGGCCCCCTGGCCCGCCACCTTGAACAGCGCCAGTTCGCGCTGCACCGAAGGCCCCTCGATAGTCAGGTCGTGGACCTCGTGCACCGGCACCATACGTTCGAGTTGCGCCTTGATCTGCTCGATCACCTGCGGCGTGCCGGTGGTGACGACGGTGATCCGGCTGAGGCGGCTTGCATGGTCTGTCTCGGCCACGGTCAGGCTTTCGATGTTGTAGCCGCGCCCCGAGAACAGCCCGATGACCCGCGCCAACACGCCGCTTTCGTTGTCGACCACCGCCGCCAGAGTATGGGTCTCGATCACCGGGGCATTGGGGTCGCGGAGTTCATAGGCCGAATGGCTGGTGGAGCCTTTTTTGATATTGAGCGGCGACATTTCGTCATCCTTTCCCGGAATCTTTTTTCATTTGTTGGTGGGAAGTTCGAGGATCAGATCATGTCCACGATAAAACCCTTCACCGCTGGCATGGACAATGCCGGACCATCCTGATTTCAGGACTGTCCAGAGTGGATCAACCGCATCAAGAACCTCGTCGCTGCTACGGCCCATCCACAGGTAGCGCACTGCAATGATGAATTCCGTTGCGCCCAGGGCAGAAACGACGTCATCTCGGGCCCTAACGACAGTTTCATGCATGCGCTCGGAGTGAGCCCACTCAAGAAATTCTTCGATTTCCGGCTCGAACAAATCATCGCCGGGCAGGTTGACGTCGATTTCCGCGTAGGGAAGCGCGGCATCCCCGCCATCGCGCACGATCAGCGCGCGCATCGGCTCAGTCGCCGATTGAAGCGAGAGGTCCGGACTTGCCGCACGGAGCAATCCGGACAGCGCGTCGATTGTCGGCGCATTGCCGCGACCGAAAAAGCGTATGAAATAGCTCATTCCCCGCTCACACCAACACCGCCCCCTTGGCCCCGATCACGCCTTGCGTGTCCGCGTCGCCCAGCAGCATTTCGTTGTGCGGTTTGCCCGACGGGATCATCGGGAAGCAGTTTTCGTGCTTTTCCACCAGGCAGTCGAAGATCACCGGTCCGTCATAGGCCAGCATGTCGCGGATCGCATCGTCGAGGTCGGCGGGGTCCTTGCACTGGATGCCCTTGCAGCCGAAGGCCTCGGCCAGTTTGACGAAATCGGGCAGGCTCTCGGACCAGCTTTGCGAATACCGCTCGCCGTGCAGCAATTCCTGCCACTGGCGCACCATGCCGAGGCGTTCGTTGTTCAGGATGAACTGCTTGACCGGCGTGCGGAACTGCATCGCGGTGCCCATTTCCTGCATGTTCATCAGCCACGACGCATCGCCCGCCACGTTGATCACCAGCGCGTCGGGATGCGCCACCTGCACGCCGATCGAGGCGGGCAGCCCGTAACCCATCGTGCCCAGACCGCCGGAGGTCATCCAGCGGTTCGGGCCTTCGAAGCCCAGGAACTGCGCCGCCCACATCTGGTGCTGGCCGACTTCGGTGGTGATGTAGCGGTCCATGCCCTTGGTCAGCGCCTCCAGCCGTTCGAGGGCGTATTGCGGTTTGATGATCTTGTCGGAATTCTTGTAGCCGAGGCATTTCACGGCCCGCCATTCGGCGATCCGGCCCCACCATCTGGCCAGACCCTCGCGATTGGTCCGCCGCCCGCGTGCGCGCCACAGCTTCAGCGCCTCTTCCAGCACATGGGTCACGTCGCCGATGACCGCGACATCGGCACGGATCACCTTGTTGATCGACGACGGGTCGATGTCGACGTGGATCTTCTTCGACCCCGGCGAGAAATCCTTGATCCGTCCGGTGATCCGGTCATCGAACCGCGCGCCGATGTTGATCATCAGGTCGCAGCCGTGCATCGCGAGGTTGGCCTCGTAAAGCCCGTGCATCCCCAGCATGCCGAGCCAGTTCTTGCCGGACGCCGGATAGCAGCCGAGGCCCATCAGGGTCGAGGTGATCGGGAAATCGGTTTCGGCCACGAATTCGCGCAGCAGTTGGCTTGCGCGCGGGCCCGAGTTGATCACCCCGCCGCCGGTGTAGAACACGGGGCGTTCGGCGGTTTCCATCAGCTCGACCATCGCGAGGATGCGATCGGGGTCACCCATCACGCGCGGCTGGTAATGCGAGGTCTTCGTCGCCTCCTTCGTCGTGTAGGTGCCGGTGGCGAACTGCACGTCCTTGGGGATGTCGACCAGAACCGGGCCGGGGCGCCCGGATTTGGCGACGTGGAAGGCCTGGTGGATCACTTCCGACAGCTTTTCGGTGTCCTTGACCAGCCAGTTGTGTTTCGTGCAGGGGCGGGTGATGCCGACGGTATCGGCCTCCTGAAACCCGTCGGTGCCGATCATGAACGTCGGCACCTGACCCGAGATCACGAGGATCGGGATCGAGTCCATCAGCGCATCGACCAGGCCGGTCACGGCATTGGTCGCCCCGGGGCCCGAGGTCACCAGCGCCACGCCCACCTTGCCGGTGGACCGGGCATAGCCTTCGGCCATGTGGACCGCGCCCTGTTCGTGGCGCACGAGAATATGGCGGATGTCGTTTTGCTGAAAGATCGCGTCATAGATCGGCAGGACCGCCCCGCCGGGATAGCCGAACACCACCTCGACGCCCTGATCTTTCAGGGCTTGCACCACCATGTCGGCTCCGGTCATCTGTCGTGTCATCGCATCTACCTATCGTGATCAGGTCAACAAAAAGCCCCCGCAGGGGGCTGGGGGGCGCATGGGAACCGGGATGGTCAAACCGTTATCGGCCCATGCACCACAGTCTTACGATTACGAGCCGCTTGGTCATCACCGCCCCCATGTCCAACGCTGGGGACACTAGGGTGCCGTCTTCGGGGCGTCAACCGCATTCTGACGCTGAAAATGTCGCGGCGGCGGGAAAATCTTCACATTTATTCCAGTTGGACCCGGTCTTGCGCAAGATTCGGCAAATGGCGGGGAATTGCACAGGGGCTGTGCAGGGACGACTCGCGTTTGGCTTGGCAGACCGAAGGTGGAGCGGATAAAAAAATCGACACCGCCGGGCGGTCCGGCGGCAGCACGAGGATCCCCGCATGAAGCTTTACTATTCCCCCGGCACCTGCTCGCTCGCCAGCCATATCGTGCTGGAGGAGGTCGGCCGGCCCTATCAGGTCGAACGGGCCGACATCCGCGCCAAGACCACCGAAACCGGAGCCGATTATCGCCGCATCAATCCCAAGGGGGCGGTGCCGGCGCTGGTGCTCGACGATGGCGAAGTGCTGACCGAGGGCGTGGCGATCATGCAGTTTGTCGCGGATCAAGCCGGGGCGACCGATCTGGTGCCTTCGTCCGGTCTGGCGCGGGCGCGGGTGCAGGAGATGCTGAACTATGTGGCCTCCGAAGTGCACAAGACCTACTCGCCGCTGTTTCGCCCGGGAATCAGCCCCGAGTTCCGCACCGCGCAACTGGCGCATCTGGATGCCAAACTCGGCGCGCTGGAGGACATTCTGGCCGACGGTCGGAGCTATCTGACCGGCGAGTCGTTCTGCCCCGCCGATGGCTATCTGTTCACCGTTACCAACTGGTCGAAACCGCTGGGCCATGATCTGTCGGGCTTTCCGCGGATCGGGGCGCTGCGGGGCCGTGTCGCGGCGCGACCGGCGGTGCAGGCGGCGATGAAAGCCGAAGGGCTGATCTGACCCGGTGCCCTGCGGGCGGCGCGCGTCCTGCCGCCCGCATCGGTCAATCGCGCACGGATCGCGCCTCGGGCAGGTTGATCCGGGCCACCTGTTCCGCAATCGGATCGACCGACAGCGGGTGCAGTTCCGCGCGGTGATCTGCCGGATCGCCGATCGGCTGCCAGCCGCCGCTCTTGTAGATTTCCAGCGCCGAAAACCCGGCCTTGTAGCCCATCTTGCGGCTGCCCGGCACCCAGTAGCCGAGGTAGACGAACGGCAGACCCGCCTCGCGTGCGATCTCGACATGATCGAGGATGGCAAAGGTGCCGAGCGACAGTGCGATCAGGCCGGGGTCATAGAACGAATAGACCATCGACAACCCGTCATCCAGCACGTCGGTCAGGCTGACGCAGGCCAGCGGTCGTCCGACCTCGCCCGGCCCGGCGGTGCGGGTGTATTCGATGACCCGGCTCTTGATCGGCGTCTCCTCGATCATCGCGGCGAATTCGAACACATCCATGTCGGCCATTCCGCCGTCGGCATGGCGCGCGTCCAGATAGCGGCGGAACAGCGCGAACTGGTCTTCGGTGGCCCAGGGGCTGGTCGCGTTGCGGCGCAGATGCGCGGCCCCCTTCATCACGCGCCGCTGGGTGCGGCTGGGAACGAAATCCGCCACCCGGATGCGCGCCGACAGACAGGCCGAACATTCGGCGCAGGACGGGCGATACAGCACGTTCTGGCTGCGGCGGAACCCCTGTTTCGACAGCGTGTCGTTCAGCCGTTGCGCGTGTTCCCCCTGCAAGGCGGTGAACAGTTTCCGCTCCATCCGGCCGTCCAGATAGGGGCAGGCCTGCGGCGCTGTTACATAGAACTGGGGCGCGATGGGAAGGGTGTGACGCATCTGCAGCTTTGCCAAGGGATCAAGCTTCACGTTAGCAAGGCAATCAGGCGCCGCCAAGGCCGTCTTGCGCAGAATTGCTACAGACGGACAGCGGCCCCCGCAGAACGGGGGCCGGGCGGTTTGCGGGCGCGGTTGCCGGAAAGGCCGGGCAGATGGCCCCCCGGATGCGGGCCTAATACTGGCCGCCGCGCGGGGTGTCGGCCGCAGGGGCCGCCTGGTTGGGGCGGGCGCGGTCTTCCATGAACGTGTCGAATTCCGATTTGTCCTTGGCATCGCGCAGACGCTGCAGGAAAGCTTCGAACGCGGCCTGTTCGTCTTCCAGACGACGCAGCGTGTCGGACTTGTAGGCGTCGAAGGCCGTGTTGCCGGACGACATCGCGGCGCGGCCCATGTCGTGGGTGTGGCGGCGGCGGTGGCCGCAGGAGGACGAGCGGTTGAACATGCGGTTGCTCCAGATCATGTATCCAAGAAGGGCGAGGCCAACGGGCCAGACGAAGATGAGGCCGAGCACCATGGCGGCGATCCAGGCGGGTTTGCCCATGTCGTCAAGCCAGGCCTCGGCGCGGCGGAGCCAGGATAGCGGCCCGCCGGTGCTGGCGCGGGCGGTGGAAGATGCGGTGGTCATCGGCGGTATCTCTCCCGGTGTCAGGTTGATGTGAATGTCTTTCACATGACGCAAGATGCGCGCGGCCGGGCCCGGGTTCAAGAGGGTATGTTATAAATGTTTACATCGAGGCGCCCGCAGGCCCGGTCGGGCGTTGACCCGGGCCCCGTGCCGGACCATCCTGCGGGAATGACCGCCTTTGCCGCCCGCCTGACCCGTGCGCCCAGCGCCCATGATCCCGACGCCGCCGCAGGTCTGCGTGCCAGCTTTGCCGATCTGCCCGCCGACCTGCGCGACCTCGTGGCAGGCACCGCCGGGTGCAGCCCCTACCTGCGGGCCCTGATGCTGCGCGAGGCCGACTGGCTACGCGGTGCATTGGCCGAAGCCCCGGAAACCGCCCTTGCCAGGGTGCTGGAGGCGATCCCCGCGCAGACGAGCGAACCGCTGACCACCGAACCTCTGGCCGGGCGGTTGCGTCTGGCCAAGGGGCGGGTGGCGCTGCTGACCGCTCTGGCCGATCTGGGCGGCGTCTGGCCGCTGGAAACGGTGACGGGCGCGCTGACGGCGCTGGCCGACTGCGCGGTGGCGGCGGGCCTGCAGGCGCTGGTGGGCGACGAGATCCGGCGGGGCAAACTGCCCGGAGCGGGGCCGGACGACGCGGCGACCGCGGCCGGGATGGTCGTTCTGGCGATGGGCAAGATGGGGGCGCACGAGTTGAACTATTCCTCCGACATCGATCTGATCTGCCTGTTCGATCAGGACCGCTATCCCGGGGCCGCGACCGAGGCACGCGCCAGCTTCATCCGCGTCACCCGCCGCCTGATGGCGATGCTGGGCGATGTGACGGCGCAGGGCTATGTCTTCCGCTGTGACCTGCGGCTGCGCCCGGATGCGGCGGTCACACCGGTGTGCCTGTCGATGGCCGCCGCCGAAGCCTATTACGAAAGCGCCGGGCGGACCTGGGAACGCGCGGCCTATATCAAGGCGCGGCCCTGTGCGGGGGACGTCGCGGCGGGGGAGCACTTCCTGAAAACGCTGGTCCCGTTCGTCTGGCGGAAGCACCTCGACTTTGCTGCCATCCAGGACGCCCATGACATGCGCCTGCGCATCCGCGACCACCGCCGCCTGCACGGACCGATCACGGTCGAGGGGCACAACATGAAGCTGGGCGCGGGCGGTATCCGCGAGATCGAATTCTTCACCCAGACCCGGCAACTGATCGCCGGGGGCCGCGACGCCGGTTTGCGCGCCCGCGGCACGGTGGACGGGCTGGCGGCGCTGGCGGCAAAGGCCTGGGTTCCGCCGGACGTGGCCCAAGAGCTGACCGCGCTTTACCGCGCGCACCGCGAGGTTGAACACCGGCTGCAGATGGTGGGTGATACGCAGACCCATGACATGCCGACGACAGCCGAGGGCGTCGCCCGGATCGCTGCGTTCTGCGGGCAGGACCCGGCCGGGTTTCGCCGGGGAGTGCTGGACCGGCTGACCCGCACCGATGCACTGACCACCGGCTTTTTCACCCCGGCCCCCGCCGCCGAAGGCCCGGCACTGTCGGACAAGGCGCGCGACATCGTCAAGGGCTGGCAGGGCTATCCCGCCCTGCGGTCCGACCGCGCGCAGCAGATCTTTCGTCGCCTCGCCCCGGCGCTGCTGACCCGGCTGAACCGCGCGGCCAACCCGGAGGAGGCGTTGCTGGCGCTCGACGGGTTTCTGGCGGGCCTGCCTGCCGGTGTGCAGATCTTTGCCCTGTTCGAGGCGAACCCGAGCCTTGTCGATCTGATCATCGACATCGCCGCCACCTCGCCCGGCCTCGCGCGCTATCTGTCGCGCAATGCGGGCGTGCTGGATGCGGTGATTGGTGGCGCGTTTTTTTCGCCCTGGCCGGGGGAGGGGGCGCTCGGCACGGACCTTGCGGTCCTTCTCGCGGGGCGCGCCGATTACGAGGCGCGGCTGGATGCGGCGCGGCGCTGGCTGAAGGAGTGGCATTTCCGGGTGGGGGTGCACCACCTGCGCGGCCTGATCGACGCCTTTCAGGCCGGGAGGCAATATGCCGATCTGGCGGGCGCGGTGATCGCGGCGCTGTGGCCGGTGGTGCGGGACCAGTTCGCAAGACGGCACGGCCCGCCGCCGGGGCGCGGTGCGGTGGTGCTGGGGATGGGCTCGCTTGGCGCGGGGCGGCTGAACGCACAGTCCGACCTTGACCTGATCGTGATCTATGACGCGGCGGAGGCGGAGGCCAGTCTCGGCCCGCGCCCGCTGCCCCCCCGCACTTACTTCGCCCGGCTGACCCAGGCCCTGGTCACCGCGCTGACCGCCCCGATGGCCGAGGGGCGGCTTTACGAGGTCGACATGCGGCTGCGCCCGTCGGGGCGACAGGGGCCGGTGGCGACCTCGCTGGCGGCCTTCGTGCAGTATCAGGACACCGACGCCTGGACCTGGGAGCATCTGGCGCTGACCCGGGCGCGGGTGCTGGCCGGGGAGGCGGGGCTGGCGGCCGAGATCGAGGCGGTGCGCCGCCGGGTGCTGGCCGAAAAGGGCCGCGGCGCGCGCGTGCGGGCCGATGTCGCCGAGATGCGGGCCCGCATCGCCGCCGCGCGGCCCGGGGCCGGGGGGCTGGATGCCAAGGCCGGGCTGGGACGGCTGATCGACATCGAGCTTTTCGCGCAAATGCAGGCGCTGATCGCCGGCAGTCCGGCGCGCGGGCTGGAAGACCAGATCGCGGCAGGTGGCCCGGCGGGTGCCGGGGTGTTGCTGGCGGCCTACCGGCTGTGCTGGCAGGTGCAGGCGGCGGTGCGGCTGTTGACGGACCGCGACCCGACGCCGGAGGCATTGGGCGAGGGGGGCCGGGCATTCGTGCTGCGCGAAACCGGACATGCGACCATGGCGGCGCTGCTCGCCGCGCTGGATGATGCGGCGGGGCTTGCCGGGGCGGCAATTTCGGCGCAGCTTGCGCCCTGAGGCAGGGAGAGATGCGATGGACCTGAACGCTGCAGACCCCAAGGGACTGATCCGCGAAAGCTACCGGATCGACGGCATCACGCCCGGCGAATGCCGGTCGGTGTTCATCGACTGGGCGCTGAGCCTGCCGGTGGGGGCGACCTTCAAAGAGGCGCTGACCCACCTGATCGCGACCTATGCCGATCCTGCGCCCGACCACCCGATGACGGCGGTGCTGCACGAAGGCCTGTCGATGCCCGAAGGCGAAGCGCGCCGCCGGGGGGGCCGCGCGGCGCGCGTGTCGGCGGTTTAGCGCAGGGCGCAGGCTTCGGCGGCCAGCGCAGTGATCGCCGCCCAATCGCCGCGTGCCATCGCGTCCTTGGGGGCGACCCAGCTTCCGCCCACGCACAGGATGTTGGGCAGGCTCAGATAGTCGCGGGCGTTTTTCAGGCTGATGCCGCCGGTGGGGCAGAAACCCGCCTGTGGAATGGGCGCGCCGATGGATTTCAGAAAGGCCGCGCCGCCGGACTGTTCGGCCGGGAAGAATTTCATCGCCGTATGGCCGCGTTCCAGCAGGGCCATGATTTCGGACGCCGTCGCAGCCCCCGCCAGCAACGGCAGGTCATGCTCGGCGCAAGCCTCCAGCAAGGCTTGCGTCGCCCCCGGCGACACGCCGAACTGCGCCCCCGCCGCCTTGGCCGCCTTGACGTCCGCAGGCGTCAGCAGCGTGCCCGCCCCGACCACGCCGCCCGGCACCTGCGACATCGCCCGGATCGCGTCCAGCGCCACCGGCGTGCGCAGGGTCACCTCCAGCGCGGGCAGGCCGCCCGCCACCAGCGCGCGCGCCAATGGTTCGGCATGGGCCGGATCGTCGATCACCAGCACCGGGACCACCGGGGCCAGGGCGCAGATTTCGCGGGTTCTGACGGAGTGCTGGGCGGGGGTCATGGGGCGGCTCCTGAACTTCGGGCGGTGGGAAGGTGGGGGGTCGGGGAGCCTCCGGCGGGGATATTTGGGCCAGTTGGAAGGGGACAGGGCCGGTCCGGCACCCCGCCTCGGGCCGCTTGCGCGGGGGCTGCGGGGTGCCTTCCACCTGGACGGTCATCGGCGTCCCCGCCTGTACCGTGCCCTGATCATCTCCGATTGTCCCTTTCCAACTGGTTAAAATATCCCCGCCGGAGGCTCTTTCTTTTGTGTGCCACGGGGACGTGGCCGGGTCACCGTGAAATGGCACGTCACACCACCACCCCGGCCCCGGCCGTGGCGGGGCCGACGTTGCGGCGGAACGCGTCGAACAGCTCGCGCCCGATGCCCCAGCGGTTGGCGGACAGATCGGCGGTGGCGGCCGGGCGGGTGTCGAACTCCGTCACCAGCGCGGTGAGGGTGCCCGCCACGGCATCGAGCCGCACGAGGTCGCCATCGCGCAGGCGGGCCAGCGGGCCGCCGACCGCCGCCTCGGGTGAGATGTGGATGGCGGCGGGCACCTTGCCGGACGCGCCCGACATCCGGCCATCGGTGACCAGCGCCACCCGCAGCCCGCGATCCTGCAGCACCGACAGGGTGGGGGTCAGCGCGTGCAGTTCCGGCATGCCGTTGGCCTGCGGGCCCTGGAACCGCACGACCACGATGGTATCGGCGGTGAATTCGCCCGCCTTGAAGGCTGCCTTCACAGACTCCTGATCGTGGAAGATCCGCACCGGGGCTTCGATCACATGGCGGTCGGGGGCGACGGCGGATACCTTGATCACCCCGCGCCCGAGGTTGCCGGTCAGTTGTTTCAGCCCGCCCGAGGGTTGGAACGGGTCGGTCGCGGGCCGCAGGATTTTCTCGTTCAGGCTGGTGGGCGTGCCGGGTTCCCAGGCGAGGCGGCCATCGTGCAGTTTGGGTTCCTGCCGATAAAGGTCGAGCCCGTCACCCGCCACGGTCTTGGCGTCGGGGTGCAACAGCCCCGCGTCCAGCAACTGCCCGATCATGTAGCCGAGGCCCCCGGCGGCGTGGAAGTGGTTCACATCCGCCAGCCCGTTCGGATAGACCTTGGCCATCAGCGGAACCACGTCCGAGATATCGGCGAAATCCTGCAGATCGATCAGCACCCCGGCCGCCCGCGCCATCGCAGGCAGGTGCAGCACGAGGTTGGTCGAGCCGCCGGTGGCCATCAGCCCGACGAGGCCGTTGACGAAGGCGCGCTCGTCCAGCACCTCGCCCGCCGGGCGATAGTCGTTGCCAAGCGCGGTGATGGTGGCGGCGCGTTCGACGGCAGCGGTGGTCAGCGCCTCGCGCAGCGGCGTGCCCGGGTTGACGAAGGAGGCGCCCGGCAGGTGCAGGCCCATGACCTCCATCAGCATCTGGTTGGTGTTCGCCGTGCCGTAGAAGGTGCAGGTTCCGGGGCCGTGATAGCTGGCCATTTCCGCCGCCATCAGGTCGGCGCGGCTGAGCTTGCCTTCGGCATAGGCGTTGCGGACCTTCGATTTCTCGTCGTTGGGCAGGCCGGACGGCATCGGCCCGGCCGGCACGAACACCGCCGGGAGATGGCCGAAGGTGGCGGCCGCGATGATGAGACCCGGCACGATCTTGTCGCAGACCCCCAGATAGAGTGCCGCGTCAAAGGTGTTGTGCGACAGCGCGATCCCGGCCGCCAGTGCGATCACATCGCGCGAAAACAGCGACAGTTCCATCCCCGGCTGGCCTTGCGTGACCCCGTCGCACATCGCGGGCACCCCGCCCGCCACCTGCGCCGTGGCCCCCACCCGCCGCGCCGCCGCCCGGATCAGGGCGGGATAGGCCTCGTAGGGTTGATGGGCCGACAGCATGTCATTGTAGGCCGTGACGATCCCGATGTTGGGCTGCCGCGCCTCGGCGAGGGCGGTTTTGTCGACCCCCATCGCCGCATAGGCATGGGCCTGATTGCCACAGGCAAGATGCGCCCGGGCCGGCCCCGCAGCGGCGGCGGCGGCGATGCGGGCCAGGTATTCGCTGCGGGTGGCGGCCGAGCGGGTGCGGATCCGGTCGGTGACACGGGCGATCGACGGGTGAAGCGACATGGCGGATCCTTTGCTGCGACACGGCTGTTCTAGCAGAGTTTGTTAGCGCTAACCATCCCGGTTTCGGTCCCGACCGCCAGGTTTTCCGGCGGATTGTCCTTGCGGCCAACCCGACCCCCGGCCGCAGCGGACAGGGCGTCGGCTTGGCCGGGACGGGCGGCCTTGGGTCAACCCGCTCTGCACGAAGCTGACCGCGCGATCCGACGATTTTGTGCCGATTTGTCGCATACTGTTGCCGATTGGACAACAATACCGCAGGGATACCGCCAAAACCGCGCGAGATTTGCTAAATTCGGCCACATTCGGCCCGCATCCTTCCCCCATCCCCTCTATCGGGCTTCGGGAAACAAGGTGACACAATGGCAATGATCCGCAAAGTCCCTCTGCTGCTGGCCGTTCTGGTGGTTTCGGCCTGTGCCGGTGGCGAACCTGCCAGCCGGAGCGCGAACCCCGGACAGACCAGCCTGACGATGGAGCCGGGTGCCGCGACCCCGGTGGCAGCCCGCCCCCGTTCCGAGGTGCTGGTGGCGAAATACCAGGTGGCCGCGCTCAGGATCAACGTGCCGCGCAGCCTGAAGGTGTCCGAGGCCAATTCGTTCCTGCCGAAAGCCGATATCGTCTGGCGCGGCGAGCCGCGCGGCGACCGGCATGCCCAGGTGGCGCAGATTTTCAACGACGGGATTGCGGCGGGGACGGCCGGAATGACCAGCGGCCCCGCCGTGATCGTCGAGGTCGAGGTGACGCGGTTTCACTGCCTGACCGAAAAGACCCGCTTCACCGTGGGCGGCAACCATGCGATCCATTTCCTGCTGACGGTGCGCGACGCTGCGACCGGGGCGGTGCTGGAAGGTCCGCGCCCGATCGTCGCGGATGTCAAGGCGGCGGGCGGGGCGGCCGCGATTGCCGAAGATCAGGCCGGGCGCACCCAGCGGGTCGTGGTGGTCGAGCGGTTGGCAGAGGTGTCCCGCCGCGAATTGTCCTCCCCTGCGACCGGACCCTCGGCCGATCCGGCGGTTGTTTCGCGCTTCCAGAACAACATGCTGCTCACGGCGACCGGCCTCGGCCTGTGACCCTTTCGCCGCTGCGTCAAAACCGCTAGACAGGCGGGATGAACACATCCCCGCTTGCCGCCCCCGATGACGACCCCGGTTCGCCCGACCGTCCCGACCATGGCCATCCAACCGTGCGCCTGCGCCCCAAGGCCGAGGCGCGGGCGATCCGCCACGGTTTTCCCTGGGTCTATGCCGACGAGTTGGTGACCGACCGACGCACGCAGGGGCTCGCCCCCGGTGCGCTGGCGGTGCTGGAAGACGGGGAGCGGCGGCCTTTGGGGCTGGTGACCGTGAATACGACATCGAAGATCATCTGCCGGATGCTGGACCGCGATCCGGGTGCCGTCATCGATCAGGCGTGGTTTGCGGCCCGGTTGACCCGCGCGCTGGCCCTGCGAGCGCGGCTTTACAACGCGCCGTACTATCGGCTGGTCCATGCCGAGGCCGACGGCCTGCCCGGCGTGGTGATCGACCGCTATGGCGATCTGGCGGTGATCCAGCCCAATGCCGTCTGGGCCGAACACCACCTTGCGGCGCTGCAGGCGGCGCTGCAGCAGGTGACCGGGGTCACCACCGTCCTGAAGAACGGCACCGGGCGGTCGCGCGGGCTGGAGGGGTTGGCGGAGGACAGCGCCGTGCTGTGCGGCGCGGTCAGCGGGCCGGTTGCGGTGCCGATGAATGGCGCGACCTACCTGGCCGATGTGATCGGCGGGCAGAAGACCGGATTGTTCTTCGACCAGCGCCCGAACCATGCCTTCGCCGCCCGTCTGGCGCGGGGGGCGCGGGTGCTGGACATGTTTGCGCATGTCGGCGGGTTCGGGCTGGCGGCGCTGGCGGCGGGGGCGGCGTCGGTGCTGGCCGTCGATGCGTCGGCGGCGGCGCTGGCGCTGGCAGGGCAGGGGGCGGCGGCCTCAGGCGTGGGCGACCGGTTTGCCACCCGGCAGGGCGACGCGTTCGAGGTGCTGGAGGCCTTGGGAACCGAAGCTGCCGCCTTCGATCTGGTGATCTGCGACCCGCCGGCCTTTGCTCCGGGCAAACCGGCGCTGGAGGCGGGCCTGCGCGCCTATGAACGGATCGCCCGGCTGGCGGCGCCACTGGTCGGCCCCGGGGGCTATCTGGTCTTGTGTTCGTGCAGCCATGCCGCCGACCTTGCCAGTTTCCGCAACGCCTGCGCGCGCGGCATCGGGCGGGGCGGGCGGCGGGGGCAGTTGATCCACACCGGATTTGCCGGGGCGGATCATCCGATGCTGCCGCAACTGGCGGAAAGCGGCTATCTCAAGGCGCTGTTCTTCCGGCTGGATGGATGAAGGCGGTCCTTGACGCCTGCGTGATCTTTCCCCCGGTGCTGCGCGACCTTTTGATCGGGGTTGCGGCGCGGGGGCTGTTTCAGCCGGTCTGGTCGGACCGCATCCTGCGCGAATGGGTACGCGCGTCGGCAAAGCTGGGGGTGGCGGCGATGGCGCAGGCCGAGGGGCGGGCGGCAGCGTTGCGGGCCGCATTTCCGGCGGCGCTGGTGCGCGAACAGCCGGGGATCGAGGCGCGGCTGGCCCTGCCCGACCCCGACGATGTGCATGTCCTGGCCGTGGCGATTGCCGCGTCCGCCGATTGCATCGTGACGTTCAACGCCGCTGATTTCCCACGGAACATCCTTGCCGAAGAAGGGCTTGATCGGCGCGACCCCGACGGATTCCTGTGGGAGATCTGGTCGCATCACCCCCTTGCGGTCGGCGAGGTGATTGCATCGGTGCACGCGCAGGCCGAGACGAGGGCGGGGGGGTCCGTGTCATTGAAAGCGATGCTGAAACGGTCCAAACTCGGGCGGCTGGCGCGGGCGGTGACGGCCTGAGGCCGGGTTGGTGCCGCAGTGCCAGGTCAAACCTCTGCTATTGCAGAACAATTCCGACAACCACCGCCGCCAGCCCAAGCGCCGACAGCCCTAGGGCCGCCAAGTTCAGTGTCACCACCCGGCTCAGGGCCGCGCGCATCGCGGCTTCGTCGAGCCCGGAGCGCCGGGCCTTGAACGCCAGCCGGATGCACCAGATCAGGCCCGCAACCCCCGCCAGCGTCAATGCCGCCCCGATCCAGATCACCGCCTCCATCCCCGCCTCCTGTTGCCTTTGGCCGGGGTAGCGGGATCGGCATCGCGCCGCAAGCCCGGCGAAACGGCCCCGCACTGGCAGTGCACCCCCCGTGCACCGGTTGTGCAGACAGATCGCGCCGTCCCCGCGCTTGAACCTTCCCTGCGGCGCGGGGTAGGAAGGCCCCCGAAGCGCACCCTTGCCCCCAACCCCCGAGGCCCTGATGTCCGATCCGACCGACGCCTATTCCGTCACCGCAGACGAGCTGCGCCAGTTCATCGAACGCGCCGAGCAGCTTGCGTCCGAAAAGAAGGACATTGCCGAGCAGGAGAAAGAGCTGTTCGCCGAAGCCAAGGGGCGCGGCTATGACACCAAGGTGATGCGCAAGGTCATCGCCCTGCGCAAGCGCAAGCCCGACGAGATCGCCGAGGAAGAGGCGATCATGGAGATGTACAAGACGGCCCTGGGGATGGCCTGAGGCCGGAAGGTCGGGCGCATCCCCGACCTTTCGCCGTGGCCCGTTCGGTCAGGCGTCCTGTCCGCTCAGGCGGCCAGAAAGGTCACGCCCGGCATGGCGGCAATGCGCGCCACGTCCTGATCGTAGGCCGCCGACAGGTCCGCCACGGTTTCCTCGGTCCAGCCGGGCAGCTCGACCTCCATCTCGATCCGGTCGGCCAGCGCGAACTTGTCGAGGAAGGCCGACACCACCTTGCGGCGCTGCGCCGGCGAGGTGACCGGATGGCTGTCGAGATAGCTGTTCATCCGCGCCAGCCCTTCCTCTGACATGATCTGCGCCAGCAACTCGTCGCGATCCTCCAGAACCGTGCCCGGCGCGTGCCCCGACACCGTCTGCAGCACCTCGGGCCAGATCAGCGGCGTGTCTTCGTCGCACCAGATGGTCAGCGGCACATCCGGGTTCACCTCCAGCACCTGGCCGATCACATCCGACCAGCGCAGATCCTGAATGTCGACCCGGCCCACGAACTGGTCATAGGTCTTGCCGCGTTTCTTGTCGGCGGCCTGTTTGGCGAACAGGGCGGGCAGGAAGGTCGCCGGGTTGCGGATCGCCAAATGAAACTCGGCCTCGATTTCCGGGAACACCTGCGAAAACGCGCGGACCCGCTCGGCGGCGGCCGGATAGAGGCTGCCATCCAGCACCCAGGGCGGCAGCGACAGAAAGCTGTCCCACGACAGGATCAGACGGTCGGCCGCGTCTTCGTCCATGATCTGATCCAGCACCAGCGCCTGGGTGTCGCGGGTTGCCGCCTGGCCTTTCAGCGAGATCACCGTGTCGCGCAGCAGGGTGCGATAGCGGTTGGGGCCAGGCACCACGATGCCCTGTTCGGCCAGCACCCGGCGGTTCTTCAGAAGGCATCGCAGCAGCCGCTCTTCATCGGTGCAGATTGCGCCAAGGTGGTAGACAATGCGCATAAGGATCAGGGGCCTGCGTTGGGGTCATCACGGATGGCCGGACTATACGGGCTTTTCTGGACAGGGAAACCGCTTTCCTGCTAAGACACCGCCATGTTGACCGAGCAAAACAGTCGGACAAGGCTTTGGGGATGGTCGGTGGATGGCTGGTCGGTGCTCGCCCTGGCCATCGCGGGGATCGTGGTGGCCCCGATGCTGGCGGTGGTGTGGATCGCGCTGCATCCGACGCAGAACATCTGGCCGCATCTGGTGGGGTCGGTGCTGCCCCGCTATCTGGGCAACACGCTGCTGCTGATGGCGGGCGTGGGTGTTCTGACGGCGGCGGTGGGCACCGGGGCGGCTTGGCTGGTCGCGATGTATCGCTTTCCGGGCAGCCGGTGGCTGGACTATGCGCTGCTGTTTCCGCTCGCGGTGCCGGCCTACATCGGAGCTTACGCGCTGGTTGATTTTCTGGATTATTCCGGCCCGCTGCAGGTCGGATTGCGGGCGATGTTCGGCTGGGCATCCGGGCGCGACTACATGTTCCCGCAGGTGCGATCCGCCGGGTTCGCGGTTCTGGTGCTGTCGGCCGCCCTGTATCCTTACGTCTATCTGCTGGCGCGCGCCGCGTTTCGCGAACAGTCGGGCTGTTCGTACGAGGTCGCCCGCGCCCTGGGGTCGGGGCCTGTCGCGCTGTTCCGCAGGGTCGGTCTGCCGCTGGCGCGCCCCGCGATCGCCGCCGGGGTGGCGCTGGCCCTGATGGAGACGGTGGCGGATTTCGGGACCGTGCAGCATTTCGGTATCCAGACCCTGACGACCGGGGTGTTTTCGACCTGGCTCGATGGCAACAACCCCGGCGGGGCGGCGCAGATCGCCGGGGTGATCCTGGCGCTGATCCTTGTGCTGGTGGCCACCGAGCGCATCGGCCGCCGCAACGCCCGCTTTCACCGCCTGTCACGCTCGCAACGCCCGATCGCGCCTGTGCGGCTGACCGGGCTGCGCGGCTGGGTCGCGACCGTGCTGTGCGTGCTGCCGTTCGGGCTGGGGTTCGTATTTCCGGTCGCGGTGATGGCGGGCCATGCGCTGCGCCATCCGCAGGTCTGGGCCGCGCCCGGTCTGGCACAGGCGGCGGCCAACACGCTGCTGGTCGGCGGGCTGGCGGCGGGGGTGACGGTGGGGGCGGCGCTGATGCTGGTCTATGGCGTGCGGATGGCGGGTCGCGGCGTGGCGCGGCTGGTGCTGCCGGTCACGACCCTGGGCTATGCGGCCCCCGGCGCGGTGCTGGCGGTGGGCATCCTGATCCCGCTGGCGGCTCTGGATCATCGGCTGGCCGATGCGGTGCTGGCGGTGACCGGGCGCGATCCGGGGTTGCTGCTGACCGGCACGGTGGCGGCGCTGATCCTGGCCTATGCGGTGCGGTTCTTCGGCATCGCCCAAGGGGCGGTGGATGCCGCCTATGGCCGGATATCACCCTCGCTGCCGATGGCCGCGCGCAGTCTGGGGCGCAGCGCGCGGGGCACGCTGGGGGTGATCTATCTGCCGCTGATGCGCGGGTCAGTGACCACGGCGCTGCTGGTGGTGTTCGTCGATTGCGTCAAGGAACTGCCCGCCACGCTACTGCTGCGCCCGTTCAACTTCAACACCCTGTCGACCCGACTTTACGAGCTGGTCAGCCTCGAACGCCTGGGCGAGGCCGCCCCCGCCGCCCTGCTGGTCAGCGCGGTGGGTCTTGCCGCCGTGGCCCTGCTCGCGCGCAGCAACCGGGCATGACCCCTTGCACCGCCGCGCCCGCCCGGATATTTCGAAAGCGTTGCCCCTATAGCTCAGCTGGTAGAGCGTCTGATTTGTAATCAGAGGGTCGGGAGTTCGAGTCTCTCTGGGGGCACCAACGCTTCATCCATCGGCCTTCTCGGGCCCGGACCGCAGTCCGGTCTGCGCGTCGCCCGCGATGACGTCGATCTGAAGCCGGAGGGCCACCAGGGTGGCAAGCGCCGTTTCCAGGTCGCGGGGGTCCGATCCGGTTGCGATCGCGTTCGCCCAGGGAATCTGCCGCTGGCTTGCCGCCTGGTAAACCGTCTGGCCTGCGGGGGTGAAGGCAACCAGTTGGGCGCGGCGGTGCGTCGGGTTGGGCTCGAACGTGATCAAACCCTTTGCCGCAAGGTCATTGGCGAGGCGCTGCACCGCCTGGCGCGTCAGCCCCATGCTGCGGGCCAGGATCGAAACCGTTTGCGGGGTTCCGGCATAGTGGATGGCCCCCAGCACCTGCCAGCGCGCGCTGGTCAGGCCGATGTCCGCCACCAGGCTGTCGCCGGATGCAAGAAGCCGCCCGTTCACCCGAAACACTTCCAGAACAAGCGCGGTAAACACGGCGGCGCTGCGGGAATGTTGATCCAAGGTCGATGCCCCGTCGGTCAGATTGACAGCATGCTGTCAAATTGTCATCTTTGCCACAGGTGCAAGCAAGGAGAGTTTCATGCTGCGGATCAAGGCCCTCGACGATACCTTTTCGATCGATAAGCAACTTGCGCTCGATCATGCCCCCATCGTGCTGATCAACCTGTTCGAGGTTGACGCCCCGGACGAGGCGGCCCTGCTGCAAGCCTGGGAGGCGGATGCAAACTGGATGAAAGCGCAGCCGGGCTATATCTCGACGCAACTGCACCGGGCACTTGGCGGCAGCAGGCTGTTTCTGAACTACGCCGTCTGGGGGTCCGTCGCGCACTTCCGCGCCGCCTTTTCGCATCCCGACTTCCGCTCGGCGCTGGCCGCCTATCCGTCCAGCGCCATCGCGGCGCCGCACCTGTTCCAGAAGATTGCCGTGGAAAACCTTTGCACCACCTGACGCGCTGCACCCGATCGCGCCCCCCGCATCCCGGCATCCCCTGCAAACAGAACACCTGCGGGGGCGGTCGGCTGGGGCGGTCTATCCTGATGCGTTCGGAAGGTTCTGCAATGGCAGCCCGTAGGGCCGGGGGAATACTTCGCAGGGACTCGCAGGAGCTACTTTATCATCCTGTTATTAAAGGAATATTTGACCTGATCCCTATCAGGTCATAGCACCTAATCCAACCCAATCCCACGCACGATGTGGGGACAAATGATGTTGGAGGAAGTGATGCCGAAGCTATCTGCACGCCGAGTCGAGACTATGAAAGAACCCGGCCTCTACGGGGACGGAGACGGGCTATACCTGTCGGTTCGTCCGTCCGGGGCTAAATCATGGATACTCCGCACTGTCGTTCACGGCAAGCGCCGCGATCTTGGCGTGGGTGCTGCGGACCTCGTGTCTTTGGCAGAGGCCCGCGACAAGGCGCGCGACTGGAGGAAGATCGCGCGTGACGGCGGCGACCCGTTCGCGAGCCGAAATGCTGAGACCATCACCTTTGAGCAAGCGACGCTCGAATACCATCGCTTGGTGTCACAGGGTTTCCGTAGTGAGAAGCATTCGGCCCAGTGGCTGGCGGGCATGAAGAAGCACGTCTATCCTGCGTTTGGCGACCGCGTGATCAGCACCATCACCGTAGTGGACGTTCGAAAGGCTCTCGAACCCATCTGGACAGAGACGCATGAGACGGCCCGGAAGATCAAACAGCGCATCGAAGCGGTTTTCGATTGGGCACGGGCTGAGGGACACTATGGACCCGAGAACCCAGCGCGGGGCATCAAGCGTGCGCTGCGACCACAGCCGCGCAATCCGACCCATCTTGCCGCGATGGATTGGGAAGCCGTCCCCGCTTTCTATCGGACACTGGAAGATAGGGAAGGGGTCTCAGCCCGCACTCTACAGTTCATCATCCTCACGGCAGTCAGGTCAGCCGAAGCACGCGAAGCCCGATGGTCGGAAATCAGTGGCAACACGTGGACCATCCCCGCCACTCGCATGAAGACGAAACGGACCCACGTTGTCCCACTGCCACCCGAAGCACTTCGTGTCCTTAACCGGCTCTGTTGCACAAATCGCGTGAGGGATTCATCTCGTGAATCCAGCGTGGTAGCTGTGGTGCATGAGCAGACCCACACCCCCCGCCTACAAGACCCGGAACTGGCCCGCCTATAATGAAGCGCT
>Ga0247831_1000267_pt1 | contig 117062 bp, 105 predicted proteins | sample LaCruzMarch2015__9_FD_192406 | JGI IMG/M metagenome (GOLD analysis project Ga0247831, IMG submission 192406) | Freshwater microbial communities from meromictic Lake La Cruz, Castile-La Mancha, Spain - LaCruzMarch2015_1m | ecosystem: Environmental > Aquatic > Freshwater > Lake | place: Spain...
AGTGACCGGGTTGGTGGCCGTGTTGGTGCCTTCGGGTACTGCGACAGCGGGTTCTGGCTTGGTGATTGCCTTGCCCGAGCAGGTGGTGACGCCCGCTGCGGCAGGTGCGGCGGTGCAGGTCACGCTGCCCAACGGCGGGCCCTTGCCCGCCTGGGTTCGCTATGACGCGGCCACGCAAACGCTGGTGACCAATGCGGTGCCTGCAGGCGCGTTCCCGTTGTCGGTGGTGGTGACGGTGGGCGGCCAATCGACGGTGGTGCAGATTTCGGAGTCGAAGTCGAATCCATAAAAAACATACAACCTCTCAATAAACTTCGTAGGACAACGCCATGCGCAAACCATTTCAATTGACTTCAGGCTTTTTGGCCTGCTCAGTTTTTCTCCTCACTTGGAGTCAGAGTTGCAACGCGCAAGATGCTTCAGCCATGCTCAACAATGCCTATGTGACTGTGAACGGCCAAGCGCAGTCCAACGCCCTTGCTGAAATCTTGCTGCGTGAGCAACTTGGACGTGGCGCCAGTGACTCGGCAGAACTGCGCCAAGCTGTTCGTGATGGCTTGATCAACCAGGCGCTGATGGCGCAAGAGTCACGCAAAGCCAAGCTTGATCTCAACCCGCTGATTCAGGCGCAGATTGAATTGGCGAAGCAAAATATTTTGGCCCAAGCTTGGCAACAGCAAATCATGGGTGGAGCGCCCCCCAAGGAAGATGATTTGAAGGCTGAATACGATCGACAAATGGCTCGCATGGATGAGAAAGATTACCTGCTGCGCCACCTGCTTGTGACACAAGAAGCCACTGCGAAGCTTTTGCTCGAGAAAATTCAGTCCGGTGCCAAAATGGCCGATCTGGCCAAGGAGTATTCACAAGACTCACAAAGCCGAGAGCGTGGCGGCTTGACAGACTGGGTCAATGCCACGGACCTTTCACCAGCACTGGCGCAATCGGTCAAGACAGAGGCAAAGGGCAAGCTTGTTGCGAAACCCATCAAGTCGGATGCCGGCTGGCATGTGCTGCAGGTTGAAGACGTGCGCCCTTTTAAGGCACCTTCTTTGACGGATGTCAAACCGCAGTTGGCGGTGATTTTGGCCCGACTTGCTTTGGATGCGCGCTTGAAAACACTTCGCCAGGAAGCCAAGATTCAGTAAGTTAGAAAAACAAGCACTTGGCGCAAATGCTGAGTGCTTTTTTTTGGCCTATCGGCACTCACCATCTTCAATGGCACCGAATCGTGTCATGAAAAGAGACGGTCGCAGGGGTTGTGTAGTTCCCCTAAACCGTTATTTCTTGTTTTTGAAGCGCGCGATGGCCTCTTTCAAATCTCGAAACTCTTCGCAAGAGAAAACACAGGCTTTGTCCAAGCGCGCCAACATCTGTTCAGCGCCTGCAAGGTCGTTCTTCATGAGAAAAAGTTCGCCGTAATACTCCAAAGCGCCCCTGTGTTTGGGGTCAATCTTCAGCGCTGATTGGTAAAAGCGCTCGGCTGCGGCCAAATCTGGGGGAGATTTTTTTCGCTGCGCATAGCCCAGCAGGTTATTCCAATCGGCTGAGTTGCTTTGGTTGGCCGCTTCCAGCGTGCTGATTGCCCCTGAATAATTGTTGGCCTTGATTTCTTTTTGGGCTTGAGCTTGCCAAGATGACGCAGGCTCAGATGTGCTGGTGTCAGCCGCATGCGCAAGCACAACACAGGCAGCCAATGCCAAGGCGAAAATTTGTTTGGTTTTGAACATGATTTGATTCCTTGAAATTTTGACAAGATAAAGAACTCAGCACGGGTCGCTTATTCAGGCCGTCACCATGCCTTGATGTCGCAGTAAGGCGTCCAGGCTAGGCTCGCGGCCCCGAAAGGCTTTGAACGATTCCAGCGCCGGGCGGCTACCGCCGGCTTCCAAAATCGCCTGGCGGTACAGGCGGCCGGTTTCCACGCTGGGCGTGCCGTCGGCTGCGGCGGTTTCTTCAAAGGCAGCGTAGGCATCGGCGCTCAGCACCTCGGCCCATTTGTAGCTGTAATAGCCGGCGGCGTAACCCCCTGCAAAGATGTGGCTGAAGGTGTGGGCCATGCGGTTGAAGGCGGGCGGGCGCATCACAGCCACTTCGTCGCGCACCTGCTGCAGCAGTGGCATGAAGTCTTGCGCCGGGTCGTGCTCAGAGTGCACCAACATGTCGAACAGCGAAAACTCGATTTGGCGCAGGGTTTGCAAGCCGCTTTGGAAGTTTTTGGCGGCCAGCATCTTGTCAAACAGGGCGCGGGGCAGGGGCTCGCCCGTGTCCACATGCGCCGTCATGTGGCGCAGCACCGACCATTCCCAGCAAAAGTTTTCCATGAACTGGCTGGGCAATTCCACCGCGTCCCACTCGACGCCGCTGATGCCCGAGACATCACGTTCGCTCACTTGCGTCAGCATGTGGTGCAGGCCGTGGCCAAACTCGTGGAACAGGGTGATCACATCGTCGTGCGTGAGCAGGGCGGGTTGGCCGTTCACGCCTTCGGCGAAGTTGCAGACCAGGTGGGCCACGGGGGTTTGCAGCACGCCGGTGTCGGGGCGCTGCCAGCGCCCGCGCACGTCGTCCATCCAGGCGCCGCCGCGCTTGCCGGCGCGGGCTGGGGGGTCGAGGTAGAACTGGCCCACCCGTTGGCCCTCGCGTTCGATGCGGTAAAAGCCCACGGCGGGGTGCCAGACCGGGGCCTGGTCGGCACGGATGCTGACTTCGAACAGGGTTTCGATGATCTTGAACAGCCCGGCCAACACTTTGGGGGCGGTGAAGTATTGCTTGACCTCTTGCTCGCTGAAGCTGTACCGGGCTTCCTTGAGTTTTTCGCTCAGGTAGGGCACGTCCCAGGCGTTCAGCGGGCCAGTGATGCCCAACGCGTTGGCGGCGAATTCGCGCAGGTCGGCCAGGTCTTTTTCGGCAAAGGGCCGGGCTTTGACCGCCAGGTCGCGCAAGAAGGTGGTGACTTTTTCGGGCGACTCGGCCATCTTGGGCACCACCGACACTTGGGCGTAGTTGTCAAAACCCAGCAGGTGGGCTTCTTCCTGGCGCAGGGCCAGGATTTCTTTCATCAAGGGCGTGTTGTCGAAATGTTGGGTGGCTTCCGGGGCTTGGTCCGAGGCGCGGGTGACGTGGGCTGTGTAGAGTTGCTCGCGCAAAGCCCCGCTGTCGGCAAACTGCATCACGGGCAAATAAACCGGCATTTTGAGCGACAGGCGGTGGCCTTCTTTGCCTTCTTTTTGGGCGGCATCGCGGGTGGCCTGAACCACGTCGGCGGGCACGCCTTGGAGTTGCTCTGCGCTCACGTACAGCGCGAATTTTTCGGTGGCGTCCAACGTGTTCTCGCTGAACTTTTGGGTGATCTCGGCCAAGCGCTCCTGAATGGCGGCGTAACGCTCTTTGGCGGTGCCCTGCAGCTCGGCACCGCCCAGCACAAAGCCGCGCAGGGCGTTTTTGCGGGCTTGCGTTTGTTCGGTGTTGAGGCTGGCGGCGTCAATGGCTTTGTATTTGGCGTAAAGGCGTTCGTCGCTCCCCAAGCGTGTCCAGAACTCGGTCACGCGGGGCAGGGCGGCGTTGTAGGCGGCGCGCAATTCGGGGGTATCGGCCACGCTGTTGAGGTGTGAGACTGCGCCCCAGGCCATGCCCAGTCGCTCGGTGCTCACGTCCAGGGTCTGGGCGATGGCTTGCCAGTCGGCCGGGAAGTCGGCGGTGGTCACGCTGTCCAGCGCCTTTTCTGCGGCGGCCAGCAGTTCGTCCAGGGCCGGGGCCACATGCTCGGGGGCGATGCGGTCAAACAAGGGCAGGTCGGCGGTGTTGAGCAAGGGGTTGGTCATGAGGGTTCCAAAAATCGATTCGATCAATCATTACTTTGTATCACTTGGAGGCGCGTTCTGCCGCTTCAAGGGTGTTGACCAGCAGCATGGTGATGGTCATGGGGCCGACGCCGCCGGGCACGGGGGTGATGTGGCTGGCGACTTGTTTCACGCCTTCAAAGTCCACATCGCCACACAGCTTGCCTTCGTCGTTGCGGTTCATGCCCACATCCAGCACCACCGCGCCGGGCTTGACCATGTCGGCCGTGAGCACGTTGCGCTTGCCTACGGCGGCCACGATCACATCGGCTTGCAATGTCAGGGCTTTGAGGTTTTGGGTGCGCGAGTGCGCCACCGTGACGGTGGCATCTTTTTGCAGCAGCATCAGCGCCATGGGTTTGCCCACGATGTTGCTGCGGCCAATGACCACCGCGTGTTTGCCGCGCAGGTCGAAGCCAATGCTTTCGAGCATCTTCATGCAGCCGTAAGGCGTACAGGGCCAAAAACCTGGCATGCCGGTCATCAAGGCCCCGGCGCTGGCGATGTGAAAGCCGTCCACGTCTTTGGCGGGGCTGATCGCTTCGATCACCTTTTGTGCGTCGATGTGCGCGGGCAGGGGCAGTTGCACCAGGATGCCGTGGATGCTGGGGTCATTGTTGAGCGCTTCGACGCGGGCCAGCAAATCGGCCTCGGTCAGGGTTGCTGCGTACTTCTCCAGCACCGAGTGCAGGCCGCTGTCTTCGCAGGCTTTGACCTTGTTTCGCACATAGACCTGGCTGGCGGGGTTGTCGCCCACCAGCAGCACGGCGAGACCGGGGGTGATGCCCTGGGCTTTGAGGGCCAGGGCGCGGGCAGCGACGTCGGTGCGCAGTTGTTTGGAAAGCAGGTTGCCGTCGATCAATTGGGCGGTCATGTGTGAGATATCAAAGGGGCAGGGGGAAAAATGCAAAACGCCCGGCAGCTGCGGGCGTTTCAGTCAGGGGTGGTCGGATCAGGCCTTGGGTGCGTTTTGCCCCAGCGCGATCTTGAGCAAATCGGCCACGGTGTTGGCGTTGAGCTTTTCCATGATGTTGGCGCGGTGCGCTTCCACCGTCTTTATGCTGATGCCCAGATCGTCGGCGATCTGCTTGTTCAGGCGACCGGCAACGATGCGTTCGAGCACCTGGGCTTCACGGCCCGTCAGCTTGGACAGCAGGGCATCGCGGCTGGCCGCTTGTTGGTAGCCCGCAAACGACTCTCGGGCTTCGTCCAGCATGCGCTCGACCAAGCCCAGCAATTCTTCTTCCTTGAAAGGTTTCTGGATGAAGTCCATGGCGCCTTTTTTCATGGTCGTGACCGCCATGGGCACGTCGCCATGGCCAGTGATGAACACGATGGGCAGTGGGGATTTGCGCTCGATCAGGCGGTCTTGCAATTCCAGACCGGTCATGCCGCCCATGCGGATGTCGGCGATCAGGCAGGCCACTTCGCGCGGGTCGTAGCGGCTGATGAAAGATTCGGCACTGTCAAAACAACGCACCCGGTAATCCTTGCCTTCGAGCAACCACTGCAAGGAATCGCGCACCGCTTCATCGTCATCGACAACATAAACCGTGCCTTTTTTCGGTATCAAACTCATTCGTTTACCCCAGTGGTTTGTTGTGTGTTCAGTTGGTTTCGACCGGTATCCAGAAGGAAAATCGACATCCTGTCACTTCGGCAGAATTGTAGAGGTTCTCGGAAGTGATCCTGCCCTGGTGAGATTCGATGATGCTGCGGCACAAATTCAGGCCAATGCCCATGCCTTCTACTTTGGTCGAGAAAAACGCCTCGTAGACCCGCTCGGTGTCTTCCAAGGGCAAGCCCTGCCCGGTATCAGTCACCGAGAACTCGACCACCGATTGCTGGCCGAGTTGTTTGGGCACGATGCGCAATTCGACCTGGCGCTGCCCAGCGGGGCGCTGGGCGTTGTCGATGGACTCGGCCGCGTTCTTCATGAGGTTGATCAGCACCTGCTCGATCAGGATCGGGTCCACCATCAGTTGGGGCAGGCGGGCGGCCACATGGTGGGTCAGGCGCACGTTGCGCCGGCGCATCTCGATCTCGGCCAGCTCCAGCGATTCGTTGACCATGGCCGAAACGTCGGACAGCGTGCGATTGGGTTCGCTGCGTTTCACAAAACTGCGGATCCGCAAAATGATCTGACCGGCTCTTTGGGCCTGACGGGCTGTTTTGTCCAGTGCCGCCAACAGGTCTTGTTCATTGACTTGTTGTGCCTTGATGCGTGAAATCATGCCGCTGCAGTAATTGCTGATGGCCGTCAGCGGTTGGTTCAACTCGTGCGCAACGCTGGACGCCATCTCGCCCATGGTGATCAGGCGACTGGCAGTTTGGGCGCGCTCAGCTTGTTGCTCGGCCAACTCTTCGGCCTGGCGGCGCGGCGTGATGTCGCTGGCGATCACCATTTGCGCCAGACGCCCGTCGGCCCAGTTGATGTAGCGCGAGCGCACTTCTAGCCACTTGCCCAGATCGGGCAGAAAAATCTCAGCGTTGCCCGTGGAGGCAATCGTCAGGCTCTCGGTGGGCAATCCCGCCAGGTCATCGACATCTTCGGATGCTTGCTCGCCGCTGTAGGCACCCGCCTCTTGAACCAGGCGCAAATGGCCCTCGGTGTTCTGTCCAAACCAAAGACGGTAGAGTTTGTTGGCAAACAGCAATTCTTGGCTGCCCAACGGGGCCACTGAGACCGAGGCGTCGAGGGCTTCGAGCACGATGGTGAAGCGCTCGTGCGAGCTGGCCAGTTGCTCGCGAATGCGGTTGGGCTCGGTGATGTCGGTCATCGAGGTCATCCATCCGGTTTGTTTGCCCGTGGCATCGATCAAAGGTGAAACGTACATGCGGGAATCAAACAACTGGCCGTTTTTGCGCTTCACACGCACCTGAAAACCACCCGCCGAGTGCTGGCCACTGATTTCTTCTTCCAGCCGCTTCATGAGCAACTCGCGGTCTTGATCGGGCCAATAAGGAAAAGGCGCCACGGCCCCGACCAAGTCGGCCTCGCTCCAGCCCGTCATCTGGCAAAAGGCGGGGTTGACGTAAGTGATGCGGCCGCGCAAGTCCAGCGCGCGCATGCCTGTGAGCATCGAATTCTCCATGGCGCGGCGGAAATTGGTTTCGGCCACCAGGGCCTTTTGCGCCTGCAGTCGCCTGCGCGTGTGACGCCAATTGCCGATCAGCATCCAGCCGGTCATCACGCTGAGCACATTGACCAGCCAGAAAAGACCGCTGCCCACCAAGCCTTGGGAGGTGCGCCAAGCCTGCGCCCGCAGGACCAGGTCGTTGCCCACGGGGGAGACAGGGACCTCGTAATCGTTGCTGCGCCTGTCGCTGCCCGGCAGCACCCACCACATGGCGATGCGCTCGGGAATGACCTGACCGGCCAACAGACGGCTGCTGCCATCTTGCAGAGCTACCGCGTACTTGGCCAGCACCTCGGTCGGTATGCCGTAGCGCAGCAGGCCTTCCATGCCGTATTCGGCCAGGATCACCCCGCTGAAACGCCCTTGGTCGTTGGTCAGAGGGGTGTGCAGCTGCAGCACCGACATCTGGCTGTCGCGGTCGGCCTCGGCATCGAGTTGGCCATAAATGGGCTGCATCAGGTCGCGAGCCAGACTGAAATGGCTTTCGGTTTCGCCAATTTTGAGCACCGTGCCCGCACGCAGTTGCTGGCTGGGTGAGATGCTGGAAATACTCTGGTTGGCCACGATGCGGCGGCGGTCATCAATCCAGGTCAATGACAAAAATTCAGGGTATTGCTGCACCAATGCCTCGGCGCGCGATAAAAACTGCTCGGTGCGAATTTCTTTGTTGGACACATCCCGCGCGAGACGCATGACTTGTTCTTGCCGCTCCAGCAAGCGCAGGCGCAGCCGCTGTTGGGCGTATTCGACATCGCGCTTGATGGCTTCTTGCTCGCGATCAATTTCTTCGACCCGCAAATACCAAAACGCGCTGGCAATGGCGGCCAAAAAAAGCACCACGGCAGCCACCGGGGCCAGGTTGGCGAAACGGTCCTGGCGATTCGGCGATTGACTGCGCCACCACGACAGCCACCAGGCCCATGGGCCGATTTTGGTCACTACCGATGCTGTTTTGTTCAATTCCATGTCCTGAGTTTAGAGGACAAGGCTTGGATGTCTGATTTCTAAGGCATTCAAAAATTTGCGTCATCCCTTCTTAAAATTTCATAATACAAAACATGCGTGCACTATTTGAAATTTTTTGGAAATCGTGGGAAAATTCAGGCATCATTTAAGTAAGACACCCATTTCAGGAGACAAACATGACAGCGGCAACACCACAACAACCGGGCCGTGACCTGGACGCCCAAGAGACCCGTGAATGGATGGACGCCCTGTCCGCAGTGATCGAAAAAGCGGGTCCCGCGCGCGCCCACTTTTTACTGGAAGAGCTGCTGGAAGAAGCCCGCCAGCACAGCATCGATTTGCCGTTTTCGGCCACCACGGGCTACGTCAATACCATTGAGCCGCAAGAAGAAGAACGATCGCCCGGCAACCTGGAAATTGAAGAGCGCTTGCGCGCCTACATGCGCTGGAACGCCATGGCCATGGTCGTCAAGGCCAACCGCCACAATCCTGAAGACGGCGGTGATTTGGGTGGCCACATTGGCTCGTTCGCCTCTTTGGCCAGTTTGTTTGGTGCGGGTTTCAACCATTTCTGGCACGCTGAGAGCGCCGAGCCTGGAAAAGAACACGGCGGTGATTGCCTCTACATCCAAGGCCACGTATCGCCTGGCGTCTATGCCCGTGCCTACCTTGAAGGCCGCTTGACCGAAGAGCAGTTGCTCAACTTCCGTCAAGAGGTCGACGGCAAGGGTTTGTCCAGTTATCCGCACCCCAAGTTGATGCCTGAGTTTTGGCAGTTCCCCACGGTGTCCATGGGGCTGGGTCCCTTGATGGCGATTTACCAGGCGCGCTTTTTGAAGTACCTGCACGCCCGTGGCATTGCCAACACCGAAAACCGCAAGGTCTGGGTGTTCTGCGGCGACGGCGAAATGGACGAGGTTGAGTCTTTGGGCGCCATCGGTTTGGCCGCCCGTGAGAACCTTGACAACCTGGTCTTCGTGGTCAACTGCAATCTGCAACGCTTGGACGGCCCGGTGCGCGGCAACGGCAAGATCGTGCAAGAGCTTGAAGGTGAGTTCCGTGGCGCGGGCTGGAACGTCATCAAGCTGCTGTGGGGCTCCGGTTGGGACGCTCTGTTGGCCCGCGACAAAGAGGGTGCGCTCAAAAAAATCATGATGGACACGCTGGACGGCGACTACCAGGCCATGAAAGCCAACGACGGCGCCTATGTGCGCAAACATTTCTTTGGTCGCGATCCACGCACCTTGGAAATGGTGTCCAAGATGTCTGACGAAGAAATCTTTGATCTGCGCCGCGGCGGACATGACTCCAAAAAGGTCTATGCCGCTTTCCACAAAGCTGTGAACCACACAGGCCAGCCGACCGTGCTGTTGATCAAGACCGTCAAAGGTTTTGGCATGGGCAAAGCCGGCGAGGGCAAGAACAACGTGCACCAGACCAAGAAGCTGTCGGACGAGGACATCAAAGCCTTCCGTGACCGTTTCAATATCCCGGTGCCAGACAGCGAGCTGTCCAAGATTCCGTTTTACAAGCCTGCGGACGACACCCCGGAAATGAAGTACCTGCACGAGCGCCGCAAGGCCTTGGGCGGCTACTTGCCCCATCGCCGCACCCACAGCGATGAGAGTTTCACAGTACCGTCGCTTGATACATTCAAATCGGTCATGGAGCCCACTGCCGAAGGCCGTGAAATCTCGACCACCCAAGCGTATGTGCGCTTCTTGACACAGTTGCTGCGAGACCAGGCCTTGGGCCCCCGCGTGGTGCCGATTTTGGTGGACGAGGCCCGCACTTTCGGTATGGAAGGCCTGTTCCGCCAGATCGGTATTTACAACCCCGCAGGCCAGCAGTACACCCCGGTCGACAAAGACCAGGTCATGTACTACAAGGAAGACAAAGCGGGCCAAATTTTGCAAGAAGGCATCAACGAAGCTGGCGGCATGTCGAGCTGGATTGCTGCGGCCACCAGCTACAGCACCAGCAACCGCATCATGGTGCCGTTCTACGTGTATTACTCCATGTTTGGCTTTCAGCGCATTGGCGATTTGGCCTGGGCGGCGGGCGACATGCAGGCACGCGGCTTCTTGCTCGGCGGCACCTCGGGCCGCACGACGCTCAACGGTGAAGGCCTGCAGCACGAAGACGGTCACAGCCACATCATGGCAGGTACCATCCCCAATTGCGTGTCGTATGACCCCACCTTTGCACACGAAGTCGGCGTTATCCTGCACCACGGTTTGAAGCGCATGGTCGAGAAGCAAGACAACGTGTTTTATTACATCACCTTGCTGAACGAAAACTATGCAATGCCAGGCCTGACGCCCGGCACCGAAGAGCAGATCATCAAGGGCATGTATTTGTGCAAGCCCGGAGCCGTGCTACCGAAGGGCACCTCCGATGCCGGAGACAAGCGCGTGCAACTCTTGGGATCGGGCACCATCCTGCGCGAATCGATTGCCGCCCAAACCCTGCTGGCCACCGATTGGGGCATTCAGGCCGATGTGTGGAGCTGCCCAAGTTTTAACGAAATGACACGCGACGGCCAAGACGCTGAGCGACACAACATGCTGCACCCGATGGAAACACCGCGTGTGTCGTTTGTGAGCCAACAGCTGGCCCAGCACAGTGGCCCCGTGGTTGCATCGACCGACTACATGAAGGCCTATGCCGAGCAGATCCGTCCGTTTATTCCAAAAAATTCGGATGGGTCTGGCCGCACCTACAAAGTGTTGGGCACCGACGGCTTTGGCCGTTCTGACTTTCGCAGTAAGCTGCGCGAGCACTTCGAGGTCAACCGCCACTACATCGTCGTGGCCGCCCTCAAAGCGCTCAGTGAAGACGGCGCACTGCCCGTCAGCCAAGTGGCTGAGGCGATCAAAAAGTACGGCATCAAAACCGACAAGATCAACCCCTTGTACGCATAAAAACTGGAGACGAACATGGCATTGGTAGAAGTTCAAGTCCCGGACATCGGGGATTTAGATGAAGTGGCCGTCATTGAGTTGATGGTCAAAGTGGGCGACTCGGTGAAAGCCGAGCAGTCGCTGATCACGGTGGAGTCCGACAAAGCCTCGATGGAAATTCCGTCGAGTACGGCCGGGGTCGTCAAAGAAATGCGCGTGGCGCTGGGTGACAAGGTCAAACAAGGCTCGGTCGTGATGGTGGTGGAAGCTGCTGGTGAGTCTGCTGCACCGGCTGCTGCACCTGTCGCCGCTGCAGCCCCTTCGCCTGTGGCTGCACCCCTGGCTGCCGCAGCGCCTGCTGCATCTGGCCCCGTGCAAGTGCACGTGCCCAACATTGGCGACTTCAAAGACGTGGCCGTCATCGAAGTCATGGTCAAGCCGGGCGACACCATCAAGGCCGAGCAATCACTCATCACCGTCGAGTCCGACAAGGCCTCGATGGAAATCCCGTCCTCACACGCGGGCGTGCTCAAAGAGCTCAAAGTCAAAGTGGGCGACACGGTCAATATTGGTGACCTGTTGGCCATTTTGGAAGGCACCGTGGCTGCTGCTGCGCCTGTGGTGGTGGCTGCGGTTGCTGCGGCCCCAGCAGCTTCTGCGGCTGTGGCCTCGGCACCCGCTGCTGCGCCCACCCCAGTGGCTGCAGCTTTGGCTGCCGTTGCCGCGCCTGCCCACGCCCCTGGTGGCAATACCGTGGGCTTGCCGCACGCGTCGCCCTCGGTGCGCAAGTTTGCCCGCGAGCTGGGTGTGCCTCTCGCAGAAGTCAAAGGCTCTGGCCTCAAAGGCCGGATCACCGAGGCCGATGTGCAAGCTTTCACCCAGGCCGTCATGTCGGGTGCTGCGCAAACCATAGCGCAAGCAGCCAAAGCGCCTGCGGCTTCGGGTGGTGATGGTGCTGGCTTGGGCTTGATCCCATGGCCGAAGGTCGACTTTGCCAAATTCGGCCCCATCGAGCGCAAAGAGATGGGCCGCATCAAGAAGATCAGCGGTGCCAATCTGCTCCGCAACGCCATCATGATCCCGGCCGTCACCAACCACGACGACGCCGACATCACCGACCTCGAAGCCTTCCGCGTGTCGACCAACAAAGAGAACGAAAAGTCGGGCGTCAAAGTCACGATGCTGGCTTTCTTGATCAAGGCCTGCGTGGCCGCGCTCAAGAAATACCCCGAGTTCAACAGCTCGCTGGATGGCGATGCCATCGTCTACAAAAACTACTGGCACATCGGCTTTGCGGCAGACACGCCCAACGGTTTGATGGTTCCGGTCATCCGCGATTGCGACAAAAAAGGCATTTTGCAAATCAGCCAGGAAATGGGCGAATTGGCCAAGAAGGCGCGTGACGGCAAACTCGGCCCCGCAGAAATGACCGGCGCCACCTTCACCATCTCCAGCCTGGGAGGCATTGGTGGCAAGTACTTCACGCCCATTATCAACGCGCCCGAAGTGGCCATCCTCGGTGTGTGCAAGAGCACCATGGAGCCGGTGTGGGACGGCAAGCAGTTTGTGCCGCGCCTGATGCTGCCCCTGTCTTTGACGTGGGACCACCGCGTCATCGACGGCGCCGCAGCGGCACGCTTCAATGCGTTCCTCGGTCAAATCCTCAGCGACTTCCGTCGGGTATTACTCTAATCCTTGGGGGCGGACCCAAGCGCAGCTTGGCTCGGCCCCCAACCTCCTGAGAAGAACATGGCACTCATCAATATTCAAGTTCCCGACATCGGCGACTTCGACGAAGTCACCGTGATCGAGCTGATGGTCAAGGTGGGCGACACCGTCAAATCTGACCAAAGTCTGATCACCGTGGAGAGCGACAAGGCCTCCATGGAAATTCCTTGCAGCCACGGTGGCGTGGTCAAAGAACTCAAGGTCAAGCTCGGCGATAAGGTCAAACAAGGCTCGGTGGTGTTGGTGCTGGAAGGCGAGGGCGCTGCGGCGGCCCCGGCTGCCGCTGCTGCTGCTCCAGTGGCTGCTCCGTCATCTGCACCTGCTGCAAACGTAGCTGCACCAGTGGCATCAGCCCCCGCACCCACTGCCTCATCGTTTGGCGGTTCTGCCGATATCGAATGCGATGTGCTCGTGTTGGGCGGTGGCCCCGGCGGTTACTCGGCGGCGTTCCGTGCGGCCGACCTCGGTTTGAACGTGGTCATCGTTGAACGTTACGCCACCTTGGGCGGCGTGTGTTTGAACGTGGGTTGCATCCCTTCCAAAGCCTTGCTACACGTCGCAGCGGTGATGGACGAAGTCAGCCACATGGCCGATCTGGGCGTGGACTTCGGCGCGCCGGTGGTCAACATCGACAAGCTGCGCGGGCACAAAGAAAAAGTCATTGGCAAACTCACAGGCGGCTTGGCGGCCATGGCCAAGATGCGCAAGGTGACTACCGTGCGCGGCTTGGGCCAGTTTGTGGGTGCCAACCACCTCGAAGTGTCTGAGACCACCGGCACCGCGCAAGAACAAAACGGCAGCAAAAAAGTGATCGCTTTCAAGAAGGCCATCATCGCTGCAGGCTCGCAAGCCGTGCGTTTGCCTTTCATGCCCAACGATCCTCGGGTCGTGGACAGCACCGGCGCTTTGGAACTCAAAGAAGTGCCCAAACGCATGCTGATTCTCGGTGGCGGCATCATCGGCCTAGAGATGGGCACTGTTTACAGCACGCTGGGCGCACGCCTGGACGTGGTGGAAATGATGGACGGTCTGATGCAAGGCGCCGACCGCGACTTGGTCAAGGTCTGGCAAAAGATGAACGCCAAGCGCTTTGACCACATCATGCTCAACACCAAAACCGTGTCAGCCAAAGCTTTGCCTGAAGGCATTGAAGTCACTTTTGCCCCGGCGCAAGAAGGAGGCACCGCCCCTGCACCCCAGGTTTACGACTTGGTGCTGCAAGCCGTGGGCCGCACACCCAACGGCAAAAAACTCGCCGCTGAAAAAGCGGGTGTGTTTGTGACCGACCGCGGCTTCATCAACGTGGACATTCAAATGCGCACCAACGTGCCGCACATCTTCGCCATTGGCGACATCGTGGGCCAGCCCATGTTGGCGCACAAGGCGGTGCACGAAGCACACGTGGCGGCAGAAGTGATTGCGGGCGAACTGCAAGGCAACAAAGAACTCGCTGCCGCTGCGTTCAACGCACGTGTCATCCCCAGCGTGGCCTACACCGACCCCGAAGTGGCCTGGGTGGGCCTGACCGAAGACCAGGCCAAGGCCCAAGGCATCCAGGTCAAGAAGGGCTTGTTCCCTTGGTCGGCTTCTGGCCGCGCCATTGCCAACGGCCGTGACGAAGGTGTGACCAAACTGCTGTTTGACGATTCACCCGAGGCCCATGGCCACGGCAAGATCCTGGGCGGCGGCATGGTGGGCACGCACGCGGGCGACATGATTGGGGAGATCGCTCTCGCCATCGAAATGGGCGCAGACGCCGTGGACATCGGCAAAACCATTCACCCGCACCCCACGCTGGGCGAAAGCATCGGCATGGCGGCAGAAGTGGCGCATGGCAGTTGCACGGACGTGCCGCCTGGCAAGAAGTAAAAGTTTCAAACTCCAAATCAAAAAGCCCGTATGGGGAACCGTACGGGCTTTTTGTATTTTGGATCTCGTCCAGCACCAGCACGCAGCTGCCCGCTTGGGCCGCGAGCGCTCGGCTCGCTTGCCATTGGGTGCCCAGCCAGACTTGGCCTTGCAGACCGGGGCCATCGGCACTGGCACTGTCACTGTGCTGGGCTTTGGGGCTGGTGCTTGTTCAGACAAAGCCCGAACTGGCAACGGTTCGGGCTTTGTGCTTTGTTGGGCGGCTCCATCACCGAAAAATACTGCGCACTTGGACAGTCTTTTGACCATCGCATTTGTGTTACAGTTTTTTGGACCTCTTCTTAGATCTGCCCAAGTTGCTGTTAACGGTATCTGTCGGATGCTTGAAGGCCCTGGCGGCGCTGGCTGTATCTTTCCTCACTCAATATCGGAAAAATCCATGGGTCATACTGAATTTGTATCTACAAAAACGGACTGGCCTTTTAGCGTTCGACCACTCACGCCCCATTTAGGAGCGGAGATCAGCGGAGTCAATCTGTCAGATGAAATGACGCCCGAAGTCCTTGCCGGCATTCACCGCGCGTTTTTGCAATACCAAGTTCTTTTGTTTCCGCCCCAAGACGTTCCACCTGCACAGCAAGTCAAGTTAGCCCAATGCTTTGGAGAAGTTCAGGTCCATGTGATGAACCAATACCATGCCGACGGATTTCCTGAGCTGTATCGGCTCTCCAATCTGAACGCCGAGGGCAAGCCTAATGGCAAGCATCCCGACAAAGGCACCATGCAATGGCATACCGATGGATCTTGGCAACGCGTCACTGGGCACGCCACTGTGATTTACGGTGAGGTGATGCCTGAACCAGGTCAAGGCGGGCAAACCCACTTCTGCGACATGTATGGCGCCTATGAACGGTTGAGTCCTGAATGGAAAAAACGCATTGCCAATTTGCGCGCAGTGCATAACCTTGATTTTTCACGCACGCGCAGGCATGGCGAAGACCCTATGACTGAAGACCAGCGCAAAGCTGTGCCTCCAGTCGATCAACCTATCGTTCGTACCCATACAGAAACGGGCCGAAAATGTTTGTATTTAGGCGACCATGCGGAATACGTTGTGGGTATGCCTTACGAAGAAGGCCGTGCTCTGATTGAAGAACTCAACCGAATGGCCATCCATGCAGACTTGTCTTATGAACATGACTGGCAAATACACCAACTCATTGTTTGGGACAATCGTTGCTTGCTTCATAAAGCCACCCCTTACGACCCACACACCCAAAGCCGGGTGATTCGTCGTTGCACCGTTGTAGGTGAAGTTCCTGTTTAAAGCGCGAATACGCCAAAACAGCTAACCGCTGAGAGGCAACACCACAGACGAACACATCCCGGTGGGCGGGCATCAGCAACACAATGACGCCTTCGATCAATCTTGAGTCACGTCAGAAATTCTTCAACTTCAGGGTCTTTCAAGGTCAACAACTCCACACCCTCCTGAAGTTGAAAATGACCTGCTTGCAATTGTGCAATGAACAAGCGTAAAAATGCGCGGGAACATGGCATCAGATCGCGCGCAGTCGAGCGCGAAATTTGAATGGCGCGATGAAAATCGCCAAAATCCAATGCCCTGTGTGTGGTCTGGGCATGCGTCGAAGATTGACAACTCAAGCTGGGTAAAAACGTCATTCCCAAGCCCGCCGCGATCATGCCCACCAAGGTGGATTGCTGATCGACTTCGATCAACGGCACTGGACTTTGAATCTTGTCGAGCAGCGGATTGACCATGTCTCTGATAGCCCCACGCCGCATCACGATGAACTGCTGACGCTGCAAATCTTTCAAGCGAATTTGTGGGTGTTGTGCCAACGGGGCTGCGCTGCAGCCGACCCACCGCAAACGGTCTTTCAGGATGGGCAAGTTCTTGAAACTGTCGCCTTTTTGGACATTCGAAAAAATAGCGAAATCACCTTCACCCGTTTGCATCAACAAGCGCAGTTGAGGGTCGGGATGGTCATGCACTTGAATCTCGACCTCCGGATGCAAGTCGCCATAGGCCTTCACCACCATTGGAAGCAGCAGATGCGCGACAGAGGGGATGCTGAGCACGCTGACACTGCCGTGCTGCCCATTTGCCCACTGTCGTGTGTTGTGCAGCAAGCGGTTGTTCATTTCCAGCACCCGCTGCGCATCCCTGAAAAACACGACCCCCGCGGGAGTCAGCTGAAGAGAGCGGGTGGTGCGAGTCATGAGTTTGACCCCAGCGATGGTTTCCAAATTTGCAATGGCCTGACTGAATGCAGGTTGACCCATGTGCAACTGATGGGCCGCTTTGACCATGGAGCCCGTTTCGATGGCGCTGACAAAGGCTTGTAAATGCCGAGGGTTAAAGTAATTCATTTAAATCAAATAATGATTCATAAAAATCGATTTGTAGCATGGAATGAAGTTGGCTAGCATGGACCACAAGTTGCCCCAGAGACCCATTGCCCATGAAAACCGTTTTTGTTTTATTCGACTCGCTTAATCGCAAAGCCTTGAGTTGCTATGGCGGCAAAGACATCGCTACCCCCAATTTTCAACGCTTGGCAGACCGATCTGTGGTGTTTGACAACCATTACGTGGGCAGCTTGCCCTGCATGCCCGCACGACGTGACTTGCACACAGGTCGACTGAATTTTCTGCACCGCGGGTGGGGGCCGCTGGAGCCGTTTGACCATTCTTTTGCAGCGCTGCTGCACAAACACAATGTCTACAGCCATTTGATTTCAGACCACTTCCATTACTGGGGAGATGGTGGTGCCACTTACCACAACCGTTACGACACCTACGATTTCATCCGTGGGCAGGAAGGCGACCCTTGGAAGGCGATGGTGGACCCGCCTTGGAAGCGTTTCAAAGAGATGTACCACTCCGTTCAGTATTCAGAGCAGCGGCGCAACAAGTTGTCGCGCAACATGATCAACCGCGAACACATCAAGGAATACCCAGACTTTCCATCGGTCAGGTGCTTTGATTCCGGCTTGGATTTTCTCAACACCAACCAAAGCGCAGACCAATGGTTGCTCCACCTGGAAACGTTTGATCCGCACGAGCCTTTTCACGCACCCAAAGAGTTTCGCCAAGCTTTTTCGACCGATTACAAAGGCCCCACACTGGACTGGCCCCCCTATGCGCGCGTGACCGAGACCTTTGACGAATGCGAAGAGTTGCGCGCCAACTACGCTGCCATCATCGCGCTGTGTGACCACGAGTTGGGGCGTTTGCTGGACCATTTTGATGCCCATGATTTGTGGAAAGACACCGCTTTGATCGTGACCACTGATCACGGTTTTTTGTTGGGTGAGCACGATTGGTGGGCGAAAAACATCATGCCTTGTTACAACGAAGTGGCGCACATTCCGTTGTTCATTCATCACCCCAAGCATGTGGCGCAAGCCGGCACCCGAAGGCAATTGCTCACCCAAACCATGGACATCATGCCCACGCTGATGGACATTTATGGTGCGCCGTTGCCACCCGAGGTGTCAGCCCATTCTTTGCTACCCGCCTTGGCAGATGTGCAGTTGCGCAACCGTGAAGCCTGTATTTACGGTGTTTTTGGCAGCGCTGTGAACGTGACCGACGGGCGATACACCAGCTTCATTTATCCGCCCGATGTGCATGGGGGCAATTTGAATCAGTACACCTTGATGCCCATGCACATGAAAGAGTTTTTCAGCATTGACGAGCTGCAGCAAGCGCAACTGGTGCCTTCGATGCCCTTTTCGAGGGCCGCTCCGGTGATGAAAATCCCGGCGACGCCCAAATCGCCTTTCTACAACCACCAAGGGCCTGGCACCTTGAAAGACACCGTCTCTGCGGTGTTTGATTTGCAAACCGATCCTTTGCAAAAAACACCGTTGACGGACCCCCTCATCCAAGCGCGGATGCACCAATTGGCGATAGACCAAATGAAAGTTCAACATGCACCGGCTGAATATTTCGACCGGCTTGCGCTGGCCGCATGACCTCTGTACTTCACTTAAAAAGGACTGAACGATGAAATTCTTGATGGCATTCTTAATTTTGATGAGCCCAATTTTCGGGGCTTGGTCGCAAACCGACTTCCCCAACAAACCGATCACTTTGGTTGTGGCCACCCCGGCAGGGGGTGCAACAGACAAAACCGTACGTTTGCTGGCCAAGCAGTTGCAACTCAAGTGGAAGAACGGTGTTGTGGTTGAAAACAGGGTCGGCGCTTCAGGCAATATTGCCTCAGCTTATGTGGCCAAAGCCAACCCTGACGGCTACACCTTGCTGGTGTCTGCCGGGCCATTTGGTATCAATCCCAGCCTGTTCAAAACCTTGCCTTTTGACACCAAAAAGGACTTTGTACCCGTTGCACAGATTTCCAGCTTTGCCAGCGTGCTCCTGGTTCACGAATCCTTCCCAGCCAGATCATTGAATGACTTCATTGCCGCGGCTAAAAACCCCAAAGAACCGCTGGCCTATGCTTCAGCTGGCAGCGGAACCGCGCAACATCTGGGTGTGGAGCTGTTGAAAAGCAAACTCAAATTGAACCTCAACCACATTCCCTATAAGGGCGGAGCACCCGCCATGAACGACTTGCTGGCGGGTCATGTCAAAGTCATGTTGGCAGGCATGGGCGATGCCAGCCCCCATCTGAACTCGGGCAGGGTCGTGCCACTGGTCACCACAGGAAAGACCCGTTCGGCCTTGTTGCCCAACATCCCAACCCTGCAAGAGTTGGGAATTTTGGACTTTGACGCTTCCGGCTGGTGCGGCTTGCACGCCCCCGCCGGAACACCTGCTGAATTGATCAACAAGATCAACCAAGATGTCATGGCCGCATTGGCCGATCCTGCCGTGCGTCAAGGCATGGCCGCCATGGATGTCGAGCCTCGGCCCACCACGGTTCCAGAGTTCAGGCAGTTCATGGACAGTCAGTTTGTCAAGTGGAAAGAGGCTGTCGAATTCTCTGGCGCCAAAGCAGATTGAGCCATTTGCCCATGCCGTCTTTGGCCGTTTGCCCCACGGTTCGCCTTCAGGCAGGTCATTACGTTGCAGAAATTTCGCCCTCTGCTGGAGGGCGTCTGCTGTCTTTGACACACACACATGGAAGCGCGCCCATCGATTGCATCGTGCCTTGGCGCGGCGAAGAGCCGTTTCACACGCATGACTGGCCCAAAGCGGGCGCCTTTGTGATGCTGCCCTTTACCAACCGGTTAGCGCCTGCGCAGTTCATGTGGTGTGGCAAAGACATCACACTCGACAACGCGTCACCGACCCAGCAGGGATTGCATGGCTTTGGACATAGAAGTCCTTGGCAGCTGCTGCAGACCACAAACAGCACTGCAGAACTGCAAATGGGGCACGCCGGTGCAGATGCCGAATGGCCGTGGTCATTTGAGGCCAACTTGACATACCAGCTCAGTGAGGAAGGGTTGCGGGTCCAAATTTCTGTCTGCAACACCGCCGCAGAGGCCATGCCCTTGAGCTTGGGTTGGCATCCTTTTTTGCCTTACGCAGCGGCAACGCCTAACCCAATTGATGTATGGCGCGTTCACGCACAACGACAACATGTGATTGGATTAGACGGTTTAGGCCATGCTGAAGCTTCTATGACGCAAGGTCCAATGCAAACCTTTCCCTTGCCCGTAGAGCAAGCGGGCACCGTCGCCTTTGAGAATTACAGCGGCCAAATCAAGCTGCCATTGACCCGGGACTGGCAATTGACGCTGCGCAGCCAACATGCCCCACATTTGCTGATTCACACCCCATTGGGCTTCAATCATGTTTGCGTGGAGCCGATCACTGCTTTGCCGGGTGCATTGCGCAGCGCTGCGACTTCACACAAGCTGCTCAGCTTGTTGCCTGGCGAGAGCCGCTCCTTGGTTTGCAGCTTGGGCTTGGAGGATGCCTCTGACACGGGCATCAGAGCCGCTTCACAACCCGCCAGTTTTTGATTTGGCTTTGTACCGTGCTGGATCTCATGTCTTGAATGCGGCAGGAGTGGCTATGTTGCGCTGGCGTCGGAGGTGGTTGACGACGCGGGTGGACAACGGCAAAACCATCCACGCCCATCTCATGCTGTCCCTGGCGCAGGACAGGATGCTGAGTTGGAAGACACGCCCTTCAACGACCCCCAATCGAAACACTGCTGGCCTTAGGCAAGCGCCTGAGGCCAGCAGCAAAACTTCAGCGATCGGTCATGAAGCAACTGCGGAATTCATGGTGACCGTTTTGCTCAAGGTGCTGGTGAAGGTGCGGTTGGTGATGGTGTTCACAAAGAACCATTCGCCCTTGGCTTCGTTGGCCGTGAACGTCATTTTCAGGTAGCCGCGCTGGGATGCATCCATCCACTTCAGATCGTCGATCACCCCTTCAAAAATGCCTTTGATTTCAGCGGGTTTGAGTGTGACCAAGTATTCCTCCAGCCCTGGTGAGCTCACCGAGCCGGTGGCAAACTCTTCGCCTGCTTTGGTCCCGGCCGGCAGACCACCAGGGATTCCACCTTTCAAGGTCAGATGGCTGTGCCAAGCGTTGTGCGTGTCACCCGCCAGCACCACCAGGTTCTTTTTCAACTGCAAAGCTGTAGAAAGCAAGATCTCACGTGTCACTGGATAACCATCCCAAGCGTCCAAGTTGTAGCCCACTTTGGGGTTCTTGGTTGTGTCCATCAGGTCTGTTTGAGCAGGGTCGCGCAAGCTTGCTGGCGTGTTCTTGGCCACAATGTAATCGGTCACTGCTTTGTTGCCCGCAGCTTGGGCAGCGGCGGATGTGTCGGTGCTGTTCAACGCAGCCAACGTCGAGGCAGGGAACTCCATGCGTGCCATCAAAACTTGCTGACCCAGCACTTGCCAAGTGGCTGTGCTGGTCGCCATTTGGGTGGTCAGCCAGTCCATTTGGTCTTTGCCAAGCAATTGACGTGTGGGTGAAGTGATGGCGTTGAAAGCCGCGCCTTGAGCTGCGGCTCCCTTGAGTCCGAGCAAGTCAGTGATGGCGACCTGCTGATCGCGGCCAATCAAGCGGGTGTCCAGCATGTGCAAGCTGACCAACTTGCCAAAGTCGAAACTGCGGTAGATCTTGGCCCTGTCAGAACCTGTGCGGATCGGCATCCATTCGTGGTAAGCCTGTAATCCTGCTGCGCGGCGTGCGGCCCATGAGCCTTCAGTTGCAGGTGTGTGGTTTTCAGCGCCATCTTTGTAGGCGTCGTTGGCGGTCTCATGGTCGTCCCACACCGCGATCATCGGTTTGAGGGCATGCAGGTTCTTGCTGTCTGGGTCGCTCTTGTATTGGGCGTGGCGGAGGCGGTAATCGGACAACGTCAAAATTTCATTGGCTGGTGCAGAAACTCGTCCCAAGGTGGCCGCTGTGGTGGAGGCATAACCTGTGGCGGCGTATTCGTAGATGTAGTCGCCCAGGTGCAATGCGTATTCGGCATCGCTGTTGGCGACTTCGGAATAAACGTTGAAAAAGCCGGCAGGGTAATTGCTGCAGCTCATCACGGCCAATTTGAGGCTGGTGGCGGTGGTGGGCAAAGTGCGGGTGCGGCCAACGGGGGACGTGGCCGTGCCGCTGACAAATCGGTAGAAATAGCTGGTGCCCGCCAACAGGCCAGTGGCATCGACTTTGGCCGTAAAACCTGTGTCGGACTTGGCTTCGACAGTGCCTTGGGACACGATTTGTGTGAATGCCGCATCGAGGGCCACTTGGTACTGCAAGGCTACTGGGCTGTCATAACCGGGATACTTGGCGTGGGTCCAGAGGATCACTTGGGTTGCCAAGGGGTCGCCACTGGCCACACCGTAAAGGAACTCAGGCTGAGTCGAAGATCCGCCGCAAGCGGACAGGCTGGCACCTGCAGTCACGGCGGCAGAGACGCTGGCCACTTTGATGATGAACTCACGGCGGGAAGGGGTGTGCGACATGCGCGGCTCCAGTGGCGTTGTTGAAAAAGTGACAATAGTCACTTTGACAGTGCTCAGTGAACCTTTCATGACAGGCCGCATGTACCGCCGCGGTCTTGGCTGAAGTGGGCCGAGGCTTGCCACACCATGAAAGCCGGATTTTCACATCGTGTCTGAATTTAAGGTGTAAATTTGCGAAAAACGCAAACCCGCTTGAAGAGGACCCGTGCGCATGCAAGCTACCCATCTGGCATCCCACCGATTTGGTTATTCGCAGCCCCAACTGCAAACCCTCGGACATGATCCAAGGTCTTGGGTCTTGGCGCAGTTTGAGCACCCCGCCTCGTTTGACCCAGAAGGTCTGGTCGGCAGTGCGAAAGCTTGGCAAATCACGCGCGATGTATTGCAAGCCGCACTCAATCCAACGACCCCACCCAACACCAACCCTTCCCAAGACCCCTTGGGTCCTATGACCCCGGCGCGGCAGGTGCTTCGCCAAACCAATCTCCTTGGGCTTGGCAAACGCTGGCAACACATGACGCAGACGACGACGCCTGTGGCAGAACGCTGGGTGCAGTTTTGGGCCAATCATTTTTGTGTGGCCGCGACCAAAGGAAGCACCTTGGCATTGGTCTGGCCGCACGAATACGAAGCCATTCGCCCGCATGCATTCGGCCCTTACAAATCGCTTTTGCGCGCTGCCATCGTGCACCCCGCCATGCTGCTCTATTTGGACAATGCGCAATCGATGGGCCCGCAATCCACGGCAGGGCGCCGACGCGACCGGGGTCTGAACGAAAACCTGGCCCGCGAATTGCTCGAGCTGCACACCTTGGGGGTGAAGGCGGGCTATACCCAAGACGATGTGACCCAAACAGCCAAATTGTTAACCGGTTGGACTGTGGGCCCCAATACCGCGGGTGTGACGCGGTTCATGGACAACCTGCACCAACCGGGCAAAAAAATCATCTTGGGCAACACCTACCCCGAAGGCCCTCAAGCGCTGGATCTGCTGCTCACCGACTTGGCCAGGCATCCTGCATGCGCTGACTTCATGGCCAGCAAGCTTTGTCGTCACTTTGTCACCGATGCGCCGCCGGCAGCGCTGGTCCAAGCCGTTGCTGCGCAATTTAGCCGCACCGATGGCGATCTCAAAGCCGTGGCTGTGGCTTTGTTTAGCCATGATTTGGCGTGGCAAGAAGATCTCCCTCCCAAATTCAAGCGGCCCGAAGAGTGCCTGATCTCGGCCCATCGCCTGATGCAAAAGAAAGTCACCAACGTGGAAAATTCTGCGTATTGGGTGCAAACCATGGGGCAAGCCATGGCGCGTGCGCCTTCACCCCAGGGCTGGCCCGATCTGAGCGCGGATTGGCTGTCGCCTGATGCGGTCATCAAACGGATTCAGTGGGCTGAGCGGTATGGCGAGTTGTACGGCAAAGACATCGATGCGAGAGACTTGATGCAACAAGCTTTCGGCCCCAACTTGAGCTCCAGCACCGCGCAAACCATCGCCCGTGCAGAAAGTGGTGCACAAGCGCTGGCGTTTGCATTGGCCAGCCCAGAATTGATGCGGAGATAAGTCCATGGCCCGTCCAACATTTTCGCGCCGCGCGCACCTGCAACAACTGGCCCTGGGGGCTGGACTCGCAGCAACGGGCCTGCTGCCTGCGCGTCTCGCTTTGGCTGCCCAAGCGGAGAACAATCTGTCCGAGCAGCGCTTGGTGGTGGTGCTGCTCAGGGGCGCTTTGGACGGCTTGTCTGCTGTGCCAGCAATGGGCGACCCCGCTTGGGCAGCCTTGCGCGGTGGTGCAGAAACACCCACTGCGGTGCCATTGGACAGCACCTTTGGCATGCACCCCGGCTTGGCGCAATTGCACCGTTGGTATCTCAACAAAGAATTGGCCGTTGTGCATGCTGTGGCCAGCCCTTACCGTGAACGGTCGCACTTCGATGCCCAGCAGCAACTTGAAAGTGGCGGCGAGCGGCCCTTTGTGCTCAGCACCGGTTGGTTGGCGCGCGCCCTGCAAGCCACGCAGCATTCTGCGGTGGCCATGACACCCGCCATGCCCTTGGCTCTGCGTGGCGCTGACCGCGCCAATACCTGGACGCCCAGCCGCAGGCCCCACAAATCGCAAGACACGCTCGACCGCATCGCCGCCATGTACGCCGACGATGTTCCTCTGGCAAGCGCCTTGGCCCAAGCCATGGCGCAGCAAGACAAGTTCATGGGTGCAGAACCTTCAACGGGTGCAGGTTTAACCGCTTTGGCCAAACAAGCAGGGGCCTTTTTGTCCGCCCCTCGTGGCCCGCGCGTCGCTTGGCTCGAAGTGGGTGGATGGGACACACACAGCCAACAAACAGCGCGACTGGGCCGGTTGCTGCCTGCGTTGGACGAAGCGCTGGCGGTTTTGCGTGAATCGCTCTCGGTGCATTGGGCCACCACCACGGTCTTGGTGATGACTGAATTTGGCCGTTCCGCCGCCATGAACGGCAGCCAAGGCACTGACCATGGCACAGCAGGTGTGGCGTTTGTCGCGGGTGGCCAGGTTGCCGGTGGCCAAGTCCTCACCGATTGGCCGGGACTGGGACGCCACCAATTGCTGGACGGTCGGGACTTGCGGCCAACGCTGGACATACGCTCCCTCATCATGCCGATTGTGCAAAGGCAATTTCAGTTGAGCACGGGTGCGATGAACACGGTGCTTCCCAGTGCAACTCAGCCCCTCGACAATTTGTGGCGGGTCTGATTTTTTTTTGGATCGGGTGGCCTGTCGTTATTTTTAGAGTTTGAAGAAGGCTGTTGGGCAGATGCTGGCGTTTTGTGGCAATGGCGATCAGCACGCAAGTGAAGGCTGCGCTCCATAATGCGTCTTGACCGCGTTCCCGTTCAGGAGTGTCATCAAACGTCTTAGGGGCGTCTCGGTGCGCACGAACCTCCGATGACAAGGTTCCATTCCAGAATAACGCGTCTCGGTTCACGCCAAGATGGATCCACAATCCGATCTAGCATGAGCTGCACGGCGACCTCTGCGCTGCGGTGATAGTCGTAAAACAGAGCGGTAACTGGGGGATAAATCAGCTCCAAGGTCTCCTCTGTGCCGATGCCAATGATCGAGAAGTCGCGCGGAACATCCATCCCTTTGTTGCGCACCACGTGCAGCGCTCCCGACAACATCTGCGTACCCAGAGCTATCAGAGCTGTCGGAGGTAACGCTAACTCAAGCATTCGGGTCATGGTGTCCCGCGATGATTCGAGCCATGAATCTGGCATGAAAACCAGGCCGGGATCGTATGCCAATCCTGCATCATCCAAAGCCGCGCGATAGCCACGCAACTTTTCGCGTCCCGGCGCGAGGTTGGCACCCGATACGAAGAGAGCAATACGTCTGTGACCAAGCGTCAGCAGGTAATCCATCGCTTGCCTCGTGCCTGCGGCGTGGTTCATGAGCACACTGTCGAAATCAGCACCCAAGTCTCTTTCCACGACAACCACTGGAAGAGGTGTCTGACTGAATGGACAGTCCTTCGGATCAGGATATTCGAAGCTGGGAGAAGCAATGATTCCTTCAAGCCTTCGATTTTCATAGAAGGCGACGAGCTCGCGGTCTCGCACCGGTTTGTCGGACGTTCCAACAAGCAGCGAGTAGCCGGCTTCGCGGGTCAGGCGCTCCACCTCGCTCAAATGGGCGGCAGGCACCGGATTCGCAAAGTTGGGGAGCATATAGCCAATCGCCTTGCTGCGACCCGTACGCAGATGTCGCGCTGTGAAATCAGGTTCATACCCAAGCGCATCAACGGCACATAAAACACGCTTGCGCAGGTCCTCGCTCGAATAACCGCTGTCGTTGAGTACCCGCGAAACACTGCCGATCGAAACACCGGCGGCGGCAGCGACATCACGCACTGAAATGCGACCGCTCATGGTTTACGAGTATGAAAACGTTCCACAGGATTGCCTCTTTGACTTGATATGACTAGACTGAATTTCGATGTAAAAACGATTTCATATTTTCAACTTTTTATCACCAGGAGACAAGCATGATAAGAATCCTCTTTGCAGCTATCGCCCTCGCGGCTTCCGTGCTGCAACTCGCTCAGGCTCAAGAGTGGCCGAGTCGTCCGGTGACTTTCCTTCAACCCTACGGTCCAGGTACAAACCTCGACGCCATCACGCGCTACCTCGCTGGCGTTATGGGGCCCCAGTGGAAGCAGCCGATCGTGGTGGAGCACAAGGCTGGCGCGAATGGGGTGATCGGCACAGAGCAAGTGGCACGCTCGTCTGGCGATGGCTACACATGGCTCTTCACCGGGCCAGGTCACTTCACCAACGAAGTTCTGATGGGTAAGGTGCCTTTTGACCAAAAGGACTTCAAGCCCGTAGCGCGGCTCGCAAGCGTGATGCTGGTCCTGGTCGTACCCGCCGATTCGCCCTTCAAGTCAGTGTCAGACATCATCGATGCCGCGAAGAAAAGTCCGGGCAAGGTCAGTTATGCCTCGGCTGGAAGCGGCAGCGCTCAACATCTTTCTGCCGCAGCTTTTCAGCACGCGAGTGGCGCACAGTTTCTTCACGTACCCTACAAGACGCAAGCTGCCGCTTTGACGGATACTTTGAGCGGTCAGGTCAGCTTCTCATTTTCGGCACTCGCGACTGCAAAGGCACAACTTGCCTCGGGGCGTATCCGTGCAATTGCCGTGACCGGACCGCGCCGCTCACAGTCGCTCCCCGAACTGCCTACAGTTGCCGAATCGGGTGTGCCTGGCTACGCGTTCTTCTCATTCAATGCCGTGTTCGTGCCTGCCGCGACGCCTGACGAGGTGATACGCAAGTTCTCTGACGCATTGGGCACAGCGATCCGCGCGCCTCAATTTGCCGACATGGCCAAGTCTCAGGGCTTTGAGAGCGATTACGCAGACGTACAGGCATGGGGTGCGGCCGTACCTTTAGAGCGAAAGAAATGGCAAGACCTGATTCGAGTCAGTGGCGCAAAGAATGAATAAGTTGCCTGGCTACGACGCACGCACGTCGACCATAGACCGCGTTCTGCGGGACCGCGGACAACAGTGGGGCGACAAGACGTTTCTGAATTGGCTGCCCACGGGCGCGACGATGAGTTACAGCCAACTGGACGAATTGACACTGCGCGTCGGTTCGGGACTTGCCGCTGCCGGCGTGGAGGCCGGGAGTCACGTTGGCGTGCTGATGGAAAACTGTCCAGAACAGCTCCTGGCCATCCTTGGGCCCGCGCGCTGCGGCTTTGTGTCGGTTCCGCTGAATGCCGCCGCGAAAGGGCAGTTATTGGCGTACTTCTTGAACCATGCGGATTGCACGGCGCTCATTGTCGAAGAGTCGCTTTTGTCGCGCTTCCTGGAGGCGAGCGACCTGTTACCCCGGGTGCATCATGTCTTCGTGGTGCGCCCCGATCGGGGGGAAACCCAGCAAAAAGCCTCACCGATTGATGCGGTTGGTGAACATGTGATGCACGAATTTGAAGGTCTGCTGGATGCGACTGCTCAGCTACCGGTTGATGCCCCTGCTTTTAACGACCTGGCCATGCTGCTCTTCACGTCCGGAACGACCGGACCCTCCAAGGCCATCATGTACACGCACGCGCACTTCATTTACTGGGGTAGCGATGTGGCTTTCCACCACGAGTACACACCGCAAGATATTGCATATGTATTCTTGCCGCTTTTCCACGGCAATGCACTTTTGGGCAGCACGATGGGCTCACTCATGGCTGGCGCGTCCATTGCGCTCACGCATCGCTTTTCGGTCAGCAAATTCTGGGAACATATCCGCAGCAGTGGTGCCACAGTTTTCAATGGAGTTGGCGCGGTCACGAATTATCTGTGGAAACAGGTACCTTCACCGTTGGATCTTGACCATCAGGTCCGGCGCTGCCATCTCGCCCCCGTACCGGGATTTGCGAAGGGTTTTGAGGAGCGTTTCGGCATGACGATCATGAGTGCATTCGGCCTGACCGACTATTGCCTCGGCGCTGCCTACAACACCAAAAGCCGACGTGACAAACTCGGCTCATGCGGGCTGCCGCGGGCAGGCATTGACCTTCGCGTCGTGGACGAGAACGACTTTGACATGGCACCGGGTGAACCCGGAGAGATCGTCATGCGTAACAACAACCCTTGGGGCGCCTCACTCGGGTACTACAAGCAGCCTGAGGCGACTGCTGCAAGCCGCCGTAACCTGTGGTTCCATACCGGCGACCGTGGAAGCATTGATGCCGATGGTTACATCTGGTACACCGACCGCATCAAGGACGCGATTCGTCGACGAGGCGAGAACATCTCGGCCTTTGAAGTAGAAGAGGTGATACGGACTTATCCGGCCATCTCAGATGTCGCTGTCTACCCGGTCCGTGCGGAAACGAGCGAAGACGAGGTGGCAGTGACAGTCACACTGAAGCCTGGTGCAAAGGCAAACTTCAGTCACGAGTCACTGCTCGAGTATTGCAGTCACAACCTCGCTTACTTTATGGTTCCTCGCTATGTGCAGGTTGCCGAGGAGATGCCCATGACGCTCAGCCAGAAAGTTGAAAAGTACAAGCTGCGCCGAGAGGCAGAGTCCGACTTGTCTGCACTATGGGATCGCGAACGCGCTGGATTTACCATTGCGCGTTAAATGATCAGGAACGCATCATGAGAACCAAACCTCAACCCACAACCTCCATTGCGACTTCAGATGCCAATTGCATCATGGTTCGCGGACAAGATTTAGTCGAAGATCTCATCGGAAAGGTGAGCTTCACGGAAATGTTTCTCTTGCAGCTCACGGGCAAACGACCGCCTGCAGCGCATGTCCGCATCCTTGATGCGGTACTCGTTACGCTGATGGAACACGGCATCACGCCCAGCGTTATCGCAACGCGCCTGATTTATCACTCCGCGCCAGATGCACTGCAAGCTGCCGTTGCTGCAGGACTGCTGGGTGTGGGCACCACTTTCATCGGGACCATGGAAGGATGTGCAGGGCTGCTGGAAGAAATGATGACTGCCCCTGAAGGCATGGACGCTCGTGCGCATGCGATTGTCATTCGGCATCAGCAAGCCGGCAAGGCAGTGCATGGTTTTGGCCATCCGCACCACAAGCCTGACGATCCGCGCACGCCACGCATGCTGGCTGTGGCGAATGGCGAAATGATATCGGGGCGCTATATCGAGGCCCTCAAGGTCTTGTCGGCGCAAGTTGATGCGGTGTACGGCAGGCACATCACCATCAATGCGACAGGCGCATCGGCCGCGCTCTTGGGAGAAATTGGCATTCCCCAGAAGGTGATGCGTGGGGTCGCGGTTGTGAGCCGCTCGGCTGGACTTGTAGGGCACATCCTCGAAGAAAGCCTCAAGCCGTCAGCAGCGTTCATCTGGGAAACGATTGATGAAGCGATCCCCTACGCTGCGGATTAGTCATCAACGTATTCCGTCAAGAACAACGCCTCTGTATCGCATCCCGGATGAACGAAAGGACGCTTGACGAACCAACGCGGGTGCGACAACTGATGAACAGGCCCAGATCATCCGCACATGGCCGGCGTGGTTGTCGGCTAGTGTTGACCCGTTTGACATGACCGTTTCAATGCGCCCCGAGGTCACACCCCTGGGCCCGCTGCCCATCCACCTCATCACCTTCTTCGCTGCACAGCGCCGCAATCAAGGCTGGGTCCACCACCTGGCCGGGCAGCAGCAGCTCTTCGTTCGTCCAGCGCTTGACCAAGTGCCCATTGGCCACGCCGCCCCTGTGCGCGGTTTGGTAGGCGCGGCGGTGCTGCAGGGTCACGCCGCGGTTCGCGTTGGCGATGAAGCGGCTTTCGCCCAAGGCCCAGGGTTCAAAGTAGGCATTGGCCGCGGCATCCACTTGGCGAAAGTAGCTGCGTGCGCCTTCGGCGTTGAGTTTTTTGCGCACGCTGCGCGTGATCAGGCCTTGCAGCTGGTCAAGCGCGGCATTGTCCATCTGGCCGACAGTGTCCATGTCTTGCCCCGCCAGCGCAGGCATGGCGGCCAATTCGGCGGGCAGCACCTGCACCATGGCTTTGACCACATCGTGGTGCGGTGCCACGGCGGTGGCCACGCCACGTGTTTGCGGCTGAATGGGGCAGCGGATTTCGACCAAGCGCGGCTTGACAGGACCTGAACAGCCGTCGTGGTGGTAGTACTCGCCCTGGCTGAGGCGCCCCTTGCTTGAGCGACCGCGCACGTCGCGGTAGCTGGGGTGATGGGTGTGGACGTTCAGGCACACCACCAGGCCCGTGGCATCGACCAATTGGTAAAAGGCCTCGCGCCATTGGGGCAAGAGCAGTTGCTCGTGCAAATAATCGCTGGGCTCCAGCGCCTCCTGGCCCACTTCACCTTCAATGACCAACACGAATGGACGTGGCCTGCGCACGCGCCATTGGCGCTGGGCTAAGTTCAGCACAGAGGGGGTGGGGGACTGTTGGGCGCTGCGCGCCGTGGATGCGGACATGGGTGGAAATTCGGTGGAGGTCAGACCCGAACAAGGGGTTGGGGACAAGTGTCAATTTTAGGGGGTTGCTTGGCTAGATTTCAGGCACCTACAGGGCTGCTGGGCAATGCAGGTGACTGCCCCTGCGTGGCCGACGCTGTAAATTCCACCCAATTCCGAGCTCATGCCTGAAAGGTGGCGCGGTTTTGTCCCACATTGACAGCCTTCCATTCAATTGAACCCATGACCCCCCCAACTGATGCCCCCTTGCGGCTCGATCACCCGTTGCAAGGCATCGCCTGGATGGTGGCGGGGGTGTTCTTGCTGTCCGTGATGGATGCCTTGTCCAAGCATGCGGTGTCGCAGTTGTCGATTCCGGTCTTGATTGCGGCGCGTTCGGCGATGGTGCTGGTGTTGTTGGGGCCGTGGGTGCTGCGCAGCGGGGGCGGGTCGGCCTTGCGCACGCGCCGACCGTGGGCACATGGGGTGCGCGGCTTGTTGGCGGTGTGTTCGATGCTGGCGTTTTTTGAGAGCTTGCGCCTGTTGCCGCTGGCCACGGTGATTGCCATCAGTTTTGCCGCGCCGTTGTTCATGACGCTGTTGTCAGTGCCCTTGCTCAAGGAGCGTGTCGGGGTGCACCGTTGGGGCGCGCTGCTGGCCGGTTTTGTGGGTGTGAGCCTGATCGTTGGACCGCAGGCGATGGACGGCGCGCTTGGGCTAGGGGCTTGGCTGGCTTTGGTAGCGGCATTTTTTTATGCCGCTTCGATGACCTGTGTGCGCTGGCTATCACCCACCGAGAGTGATTTGTCGATGTTGGTCTGGCAGAACCTGACCATGGGCTTGGCCGGTGCGATGGGACTGTTTTTTGTGCCCATGGAGGTGGCCCCGGGGATGTGGCCGATCATCGGCTTCATGGCTGTGTTGGTGTTGCTGGGCCAGCGTTGCACTTTTCGGGCCTTGCGGCTGGCGCCAGTGGGCGTGGTGGCGCCTTTTCATTACAGCGAACTGCTTTGGGCGGCCTTGTTGGGTTGGATCTTTTGGCACGAATGGCCTGGGGCCCATGTGTGGTGGGGCGCGTTCTTGGTGGTGGGCGCGGGTTTGTACACCTTATGGCGTGAACGCGCTCGCACCCAAGGCGGCGTTTGAGTAGGCCCTCAGCCGCTCCCAGCTTCAATCGGCATAACCCGGGTTCACCCGGTCAATCACCCGCATCATGGCTTCAAAAAACAGACGCTCGCGTTCGCTGCGGGGGTGGCGGTCTTGCGGGCTGGGGGTTTTGATGCGCTGGATCACCGATTCGGTCAGCACATTCAGGGGCTGGCCCGTGCCCATGGCCAGCACTTGGGTACGGCAGGCTTTTTCGAGTTTGTACAAGCGCCGGTACGTTTGCGCCACGGTGTCGCCAATCGTCATCACACCATGGTTTTTCATGAAGAGCACAGTTTTGCCACCGCTCATGAGCTGCGACAAGCGCTCACCCTCAGACAAATCAGCGGCCAGCCCGGTGTAATGGTCGTCGTAGGCAATGGTGCCGGCAAAGAAGGCCGCGGTTTGGGTGGCGGGCAGCAAGCGGTTGGCTTTGAGCATGTTCAAAGCCAGCGCCCAAGGTTGGTGGGTGTGCAGCACCACTTTGGCACCCGTGAGGCGGTGCACCGGGGCGTGGATCGATTGCGCCGACAGCTCCACCAGGCCTGTACCTTCCAGGGTTTCGCCGGCTTCGTTGAAAACCATCATGGTGCTGGCGCGGGCCTCAGACCAATGCACGCCAAAGGGTGAAATCAGGTATTGGTCTTCACGCCCCGGCACAGCCACGGTGAAGTGGTTGTCAATGCCTTCGTCAAAGTCGTGCAGCACTGCCAAGCGCAAAGCGGCAGCCAGGTGCACCTTGGCTTGCCACACGGGGTCGTCTTGGGCAGGCGTTGGGACTGGTGCTGTGGCTGTGGCGTTGGCGGCGGACATGGGCAGGTCTTTCGAGGGTTGAAATGACTTGCACTCTAGGCAACCGCCGCCTCTGGGCCTGTCACTTGGGCGGCAAGTGCAGGCCGATGGGGCCCAAACAGCGCCCTTACCAGGGCAAGCCCGTCCAAGCCTGAAGCACCGCGTTGCTTACCCATTCCCATAACCAAATCACATAGCCCAAGGCTGCCGCCCCCGAGGCACATGACAGCAGCAAGGCCAGGCCATCGCGGAACATCCAGCCCAAGCTGAGCAAGATCAGGCTCAACGCGGGCAGCACATTGCCCAGCGGCAGGGGCAAGAAAATGACCAAGCCCATCAAGGCGATCCAGCAGCCCCACCACAGCCGGGTGCCGGCATGTGACCACACGGCCCAACGCGGGCGCAGACAGCGGTTGCTCATCTCGTAAATCCAGGCCAAACCGTGCAGGCAGCGGCCGCTCCAGCGCGTGCTGAGCTTGACCTGTCCCAAGCGGGCGGGCAGTTGAACGCTGTTGTGCGCACGCAGCCAGGCCCAGGCGATCGCCCAAATGCCCAGACTCATGACGGTGCCCGCACCCGCCACGGGCAGCACACTCAACACCGCGAGCAGCATCAGCATCACGGCCAGTGAAGACTCGCCGTGCAGGTCAATCAGTTCAGAAAAGTCCAGGCGCTGCGTGAGCGCTGCGCTGTCCGCATGGCGGTGTTGTTCGGCCGCATCGCGCAGCCGCTGGGCCAAAGGGTGGCGCATATCGGCAGGGTTTTCAGGCTGGTGCATGACGCAGTGACTGATGTTCCACCCGCCCGAACAGGCCAGTCCCAACCCAAATGGGCCATCCAAATACCGACCAAAGTGCGAGCTTCATAGGCTTTGATCCCTCCAGAGTCTTTAACAAAGTGTGGAAGGATACGCATTTTCCATTTCAGTCAAAAGTAGATGAATGTGGACCCATGTTCTTGATTATTCGATATGAGGGCGTTGCTTCAGGGTGCATGGACATCGATGGGCTGCCCGTTTATGACCCCCTCGCTACAATCGGCGACTTCACCGGGGGTGCCTGGCCGCACGAGCAGCCCGGGCTGAGACATACCCCTCTCACCTGATCTGGGTTGTGCCAGCGTAGGGAGCGTGATGCCAATGCCACCCCATCGTCTATTTGCGTTGACCGGCTTTGCTGTCATGACCCTCGCGGCTTATTGAGCGAAAGGCAGTTGGCGATGCAAATGCGGTTTTTGGTGACGGGTACTGGGCTGGCATGGGTGCTGAGCAGCGCCATGGTCTGGGCTGCGGCAGGGCAGGCGCTGGCACAACACCCTCTCCCAAATCAGTCCTCAAGCTCAACGCCAACCTTGTTGCGCGTCATGACGCACAGTTCGTTTGATTTGCCCCAACCCTTGCTGGCGCAGTTTGAAAAAGATGCGGGCGTGAAGCTGCAGCTGATCAAGGGGGGCGACGCTGGCGAGATGCTGAACAAGTTGATCTTGAGCCGCGCTGCGCCCATGGCCGATGTGGTGTTTGGCATCGACAACACCTTGCTGCCCCGCGCCCTGGCCAGTGGCATCCTCGACGCCTACCCTGGCGCTGCTGCGCAAAGCAAAGCCCTGGCGGGCATGGCCGAGGGGCCTTCGCTTCCCAAAGACCCATCAGCCCCCACGGCCGACAGCGGTGTGGTCGGTGGCGTGGTGCCGGTGACCCGGGGCTTTGTGAGCCTGAACATCGACAAAGCCTGGTTCCAGAAAAAAGGCCTGGCCCTGCCGCAAAACTTGCAGGCGCTGGCCCTGCCGGCTTACCGCGATCTGTTGGTGGTGCCCAACCCGGCCACCTCCAGCCCCGGCCAGGCGTTTTTGCTGGCCACAGTGGCAGGCCTGGGCGAAGCGGCAGCTTGGGACTGGTGGGCCCAGATGCGCGCCAACGGCGTCAAGGTGGTCAAGGGTTGGAGCGAGGCCTATTACACCGAGTTCAGCCACAACGGCGGCACCCGGCCTCTGGTGGTCAGTTATGCCACCAGCCCTGCCGCCGAGGTCTTATACAGCAAGGACAAACTGGGTGCGTCGCCCACAGCCAATCTGTTTTTGTCGGGTGGGGTGTTCCGTCAGGTGGAAGGGGCGGCCTTGCTCAAAGGCGCTTCGCCAACTGCACGCTCGGCAGGCGTGAAGTTCATCGAGTTTTTGCGTTCTGTGCCAGTGCAGCAGGCGCTGCAAACCAGCATGTGGATGTACCCGGTGCAGCCCGGTGCGCCGCTCGATGGGGTGATGCAACACGCCCAGGCGCCCACCCAATTTGAGCGATTGCCGCTGCAAACCCTGAGCACGCAGGCTGCCCGCTGGCAGCAGCGCTGGACGCAGGTGGTGCTCAAGTGACAAGGCCTGGGTCTTGGGGCCTGGCGCTGAATCCCCCAAACCGCCCAGCTCTGCGCCCAAGGCGCAACGCCCTGTGGCTGGCTGCTTTGCCGATGCTGTTTGCCTTGGTGTTCCTGGCGATGCCGGTCGCGCGCTTGTTTTTTCAAGGCTGGTGGGGTGAGCCGGTGCCAGGCCTGGCGATGACCGACACCGACCCCTGGTGGCGCGATGCGCACCTGCAGTGGCGCGTCGGCTGGACGCTGGTGCAGGCTTTGGCCACCTGCGTGGCTTGTCTGGTGCTGGGTATGCCCATGGCTTGGGTGCTGGCGCGCCTGGATTTTGCCGGGCGGCTGTGGTGGCAACGCGCTTTGCTGCTGCCTTTTGTGGTGCCTACCCTGGTCGCGGCGCTGGGCGTGTTGTCGCTTTGGGGGCCTCGCGGTTGGCTGGGTGAGCCTTTGGCGCAAGCGGGTGTGTCGCTGCAAGACGGCCCCGGGTTGTTGCTGCTGGGCAATTTGTTTTTTAACTTGGGTTTGGCGGTGCGTGCGGGCATGGATGGGCTCGCGCAGGTCAGCGCACAGCAGGTGGCGCTGGCACGCACCTTGGGGGCCACGCCATGGCGGGCGTTTTGGCGGGTCGAGTGGCCGGTGGTGGCCCCTTGGTTGGCCTCGGCGGTGTGCCTGGTGTTTTTGTATTGCTTCACTGGCTTTGGCTTGGCCTTGGTGCTGGGCGGGCAACGCTTCGCCACGGTGGAGGTGGAGATTTACACCCTGATCGCGCACGAGTTGGCGTTGGGCCCTGCAGCGTCTTTTGCCGTGGCCATGTTGGCGCTGACCGGGGGCGTGGCTTGGGCTTACGCCTGGGTGGAGCGCCGCTTGGCGAACCCGGCGCGCATCACGCCGGTGGTGCGCCGTCCTTTGCGGGGGGCGGGCCAGTGGATCTGGGCGCTCTGGGCCCTGGCGCTCGGCACTTGGGGCTTGCTGTGCGGCGCGCCCTTGTTGGCGCTGTTGGGCCAAGGCCTGCGCGCTGCGGTGTGGGGGCAGGGCGCGGCAGTGTGGGCCGATCCGGACACTTGGCTGGCTTTGCGCAACACGCTGCAGTTCACCGGCCTGGCGCTGGTGCTGGCCACGGCCTTGGGTTTGCTGCAGGCCTTGGCAGGGCATGCCTTGCGGCCTTGGCCGCGCTGGGGCCTGGCTTGGCGGGCCAGTGCCTATGCGCCCTTGGTGGTTTCGCCGGTGGCGCTGGCCTTTGGTTTGTTGCTGCTGTACCCGCAATGGTTGGCCAGTTTGCCGCTCTTGGTGGCGGCCTATGCTTTGCTGGCCTATCCATTTGTGGCCAAAGCGCTGACGGCAGCCCTCGACGCCCTGCCCGAGCACTACGCCCAAGCCGCCGCCACGTTGGGCGCACGGCCGCTGCGGGTGTTTTGGCGCGTCACGCTGCCCATGGTGGCTTCGGCCCTGCGCCGGGGTGTGGCCTTTGCAGCCGCCACCATGCTGGGCGAGTTTGCGGTCTCATTGTTGATGTCGCGGCCCGAGTGGCTGACCTTGAGCACCTTGATCTACCAGCGCCTGGGCCGCCCCGGCTCGGCCAATCTGGACGCGGCGCTGGTGCTGTCAGCCAGCTTGATGGTGTTGGCGCTGTTGGTGTTTGTGGCCATCGAAGGCCGAGCCGCAGTTTCCTCTCCACCCACCCCTGCTGGCGCCAGGCCTGCCCACCCTATTTGAACCATGCTTGAACTGCGACACATCCACCACCACTGGATCGGCCCCAACGGTCAGCCCCAGCCTTTGCTGCAGGATGTGAACCTGCAAGTGGCACGTGGGCAAACCGTGGCCTTGTTGGGGCCTTCCGGCAGCGGCAAAAGCACGCTGCTCAAAATCATCGCGGGGCTGGAATGGCCGGAGTCGGGCAGTGTCTGGCTGGACGGTCAGGACATCAGCGCCTGGCCCCCCGAGCGGCGTCGGTTGGCCTTGATGTTCCAAGACTACGTGTTGTTCCCGCATCTGAACGTGCTGGACAACGTGGCCTTTGGCTTGGTCGAGCAAGGTCTGCCGCGCGCCCAAGCGCGTGAGCGCGCCAACGAGCTGCTGCAGCGCTTTGGGTTGGTGGGGCGGGGCAGCGATCCGGTGGCCACTTTGTCCGGCGGCGAGCAGCAACGCGTGGCGCTGGCGCGGGCACTCATCACCCAGCCCCGGGCGCTGTTGCTCGACGAGCCGTTTTCTGCATTGGATGCTGAGATGCGTGACAGCCTTAGCGCCGAATTTGCCCAGCGCATTGCCGAGCACGGCATGCGCGCGCTGTTGGTCACGCACGACGAGGCCGAAGCCCGCGCCATGGCCAGCGCTGCCTGGCGTTTGCAAGGCGGTGGTTTGGTCAGTTTGTGGTGATGGCCAATTGACACCGGTTGATTCGCGAGACGATGGTTGTCGGTCTTTGTAGGTCGGCACCTTCAGGTCCGACATGGCGGTGAAGCACCGCTGCCGATGGCACATGTCGCTTCGCTAAAAGAATGGATGTCGGACCCTGAAGGCCCTACCTGCGGGGAATGCGGGTTTTCTTCTGGTGCGGCAGCCCCGTCAGAGGATCTATAGCTTGCGCCTCAAATCCCCAGCGCTTGCCAGACCCGGATGGCGGCATACGCGTCGTTGGCGGCGTACACCAGTTGCGCTTCACTGAGTTGGGCGTTGGCCCAGTTGCTGGTGGCGGCTTTTTTGGACTTGATGAAGCGCTGGTTGAACAGCACGGCCACCGCACCCTTGACGCCCATGTCTTTGCGGTAACCGCGTTCGCGAAAAATGGTGTTGAGCTCCAGAATGCCCTGCGGATCGATGCCCAGTTTGTGCACGATGCGCTTGCGGTCGTCGCCCAAACCAAAACCGGCTTTGACAATGCCGCTGCAGGCCAACAATTGCGCGGCCACCGCGCTGCATTCCGGGTCGTGCAACTGAAACACCCAAGCCCGCTCGGGGGTAGACAACTGCAGGATGTGCGGTCCGTCTGACTGCTCACCCACCTTGAAAGTGGGCTTGGACTCGGTGTCAAACCCCCAGGCAGGCGCTTGCATGAGGGCATCCCAGGCACTTTGCGCCTGCTGGCCGGTGGTGACGAGTGTGATGCGGTCCAGACCCAGTCGCTCAAAAGGCGGGAGCAGGGCGATGGCGTCTTTGTCGGGGGTGGGAAGCTGGGTGGACATGGTGCTTTTGAAGGGATGCCCATCATAGTGGCTGTGCGGTGCGGGGCATGGCTAAACCAAGGTGACACGCGCCTGCTGGGCCATGTCAAATAATCTCAAGGGTGTGCTAATGCTGAAGTTTGTTGGATTCGATTGACAAGGAGACAAGCCATGGTGATGAAATTTTTCAAAAGACTTTCTGTGTTGTTGGCCCTCGGGTGGTCTGCGGCAACTTGGGCGCAGGGGACTTATCCCCAAAAGCCGGTCACTTTGATCGTGCCGTTTCCAGCAGGTGGCATTGCTGATTTGTCGGCCCGTGCGCTCAAGCCTTCGCTTGACAAAGCTTTGGGCCAACCGGTGACAATCGTGAACCGACCCGGTGCCTCGGGCGCCATTGGTGCGGCTGCGGTGGCCAATGCCACGGCAGACGGCTACACCCTGATGTACACCTTGTCGAGTGTGGCCAGCGTTCCGGAACAGGCCATCCTCAATGGCCAAAAGGCACCCTTCACGCTGGATCAATTTGTGCCCGTGGCCCGGGTCACCGTGGATGTGGTCAGCTTGGTGGTGCGTGCGGACAGCCCTTACAAAACTTACCAGGACTTTGCGGCGGCCTTGAAGGCCAATCCCAAAGGCATGACGTATTCGTCCAGCGGCAACTACGGCATCAGCCATTTCCCCGCCGAGATGCTGCTGGCGGCCACGCAAACCGAGGCGCGACACATTCCGTACGCGGGCGGGGCGCCCATGTTGACGGCCTTGATGGGGGGCCAAGTCGATTTCAACATACCCGTTCGCACGCTCGCCTTGCCGCACGTTCAAAGCGGTCGCCTGCGATATTTGGCCATGTACGGGGCCAAGCGCTGGGCGCAAGCACCCGATGTGCCGACCCTCGCAGAATTGGGCGTGCCGATTGACTTTGTGCCTTGGACCGGTCTTTTTGCCCCTGCGGGCACACCCGCCGATGTTCTGGCCGCTTTGCGCCGGGCCTTGCGTGCGGCATCTCAGGACAACCAATTCGTCGAGACGGTCGGCAAAAGCTCCGCCGGAGAAATTGCTTACCTGGACGGCAGCGAGCTGGAGACCTTCTGGAAGGCCGATCTGGCCCGCACATCCGTCACCATCCAGCGCATTGGACGCATTCAATGACGGCAGCGGCCCCGCGAGGTTTTACCTTTGACCGCAATGACGGTCGTCCGGTATTGCCCGGCAATTTGCACACCAACCGCCAATTGGCGCAGTGGCTCGATTTCTCTCAGCCCGGTCGGGTGCGTGTGTTCACAGGCAAGGTGGAATTGGGGCAGGGCATTCTGACTGCCTTGTCCATCATTGCGGCCGATGAACTCGATGTGGACTTGGACCAGGTGCACATGGTGAGTGCCAGCACCCTGGAAGGGCCTGACGAGGGCATGACCAGCAGCAGCATTTCAGTCCAGGACTCTGGATCGGCCATTCGCCACGCCTGTGCCGAAGTGCGTTTTCTGGCTCTCCAGCAAGCGGCCGGTCAGCATGGCTTGCCCTTTGAAGTCTTGCGCGTTGAGCAAGGGCGCTTCACCGATGCCCAAGGGCGCGCGCTGGGAGATTATTGGACTTGGCTCAAGGACATCCGTCTGGACCGGGAATACCAGGGTTTGGCCCAGCCCAAGCCTGTGGAAGCGCTCAAGCTGCATGGACACGGCAAAGTCCGCCGCATCGACCTGGCCGAAAAGATCATGGGGCAGCCCCGCTTCATCCACGATGTGCGCATGCCTGGCATGCGCCATGGGCGTGTCCTGCGCGCGCCATCGCTGACGGCCCAATTGGCCCACCCCGATCAACCCGTGCCGGCCGATGTGTTGGATGCCTTGGCCCAGTCTTCCATTGACTTGGTGGTGGACGGGCGCTTTATGGGCATCGTGGCCGCCACCGAGCGCGAGGCGGATGCCGCACTGGCCCAGTTGCAAGCGCAAGTGGCTTGGCGCGAGTCGGCCAATTTGCCCGACATGCATGCCTTGGCCGACTTCCTGCGCAGCGCGCCGCATGAAACCACTTACCCCATGCAAAAAGGGGAAGTCCTGGGCGCTGAAGATGATGGGGTGAGCCTGTCGCGCGAGTACCTTAAGCCTTACATTGCCCACGCCTCGATTGGTCTTTGCTGCGCACTGGCCCAATGGGACGGCCAGACCTTGCAGGTCTGGACCCACAGCCAGGGCATCCAGAATCTGCGCGATGACCTGACCAAGGCCTTGGGTCTGGACAAACAGGCGATCGTGATGCGGCACGTCGAAGGGGCCGGTTGCTATGGCCACAACGGGGCCGACGATGTGGCGTTTGACGCAGCCCTGTTGGCCATGGCCCAGCCCGGTGATGCTGTGCGGGTCGTGTGGTCTCGTGCCGACGAGTTGTCGCAAGCGCCGCTGGGCAGTGCCCACCTGGTCTCGCTCCGGGCCCGTTTGAACGCGCAGGGGCGCATCAGCCACTGGCACCACGAACTGTGGGCCAATGGGTACAGCTCCCGGCCGGGTCGCGCCTTGGTGCCCACTTTGCTGGGGGCGTCACAGCGCGCCCAGGGCCAGCCCTTGCCCCTGGCCATCAACCCGCCGCTGGCCGCAGGAGGCGGCTCGGACCGCAATGCCATTCCAGGTTATTCGTTTGACAACACCCATGTGGTGAACCACCGGCTGACGGTCATGCCGATTCGAACCTCGGCCATGCGGGCTTTGGGGGCGTTCGCCAATGTGTTCGCCATCGAGTCCTTCATGGACGAGCTGGCCCATGCCAGTGGCCAAGACCCATTGGTGTTTCGAAAATGGCACATGGAGGACCCCAGAAGCTTGGCCGTTTTGAATGCTGTGGTCGATCGCAGCAGCTGGTGGCACCAGCCCAAAGCCGAGGGCGTGGGCCATGGCGTGGCTTGGGCCCGCTACAAAAACACCTCGGCATGGTGCGCTGTGCTGGCGCGCGTGCAGGCCGGCGAAACGCTGCGCGTGTTGCAGCTGGATGTGGCCGTGGATGTGGGCCGTGTGGTGGACTTGGACGGCGTGATCAACCAAACCGAAGGCGGTGCCTTGCAAGGCATGAGCTGGGCCCTGAAAGAGGCCGTTCAGTTTGACCGCACGCGCATCACGTCCCAAAGCTGGGCCGATTACCCGATTTTGCGTTTCAGCGAAGTGCCCGAATTGGCCATCCATGTGCTGGACCAGCCGGAGCAAGCATCGCTGGGGGCGGGCGAGTCGGTACAAGCCCCCGTGGCGGCCGCTTTGGGCAATGCCTTGTTCGATGCCCTGGGCGTGCGTGTTCGCCACTTGCCCTTGTCGCAAGACCACATCTTGCAGGCGCTGAACGCGTCGCAATGACATGGCCGCATTGACATCGACCCTGGTGGACATTTGCAGTGCTGGCGCTGGACGCGTCTGGCTAGAGCACTGCCTGGCCCTGCCGAAGTGGGCGCAAATGGCACAGTACCGCACACGCTATGCGGCTTTGCAAAGCACGCTGGACGAGGTGAACCGCAGACTGGAAGAAGCGCAAGACTGCCAGCTGTGCGTGCTCACCCCCGATGCCATTCGAAGTTTGCAAACCCGCTGGCCCGATCGCATCGACGCGCTGGGTTCTTTGGGCCAAGCCGAGACCGGCTGGGTGAGCTTGGCAGGCGATGGCCAGTCCTACGATGTCTTCACCGTCCAAGCCTTGCGCCAGACCCTGATGTCCCTGGACGTATTGCTGGTGCCGGATCTGCAACAGTCTTCGGGTGGGCGGCATTTGCAGCGTGTGCTCGACCAATTGGCTGTTCCTGCAGCGGACATGCCCGCCGTGCAGTCCTATGCCGGTGGCGCTCAAGCGGTGACCGCCTTGTCTGCCCATGCCGGTCAGCGTGTGATGGCCTGCGCCCAGTCCACCGAGGTTCAAGCGGCGTCTCACGCCCACTATCTGGGCCCTTTTCCGGCCCCGCATGGTTTGTTGACCGAATACGCTGTGGCTGCTGTGCGCCCCCATCCAGACCAACATGACCCCGAGGCCCAAATGGCCTGGACGGTGGCCTGCGATTTGGCACGTTACCTGTGCTCACCGAGTCAGCAAGCCCGGCGCCTGGCGCTGGGTTTTGCTGCCGTGTCCTGACAGAACCCGAGACCGACCATGATCACCATCAACGCCAAGAACATTGCCCTGACAGCGCCCGACAAAACCCCTTTGCTCAGCTTCTTGCGCAACGAGTTGGGCTTGTCGGGCCCCAAGTTGGGTTGCGGTGAAGGCGAGTGCGGCGCTTGCATGGTGCTGGTGGATGGACGGCCTCAAACGTCCTGCAATTTGCCACTCTGGGCGGTGAAAGGCCATGCTGTGACCACGCTCGAGGGCTTGGACACGGCGGCACAACCGCATGCTTTGCAACAAGCCTTTATAGAAGAAAACGCAGGCCAGTGCGGCTATTGCCTGAGCGGCATTTTGGTCAGTGCCAGCGCCTTGCTGCAGCACTGCCCCGAGCCGACCCGGGCGCAGATTTGTCAGGCCTTGGACAAACACCTGTGCCGCTGTGGGGCGCATGAACGCATCATCCGCGCTGTCCAGCGTGCTGCACAAATGGGCAAGATGGCCGCGGCTTGAGCGGTCTGTCAGGGCTTCAAAAAAGGTCTCGCCAGATTCAGCGGTGTTGGGGGTCTTTTGGGGCCGGTGCAGGTTTTTTGCGCTGCGCCCGCTCGGCATCGGCCTTTTTGCCTTCGGCCAGCCAGATGGCAAATTCCTCGGGCGTTTCCAGTGTCAGGCGGCCCAAGGCCGCTGACCGAAAATCATGGATCACGATTTCGGCGGCTTTGGTGGTGTTGACACGCCCGCCACTTTGGATCGCGCCGCGCTGGCGGGCGATCGCGGCAAGCAAGGTTTCGTCGGTGTGGCTGGCCACGTCTGGCACCTTGTAGCGCTCGGTGATGGCCTGCGGGTAGCGCGGGATCAAATAATGGAGCAGCTCCAGCGCCACCACTTCTTCGTCAAAAGCGTTCACGCCAATCGCGCCGCTGGCGGCCAGGTTGTAGCCGCTTTGCTCGACGATGATGCGCGGCCACAGCACGCCGGGCGTGTCATACAAATAAAAGTCGTCGGCCAGCCTGATGCGCTGCTCCAGTTTGGTCACGCCCGCTTCGTCGCCGGTTTTGGCGGCGCGTTTGCCCTTGAGGGTGTTGATCAGGGTGGACTTGCCCACGTTGGGAATGCCGCAGATCAGCACGCGCATGGGTTTGACCATGCCGCCCCGATGGGGGGCCAACTGGCGGCTGGCATCGATCAAGGCCTTGGCCGGTGACACCACGCTGGTGTCCATGCCCAAAGCGCTCACGCCGGGCAGGGCGTTGTAGTGCGCCAACCAGGCCGCGGTTTGTGCCGGGTCGGCCAAGTCTTGCTTGCTCAGGATCTTGAGCGCTGGCTTGCCCTTGATCAGCTCGGCCAGCATGGGGTTGGCACTCGAGCCGGGTAGGCGGGCATCCAGCATTTCAATGACGACGTCGATGTCTTTGATGCGCTCCCCAATCGCCTTGCGCGTGAGGTGCATGTGTCCGGGGAACCATTGAATCGCCATAAAGAGCCAGAGAAGACCTGATGTCAAAGATGGTGATTGTCGTTGACTTCCTGACGAGTCAACTTGGTCGCAAAATGCCACAAACAAAATCTCAGGGAGAGCGACATGCACATCCACCAAGCCGAAGAACGCGCTTTCGCGCAAGTTCACATGCACACCATCCTGGCCCGCTTGGCCGGTCCGGGTGCGGTGCCCCGTACCGACCAGGTGGACGCGGTGCATGCCGTGCTGCAACCGGCTTCGCGGGTGCTGGTGGTGCAGGCCACGGGCTGGGGCAAATCGGCGGTGTATTGGGCAGCCACGCACGCGATCCGCAGCACAGGCGCTGGACCCACGCTGGTGGTGTCGCCCTTGCTGGCGCTGATGCGCGACCAGGTGAGCGCGGCCGAGCGGGCGGGCCTCAAGGCCGCCACGGTCAACTCCACCAACCTCGATAATTGGGACGATGTTTTCCAGCGACTGGACGCGGACGACATCGATGTGCTGCTGGTCTCGCCCGAGCGTTTGGGCAACCCGCGCTTTGCAGCGAGGCTGGGCGCTTTGTTGGCCCGGGTGGGCTTGATCGTGATCGACGAGGCGCATTGCATCAGCGATTGGGGTTTCGATTTTCGGCCCGACTACCAGCGGCTGGCGCGGGCGCTGTTGTCCACGCCGACTGCCAGTGTGCTGGCCACCACCGCCACGGCCAACGAACGGGTGACGCTGGACATTGGCAAACAGTTGGGCGCGACCACGGTGACGTTTCGCGGCACGCTGGCCCGCACCTCGCTCACGCTGTCGGTGGTGCCGGGTTTGTCGCCCTTGCAGCGCTACGCCTGGATTGCCGATGCGCTGGAGCAAGTGCCGGGCTCGGGCATTGTGTATGTGCTGACGGTGGCCGAGGCCGAGCGCTTGGCGGCGTTTTTGCGCAGCTGCGGTCATGCGGTGGTTGCTTACAGCGGCCAGACCGACGCCGACACCCGTCTGAAAGTGGAAGAGCGTTTGCGCCACAACCAGGTCAAGGCGGTGGTGGCCACGTCGGCGCTGGGCATGGGCTACGACAAGCCAGACCTTGGGTTTTGCGTGCATGTGGGTTCGCCCTCGACGCCGGTGGCCTATTACCAGCAGGTGGGGCGGGCGGGCAGGGCGGTGGCGCATGCCGAAGGGGTGTTGCTGCCGTCGGATGCCGATGAGCGCATTTGGGATTACTTCGCCACCGCCTCGATTCCCGACCCTCAAACGGCAGAAAAGGTGCTCCACAGCCTGGGGGGCGATGCGCGCAGCCTGATTGAGATCGAAGCCGACACCGGCGTGCGCCGTGGGCGGCTGGAGGCGCTGCTCAAAATTTTGGCGGTCGAAGGCGTGGTGGACAAAGACGGCTCGGCCTGGCGGGCCACCGGCGTGCCCTATGTGCACGACACCGCCAAATGGACGGCGTTGGCCCAAGTGCGCCAGCAAGAGGCGGGCATCATGCGCCAGTACGCGCAGGGTGCGGGCTGCCTGATGGCGTATTTGCAGACCGCGCTGGACGACCCGTCGCCTGCGCCTTGTGGGCGTTGCTCGGTGTGTACGGGGCAGGTGCCCTTTCCGGGCCTCACGCCCTCACAAGACAAAGTGATCGCAGCCCGCAACTTTTTGCGTGGCATGGATGTAGACATCGAGCCGCGCAAACGCTGGCCCGCCGGGGTGGGGCGCAAAGGCACGATTCGCGGCTTTGATGTGGGCCGCGCCGTGGCCTTTGCCGACGATCCGGGCTGGGTGGCCGAGCTGCAGGCTTTGCGCCTGGCCCCCGCCGATGTACCACCCGATTTGCTGGCCGGGGCCTTGGCCACATTGGGCCGCTGGGCCAAAACCTGGCCTGCGCGCCCGGTGTGCGTGGTGCCACTGCCCGCGCCCGACATGACGGCCAACCGTGTTTTGACCGAGCACATTGCGCGCAAGGGGCGCTTGCCGCTGCACGATGTGTTCAGCTGGCGCGGCGGGCCTGCGCCTGACGACACCGCCTCCACCCCTTTGGTGGCACATCTGGATTCGGCCATTCGTTTGTCTGCAGATGCGCAACTGCCCAACGGCCCGGTGCTGCTGGTCGCCAGCACGGTGCGCACCCGCTGGGCTGCCACCGTGGCAGCGGCGCTGTTGCGCGAACAAGGCGCCCCGCAGGTGCTGGTGCTGGCTGTGCATTTGCAGCCTTGAGGCATGATCGGAGTCAACTTTTGAGCGATGACACGATGAGCGACGACACACAAGACACCCCCCTGCTGCAGGAAGCCCGACTGTGGCAGGACGAAAACTGGACGGCCCAGGTCATCAAAAACGACGATGACGACGGTTGGGCCGTGGCGATGTTCAAAGCCGGTGCGTCTGAACCGGCGCTGGTCGGCCCCTGGACCATGGGCCGTGACAAAAAGAACCCCAAGCCGTTGGATGGCACGGCCTTCATCACGCTGGTCAAAACCGCCAGTGAGTTTGTGCGCCGCAGCGAGCAGCAACTGCACGCGCAACTCAACCAAAGCGTGATCGTCAACGGGCAGAACAGCCGCGTCACGGTGCTGCTGCGCATCGTGCCCGATGAGGACAACCCCTATGCCGTGCTCAGTGCGCAGGACGAAGGTGGTGATGCGCTGGCAGAGGTGAAAGTGGATGCCGGGTTCAAGCTCAACCGCCAAACGGCCCAAGCTTGGGTCGATGCGGACTTTGCCAAGCCAGGCAGTGGGCGGCGGTGACCTTGCGTCGCAGAGGTTCACTTCGTTCAAGTCTCACCTGGCGCATTGCCTACACTTGAGCCCATGACCACAGCCAAAACTTTTTCACCCGCCACCGGCCCTTTGGCCGGCCTCAAGGTCCTTGAATTGGGCCAGTTGATCGCGGGCCCCTTTGCCGCCAAAACCCTCGCCGATTTCGGGGCCGATGTCGTCAAGATCGAGCCGCCTGGTGCGGGCGACCCCCTGCGGCAATGGCGCATGATGAAGGACGGCACCTCAGTTTGGTGGCAGGTGCAGTCGCGCAACAAACAGTCTTTGGCGCTGGACCTCAAGCAGCCTGCTGCGCAAGACATCGTGCGCCAGTTGGCCGCCGAAAGCGATGTGCTGATCGAAAACTTTCGCCCCGGCGCGATGGAGGGCTGGGGCCTGGGGCCAGACGATTTGCTGGCGCTCAACCCGCGCTTGATCATGCTGCGCGTGAGCGGCTACGGCCAAACCGGCCCTTACCGTGACCGCCCCGGCTTTGGCGTGGTGGGCGAGGCCATGGGCGGCATTCGCCACCTGACAGCCGAGCCAGGCAGGGTGCCGGTGCGTGTGGGCATCAGCCTGGGCGACACGCTGGCGGCTTTGCACGGCGTGATTGGCATTTTGCTGGCCCTGCACGAGCGGCAGACTTCGGGGCGAGGACAGGTGATCGACGTGGCCTTGTACGAGGCCATGTTCAACTGCATGGAAAGCCTGCTGCCCGAGTACAGTGCCTTTGGCGCGGTGCGCGGGCCGGCAGGCAGTGCCTTGCCCGGCATTGCCCCGAGCAACGCCTACCTGTGCAAGGACGGCGGCTACGCCCTGATTGCGGGCAATGGCGACAGCATTTTCAAACGCCTGATGGCCGAGATGGGCCGGGACGATCTGGCGCAAGACCCGGCCTTGAAAGACAACACCGGCCGTGTGGCCCGTGTGGCCGAAATCGATGGGGTGATTGGCCAGTGGACGGCGCAGCTCGCGGTGGACGAGGTGCTGGCCGCGCTGGACCGCGCCAAGGTGCCAGCCGGGCGCATTTACACCGTGGCCGACATCGCTCACGACCCGCACTACCAAGCCCGCGGCATGCTGCAAACGGTGCACATGGACGACGGCAGCGATGTGATGGTGCCGGGCATCGTGCCCAAGTTGTCGCGCACGCCCGGCGGACATCGGCGCAATGCGCCCGGCATCGGTCAGGACAGCGACGCGGTGCTCGCGGGCATGGGTTTGAGCGCCGCGCAAATCCAGGCGCTGCGCGAGCAGGGCATTGTGGCCTGAGCGCAGCGCCTGAGTTGCCGCATCACTGCGCCTTGGCGCCCGAGTCTTTCACCACCTTGGCCCATTTGGTGATCTCGGTGGCCTGGTAGCGCGCCAGCTCGGCGGGGCTGGACAGCACCGGGTCGAGGCCCAGGGTTTTCAGGCGTTCTTGCACTTCGGGCAGTTTGAACACGCGCAGCACCTCGGCGTTGAGCCTGTCGATCACGGGGCGGGGCACGTTGGCCGGGGCAAACATGGCGAACCAGGTGGTGGCTTCAAAGCCGGGCACCGACTCGGCCACGGTGGGCACGTCAGGCGCGGCTGGGGAACGGGTGGCGGTGGTTTGTGCCAAAGCCCGGATCTTGCCCTCCTTGGCCATGGGCAGAGCCGAGGGCATGTTGTCAAACATGACCTGGATGCTGCCGCCGATCAGGTCGGGGATGGCAAATTGTCGGCCTTTGTAGGGCACATGCTCCATGGTGGTGCCGGTAAGCGACTTGAAGAGTTCGCCCGAGACATGCACCGAGGTGCCGATGCCGGGAGAGCCGAAAGACAGCTTGTTCGGGTTGGCCTTCATGTAGGCGATCAGCTCGGGCACGTTTTTGACGGGCAGGGCGTTGTTGACCACCAGCAGGTTGGGGGCCGAGGCGATCAGCGAGATGGGGCTGAAGTCCTTGACCATGTCGTAGGGCATTTTTTCGTAGAGCGCGCCATTGATCGAATGCGTGCCCACAGTGCCCATCACGATGGTGTGGCCGTCGCCCGGCGACTTGGCCACGTTGTCTGCGCCGATGTTGCCACCCGCGCCGGGCCGGTTGTCCACCACCACCGGAAAGCCCAATTGGGCTTTTTCGCTGAACAGGCGCGCCAGGATGTCGGGTGCACCGCCCGAAGGAAAGGTCACCACCAGGCGCAAGGGCTTGGTAGGAAAGGTTTGCGCCGAGGCGCCGACGGCGCTCAAGGCCCCCAGCCCCAGCAACAGGCCTCCCAGGCTGCGGCGAATGCGGTTGGCGATGCGGCGGGCAGACCCGGACGCGGACAGTGCTGGGGTTGTGGGGGTGGCAGAACGTGTGGACATGAACAACTCCTTTTGAGCGTTTCACTTTAGGGGCCTGCAGGTCGGGCCGGGGATGGTGAAAACCCTTTGTCGCAGGGCGCTGGCTGTCATGTTCGAGACGCAGTGCGCTGTTGCCCAGGCGTCAGTGTGCGCATGCCTTGTAACCAAGGTCGTCACAAATGCGTGGATACTTGGCGCTGCTATGCAAGACACTTCCAACGTCCGTTCTCTACAACCTTGGCAAGTCATGGTCGGGGGCATTTGCGGACTGGTGCTGACCATTGGCTTGGCCCGCTTTGCTTATACGCCTTTGCTGCCTGCCTTGCAGGCGCAAACCGGTTTGAACGACGCGGCCGCCGGGGGCTTGGCGGCCGTCAATTACGCGGGCTACATCGTCGGCGCCTTGGTCACAGCCTGGATGGACGATGTGCGTTGGCGACACCGTTTTTACAGCGCTGGCCTGTGGATGGCCTTGCTCACCACGGGGGCCATGGCGCTGTCGAGCTGGTTGCCGGCCTGGGGGCTGTGGCGCTTTTTGGGTGGTTTGTGCGGGGCCACTGGCATGTTGCTGGGCTCGGGTTTGGTGTTGGGCTGGCTGATGCGCCAAGGCCGCAGGCCCGAGCTGGGGGTGTTGTTCATCGGCCTGGGTTTGGGCATTGTGGTGTCGGCGCTGGGTGCTTGGATCTTGTCGGGCATCTGGACGCTGTGGTCAGATCAGTGGTTGGCCTTTGCCGCGCTGGGCGTGGTGTTTTTTGTGCCGGCATGGCTGTGGCGCCCGCCTGTGCCGCCCGTGCCCACCGCCGCAGCGGTCGCCCAGGCGCAGCCGCAGGTCTCGCGCCGCTGGATGGCGACCATGGCACTGAGCTATTTCGCGGCGGGCTGGGGCTTTGTCATCAGTGCCACGTTTACCGTGGCCATTGTCGAGCGCGAACCGGCTTTGGCCGGGCAGGGCGCTTTGGCCTGGGCGCTGGTGGGTCTGGCGGCCATGCCGGCTGTGTTTTTGTGGGACCGCGTGGCACGAAGGGTGGGTGACATTCGGGCTTTGCTGCTGGCGTTCGGCCTTCAGACCATGTCCCTCGTGCTGCCGGCTTTGTCGGGCTCATTGGCGGCCGCTTTAGCCGGTGCCGTGGGCTATGGGGCGACTTTCATCGGCATCGTGAGTCTGACCCTGGCCCTGGTGGGGCGGCGTGCGCCTCAAAACCCCAGCAAGGCCATGGCGCGTTTGACGCTCAGCTACGGCGCAGCGCAAATGATCGCGCCCGTTGTGGCCGGGGCCATGGCCCAGGCCACGGGCAGTTTCAAGGGGGCTTTGTGGTTGACGGCTGCCGTGATGCTCGTGGGCATGGCTTTGCTTCTGGCATTGCCCAAAGAGACCTAAATCCCCAGACTTTCTAGCTGCACCAAACCTTTGGGGGTTTGCAAGCTGGCCACCAAATTGGCTGGACCTGTTTCGATAGCGATGTCAGCCAAGCCTATGGCTTCAAAGGCGGCATGCAGTTTGGCTCCACTGGGGTGACTCACTTTGAGGCTTTGCAGCGTCACGCCAGAGCGCGGCAGGCTGTTGCGCGGGTGCAGCCGCAGCGGATCGGTGGCCTCGGGCTTGCCCCACTGGATCAGGGTGGGCAGACAGCCATTGAAGAGCCGCTCGCCATCTTCGCGGACGGTGATTTGCCAGTTGAGCGTGCCTTTGCTCGACTTGCGGCTGGCATGTACCACTTGGCCGCGCTCGATGCCCTGGGTGCGCAGCAGATGGCGGGCGGCCTTCACGTCCTCGGTGCTGCTGACAAAATGGATGAGCCTGGGGCCTTGCGCGATGGCTTTCAGCACAGTGGCGTCGTCCATGTCGAACCAGCGCGGTACTTGGTCGCGCTTGGGGATCAAGGCCGCCGGATTGATGGCAATGATTTCGAAGTATGCCAAGGGAAATTGGGGTGTGGCGATCTTGAAGAGGCGGTTGTGGGTGCCGTATTTTTCATGCTCACCGCCGGGGCCGGGGGTGATGCCCAGGGTGTCTTGGCACCATTGCACGCCTTGGTCCAGGGTGGCCGCCATCACCACGAGGTGATCAATTTGAGTTTTCATTCTGTGGATTGTCGACATTCATTGGTAAGCGACGAGCGCCATTGAAGCGTTTTTGCCAGTAAGCGCTGCGCATGTCCTCGACGTTGACCGTTTTGCCCGCGCGTGGGGCGTGGATGAATTTGCCATCGCCCACGTAAATGCCCACATGGCTGAAGGCCCGGCGCATGGTGTTGAAAAACACCAGATCGCCGGGTTTGAGCTCGTCGCGGTCAATGACTTCGGTGGCCCGTGCTTGGTCGACGGCGCGACGCGGCAGAATTTGTCCGACCGATTTTTCGTACAGGTGGCGCACAAAGCCACTGCAGTCAAAACCGGTGCCCTCACTGTTGCCGCCACGGCGGTAGGGCACGCCCAGCAAACCCATGGCCTGCTCTACCATCCCTACAGCTTGGCCACTGGCCTTGTCCTTGACCGCGCCCAATTGGGTGCCGATCTGCGAGACCAAGCCGCGTTCGGTCAAGCCCGCAGCGGGCGTTTCCTCTGTCGGGGAAGACCAAGCAGGCAGGTTCAGGGCTGTAGCCAAAAATAAAAAAATGAGCCAACGCATAAGCTTGCAGCATAACGGATATTTTTGGCTTAATTGATGTGGGTTGTTCGCTGTCAGGCCACTTGTTCCCGGCGGTGATCCCATTCCTCATTTTCAGATGCCGGGGCTGCTGCGACAATCCTGACCCAGACACTTCAAGGACTGAACATGTTGATCGATGCAGATGAAAGCCAATTGGTGCTGGTGGATTTTCAGGCCCGTTTGAAGCCCGCGATGCTGGATGCCGATGCCGTTTGGGCCAACGCCGCACGCCTGGCCACCTTGGCCCAAGCGATGGATGTGCCCATCTGGGGCACCGAACAAAACCCGTCGCGTCTGGGTGAGATGCCGCCTGAAATGCGCAGCTGCTGCCGCCAAGTGTTGGCCAAGATGCAGTTCAGTGCAGTGGAAGAGGGCTTGGGCGAATGGTTGCAGCCCGAGTCGCCTCAAGTCCCCAAGGGCAATGCCCGCAGCTTGCCACGCCACCTGCAAAAACCACAGCCCGGCCTAGCGCCGCGCAAGACCATTGTGTTGGCGGGTTGCGAAGCGCACATTTGTTTGTTGCAAACTGCCTTGGATTTGTTGGAAGACGAGTTCGAGGTGTGGGTGGTGACCGATGCCTGCAGCTCGCGCACTGAGCGCAACCGCGATGCCGCCTATGACCGCTTGGCCGGTGCAGGGGCTGAATTGGTGACCGCCGAAATGGTGGCGTTCGAGTGGCTGCGTACGGCCGAGCACCCTGATTTCAAGCTGCTGCAAAGTTTGTTCAAGTGAATCGGCCGAGCGGGCCGTGCCCTGTCCCACCCTCGTTCTTGACGATTTTGACGATGGGTTGAGTCAGCTTCTTGCAAGTCACTTGGTCATAATTATGAATTCAGAAGCGCTGGGTGGTGCACGAACATCGCCCCACTTCCTCGGTTTCAACTTGGTGGATTTCAGGAGACATTTATGGGCAATTTCGCAGAATTTCACCAGCGCTCGATCAACGACCGCGACGCCTTCTGGGCCGAGCAGGCCAAGCTGGTGGACTGGAAAGTCCAGCCCCAGCAAATTTGCGACTACAGCAACCCGCCGTTTGCCAAGTGGTTCGTCGGCGGCCAAACCAACCTGTGCCACAACGCGTTAGACCGCCACTTGGCCGAGCGTGCCGATCAGCCCGCTTTGATCTTTGTGTCGACCGAAACCGATACCGAAAAAACCTACACCTTCCGTGACCTGCATGCGGAAGTGCAGCGCATGGCCGCGATCTTGCAAGACTTGGGCGTGGTCAAAGGTGATCGCGTGCTGATTTACATGCCCATGATCGCCGAAGCGGCGTTCGCCATGCTTGCCTGCGTGCGTTTGGGGGCCATCCACTCGGTGGTGTTTGGCGGCTTCGCATCGCATTCGCTGGCCACCCGCATCGAAGACGCGTCGCCCAAAGTCATCATCAGCGCCGACGCGGGTTCACGCAGCGGCAAGGTCGTGGCCTACAAGCCGTTGCTCGACGAAGCCATCCAGCTCTCAGCCCACAAGCCTGCCAAGGTGGTGATGGTGAATCGACATCTGGCCGCCTTCACGCCTGTGGCAGGACGCGACATGGACTACGCTGCCGAGCGCGCCCGGCAAATGGACACCGTGGTGCCTTGCGTCTGGGTCGAATCCACCCACCCCAGCTACACCCTCTACACCTCGGGCACCACCGGCAAACCCAAGGGCGTGCAGCGCGACACCGGGGGCTACACCGTGGCCTTGGCGGCCAGCATGCCCCATGTCTTTGAAGGCAAGCCGGGCGGCACCTTTTTCTGCACCAGCGACATCGGTTGGGTGGTGGGCCACAGTTACATCATTTATGGCCCGCTGATCGGCGGCATGGCCACCATCCTGTACGAAGGCCTGCCCATCCGTCCAGACGGCGGCATTTGGTGGAGCCTGGTCGAGAAGTACAAGGTCAACGTCATGTTCAGCGCGCCCACAGCGATCCGCGTGCTGAAAAAGCAAGACCCTGCGCTGCTCACCAAATACGATTTGTCCAGCCTGCAAGCGCTGTTCCTGGCCGGGGAACCGCTGGACGAGCCCACCGCCAAATGGATTTCTGAAGGCCTGGGCGGTAAGCCCATCATCGACAACTACTGGCAGACCGAAACCGGTTGGCCTATTTTGAGCATTTGCAATGGTGTGGAAAAAGCACCCAGCAAGTTCGGATCGCCTGGCAAGGCCATTTATGGCTACAACGTCAAACTGGTCGACGACCAGACCGGCGAAGAGCTCACCGGTGCCAACCAGAAGGGCGTGCTGACCATCGAAGGCCCATTGCCCCCGGGCAACTTGCAAACCATTTGGGGCGACGATGCGCGGTTCGTCAAAACCTATTGGAAGACGGTGCCGGGCAAGATGGTCTACAACACCTTCGACTGGGCCGTGCGGGATGAAGACAGTTACTTCTTCATCTTGGGACGCACCGATGACGTGATCAACGTCGCCGGGCATCGTCTGGGCACCCGCGAAATCGAAGAGAGCATCTCCAGCCACCCCAACATCGCCGAAGTGGCGGTGGTGGGCGTGGCCGATCAGCTCAAAGGGCAGGTGGCCATGGCGTTTGCCATCGCCAAAGACACTTCGGGTTTGGGTGATGCGCCAGCGCGCCTGAAGCTTGAAGGCGAAGTCATGAAGGTGGTGGACAAGCAACTGGGTGCGGTGGCCCGCCCCTCGCGCGTGTTTTTCGTCTCGGCCTTGCCCAAGACGCGCAGCGGCAAATTGCTGCGCCGCGCGATTCAGGCCGTGGCCGAGGGCCGCGATCCGGGTGACCTGACCACCATGGACGATCCGGCCGCCTTGCAGCAGATCGTGGACCAGATCAAGGGCTGACGCCCTGGCCCTGTCACAGGACCTCGCCTTGGCGAGGTTTTTTAACTGAAAGCCATTCGCCGGTTCAGTTTGACTTGACTGTAAGTATCAGAGCCGACTAGCCGTGGCACAATGCGCGATGTACTCAGGCCCTTCCCATGCCACAGTCGCATCCGCCAACCGGTTCAGCCGTGTCGCGGAAGGTAAAAATAACCCAACTTATGTTTCCCAGAGGGAAACGGAGGTCAGCGAAATATGAGCGAGACCAATTCCGTCTACGCCGCCTATCAAGGCAACACGTACTTGTTCGGCGGCAACGCCCCGTATGTCGAAGAGATGTACGAAAACTACCTGGCCAACCCCGGCAGCGTTCCCGACTCTTGGCGCGACTACTTCGACGCCCTCCAGCACGTACCCGCAGTCGACGGCTCCAACGCCAAAGATGTGCCGCACCTGCCTGTCATCAATGCCTTTGCCGAGCGCGCCAAGTCCGGCGGCACCAAAGTCGTGATGGCCAGCGCCGATGTCGAAATGGGCCGCAAGCGCACCGCCGTTCAGCAGCTGATCGCCGCTTACCGCAACGTGGGCCAGCGCTGGGCCGACCTGGATCCGCTCAAGCGCACCGAACGCCCCAACATCCCTGACCTCGACCCGGCTTTCTTTGGCTTCACCGACGCAGACCAGGAAACCGTATTCGATACCAGCAACACCTTCTTCGGCAAAAACCGCATGTCCTTGCGCGAGTTGCTGAATGCGTTGCGTGAGACCTATTGCGGCACGATCGGTGCCGAGTACATGTACACCACCGACCAGGCCGAAAAGCGCTGGTGGCAGCAAAAGCTCGAAAGCATCCGCAGCAAGCCCAACTTCACGGTCGAGAAGAAAAAACAGATCCTCGACCGCCTGACGGCTGCTGAAGGCCTGGAGCGTTACCTGCACACCAAGTACGTCGGCCAAAAGCGCTTTTCGCTCGAAGGTGGCGAGAGTTTCATTGCGGCCATGGACGAGTTGATCCAGTCCGCAGGGGCCCAAGGCGTGCAGGAAGTCGTGATCGGCATGGCCCACCGCGGCCGCTTGAACGTGTTGGTCAACACCATGGGCAAGTTGCCGGCCGACCTGTTTGCCGAGTTCGACCACACGGCCCCCGAAGAGTTGCCCGCTGGTGACGTGAAGTACCACCAGGGTTTCAGCTCTGACGTGAGCACGGCCGGTGGCCCGGTCCACTTGACGCTGGCCTTCAACCCCTCACACCTGGAAATCGTGAACCCCGTGGTCGAAGGCTCGGTGCGCGCCCGCATGGACCGCCGGGGTGATCCGCAAGGCAAGCAGGTGCTGCCGGTGTTGGTGCACGGTGACGCCGCCTTTGGTGGCCAGGGTGTGAATCAGGAAACCTTTGCTCTGGCGCAAACCCGTGGTTATTCCACGGGCGGTACGGTGCACATCATCATCAACAACCAAATTGGCTTCACGACGTCCGACCCGCGCGACATGCGCTCGAGCGTGTTTTGCACCGACATCGTGAAGATGGTCGAGGCGCCGGTGTTGCACGTCAATGGCGACGACCCGGAAGCCGTGGTCATGGCTGCGCAGTTGGCCCTCCAATACCGCATGACCTTCCGCAAGGATGTGGTGCTGGACGTGGTGTGCTTTCGCAAACTGGGGCACAACGAGCAGGACACGCCAGCGTTGACCCAGCCGCTGATGTACAAAAAAATTGCGGCCCACCCCGGCACGCGCAAACTGTTTGCCGACAAACTGGCTGCGCAAGGCTTGGGCGACAACCTGGGCGAGGAGATGGCCAAGACTTACCGCGACGCACTCGACGCGGGCAAAAACACGACCGAGCCGGTGCTGACCAACTTCAAGACCCAATTCACGGTGGATTGGTCGCCTTTCCTGGGCAAGAAGTGGACCGATGCGGGCGACACCGCTGTTCCACTGGCTGAGTGGAAGCGCGTGGCTGAAAAAATCACGACCATCCCTGAATCGGTGACGCCTCACCAATTGGTCAAAAAGGTGTACGACGATCGCGCGGCCATGGGCCGTGGCGAAACACCCATCGACTGGGGCATGGGCGAGCACATGGCTTTTGCAACCTTGGTGGCCAGTGGCTACCCCGTGCGCCTGTCGGGTGAAGATTGTGGCCGTGGCACCTTCACACACCGCCATGCTGTGATTCACGACCAAAAGCGTGAGAAGTGGGACACAGGCACTTACGTAGCCCTGCAAAACGTCTCTGACAAGCAGGCCCCTTTTGTGGTCATTGACTCGATCTTGTCCGAAGAAGCGGTGCTGGCGTTTGAATACGGTTACGCCTCCAACGACCCCAACACCCTGGTGATTTGGGAGGCGCAGTTTGGCGACTTTGCCAACGGCGCGCAGGTCGTTATTGACCAGTTCATCGCCTCGGGCGAAGTCAAGTGGGGCCGGGTCAACGGCATCACCTTGATGCTGCCGCATGGCTACGAAGGGCAGGGTCCCGAGCACAGCTCGGCCCGTGTCGAGCGCTTCATGCAACTGGCGGCCGACACCAACATGCAACTGGTTCAGCCCACCACGGCCAGCCAGATCTTCCATGTGCTGCGTCGGCAAATGGTGCGCAACTTGCGCAAGCCCTTGGTTATCTTTACCCCGAAGTCGCTGCTGCGCAACAAGGACGCGGCATCGCCAGTGTCCGAGTTCACGCATGGCAGCTTCCAGACCGTGATTCCTGAGAACAAAACGCTCAAAGCCGACAAGGTCAAGCGCGTGGTGGCTTGCTCGGGCAAGGTGTACTACGACCTGGTCAAGCACCGTGAGGCCAAGGAGGCTGAAGACGTGGCCATCATCCGAGTGGAGCAGCTCTACCCGTTCCCGCACAAGGCCTTTGCGGCCGAGCTGAAAAAGTACCCCAACGCCACCGACCTCGTGTGGTGTCAGGATGAACCACAGAACCAGGGGGCCTGGTTCTTCATCCAGCACAACATCCACGAGAACATGCAGGATGGTCAAAAACTCGGGTATGCCGGTCGCGCAGCCTCCGCCTCACCCGCGGTGGGTTATTCGCACCTGCACCAGGACCAGCAAAAGGCCCTGATTGAGGCAGCATTTGCCAAACTCAAGGGCTTCGTGCTGACCAAATGATGCGGCCCCTGGCGCTGAGTGTTCAGCGCCAGGCCCTTCACCCCAATCTTCCAGTACACCTTTCAAACGTAGAACGCATAACGGAAAAATCATGGCAATCGTAGAAGTCAAAGTCCCCCAACTGTCCGAGTCCGTGGCCGAGGCCACCATGCTGCAGTGGAAAAAGAAAGTCGGCGACACCGTGGCCGCCGACGAGATCCTGATCGAGATCGAAACCGACAAGGTCGTGCTCGAAGTGCCCGCACCTTCAGCAGGTGTTTTGTCGGAAATCCTTCAGGCCGACGGTGCCACGGTGACCGCAGAGCAGCTGATCGCCCGCATCGACACCGATGGCAAAGTGGCCGCCGCCGCGCCTGCAGCCGCAGCGCCTGCCGCTGCATCGGCCCCGACTGTCGCCGCTGCCCCCGCAGCGGCCAGCACCAGCATGGCCGGTGTGGCCATGCCCGCTGCCGCGAAGCTGATGGCCGACAATAGCCTGGCCGCTGGATCGGTGCCTGGCACCGGTAAAGACGGCCGAGTGACCAAGGGCGATGTGCTGGCCGCTGTGGCCGGAGGCGTCAAAACGACTGCTGCCGTGATCCCCACGGGTGTGCCCACCCAGGCTTTGCCTCAGGTGTCTGGACCAGCCGTGGATTTGGGTGAGCGCCCAGCGCAGCGCGTGCCGATGACGCGTCTGCGTGCCCGTGTGGCCGAGCGTTTGCTGCAATCGCAATCGACCAACGCTATCCTGACGACGTTCAACGAAATCAACATGGCCCCGGTCATGGACATGCGCAAGCGCATGCAAGAGCGTTTTGAGAAGGAACACGGCTGCAAGTTGGGCTTCATGAGCTTTTTCGTCAAGGCCGCTGTGCACGCCCTCAAAAAGTTCCCCGTGCTCAACGCTTCGGTGGACGGCAACGACATCGTCTACCACGGCTACTTCGACATCGGCATCGCGGTGGGCTCGCCGCGTGGTTTGGTGGTGCCCATCTTGCGCAACGCCGACCAGATGAGCTTTGCTGAGATCGAAAAGAAGATCGCTGAGTTTGGACAAAAAGCCAAAGACGGCAAGCTGGGCATGGAAGAGATGACCGGTGGCACTTTCTCGATCTCGAACGGCGGCACCTTCGGCTCGATGATGTCAACACCCATCATCAACCCACCCCAGTCGGCCATTTTGGGTGTGCATGCGACCAAAGACCGCGCCATGGTGGAAAACGGCCAAGTTGTGGTTCGCCCGATGAACTACTTCGCCATGTCTTACGACCACCGCATCATCGACGGCCGCGAAGCTGTCTTGGGTTTGGTTGCCATGAAAGAAGCGCTGGAAGACCCCGCGCGTTTGTTGTTCGACATCTAAATATTGACGACGTATCCAAAGGAAAAAACATGAAAATTTTGGCAACACTTACTCTTGCTGCTTTACTTTCTGGTTGCTCAACTTATATGCCTCAGCGGTACAGTGCCTCGGCTGATAATGTTGTTGTAATTAAGGCATTGAATGTGAATGGCGTTAATGTTGGAACTTTCACTACAACGGTGAAAGTTGATAGTGCATGTCGAGGTGCTGGGCCTATTGCTCCACCCGACAGTATGAGCTTTGAAGCCTATATACAAAAAGCGTTTGCAGACGAATTGAAGTTGGCAGGCGTTTTTGATGCTGTAGCACCTAAGGTAACTTTAGCTGGCGTCCTAACCAAAATAGACTTTTCATCTTCAAAAGGGCTGACAGGCGGGGAGTGGAATTTGGCGCTTGACCTGAAATCTTCCAATGGGAAGTCTATTTCTGCCACAGAAACATATAACTTTAATAGTGGCTTTGGTGCAGATACTGCATGTAAACAGACTGCGGAGGCTTTTCTGCCAGCCACACAAAATTTGTTGGCTAAATTAATCAAAAATCCCAATTTCAAAGCAATGTTGCAATAAAGATTTAAATCATGAGCAAACAATTCGACGTTGTCGTCATCGGCGGTGGCCCCGGTGGCTACATTGCGGCCATCCGAGCGGCACAACTCGGTTTCCAGGTCGCTTGTATTGACGAGTGGAAAAACGCAGCCGGTGGCCCAGCGCCCGGCGGCACCTGCACCAACGTGGGCTGCATCCCGTCCAAGGCTTTGCTGCAGTCCAGCGAGCACTTTGACCATGCCAACCACCACTTTGCAGACCACGGCATCACGACCAAGGACGTGAAGATGGACGTGGCCAAGATGCTGGCGCGCAAAGATAACGTGGTCAAGCAAAACAACGACGGTATTCTTTACCTGCTCAAGAAAAACAAGGTCACCTTCTTCCACGGACGCGGCAGCTTTGCTGGCCAAGCCGAAGGCGGCTACGCCATCAACGTGGCGGGCAAGACCGAAGAGTCGATCACCGGCAAAAACATCATCATCGCCACCGGCTCCAACGCCCGTGCCTTGTCCGGCACGCCGTTTGACGAAGTCAATGTGCTGTCCAACGACGGCGCCTTGCGCTTGAGCCATGTGCCCAAAAAGCTGGCCCTGATCGGTTCCGGCGTGATTGGTCTGGAAATGGGCTCGGTCTGGCGCCGTCTGGGTGCAGAAGTCACCATCCTCGAAGGTCTGCCGACCTTCCTGGGGGCCGTGGACGAGCAGATCGCCAAGGAAGCCAAGAAGGTATTTGACAAACAAGGCCTGAAGATCGAGCTGGGCGTGAAAGTCGGCGAGATCGTCAACGGCAAAAAAAGCGTGACCGTCAACTACACCAACGCCAAAGGCGAAGCTGTGGTGCTGGACGCCGACAAGCTGATCATCTCGATCGGCCGCGTGCCCAACACCATCGGTTTGAACCCAGAGGCCGTGGGCTTGCAACTCGACGAGCGCGGTGCGATTGTGGTGGACGCGGATTGCAAAACCAACCTGCCCGGTGTCTGGGCGGTGGGTGACGTGGTGCGTGGCCCCATGTTGGCGCACAAAGCCGAAGAGGAAGGCGTGGCGGTGGCCGAGCGCATCGCGGGCCAACACGGTCATGTCAACTTCAACACCATCCCTTGGGTCATCTACACCAGCCCCGAGATCGCTTGGGTGGGCCGCACCGAGCAGCAGCTCAAAGCCGATGGCGTGGCCTACAAGGCGGGCTCGTTCCCGTTCTTGGCCAATGGCCGTGCCCGTGCTTTGGGCGACACGACCGGCATGGTGAAAATGCTGGCCGATGCGACCACCGACGAAATCTTGGGCGTGCACATCGTGGGTCCGCAAGCCAGCGAGTTGATCGCCGAGGCCGTGGTGGCCATGGAATTCCGTGCCAGCGCCGAAGACATCGCCCGCATTTGCCACGCGCACCCGTCCTTGAGCGAGTCCACCAAAGAGGCTGCTTTGGCCGTGGACAAACGCACGCTGAACTTCTGAGTCTTTGACGGCCGCCGGAACTGCGGTTCTGGGTGAGTTGGGTTAAAGTTCTGCATCCCTGAAAACCCGGGCTTGGTCCCGGGTTTTGTTTTTGAATTGAACAACAAGCCCCCCATGTCCGTTCGTGAAGTCTACGAAGAAGAGCTCCAAAAAAGGGGCTACCAAAGCGATCCGGCCCAACTGCGGGCCATCGAAGCGCTGGAGCGGTGCGCCAGCGAGTGGGCCGCTTACCAATCCAAGCGAACAGGTCTGCTGGGCAAGTTCTTCAGCCGCCCTGAGATCCCCAAGGGGGTGTACATGTTTGGGGGCGTGGGGCGCGGTAAAAGCTTTTTGATGGACTGCTTTTTTGCGGCACTGCCCATCCAGCGCAAGACCCGGCTGCATTTTCACGAGTTCATGCGCGAAGTGCACCGCGAGCTGACCGCCATTCAGGGCACCGTGAACCCGCTGGACGAGCTGGGCAAGCGCATGGCCAAGCGTTACCAGCTGATTTGCTTTGACGAATTTCATGTGGCCGACATCACCGATGCGATGATCTTGCATCGGCTGCTGGTGGCCTTGTTTGACAATGGCGTGGGCTTTGTCACCACCTCCAATTTTGAACCCGACGGCTTGTACCCCGGGGGCCTGCACCGTGATCGGATTTTGCCCGCCATCGCTTTGTTGAACCAGCGCATGCAGGTGCTCAGTGTGGACAACGGCACCGATTACCGCCGCCGCACCTTGGAGCGGGTCAAGCTGTACCACTCGCCACTGGGTGAGCAGGCCGATGCCGAGATGAACGATGCCTTCAACCGTCTGGCCACGGGTCCCGACGAAGACCCGGTGCTGCACATCGAAGCCCGCGACATCTCCGCCAGACGCCGCGCTGGGGATGTGGTCTGGTTCGACTTTCGCGCCATTTGCGGCGGTCCGCGTTCGCAAAATGACTACCTGGAAATCGCCACGCAGTACCACACAGTCTTGCTCAGCAATGTGCCGCACATGCCGGTGAGCATGGCGTCTGAAGCGCGGCGCTTCACCTGGTTGATTGATGTGTTGTACGACCGCCGGGTCAAGCTGATCCTGTCGGCCGCCGTGCCGCCCGAGGGCCTGTACACCTCGGGTCCGATGTCGCACGAGTTTCCTCGCACCGTCTCGCGCTTGCATGAGATGCAGTCCAGCGAGTTTCTGGCCTTGGCACACCGCACGGTGGACACGCAGCTCACATGAAACGCGCATTTTTGAGCGGATGTTGCGTTTTGGCGCTGAGCCTGTTGACGGGCTGGGGCGTTCAGGCGCAAACAGACCAGACAGCCCCCTTGACGGCCCAAATGGCGGATCCGGTCAGAACCATGCTGAACGCCCAGGAACCCTTGGCTTGGGAGCCCAACCTGGACGAGGTGCCCGAGGTCATCGCACGCCAACGACAGGCACTGGAGGCACAACGCAGCGCCATCGTGCAAGCCGAGCAGATGCAGCAAGCAGCGTGTTGGCAAAAATTTGCCGTCAATGTCTGCTTGAGCGAAGCGCGGCTCGTCCGAAGACAAGCCTTGGCGCCCTTGCGCCAGCAGGAGTTGGCCTTGAACGCGCAAGAGCGCGCGTGGCGCAACGCGCAACGCGAACGGCGTTTGCAAGGCAAGCCATCTGTGACTCTGGGGGCGCCATGAGCGAAGACAGCCACATCGATGTCACCAAGATACCGCCAGTTGATTTGCGTTCGCCCCAACGCCAGCTGATTGAATGGCAAATCGAGCATGCCGACCTGGATGCGCTGATTGACCAAGCCGTGCCTGTGGCCGTTCAACTCGACGAACTGCGCTTGCGCCGCATGAAAAAACGCCGCTTGGCCCTGCGTGACCAGATCGTTCAGCTGCAATCGCAGTTGTCCCCCAAGGAACCCGCTTGAGTTTGCTCGATCAGCGGGTCGCCGAAACCCTGTCCTGCCACGGGGTGTTGGCGCAAACCGTGCCGGGTTTTCAGCCTCGGCAGGGCCAGACCGACATGGCCATGGCGGTCAGCCGCACGGTGCAAGACGGTGGCCAGCTGGTGGTGGAGGCGGGCACGGGCACGGGCAAGACCTATGCCTATCTGGTGCCGGTCTTGTTGAGTGGCCAGCGGGCACTGGTGTCCACGGCCACCAAGGCGCTGCAAGACCAATTGTTTTCTCGCGACATCCCGCGTTTGGTGGAGGTGCTGGGTTTGCCCATTCGGGTGGCTTTGCTCAAAGGGCGTGGCAATTACCTGTGCCTGCACCGCATGGAACAAGCCCGGCACAGCCCCGAATCGGCGCAAGCCGGGGCGCAAAAGGCCTTGGCCAAGATCGAGACCTGGGCGCAATCCACCCGCAGCGGCGACATGGCCGAGCTGACGGGTTTGGACGAGCGCTCCTCGTTGTGGCCGCTGGTCACCTCCACACGCGACAACTGCCTAGGCTCCACATGCCCACGCTTTCGCGCTTGTCACGTCAACCTGGCGCGCAAAGAGGCCATGGCCGCGGACGTGGTGGTCATCAACCACCATCTTTTCTTTGCGGACATGGCGGTGCGCGAGTCGGGGGTGGCCGAGCTGTTGCCCACCGTGCGCGTGACCGTGTTTGACGAGGCCCACCAGCTCAACGAGATCGGGGTGAATTTTCTGGGCCAACAACTGTCCACGGTGCAGTTGCACGAGCTGGTGGGCGACGTGCTGGCCACCGGTTTGCAGTTGGCGCGTGGCCTGGTCGATTGGCAAGCCCTGAGCGCAGGCCTGGAAAAAGCCGCCCGCGATTGGCGTCTGGCCGCTGGCCAGCACCGCGGATCGGTGCGTTTGCGTTGGACGGGTCAGCACCCCGAGGGGGTGGCCCCAGACGAGTGGTCGGGTGCACTGCAAGCCGTGTCGAGCGCCTTGGTGGATTTGCAAAACGGCTTGGACTTGGTGAGCGAGCTGGCCCCCGATTTTCAGCGACTGAGCGAGCGCACCCGTGAGCTGATGCAGCGCGCCGCCTTGTTCACCGAAACACCCAATCCCGATGGCGTGCGCTGGGCCGAGGTGAGTGCGCAACTGCGCCTGATCGAGTCGCCCTTGGATATCGCGCAGGCCTTTTCTGCCCTGACCCGTTCTGCGTCAGTGACACCGCAACCCGAGGCTGAGGCCGAATCGCCAGCGGACGCCGACTCTCTGGCGGCCTTGATGGCGGGGGATCCGCGACACGCTGCAAGCCACCCTGCTTCGGCAGTGCCTGCGCCGGCAGGACCTGGGCCGGGTGTGGGTCAGCGGGCCTGGATTTTCACCTCAGCCACTTTGGGTGACGAGCCGAGTTTGCGCTGGTTCACCGAGCCTTGCGGGCTGAGCTCGGCCGAAGTCATGCAGGTCAACAGCCCTTTTGACTATGCACAGCAGGCGGCCCTGTACGTTCCGCCGCACCTGCCTCGCCCGGGTGACCCGGGCCACGCCCACCAAGTGGCCGCTTTGGTGCTGGAGGCGCTGGCGATTTTGGGCGGTAGAACCCTGGTGTTGACCACCACCTTGAACGCGATGCGCAGCATTGGCGAGCAATTGCAAGCGCAGTGCGAAGGCGGCTTGGAGGTGCTGGTGCAGGGCCAAAGCCCCAAACGACGCTTGATGGAGCGTTTTCGTGAAGGAGGAGGGCGCGGTGATGCGCAGGGCCGCAGGGGTTGCGTGCTGGTGGCCTCGGCCTCTTTTTGGGAGGGCTTCGACGTGCCCGGTGATGCGCTGCAACTGGTGGTCATCGACAAGCTTCCTTTTCCGCCCCCAGGTGACCCGCTGTTTGAGGCGCGAAGCCAGCGCATCACGCAGCAGGGCAAGAGCGCTTTTGCCGACCACGCTTTGCCCGAAGCGGCGGTGTCACTCAAACAAGGGGCAGGGCGCTTGATTCGCAGCGAAACCGATCGCGGCATTTTGGTGGTGTGCGACAACCGCCTGAGCACCATGTCCTATGGCCGCCGCCTGGTGCGGGGTTTGCCCGCGATGCGCCGCCTGGAAGACCACGCGGGTTTTTTGGATACGCTGCGTCAGCTCACCACAGACGCCAGCCACCCGAGCGTTTGACCTCTGCGCCATCGGTGGGCAAAAAGGCCGACTTTGGGAAGTTGGTTTGCAACACACGCTTGGCATCGTTGCTCAGTGCCGACATGCCCATGGCCTTGTAGGAACTGATCAAAATGGCCAGGGCTTCCTCCAAGGCAGGCACACCCTGGTAGTCGGCAATGGCCTGCTGCGCCCGGTTGATGGCCGCCACATGCGCCCCCCGGCTGGCATAGAAACGGGCCACATGCACCTCGTAAGCGGCCAGTGAGTTGATGATGTAGGTCATGCGCTGGCGTGCATCAGCGCTGTATTTGGAGTCCGGAAAGCGTGTGCTCAAATCGCGAAAGGCCTCGAAGGAATCTTTCGCAGCCTTTTGGTCGCGCTCGGAGAGGTCTTGACGCGTGATGAAAGAGAACAAACCCAGGTTGTCGTTGAAATTGACCAAACCTTTGAGGTAGATGGCGTAGTCAATTGCCGGGCTGGTGGGGTGCAGGCGAATGAAGCGGTCCAGCGTGGCAATCGCCTGGATCTTGTCGCCGGTTTTGTACTGGGCGAAAGCCTTGTCGATCTGGGCTTGTTGGGCCAGGGCCGTGCCCGCGGCGCGGCCTTCGAGTTTTTCGTAGTAGCCAATGGCCTTGTCCCACGCACCGGCATTCGCCTCGTCGCGGGCTTCGCTGTAGATTTTCTCAGGGGTCCAGCCTGCCGTCAGGTCCTTGGGGGTGTTGGCGCAGCCACTCAGAAGGAGTCCCATGGCCAAAACCAGGCCAGCTGGAACCATCGATAATCTGAAGCTTTGCATCTGTGACACCTTGATTGTTGAACCCTTTGATTATATCGACCGACCCCGAAATGCATGACCCCGGCGAGCTCGCCGAAGATGCCGAGCCCGCCCTGGAAGCGTCGCAAGAAGATGCACAAGAAGAGGTGCGCACGGCAGCCGTCCCTGTGACCCTGCATGGCCAGCGGCTGGACCGGGTGTTGGCACAGTTGGTGCCCGAATTCTCGCGCAGTTATTTGCAACAACTGATCGAGCAAGGCGAGGCGCTGATCGATGGCCGCGTGACCACCAAGGTCTCGGCCAAGGTGCGGCTGGGCCACCAGCTGCAAATCACCTTGCGGGCCACGCCGCAGTCACAAGCCTTTGTGCCTGAGGCCATGCCCATCGACGTGGTGTACGAAGACGCGCATCTGCGCGTGGTCCACAAACCGGCGGGTTTGGTGGTGCACCCGGCTCCGGGTAACTGGCGCGGCACGCTGCTCAATGGCTTGCTGGCCTTGGACCCGCAAGCCAGCGAAGTGCCCCGCGCAGGCATCGTGCACAGGCTGGACAAGGACACCAGCGGACTGATGGTGGTGGCCCGCACGCGCCAAGCCATGGACGCGTTGGTGGCCCAGATTGCTGCGCGGCAAGTGCACCGCCAATACCTGGCCTTGGGCCACAAGAACTGGACTGGCCCCTCACCGCGCACCCTAGAAGCCGCCATCGGCCGAGACCCAGCCAACCGTTTGCGCATGGCCGTGGTGGACCTGGCCCACCAATCGGGCAAAACAGCGGCCACGACCTTCGATCTGCTGGCCCAAGGCGAGCGCTGCTGCTTGGTGCGATGCACCTTGCACACGGGGCGCACGCATCAGATCCGGGTGCACATGGCGCACCTCGGGCACCCCTTGTTGGGCGATGCGGTGTACGGCGGCGCCCCCCTGGGGGGCATCACGCGCCAGGCCTTGCATGCCTGGCGACTGGCCTTTCAGCACCCGATCACCGGCCAGAGCATTGACCTGACATCGGCTTTGCCCGAGGACATGGTGCAGGCCATGCAAAATTCAGGCCTCAGTTACAATCAGTCCCCTTGACGCGCCGCTGAGGCCGTCGGGCCTGATCCTTTTGGAGGGTCTTTGGCAGTGCTGCACTGCCCTTTCCACACGCCGTGAGGCGTTTTGCCACTTCGCCGTGAGGCGTTTTTTTCCGAAAGACCGACACCATGAATACGGCGCAAGCCAAGCGTGTCCTGGAAACGGCCCTGCTCACAGCGGGCCAGCCTTTGTCGCTGCGCGACTTGCGTGTGCTGTTTGACGATGCGCTCGGGGCCGACACCCTGAGGCTGATGCTGCAAGACCTCGAACTTGAATGGGCTGGCAAAGGCCTGGAGCTGGCCTGCGTGGCCAGTGGCTGGCGTTTTCAAAGCCGCCCGGAGCTGCGCGTTTATCTGGACCGCCTGCACCCCGAAAAGCCCCCCAAATACACCCGTGCTGTGCTGGAAACCCTGGCCATCATCGCCTACCGCCAACCGGTCACACGGGGTGACATGGAAGACATTCGGGGCGTGACCATCGGCTCGCAAATCATCAAGCAGCTGGAGGACCGTGGCTGGGTCGAGGTCATTGGCCACCGCGAAACCGTGGGCCGTCCCAGCTTGTTTGCCACCACCCGCCAGTTTCTGGACGATCTGGGTCTGGCCGCCTTGGACCAATTGCCCTTGCTCTCCCAGGGTGACTCGCCCATGTCGGCCTTGGCCGGCATGCTGGAAGAGTCCCCTGCACAAGCCAGCCTTTCGCTCGAAGAGGCCCTGGCCGAGTCAGCCGAATCGACGCTGGCGGGTCAACCCCGCTCTGCCGCGCTTTCTGTCGAAGCCTCCAACGCCCCACAAACCCAACTTTCCAGCGATCCTTCCAGCCCTGCATTGAGCGACCCGCTCGGCGATCACCACCCGGACGCCCATCTGCCCGACGTGGACCCCGCCAACCCCGGCCAAGGCCAAGAAAACACCCCCACATGAACGATTCTTCCTCCAAAGCGCAGGGCCAGCGCTCTGGCGTTTACGCCGCCCGCAAAACGGCTGCAGCCACAACGGCCCCCACCCCTTACAAGGCGATTGATCTGGCCGATGTGGTGTCTGGCCAGTTCGATGACGAGGACGCCGCCGAAGCGGTGGCGCAAGACCTGGGCAAGCGCGTGCTCGCGCCCCAAACCGACTCGCCCAAACTTCACAAGGTGCTGGCCCAAGCTGGCATGGGGTCGCGCCTGGAGATGGAAAAACTCATCACCGAAGGCCGCATCGCCGTGAACAGCGAACTTGCCCATGTGGGCCAGCGCGTGCAATACGGCGACCAGATCAAGGTCGACGGCAAGCCGATCCGCATCCGCATTGACCCGCCGCCCGCCCGCGTGATCGCTTACCACAAGCCCGCTGGTGAGATCGTCAGCCACGACGACCCCCAAAACCGCCCCTCGGTGTTTCGCAAACTGCCGCGCCTGCAAAACGGCAAATGGCAGTCGGTGGGCCGCTTGGATCTGAACACAGAAGGCTTGCTGCTGTTCACCAGTTCGGGTGAGCTGGCCAACCAGCTGATGCACCCGCGTTTTGGTCTGGAGCGCGAATACGCCGTGCGTGTTCTGGGCGCCCTGAGTAAGGACGAAAAGCAAAAGCTGTTGGACGGCGTGATGCTCGACGACGGTCCGGCTCAGTTCGGCTCGATCGAAGACGGTGGTGGCGAGGGCTCCAATTGCTGGTACCGCGTGACCATCTCTGAAGGTCGCAACCGCGAAGTGCGCCGCATGATGGAATCCGTCGGTCATGCGGTCAGTCGCCTGATCCGCATCCGTTATGGCGCGATGGTGCTGCCGCACGGTTTGCGCCGTGGCGCTTGGCTTGAGCTGGACGAGGCTGATATTCGCGCCTTGATGCGGGCGGCGGGCACGAGCGAACGTACCCGCCCCGTCACCGAACAACCGACACGCACCAACCGCAATGACCGCCGCCCCCGCACCGGTGGACAAGGCCGCGCGGGCACGGCCGTGCCCCGCGCCAAACCGACCGCCAAGCCGAACCAGGCCCCCGGAGGGTCTGGCTTACATGCCCAGCCGGATGCCCCCAAAAGCGAGGCCAAGTACATTGGCGCCGAAAGCTTCAACCGCCTGAAAAAAGCGCCGACCACCCCGGGCCGAGGTGGCCGGGGCGGTGCAGGGCGCAGTCGTTGAACACAGGCTTTGGCCGTCTTGCCAGCCCACGGTGGCCCAATCCCGCTTTCCCTATCGGTCCATCGGTAAGCAGGGTCACTTTGTCACCCCACTCAGGTTAGAATGGCAGGCTTTGTCGCATGACAAAAACAGTTAAAAATCACCTCTTTACAGGAAAAAACCATGGCCATCGAACGCACACTCTCCATCATCAAGCCCGACGCTGTTGCCAAGAACGTCATCGGCCAAATCTATGCCCGTTTTGAAGCCGCTGGCCTCAAAGTGGTCGCTGCCAGAATGGCCCACCTTTCGCGCGGCGAAGCCGAGCAGTTCTACGGCGTGCACAAAGAGCGTCCTTTCTTCAAGGACCTGGTGGATTTCATGATCTCCGGCCCCGTGATGATCCAGGCCCTGGAAGGCGAGAACGCCATTGCCAAAAACCGTGACCTGATGGGCGCGACCGATCCGAAAAAAGCCGCCGCCGGCACCATTCGTGCTGACTTCGCCGACAGCATCGATGCCAACGCCGTGCATGGCTCCGATGCGCCAGATACGGCAGCCGCTGAAGTTGCCTTCTTCTTTTCCGGCATGACCGTGTACGCACGCTGATCGCGTCGCGGACCGCACGCGCCCCCCTTGCGCCCTGACCCCATGACGACCAACCTTCTCGAATTCGACCTGGAGGGTTTGGCCGTTTTTTGCGAGGGTCTGGGCGAAAAGCGCTTTCGGGCCACCCAATTGTTCCGCTGGATCCACCAGCGCGGCGCCGCAGATTTTGAGCACATGAGTGATTTGGCCAAGTCCTTGCGCCAAAAACTCCTGTCTCACGCACACGTTGCGCCGCTGCCGCTCATCAGTCAACACATGTCAGCCGACGGCACCATCAAATGGTTGTTTGATGTCGGCGACGGCAACGCCATCGAATCGGTGTTCATCCCCGAAGACGATCGGGGCACCTTGTGCATCTCCTCACAGGCCGGTTGCGCCGTGGGCTGCCGATTTTGTTCCACTGGCCACCAAGGTTTCAGCCGCAACCTCACCACCGGCGAGATCCTCGCCCAGCTGTGGTTTGCCGAGCATTTTTTGCGCCAACACCTCAAAACCGACGAGCGCGTCATCTCCAACGTGGTGATGATGGGCATGGGCGAGCCGCTGCAAAACTATTCGGCCTTGGTTCCAGCCTTGCGCGCCATGCTCGATGACCATGGTTATGGCCTTTCGCGCCGACGCGTCACCGTGTCCACATCGGGCGTGGTGCCCATGATCGAGCGCTTGTCGGGCGATTGCCCCGTCGCGCTGGCCGTGTCGCTGCACGCACCTTTTGATGCGCTGCGCGACAACCTGGTGCCGCTCAACCGCAAATACCCCCTCGATGAGCTCATGCAGGCGTGCATCGCTTATCTGGCCCATGCGCCGCGCGACTTCATCACCTTTGAATACTGCATGCTCGATGGTGTCAACGACCAGCCCGAGCACGCCAGCGCCTTGATCGACCTGGTTCAAAAGCACGCCCGCCAGGGCCTGCGCTGCAAGTTCAACCTGATTCCTTTCAACCCCTTTCCAGCCTCCGGCTTGCTGCGCTCACCTCAGGCCCGCGTCCAGGCCTTTGCCAAGCAGTTGCAAGACGCCGGTTTGGTCACCACGGTGCGCAAAACCCGTGGCGATGACATCGATGCGGCCTGCGGCCAGTTGGCCGGTGATGTGAAAGACCGCACCCAAGTGCAATCGCGCATGGCCGAGCAACGCACCATCACCAGGGTGCCCCTGTCCGCTGTGACTTTTTCGGAGCCCCGACATGACACCAAGCCTAAACACTGAGTCCGACCCCGAGTCCGGCAGTTCTGAGCTCCCTGTGTTGGCCGTAACGGCCGGGCAGTTGCTGCGAAAAGCGCGTTTGGAGGCAGGCATCCACTTGGCCGTTTTGTCGGTCACCTTGAAAGTCCCGGTGCGCCAACTTGAGGCTTTGGAGGCGGATCAGCTTGACCCTGGCAAAGGCCCCGTCTTCTACCGGGGCCTGGCTTCCAGCGTTTGCCGTCACCTGCAAACCGATCCTGCACCGATTTTGGCCTTGTTGCCGCAAATGTCCACTCACCTGGCGCCCCTTCGAAGCGCCATCCAGCCTTTTTCACATGAGGTTTCTGGGCCTACCTCTGGTCTCGCCTGGGGCCGCTTGGCTTCCGCAAAAGTGGTCTGGAGTGCTGCTTTCATGCTGTTTTTGACAGGCGCTTTGCTCTGGCTTCCCGGACCGTCCCAATGGGCTTGGTTAGATGACGTCAAATCCTTGATGGCCGACGAGGTGGTTTCGCAAGACTCAGGCGAGCCGGTCTCGCTGCCTGTGTTGGGCGCGACATCGCCCACTTTTCAAGCTGCTGATGCAAAAACCACACCGTCGCCAGCGTCTGCGGTCTCGACTGTTTCAACTGCGGCAACCACCGCTGTGGTGACACAGCCCATGGCATCCAAGAGTGCGCAAATGATCCCTGCCAATCCATCGACGGCCATGGCATCATCTTCCGCAGGCCGTTCTGATGCATCCCCCGAATGGGTGTTTTCCGCTTCGGGCGACAGTTGGCTGGAAGTGCGCAACGCGCAAAAAGCGGTGGTCTGGAGTGGCGTGGTCAAAGCCGGCGAAAGCACCCGCATTCAGAGCCCTCTGCCTGTGAGTGTGGTGGTTGGCCGTGCCCAGGTGGTCACCGCAACGCTGCGCGGCAAAGCTTTTGACCTCAAGCCCCACACCCAGGTGACGGTGGCTCGTTTTGAAGTGAAGGAGTGAACATGTCATCTGCCAACTTGCCACTGAGCCCTGAGCCGATCGCCATTGCGCGCCCTGCAATGCGGCGCAGCCGCCAGTCCCAAGTGGTCTGGGGTTCACGCATCGTGACCGTGGGCGGCGGCGCCCCGGTGCGCGTGCAGTCCATGACCAACACCGACACAGTGGACGTCATTGGCACCGCCATTCAGGTCAAGGAACTGGCGATTGCCGGCTCCGAAATGGTGCGCATCACCGTCAACACCGTCGAAGCCGCTGAGGCGGTGCCGCACATCCGCGACCAGCTCGACAAAATGGGCATCGACGTGCCCTTGATCGGTGATTTCCATTACAACGGCCATCGGTTGTTGACCGATTACCCGGCGTGCGCCGAGGCCCTGTCGAAATACCGCATCAACCCCGGCAACGTGGGCAAGGGCGACAAACGCGATGTGCAGTTCGGCCAGATGATCGAAGCGGCCATGCGCTGGAACAAAGCCATCCGCATTGGCGTGAACTGGGGGAGCCTCGACCAGGAGTTGCTGGCCGATCTGATGGACATCAACAGCCAGCGCGCCCAGCCCTGGGAAGCGCGCCAAGTCATGTACGAAGCGCTGATTTCTTCGGCCATTTCGTCTGCCGAGCGCGCTGAAGCCATGGGCTTGAATGGTGCTCAAATCGCTTTGTCCTGCAAGGTCTCAGGGGTGCAAGATTTGATCGCTGTGTACCGCGAATTGGGCCGCCGCACCGATTACGCCTTGCACTTGGGCCTGACCGAAGCGGGCATGGGCACCAAGGGCACGGTGGCTTCGGCGACGGCTTTGTCGGTGTTGCTGCAAGAAGGCATCGGCGACACCATCCGCGTCTCGCTCACGCCCCAGCCTGGGGAAGCCCGTACGCAAGAGGTGGTGATCGCGTCTGAAATTTTGCAGTCCTTGGGCTTGCGCATTTTTGTGCCCAGTGTCACGGCTTGCCCGGGTTGTGGCCGCACCACCAGCAGCACCTTCCAGGAACTGGCGAAACAGATTGATGACTTTTTGCGTGCCCAAATGCCCGTCTGGCGCGTGCGCTACCCCGGCGTGGAAAACCTCAAGGTCGCCGTGATGGGCTGCATCGTGAACGGCCCCGGCGAGAGCAAGCATGCCGACATTGGCATCAGCCTGCCCGGCACGGGCGAAGCGCCTGCGGCCCCGGTCTTCATCGACGGCGAAAAGCGCCTGACTTTGCGTGGCGAAGGCATTGCGCAGGAGTTTCAGGTGCTGGTCGAAAACTACATTGAGAACCGCTTTGGTTCCGAATCTGCAGAAGCAAAATGAGCGAACCGCTAAAAGAACACACGCCTCAAGTTACAAAGGTGGCCAAAGCCCAAAAACTGGTCGGCGTCAAGGGCATGAACGACATCCTGCCAACCGAGTCGGCGCGTTGGGAGTGGCTGGAGCAACAGGTGCGCGCTTTGATGGCGCGTTACGCCTACCGCAACGTGCGCTTGCCCATCGTTGAGCCGACGGCCTTGTTTGTGCGCGGCCTGGGTGAGGTGACCGACATTGTTGAAAAGGAGATGTACTCCTTTGAAGACCGACTGAACGGCGAGCAACTCACGCTGCGCCCCGAAGGCACGGCGGGCTTGGTGCGCGCCGTGGTCGAGCACAACCTGCTGTACGAAGGTGGCAAACGCCTGTATTACATGGGCCCGATGTTCCGCCACGAGCGCCCACAGCGCGGCCGCTATCGTCAGTTTCACCAAGTCGGTGCCGAAGTCTTGGGTTTTGGCGGACCAGAGGTGGATGCCGAACTCATCTTGCTGGCCAACGACCTCTGGTCGGTGTTGGGCCTGAAAGACGTTCGCCTGGAACTCAACAGCCTGGGCCAGCCCGCCGAGCGACAGGCCCACCGCACAGCCCTGATTGCGCATCTGGAGCAGCACAGCGATGTGCTCGACGAAGAAGCCAAACGACGCCTGCACAGCAACCCGTTGCGCATTCTGGACACCAAAAACCCGGCCATGCAAAGCGTGGTCGAAGCCGCACCGCGCTTGCTCGACTTTTTGAGCGAAGCTTCCTTGGCCCACTTCAACGCGGTCAAAGCCATTTTGGATGCCAACGGCGTGGCCTACAGCATCAACCCGCGCCTGGTGCGCGGCATGGACTACTACAACCTCACGGTCTTCGAGTTCATCACCACCCGCCTGGGCTCGCAAGGCACGATCTGCGGCGGCGGCCGTTACGACTACCTGATCGAGCAAGTCGGCGGCAAGCCGTCGCCTGCCGTGGGGTGGGCATTGGGTGTCGAACGCGTGCTCGAGCTCATCAAGGAGCAGGGCGGAGCTTTGCCCGATTGGGCCCCCGATGTGTACGCCATCATTCCTGAAAATGCCGCCTTGCCGGTCGCCATGCAGGTGCTGCAGCGCTTGCGCGCTTGTGGCGTCTCGGCCCAAATGCATGCAGGCTCGGGTGACGGCATGGGCAGCATGAAGACCCAGTTCAAAAAAGCCGATGCCTCGGGTGCGCGCTTCGCCCTGGTCTTCGGTGCCGAAGAGTTGGCGCAAGGCCTGGTCGCGGTCAAATCCCTGCGTGACGGCGCAGGGGCCCAGCGCACCCAGCCGCTGAACACCGTGACCGCATGGGCCCACAGCCTACAATCCGCGCTTTGAAGCGCTCAACTCATCACTCACACCATGGCCAAAGCCCTCGACCTTGAAGAACAAGAACAACTCGACCAGATCAAACACTTCTGGAAGAAATACGGCAACCTGATTTCCTGGGTACTGATCGTCGTTTTGGGCAGCTATGCTTCCTGGAATGGTTACAAATACTGGCAACGCGACCAGGCGGCCAAGGCGGCCGTGCTGTTTGACGAGGTCGAGCGCGCGGTCACTGCCGGGGATGTGGTCCGTGTGGAGCGCAGTTTTGCCGACATGAAAGACAAGTTTGGTGGTACGCAATACGCCCACCAAGCGGCCTTGCTGGCAGCCAAGGCTTTGCAGGCCAAAGACAAGGCCGAAGCCGCCCGCGCTGCTCTGAAGTGGGTTGCTGAGGTGGCGCCCGATCCTGCGTACCGCGACATTGCACGTTTGCGACTGTCTGCCCTGTTGCTCGATGCCGGCTCCAACGACGAGGCTCTGGCCCAGTTGAGCGCGCCTTTTACCCCGGCCATGGCGGGTTTGGCCGCCGATTTGCGCGGCGATGTCATGCAGGTCAAAGGCCAAAAAGGCGAAGCGGTCAGTGCTTATCAAAGCGCTTGGCAACTGTTGAGTGACAGTCCCGATTACAAGCGCTTGGTGCAAGCCAAGCTCAATGCGTTGGGTGTGGATCCCGAAACGGCCAATCCGGCCACTGCGACAGGAAGCGCCAAGTGACACGTTTGTTCAACTCTCTGTTCGGACGCTGGTTGGCTGTGGCCTGCTTGTGCGTGTTGTCGGCTTGTTCCAGTGCCCCCAACAAGCCACAGCCCTCACCTTTGCCCAGCGTCAGTGGCTCTTGGAATGTGAAAAAGGCCTGGACCAACCAAATTGGCGAGGTCAGCACCCCTGTCTTGGCCTCTGTCCATGGTCAGCAAGTGGCTGTGGCTTCTACGGCTGGCCAGTTGGCACTGATCGATGCGGTCAGTGGCAGGGATGTGTGGCGGTTGAATCTGGGTGCACCGATTCAAGCAGGTGTTGGCGGTGATGGCCAGCGCTTTGCAGTGGTCACGCGCAACAACGAACTGGTCACGGTCGAAGCCGGCCGGGTCCTCTGGCGTCAAAGCCTATCGGCTTTGTCCTACACACCGCCCTTGGTGGCCGGTGAGCGTGTGTTTGTTTTGACGGGCGATCGGTCCGTGAGCGCTTTTGATGGGGCCACGGGCCAGAAACTTTGGACGCAACAGCGACCGGGTGACCCGCTGGTGTTGCGCCAAGCCGGTTTGTTGATGCCCGTGGGGGACCAGTTGCTGGTTGGCTGGGGTGGGCGTCTGGTCTCCTTGAACCCCTTGTCGGGCGCTGTGCGCTGGGAAACGCTGGTCGGTAGCACCCGCGGCACCAACGAAGTCGAGCGCCTGGTCGATCTGGTCGCTGGGGCCAGCCGTGTGGGCAGCTCGGTCTGCGTGCGAGCCTTCCAAGCCACCGTGGCCTGTGTGGACGGCACCAATGGCCGCATGGCCTGGAGCCGCGCCGCACAAGGCCACCAAGGCCTGGACGGTGACGCCCAAACCCTGTGGGGCGTCGAGTCCGATGGCAAGCTGCAGGCCTGGCAACGCACTTCGGGCGCGCCTTTATGGACACAAGAGGCTTTGCGTTTTCGGGGTGTGAGCATGCCTTTGGCTTGGGGCCAAGCACTGGTTGTGGGAGATCAGGACGGCTGGGTGCATGCACTCTCGCCTCAAGACGGGAAGCCCTTGCAGCGCATCGGCACCGATGGCAGCGCCATCACCGGCCGCCCGGTGGCCGTGGGTCAGACTTTGGTGGTGGTGACACGCACCGGGGGCGTCTTCGGATTTCGCCCCGAATGATGGATCGGAAAATTTTTAAGTGAAACCTGTACTGGCCCTTGTTGGCCGCCCGAATGTGGGCAAATCGACGCTGTTCAACCGCCTGACCAAAAGCCGAGACGCCATCGTCGCCGATTTTGCCGGCTTGACCCGTGACCGCCATTACGGCAATGGCAAACAAGGTCGACAAGAGTTCATTGTGATCGACACGGGCGGTTTTGAGCCCGATGCCAGCAGCGGCATCTACAAAGAGATGGCCAAGCAAACGCAACAAGCGGTGGCTGAGGCCGATGTGGTGATATTCGTGGTGGACGCCCGCGGCGGGTTGTCGGCACAGGACCACGACATCGCCAAGTATTTGCGCAAGATCGGCAAACCCTGTTTGCTGGTGGCCAACAAGGCCGAAGGCATGCTTGAAGGCATCCAGCTGACCGAGTTTTATGAGTTGGGTCTGGGCGAGGTGATCGCCATCTCGGCCGCCCATGGCCAAGGCACTCGCGGTTTGGTGGAGTTGGCCTTTGACCTGTTGAACCTGCCCGACGAGCCGGAAGAGACAGAGGAAGATCTCTCGGTCATCAAACTGGCGGTTGCCGGTCGGCCCAACGTGGGTAAATCCACCCTGATCAACACCTGGCTGGGTGAAGAGCGTTTGGTGGCTTTTGACATGCCGGGCACCACCCGGGATGCGATCTCGGTGCCGTTTGAGCGTCAGGGCCAGAAATTTGAATTGATCGACACGGCCGGTTTGCGCCGCAAAGGCAAGGTGTTCGAGGCCATTGAAAAGTTCTCGGTGGTCAAAACCTTGCAGGCCATTGAATCGGCCAATGTGGTCCTGCTCTTGCTCGACGCCGAGCAGGGCGTGACCGAGCAGGACGCGCACATTGCTGGTTATGCACTGGAAAGCGGCCGCGCCATGGTGCTGGCCATCAACAAGTGGGATGCCGTCGACGAATACCAACGCCAGTTGGTGCAGCGCTCGATTGAAAACCGCTTGCCGTTTTTGAGCTTTGCCAACATGCACTTCATCTCGGCCAAAAAACGTCAAGGTCTGGGGCCTGTCTGGGCCTCCATTGTGCAGGCGCACAAGTCGGCCATGTGCAAAATGAGCACGCCGACTCTGACGCGTTTGCTGCTGGAGGCCGTGCAGTTCCAGAGCCCTCAACGTGGCGGCATGTTCCGCCCCAAACTGCGTTATGCCCACCAAGGTGGCATGAACCCGCCCGTGATCGTGATCCACGGCAATTCGCTGGAGCACGTCACCGACACCTACAAGCGCTTTTTGGAAGGACGCTTTCGCAAAGCCTTCAGCCTGGCCGGCACGCCCATGCGAATTGAAATGAAAACATCGACAAATCCTTTTGCGGACAAAGAATCCAGCTGAGATTTGAGGAATTCATATTTTTCCAAAATCACCTCCCTTTCCCTGTGGTAAGGTCATGTTTTTAAAACTTCTGAACACGGAGAATATCGTGAGCAACAAAGGTCAACTTTTGCAAGACCCCTTTCTGAACGCACTGCGCAAAGAGCATGTGCCCGTGTCCATTTACCTCGTCAACGGTATCAAACTTCAAGGCCAGATTGAATCGTTCGACCAATACGTTGTGCTTTTGCGCAACACAGTGACCCAGATGGTCTACAAACACGCCATCTCCACCATCGTCCCCGGTCGTTCCGTCACCTTCAGCACCCCTGAAACGGGTGAAATCACTGCTTGATGCGGTTTTCGCTCAACTGGCGGTGTGATATCGCCACTGCAGGTTGCTGACATTGTCTGAAACATCCTCCCAACAAGCCGCGCCGACCTTATTGGTCGGCGTTGACTTTGGGCTGCCGCATTTTGACGGCGCGCTGCAAGAACTCGGCCTTTTGGCGGAGTCTGGCGGCTTAAAGCCGGTGGCGCGCCTGACCTGCAAACGCAAGGCCCCTGATCCAGCGCTCTTTGTCGGTAGCGGCAAGGCCGACGAAATCAAAGCGCTGGCCCTGATGCACGGAGCGGTCGAGGTCTTGTTCGACCAGTCTCTGAGTCCGGCACAACAGCGCAATTTGGAGCGCCACATCGGGCTGCCAGTGAATGACCGAACCTTGCTGATCCTGGAAATTTTTGGCCAACGTGCCCGCAGCCACGAGGGCAAACTGCAAGTGGAACTGGCACGCCAGCAGTACCTGAGCACCCGTCTGGTGCGCCGCTGGTCGCATTTGGAACGGCAAAGTGGCGGTATTGGCATGCGAGGTGGTCCGGGTGAGACCCAGATCGAACTGGACCGCCGCATGATCAACGACTCGATCAAGCGCATCAAAGAGCGTTTGCTCAAGGTCAAGAAGCAGCGCAACACCCAGCGGCGACAGCGCGAACGCCGCGACACTTTCAACATTTCGCTTGTGGGCTACACCAACGCGGGCAAGTCCACCTTGTTCAATGCCCTGGTCAAAGCCCGCGCCTTCGCCGCCGACCAGTTGTTTGCCACCTTGGACACCACCACGCGTCAGTTGTATCTGGGCGAAGCAGGGCGCTCGGTCTCCTTGTCCGATACCGTGGGTTTTATCCGTGATTTGCCGCACGGTCTGGTCGAAGCCTTTCAGGCCACACTGCAAGAAGCCACCGAAGCCGATTTGCTGCTGCATGTGGTGGACGCGGCCAACCCGGATTTTCCGGAGCAAATGGCCGAGGTGCAAAAAGTGCTGGCCGAAATCGGTGCCCATCAGGTGCCGCAATTGCTCGTTTTCAATAAACTCGATGCGCTGGCCGCTGAGCGTTACCCCTTGCAGATGCAAGACCAGTACGAACTCGATGGTGAGCCCGTGCCGCGTGTGTTTCTGAGCGCGCGAAGCGGCGAGGGTCTGCCCCTTTTGCGCTCGGCGCTGTCCGACATCGTCAAGGTGGCGCTGCCTGCAGCCCAATCATCAGAGCCTGATCCCCGTGACTTGACCCGGGAATATCCCGGTGACGCGCCTTGAGTGGTCCTTAAATTCGGCACAATGCTGTTTCGTTCTCCAGACAAAGACAAAGAACCATGAATTTTCAACTGCCAGCCCTGCGATGGTCCTTGCTGCCCGCCACGATACGAGGCATTTTCAATTTGAACGACCCACGCTGGGGTCGTGACGATGACAAATCTTCCGGCGACTCGGGCAACAAGCCATCGGGCGACACGCCGCCACCTGGCCCCAAACCGGAAGCCTGGCAGCCACCGCCCGGACGCGGCCCGCAGCAACAGCAAAGTGGCCCGCCCGATTTGGACGAGTTGTGGCGTGACTTCAACCGCAAGCTCGGTCAGATTTTTGGCGGCAAAGGCGGCCCTCAACGTCCCCAAGGCCCTGGCGGTTCTGGAGGTGGATCGGGCGGGCCGGAAATTCCAGCCTTCATCAAGAACCTGGGCATTGGTGTCATTTTGGGTGGTGCCTTGCTGGTCTGGTTGGCCACCGGATTTTTCATCGTGCAAGAAGGTCAGCAGGCCGTCATCACCCAGTTTGGCAAGTACAACTCCACAGTGGGGGCGGGTTTCAATTGGCGCTTGCCTTACCCAGTGCAGCGCCACGAACTGGTGTTCGTGACGCAAATCCGTTCGGTGGACATTGGCCGCGACAACATCGTCAAAGCCACAGGTCTGCGTGAGTCGGCGATGTTGACCGAGGATGAAAACATCGTTGAAATCAAATTCGCCGTGCAATACCGCCTGAACGACGCTCGGGCCTATTTGTTCGAAAGCCGCAACCCGACCGAAGCCGTGGTGCAGACCGCTGAAACCGCTGTGCGCGAGGTGGTGGGCAAAATGAAAATGGATTCGGCGCTGGCCGAAGAGCGTGACCAGATTGCGCCTCGCGTGCGTGAAAAAATGCAAACCATCTTGGACCGTTACAAAGTGGGTATTGAGGTCGTGGGCATCAACTTGCAGCAAGGGGGCGTGCGCCCACCTGAGCAGGTGCAGGCTGCTTTCGACGACGTGCTCAAAGCCGGTCAGGAACGCGAACGCGCCAAGAACGAAGCGCAAGCCTATGCCAACGATGTGGTCCCGCGTGCCGTGGGTGCCGCCTCGCGTCTGAAGGAAGAGGCCGATGCTTACCGCGAACGCATCGTGGCGCAAGCCGAAGGTGATGCCCAGCGCTTCAAGACCATCTTGCCCGAGTACCAAAAATCGCCTCAGGTCATGCGTGACCGCATGTACACCGACACCATGCAACAGATCTACAGCAACGTGACCAAGGTGCTGGTCGACAGCAAATCAGGCTCCAACCTTCTGTATTTGCCGCTCGACAAAATCATGCAACAGGTCACGCAAGTGGCCCCGCCCACCATGGATGTGCCCGCAGCCCCTGCCAATACCGGCAGCAACGGCGCTGCGGACACCCGCTCCCGAGACCTCGAGCGTTCGCGTAGCCGCGATCCACGATAAGGAATAAGACAATGAATCGCATCGGATTGTGGATTTCGAGTTTGCTGGTGGTGTTCGCACTGCTCAGCTCTACCTTGTTCGTGGTGGACCAGCGCCAGTTTGGCGTGGTCTACGCTTTGGGTCAGATCAAGGAAGTGATCACCGAGCCAGGCCTGCACTTCAAGTTGCCGCCTCCACTGCAAAACGTCAACTACATTGACAAGCGTTTGTTGACGCTGGACAGTCCCGACAACGAGCCCATGCTCACGGCCGAAAAGCAGCGCGTGGTGATTGACTGGTATGTGCGCTGGCGCATCACCGATCCGCAGGCCTACATCCGCAACGTGGGTCTGGATGAAAAGGCAGGTACCAACCAGCTCAACCGCGTGGTACGCAACGCTTTCCAGGAGGAGATCAACAAACGCACCGTCAACGAGCTGCTGTCTCTCAAAAGGGAAGCGCTGATGGACGACGTCAAAGCCGCCGTGCTGGTCGTGGTCAAAGGCGCCAAGCCTTGGGGCGTGGACGTGGTGGATGTGCGCATCACCCGTGCCGATTACGTGGACACCATCACCGAATCGGTGTATCGCCGTATGGAAGCTGAACGCAAACGCGTGGCCAACGAGTTGCGCTCGACCGGTGGTGCAGAAGGTGAAAAAATTCGTGCCGACGCCGATCGCCAGCGCGAGGTGACGATCGCCAATGCTTACCGCGATGCCCAAAAAATCAAGGGCGAGGGCGATGCCCAAGCGGCCCGCTTGTATGCCGAGTCCTTTGGCCGCGACCCGCAGTTTGCCCAGTTCTATCGCAGCCTAGAAGCTTACAAGTCCAGCTTCAACAGCAAGGGCGACGTGATGGTGCTCGACCCTGGCAGCTCCGAGTTTTTCAAGGGCATGCGCGGCACACCGGGCGGTGCACCGGCCCGGAAGTAAATTTTGCTCGACACCCTCCTGCTGGCTTTTGGCCTGATGCTCATCCTGGAGGGTTTGCTGCCCATGCTTTCCCCGCGGCGATGGCGCAGCCTGTTTGAGCAAATGCTCCAGCTTCAGGAGGGGCAGATCCGGTTTTTCGGCATGCTCATGGTGGTGTTCGGCTTGTTGGTGATTTGGCTGCTGGCCTGACACCCTTCTGGTTGCGTGGTTGTTCAGATCGGTCCCATTCTTTGCACAGAGACTGGATTTGGACAAATTGCCCCTCTGTTTGCCGGAAATGAGCTTGTCAACCCGGTAAAATCTTGCTTTTAACCGTCTCCCCCCCATCCCCTCATGTCTGCTTGGGTCCTCCCGGATCACGTTGCCGATGTCTTGCCTTCCGAGGCTCGCCACATCGAAGAACTCCGCCGCGAACTGCTCGACACCGCCCGTGGCTATGGCTACGAGCTGGTGATGCCGCCGCTGCTGGAGCATTTGGAATCCCTGCTGACCGGCACGGGTGAAGCTTTGGATTTGCAGACCTTCAAACTGGTCGACCAACTCTCGGGCCGCACCCTGGGCTTGCGTGCCGACACGACGCCCCAGGTGGCGCGCATCGACGCTCACTTGCTCGGCCGCACGGCACTGACCCGTCTGTGTTACTGCGGACCTGTGCTGCACACCCGCCCGGCACGCCCACACGCCACGCGTGAGCCGCTGCAACTGGGCGCCGAAATCTACGGCCATGCCGGCCCGGAAGCCGATTTGGAAATTCTGCAGTTGGCCCTGGACTGCCTGACCGCTGGCCGTGCCACAGGGCTGCAGGTGGACCTGGCCGATGCGCGCATCGTGAACTGCTTGTTGAACGCCCAACCTTTAAGCCAAGCGCAGCGCCACGCCATCCATGCCGCTTTGGCGAGCAAGGACGCCTCGACCTTGTGCCGTTTGAGTGCCGGTTGGTCACCCAGCTTGCGCGAGGGGTTGCTGGCCTTGGTTGATTTGTACGGCGACATCAGTGTGCTGGACCGGGCGGCATCGCGCTGGCCCGAGCACCCTGAAATCACCCAGGCCTTGGCTCAGCTGCGTTGGTTGGCCGAGCAGATCCCAGGCGTGGCTGTCAGTTTTGATCTGGGAGACTCCCGTGGTTACGCTTATTACAGCGGCACGCGCTTTGCCATCTATGCCAAAGGGGCCTCCGATGCCCTGGCCCGCGGCGGACGCTACGACGGCGTGGGTGCGGTTTTTGGGCACCGCATCGACCGCGACCGTCCGGCGGTGGGTTTTAGCCTGGATTTGAAAGAATTGGTGGCCGCCGTTCAGCCGTTGGCTTTGCGTGCAGCCATTCGCGCACCATGGGGCCAATCGGATGCCTTGCGTTCGGCCATTGCAGCGCTGCGCAGCCGGGGCGATACCGTGGTGTGCGTTTTGCCAGGCCATGAAAGCGAAGTTGACGAATTCCATTGCGACCGCGAGCTGGTTGAAGTTGCAGGGCAGTGGTTGGTCAAGGCTCTTTGAGAAAGAACATTTCAAGCATGAACAAGTTGCAAGGCCGTAACGTGGTCGTTGTCGGCACCCAGTGGGGCGACGAGGGCAAAGGCAAACTGGTCGATTGGTTGACCGAAAGCGCTCAAGGCGTGGTGCGCTTTCAGGGCGGTCACAACGCGGGGCACACCTTGGTGATCAACGGCGTCAAAACCGCTTTGCACCTGATCCCCAGCGGCATCATGCGCGCCGGCGTGAAGTGCTACATCGGCAACGGTGTGGTGTTGTCGGTGCCCAAGCTGCTCGAAGAAATCGCTGGCCTTGAAAAAGCTGGTGTCGAGGTGCGTTCACGTTTGCGCGTGAGCGAAGCTTGCCCGCTGATCTTGCCTTACCACGTCGCGCTGGATGTAGGTCGCGAAGCCGCCAAGGAAAAAGCCGGTACCGCCAAAATCGGCACCACGGGACGTGGCATTGGCCCCGCTTACGAAGACAAAGTGGCACGCCGGGCATTGCGTGTGCAAGACCTCAAATACCCCGAGCGTTTTGCCACCAAGTTGCGCGAAAACCTGGCGCTGCACAACGAAATTCTGGTCAACATCCTGGGGGTTGCACCCGTGGACTTTGACGCGACTTACAACGAAGCCATGGCTTACGCCAAAGCGCTGTTGCCCATGGTGGCCGATGTGTCGCGCGAGTTGAACGAAGCCCACAAGGCCGGTGCCAATTTGCTGTTCGAAGGTGCGCAAGGCACTTTGCTCGACGTGGACCATGGCACCTACCCCTTTGTGACCTCGAGCAACTGTGTGGCGGGCAATGCCGCTGCAGGCTCCGGAGTTGGCCCGGGCATGCTGCACTACATCTTGGGCATCACCAAAGCTTATTGCACCCGTGTGGGCGGTGGCCCGTTCCCGACCGAACTCGACTGGGAAACCCCGGGCACACCCGGTTACCACATGTCGACGGTCGGCGCTGAAAAAGGCGTGACCACCGGCCGTTCGCGCCGTTGTGGTTGGTTTGACGCGGCCTTGCTCAAGCGCAGCGCGCAGGTCAACGGCCTGAGCGGTCTGTGCATCACCAAACTCGATGTGCTCGACGGCCTGAAAGAGTTGCTCCTGTGCACCGGTTATGAGTTGGATGGCGAGACCATCGACATCCTGCCCATGGGCGCGGACGAGATCGCCCGCTGCAAACCCATTTATGAAGTGATTCCAGGTTGGACAGAAACCACCGTGGGCGTGACCGAGATGGACAAGCTACCGGCCACGGCGCGTTATTACTTGGACCGCATTGCTGAAGTGACTGGCGTGCCTGTGCATGTGGTCTCCACCAGCCCTGACCGTGACCACACGATCTTGCTGCACAACCCCTTTGCCGCCTGATTTTTCCAGTCCGCGAAACCCATCGATCTCAACCCCTGAATTTTTGGAGTGACCCCATGTTGACCGAAGACGGCAAGCACCTGTACGTGAGCTACGACGAATACCACAACCTGATCGAAAAACTCGCGATCAAAATTCACCAGTCCGGCTGGCAGTTCGACACCATCCTGTGCCTGGCCCGCGGTGGCATGCGCCCCGGCGACATTCTCTCGCGCGTGTTCGACAAGCCGCTGGCCATCATGTCCACCAGTTCCTACCGCGCCGATTCGGGCACGGTGCAGGGCCACTTGGACATCGCCCGCTTCATCACCACACCCAAAGGCGAGATCGCAGGCAAAGTGCTGTTGGTCGACGACTTGGCCGACACCGGCCACACCCTGCGTGCGGTGGTGGACCAGCTGAAAAACAACTACCAGCCGATCACCGAGCTGCGCACAGCCGTGATCTGGACCAAGGGCGTGTCCAGCTTCAAGCCCGATTACTCTATCGAGGACCTGCCCACCAACCCCTGGATTCACCAGCCTTTTGAGCCGTACGACAACATGCGCCCCGAAAAGTTGATGGCAAAGTGGCGCGTCTGAGCCGGCTCGTACTTTCCCTGAGTTGACCTGCAACAGCCTCCTTCGGGAGGCTGTTTGCATTAGGATGTCTGGATGCAAAAAGACCATCCAATTATTCCCGTCGTGCCCAGCGTCACCGGCCTGATTCACCACCCCTACACACCGCCTGGCGGGTTCGAAGCGCCCCAGCCCGGCGTGTTCAAGGCCTCGACGGTGTACTTTCCCACGGTGGCCGATATGCGCCAGCGTGAGTGGAAAGACAAATCGGCCTACACCTACGGCCTGCACGGCACGCCCACCACGTATTTGCTTGAGGAACGTTTGTGCGCGCTGGAGGGGGGATTGCAATGCATGCTGGTGCCCAGTGGGCTGGCTGCTTTGGCCTTGGTGGCTTTGGCCGTCCTGAAAACCGGCGATGAAGTCCTGATTCCGGACAACGCCTACGGCCCCAACAAAGCATTGGCCGCTGGCGAGTTGCGCCACTTTGGCATCACGCACCGTTTTTACGACCCGATGGACCCGCAAGATCTGTCCCGCCAGATCACGCCCAGCACCCGCCTGGTCTGGCTTGAAGCGCCGGGCTCCGTGAGCATGGAGTTTCCCGATTTGCCCGAGATGGTGCGCCGCTGCCGCGAGCGCGGTGTCTTGTGCGCCCTGGACAACACCTGGGGTGCTGGCCTGGCGTTCCAGCCTTTTGATTTGTTGGCCGATGGTGCTGCAGGGGAGGGCAGTCTGGCCGTGGACATCAGCGCCCACGCGCTCACCAAATACCCCAGCGGCGGCGGCGACGTGCTGATGGGCAGTGTCATCACCCGCGACGCGGCTTTGCACCTCCAAATCAAACTTTGCCACATGCGCCTGGGCCTGGGCGTGGCGGCCAACGACGCCGAAACCGTGCTGCGCTCTTTGCCCAGCATCGCGCTGCGTTATGCGGCGCATGACCAAACCGCTCGCGTTTTGGCCGCCTGGTGGCAAAACCAGCCGCAATGCGCGCAACTGATGCACCCAGCCTTTGAAGGCGCACCCGGCCATGCCCATTGGAAGGCCTTGTGTGATCGCGCGCCCGGTACAGGCCTGGCCGCAGGCTTGTTCAGCGTCATGATCGACGCGCGTTACAGCCAAGCCCAGGTGGATGCGTTTTGCGACGGGCTGAAACTCTTCAAGATCGGCTACAGCTGGGGCGGCCCTGTGAGCTTGGTGGTGCCCTACGACATCGCTGCGATGCGCCAAGCTTGGCCCGGCCATTTGAAGCCGGGCACGCTGGTGCGTTTTTCGACGGGCCTGGAGTCGGCGCAGGACTTGATTCTTGACTTGCATCAAGCCGCAGGGGCGCATTTGCCCATGGCCTGATCACTTCAGTCAATCGAAGGACACTTTTTGGGCCAGAGAAAACAGCTTGAGTGGTTGACTGGCTGTTCAAAGCGGGCCGTTAGGGGTAATCTGAAAACCTTTGTATTTTCAGAGGGACTTTTCACATGAACGCCGACGCCAAGTCCCTTGAAGCGGCCCGAGAGCCAGACCTGCCCACCATGGACACGCCCTATGTGCCCCCGCCGCCTGTGGGGCCGCGCTCGCGCATGCGCCCCTTGGGTGCCTCAGATCCTTTTCGATGGCTGCTGAGTGGCTGGAAGGACTTGCGCCAGCACCCAGGCATTGCCCTGTTTTACGGCCTGTGTTTCTGGGGCATGGCGCAGCTGCTGGCCCAAGTGTTCAAGCACAAGCCCGAGTACACCTTGTCCCTGGTCTCGGGTTGTTTGCTATTAGGGCCATTTTTGGCCATGGGTTTGTACGAGGTCAGTCGGCAACGCGAGCGCGGCGAGCGCCCCGAGATGGCCTCATCGCTCATGTGCTGGGACCAACACATCCGCAGCATGGCCATGTTGGTGCTGGTGCTGATGGTGTTGGAGTTGCTGTGGGGCAGGGCGTCGCTGGTGGTGTTTGCGGTGTTCTTCAACACCGGCATGCCCTCGACCACGGGGGTGATCGAGGCGGTATTCAACCCACAAAACATCGAATTTTTGATGGTGTATCTGGCTGTAGGCGGGGTGTTTGCGGCCCTGGTTTATGGTCTGTCGGTGGTCTCGATTCCCATGATCCTGGACCGCGACACCGATGCGATTTCGGCGGTGATCACCAGCATGCGGGTGGTTTTTTTGCACCCGGGTGTGATGCTGCTGTGGGGCTTGCTGCTGAGCGTGCTGGTGCTGGCGGCCCTGTGGCCTTGGGCGCTGGGCATCATCGTGGTGGGGCCGTGGCTGGGACACGCCAGCTGGCACGCGTACCGGGGCAGTGTCGAGTGGGAAGAAAACCCTGAAGAAGCTGTTACATTGGGCAGCTCAAATTAAAGGAGCCATCTTGGCCACACCCAACTACGGATTCGAAAAACGCCAGAAAGAACTGGCCAAGAAACGCAAAAAAGAAGACAAGCTCAAAGCCAAGTCCGACCGCAAATCGGGCCTGTTGGCGGAAGACGGCTCCGAAATCGAGGGCGAAGAGGGCGAAGCCAACACTGCAGCGCCCGGTCCGGCCGAGTCATCCACCCCTGCTGCCTGACCTGTTCGCTGCAGCCTCTTGCCTTGTAGAAGCAACGTCCTCGCTTGGATAACCCATCGCAGCCAACTTGCGCGTCCATCGCACCGAGGGCGAGGCTCCTACATAAAGACCTTTCGCTTAGGCAGTTTGCACAAGCGTTCGCGCCAAAACCAGCATGTCGGCCATGCTGTGGCTCGTTGGGGTGATCAAGGGCGCTTTGGCGTAATGCACAAAGTTGTTGCCGGTGGAGGCCTCGTAACCCGGGTCGTAGTGGCCTGAGAGCAATTCGGTCACCACCTCGCGCATTTCCCCCCTCTCAATTCTTTCTTGCCAGCCTTGCACCACGGCCTTGCCGCGCAGGGCCGTCAGCCGCTCCAACCGGTCGGCAAACAGGGCGCGATCTTGCGTGAAAAACGCATAATCCTCCAGCAGCAAATTCACCCGATTCTCCAGCGACAGGTCCAGCCGCAAGCAGGGGCTGGCCCGCATGGCCACCATCAGCGCATCGGGCACCGCGAGGTTGCCCACCTTTTTGCTCTCGGCTTCGACAAACACTGGCCGGTCTGCACTGAAACCTCGCAAAGCATCCCAGACCTGCGTGTCAAAGGCCTTTTGCGTGGGTTGCGGCGTACCCGGAATCAAGCCCAACACAGAGCTGCGGTGGCAGGCGATGGCCTCCAGATCGAGCACCTGCGCGCCTTCTTGCGCCAAAGCCTGTAGCAAGCGTGTTTTGCCCGAGCCGGTGGGCCCGCACAACACCTTGAACTGCAGTCGCTGGGCCTGGCGGGGCGTGTCTTCCATGACCTCTTTGCGAAAGGCCTTGTAGCCGCCTTCGATCAGGTGCACCTTGAAGCCAATTTGCCCCAGGATCAGTGCCAGCGAATTGCTGCGCTTGCCCCCGCGCCAACAATACACCAGCGGTTGCCAGTTGCGCGGCTTGTCCATCACTTGGGTTTCGATGTGGCGGGCGATGTTTTTGGCCACCAAGGCCGCGCCCACTTTTTGTGCCTCAAAGGGGTTGACCTGTTTGTACAGCGTGCCCACTTGGATGCGCTCTTCGTTGTTCAGCGATGGCCAGCTCAGGGCCCCGGGCAGGTGGTCTTCGGCGTGTTCGCCTTCGGAGCGCGCATCCAAAATGGCGTCAAACTGGCTCAGTTGGGCCATGGCATCGGCTGCCGAGATCAGGTGAAGACTCATTTCAGTTGTTTCTTCAAGGTGGGCCAAACATTGGCCAGCATGCGCGGCTGCGCGGCTTCATTGGGGTGGATGCGGTCGGGTTGAAACCATTTGAGCGGCTCAGGGTCGTCGCCCACGCCTTTTAAAAAGAAGGGCACCAGCGCCGCCTTTTGGCTTTGCGCCACTTGGGCGTAGGCGGCTTCAAACTGGCGCGCCATCTCGGGCCCATAGTTGGGCGGCATTTGCATGCCGAGCAGCAGCACTTGCGCCCCGGCCGCTTGGGCTTGCTTCGTCATGGCCAGCAAGTTGTCTTGCGTCATGTTCATCGGCAGGCCGCGCAGCGCGTCGTTGCCGCCCAATTCGATGACCACATGGCTGGGCTGGTGTCGTTTGAGCAAGGCGGGCAGGCGAGAACGCCCGCCCGAGGTGGTGTCGCCGCTGATGCTGGCGTTGATCACTTCCACGCCAGACTTTTCTTGGGCCAATTGTTTTTGCAACAAAGCCACCCAGCCGGTGCCGCGGGCCAGGCCGTATTCGGCGCTGAGTGAGTCGCCCACCACCAAAATGCGCTGCCCGGAGGCTGCCATGGCTGGCGCGGCAAGGCCCCAGCTGGCCAGGGCCAGCAAGGTCCAGTTAAAGTGGCGTCGTCTCAACAAAGGTTTGTGCATGCCTGAATCCATCCTTGCCGTGCGTGGTGTCTCCAAAACGGTGCAAGACGCCAGCGGCGAACTGCGCATTTTGCGCGATATCGATTTTTCATTGAACGCGGGGGAAACAGCGGCCATTGTCGGCGCATCCGGCTCGGGCAAAAGCACGCTGCTGGCCATCTTGGCCGGATTGGACACACCCAGCGCCGGGCAGGTGGTGTTGGCAGGGCAATCGCTGTTCGATTTGTCCGAAGACGAGCGCGCGGCCGTGCGCGCCCAGCATGTGGGTTTTGTGTTCCAGAGCTTTCAGCTGATGCCCAATCTGACAGCGCTTGAAAACGTGATGTTGCCCCTGGAGTTGGCCGATCGGACCGATGCCCGCAGCATCGCCACGGCCATGCTGCAGCGCGTGGGCCTGGGCGAGCGTTTGAAACACCTGCCCAAAGTGCTCAGCGGTGGCGAGCAACAGCGCGTGGCGCTGGCTCGCGCCTTTGTGGTGCAGCCCGATGTGCTGCTGGCCGACGAGCCCACCGGCAGCCTGGACCACGCGACCGGCGAGGCCATCATGGATTTGATGTTCGCGCTCAACCGCGAGCAGGGCACGACTTTGGTTCTCGTCACTCACGACCGCCTGCTGGCCGCCAAATGCGAGCGCAGCTTGGTGATTCAGGCAGGGCGTTTGTCGGAGTCTGCAGCGCCACAGGCCTGAAACTCCCGTTCGTGCGGGCAAGCGGTCAAATCGGCAGGCTGTGACCAACGATAATCCGGGCATGTCATCCCACAAAGTGCTGTTCGGCTTCCATGCCGTTGGCGTTCGCCTCAAGATCGCCCCCCAATCCGTTGTTGAAATCCATTACGAGGTCACGCGCCGCGATGCGCGCATGCGCCTGTTCATCGACAAGGCCCGCGATTCGGGCATGCGCATGATCGAATCGGACGGTGAGCGCTTGGCCAAGCTGGCCGGGGGCCACGGCCACCAGGGCGTGGTGGCCATGGTCGCGCCCATGCCTCAAAACCATTCGCTGGACGACCTGCTCGACACCGTGGAAGGCCCGCCCTTGCTCTTGGTGCTGGACGGCGTGACCGACCCGCACAACCTGGGCGCGTGCCTGCGCGTGGCCGATGGCGCGGGTGCACACGCGGTCATCGCCCCCAAAGACCACGCGGCTGGCATCAGCGCCACCGTGGCCAAAGTGGCCAGTGGCGCGGCCGAAACCATGCCGTATTTCATGGTCACCAACTTGGCGCGCACCTTGGGCGAGCTCAAGGAGCGCAGCATCTGGATCGTGGGCACCAGCGACGACGCGCCGCGCAACATTTACCAAGCCGACCTGAAAGTGCCCACTGCCTTGGTGCTGGGCGCCGAAGGCGCGGGCATGCGCCAGTTGACGCGCAAGAACTGCGACGAGCTGGTCAGCATCCCCATGCGCGGCGCGGTCGAGAGTCTGAACGTGTCGGTGGCCAGCGGCGTGTGTCTTTACGAAGCCTTGCGCCAGCGTAGCTGAGCCATTTGGGCTGCATCCAACGATTCAAATAAGGGAGTCAATCATGTCAAAAATCACCACCCACATGGCCTTGATCCTTGCCCTAGGCGCAGCCAGCCTGCTGGCCGCCTGCACGCAAGAGCAACAAAACAAAATCAGCCGCAGCATCCAGAACTGGACTGGCACCAATGGCGTGATGGAGGTTTATGCAGGCGAGAAGCTGGTGCGCCGCTTCATCAAGGTGGACAAAGTCAGCACCGCTTTGGGTACAGACGATGGCAAAGCCCGTGCCTACCGCTACGGCTATGGCGTGCTCGATGAAAACTTCAACTTGGAAGTCGATCCGGGCGAGAAAAAAGTCTATTTCGAGGTCAGCGATTATTCGAACACGGTGTTCTTCGAGAGCCCGCGCTGAGGGGCCGTACAGCCCTGACGCCTCAGATCCAGCCCAACGCGCCGATCACAGCGCCTGCGCCAATTAACCACAGCAAATGGATGCGGGTGCGCCAGACCAGCAGCATGGCCACGGCCGTGAGCAGCCACAGCGGCCAGTCTTTCGTGGGCTGGTTGTGGACCGCAGTGAGCAACCAGCCGGTGGACACCAGCAGCGCAATGACCACAGGTGCCATGCCCAGCTTGAAGGCCCGCACGCCCAACTTGTCCCGGTGGCGCTGGGCCCAGCGCGTGGTGTTGTAAGTCAGTATGGACGAGGGCAGCATGATGCCCAGCAAACTCATGACAACGCCCAGGGCCGACAAGCCCACGCTGAACCAACCCCCTCCCAAGCCCATGCCTGCGTTCAGTCCCACGTTCCAGCCGATCAAGGCCACAAACAACACATTGGGTCCGGGCGCAGACTGCGCCAGCGCGATGGAGGAGCTGAATTGTTGTTCGCTCAGCCACTGGTGCTCGTCCACCAAAAAACGGTGCATGTCGGGCGCGGTGATGATCGCACCGCCCACCGCCAACAGGGACAGGGACAAAAAGTGGTTGAAAAACGCCAGCCAATCGCTGACGCTCAGTTGTACCGCCAGGCTCATGCGGCGTCCCCTTTGTTCAGCATTTGGCGCGTCAGCTGAAAATAAGCCCAGCCACAAGCGGCACTGCCCACCCCCAACAGCACCCAGATCAGCGGCCAGCGGAGGACGCTCACACAGACGAAGGTGGACAGCATCACGGCCGCGCACACTGGCAGACCCATGGGGTTGCGTTTCAAGGCGCTCATCAGTTTGATCCCGGTGGCGGCAATCAAACCGGCCGCCACAGCGCCCATGCCGCGCAAGGCGCCTTGCGCCCAAGGGGCATCCGATACGCCTCCGAATGCCATGGCCAGTAGCAAAACCACCGCCAAGGGGGCCATCAGCAAACCCGCCAAAGAGGCCATAGCACCTGCCAAACCAAAATACCGACCGCCAATCATCAGGCAAAAATTCACCACATTTGGCCCCGGCAAAATTTGCGCCACCGCCCAGTCTTCAACAAATTGCTCGCGTGTCATCCAGCGTTTTTTCTCGACCAACTCGCGCTGCACCACAGCCAGCACGCCACCAAAGCCTTGCAAGGCCAGCCAGTTGAAGGACAGAAACAAATCGGTTTTGGAGCGCGGTTGCTGCAGGGGTTGGTATTCGGGCATGTTTCAGATTATCCCTGTACGGGCTCACTCAAAGGTGTCACAGTCCAGCCACACCAGTTGGCCCCGACCGCTCTCGCTCAGCCGAGCCATCAAGGCTGCCGCCTGGGTGGCGGGCAAGGCAAAGCGCAAAGTGACCACGCTGCCATGGGCCACTCCCAGCAGCTGCGCCTGGGCCAGTTCAATTTCGCGCCGCACCAGCCCTTCCAGCGCATAAGACACGTTGCAAGCCAGCGGCGTTTGCACGATGAGCAGGACTTTTTCGGCGCTAAGCAAGGCTTGCGCCACCGCATCGGTGTAGGCCCGCACCAGACCACCCGCGCCCAGCTTGATGCCGCCAAAGTAACGCACCACCGAGGCCATCACGCCTTGCAGGTCCTGGTGGCGCAGCACCTCCAGCATGGGTCGTCCGGCCGTGCCGCCGGGCTCGCCATCGTCGTTGGCCGCCGACTGGCCGCCGGCCAGCAACGCCCAACACACATGGGCGGCATCGGGGTGCTCGGCCTTGAGTTGCGCCACCCGGGCCTGCGCCTCGTCGCGTCCCGCGACCGATTCGACGCAGGCGATGAAGCGACTTTTTTTGATGACCAGTTCGTGGTGGGCAGGGCAGGCAAGAGAAAAAGACATCGGGCAAGAATACCCCAAGGGCTGTGGCACCACACCGCACCGAAGGCCGTCAAAGTGACGTTTCGATATGATCCCACGCTAAACCTGATCAGACAGCGCTCTTTTTCACTCGCCAGCGTGCCAATCGGTGCGTCTGGCCCATCATTTTTCTGTCGCTTCCACCTCTTGAAAGCACCATGCACCAACCGGCCAGCGCGCCCCGCCGCTCGATTTATTACGACTACACCGTGCACCCGCCTTGGCTGCCCTCGCAACACCCGGCGCAGCCGCTGCACCCCGTGGTGATTGCAGGTGGCGGGCCGGTGGGCCTGACGGCCGCTTTGGAGTTGGCCCGCTTTGGGGTGCCCTGTGTGCTGCTGGAGTCGGAGCAGCAGGTCAGCGAGGGCAGCCGCGCCATCGTGTTCACCCGCCGGTCCATGGAAATCCTGCAACAAGTGGGTGTGGCCGAGCGCGTCACGCAAAACGGCTTACCCTGGCGCTTTGGCAACTCGTTTTACCGGGGTCAGCGCGTGTTCCGCATGGAAGCCCCGCACGACGAGAACGACCGTTTTGGCCCCATGATCAACCTGCAGCAGCAGTTTTTGGAGCAGTACCTGGTCGAAGCCTGCCAAGCGAACCCTCTGATCGATCTGCGCTGGGGCAACCGCGTCACGGCCGTGACGCAACACGCCGACCACGCCCAGCTGCAAGTCGACACCCCCGAAGGCCCCTACACCCTGCAGGCCGAATGGCTGATGGCCTCAGACGGGGCCCGTTCGGCCATTCGCAGCCTGCTGGACCTCAAGCTCGAAGGCGCATCTTACGAAGGCCGTTTTGTCATTGCCGACATCCGCATCGACCTGCCTTTGCCCACCGAACGCCTGGCCTTTTTTGACCCCGATTGGAACCCTGGCAATACGGTGTTGCTGCACCGCGAGCCCCTGGGCATCTGGCGCATTGACTACCAACTGCCCGAGGGCGAAACGCCAGAGCAGGCCTTGTCTTCAGAGTCGCTCAAAACCCGCATCAACGCCCAACTGGCCATGATCGGTCATGCCGACAAGCCTTGGGAGATGGACTGGAGCTCGGTGTATTCGGCCCGCACACTCACCTTGCCCGACTACTGGGTGGGACGCACCTTGTTCATGGGGGACGCCGCCCATCTGCTGCCGATTTTTGGCGTCCGGGGGGCCAACACCGGTTTTCAGGACGCGCAGGCCCTGGCCTGGCGGCTGGCGCTGGTGTGCCGGGGACAAGGCGCTGCGGCCTTGCTGGCCAACTACAGCACCGAGCGCGTGGGAGCGGCTTGGGAAATCATCGAAGAAGCGGGCAAAAGCACCCGCTTCATGACCCCGCCCACACGCGGCTTTCGGCTGTTGCGCGACGCCGTCTTGTCGCTCTCGCTCACCGAAGCCTTTGTGCGACCGCTCTACCACTGGCGCACCTCGCGCCCACACGAGTACAGCCACTCCAGCCTCAACTGCCGCGTGGACGACAACGCGCAGTTCTTGGCCGGTCCCGCGCACGGTGCGCCGCCGCTCAATGTGCGCTTGACGAACACGCAGTTTTTGCTGGACCACCTGGGCGGTGGTTTTGACCTGCTGTGGTTTGGAGAGGCAGAGCATTTGCCCACCGAGCTGCACGACGGCGTTGCCCAATGGCAGGCACAGGGTTTCCCATTGAGGCTCACGTGCATCACGCCGTCTGGCCCGTCAGTGGCGGGCCTGGTGCAAAGCCCGACCGATGTGCCCTGGCTGCAGGTGCTGTCAGACCCGCAAGGCCGGGTGCACAGCCGCTACGGCGTGACCACGCCCGGCGCAGCCTACCTGTTGCGTCCCGACCAGCACATATGCGCCCGCTGGTTGCGCCTGGATGCGCAGCGTCTGAACGCTGCGCTGAAGCAAGCCACCACCGGAGAAGCCTCATGAACAACCCGACTGGTTTGGACATTGCCGGACTGGAAACCGCCTACGACCAACTGGCCACGGCCATTGACGCCGCTGGCCCCGAAAAATCCGAACTCTTTCTGGTCAAGCTGGCCTTGCTGGCCGCTCAAGCGCTGGGCGACGCGCCGAGTTTTGTTGACTTGATCGAGCGGGCCCAAAAAGACCTTTCACGCGGAGACTCGGCTGAAGGCTTTGACGCTCCCGGGTGAGTACCAGGTCGAATACCCGCGCCGGCTTCAGGCCCACCGCTGAGCCCCTACACTAGAGGGTTGCCCCAAATGCCCGCCCATGAACGCCTTTGTCGACGTTTCCTTTTTCCCGCGTGACGCCAAACCCCTGACCAGTTACCGCAAGTACTGGGCGCAGCGCTTTGGCACGGCCCCGTTTTTGCCGATGAACCGTGCCGAAATGACCCAACTGGGCTGGGACAGCTGCGACATTGTGTTGGTCACGGGCGACGCCTATGTGGACCACCCGAGTTTTGGCATGGCGGTGATCGGCCGCATGCTGGAAAACCAGGGTTTTCGGGTTGGCATCATCGCCCAGCCCGACTGGACGAGCGCAGACGCCTTCAAAGAACTGGGCCAACCCAACCTGTTTTGGGGCGTGACCAGCGGCAACATGGACTCCATGATCAACCGCTACACGGCGGACCGCAAAATCCGCAGCGACGACGCCTACACCGCGGGTGATGTGGGCGGTAAGCGGCCAGACCGCGCCGCGATTGTTTACAGCCAGCGCTGCCGTGAAGCCTTTCCCGAAGTGCCCATTGTGCTGGGCGGCATCGAAGGCAGCCTGCGCCGCATCGCGCATTATGACTACTGGTCTGACAAAGTGCGCCGCTCTGTGGTGGTGGACAGCAAGTGCGACTTGCTGTTGTATGGCAACGCCGAGCGGGCCATTGTCGAGATCGCCCACCGCTTGGCCGCCCGCGAGCCCGTGCAGCAGATCACCGACGTGCGCGGCACCGCCTTTGTCCGGCGTGAAACGCCTGTAGGCTGGTTCGAGATCGACTCCACCAGCGTGGACACGCCGGGCCATGTGGAAGCGCACATCAACCCGTATCTGATGATTTCGGACCAGGCGCGGGAGCAGGGCGCCACGTGCGCCCGCGAAGAAGAAGCCAAGGAAGTGGCCGAGGGCCACAACGCACACAACGCCCGAAGCGTTGAAGCCGATTTGTCGGCCGCCGTGGCCCAAGCCCGCACCGTGCAAGCCGCTATTCAGCCCATCACTCAGCCGCTGACCTTTGTACCCAACCCGGCCCTGCGAGGCAAAGGCACCCATAAAGTGCCGCCGCGTGACAAAAGCGTGATCCGCCTGCCCAGCTACGAGCAGGTCAAGCAAGATGTCGTGCTCTATGCCCACGCCAACCGCGTGCTGCACCTGGAAACCAACCCCGGCAACGCCCGCTGCCTGGTGCAAGCCCACGGCGAAGGCACCACCGCCCGCGACGTGTGGATCACGCCGCCGCCCATCCCGCTCACCACCGCCGAGATGGACCATGTGTTCGACCTGCCATACGCCCGCAGCCCGCACCCGCGCTATGCCGACGAGAACGGCAGCCACGACCACGCGACCAAAATCCCCGCTTGGGAAATGATCCGTTTTAGCGTGAACATCATGCGCGGCTGCTTTGGTGGCTGCACCTTTTGCTCCATCACCGAGCACGAAGGCCGCATCATCCAAAGCCGCTCCGAAGAATCCGTCATCCGCGAGGTGGAAGACATCCGCGACAAAGTCAAAGGCTTCACCGGCGTCATCTCTGACCTGGGCGGCCCCACGGCCAACATGTACCGCTTGGGCTGCAAGAGCCCCGAAATCGAATCGGCCTGCCGCAAACCGAGCTGCGTGTTCCCCGGCATCTGTCAGAACCTGACCACCGACCACGGTCCGCTGATCAACATGTACCGCCGGGCGCGCAACTTGAAGGGCATCAAGAAGATTTTGATCGGCTCCGGTCTGCGCTATGACTTGGCCGTGCAGTCGCCCGAATACGTGAAAGAGCTGGTGCAGCACCATGTGGGCGGCTATTTGAAGATTGCGCCCGAGCACACCGAGGGCGGCCCGCTGTCCAAGATGATGAAGCCGGGGATCGGCACCTATGACCGCTTCAAGTCGATGTTCGACAAGTACAGCGAAGAGGTGGGCAAAAAGCAGTTCCTCATCCCGTACTTCATCGCCGCGCACCCGGGCACCAGCGACGAAGACATGATGAACCTGGCCGTCTGGCTCAAAAAGAACGGTTTCAGGGCCGACCAGGTGCAAACTTTCTACCCCAGCCCCATGGCCACCGCCACGGCCATGTACCACTCCACCCGCAACCCGCTGCGCAAAATCACCCGCGACAGCGAAAAGGTGGACGTGGTCAAAGGCGACAAGCGCCGCCGCCTGCACAAAGCGTTTTTGCGCTACCACGACGCCAACAACTGGCCGCTGCTGCGCGAAGCCCTCAAGGCCATGGGCCGGTCGGATTTGATTGGCAACGGCAAACACCATTTGATTCCGAACTGGCAACCGCTGGCCGAAGACGGCTACCAAAGTGCTCGGCGCAAAAACAGCACTGGGGCGGGGGCCAAGTCTTCGGTGTCTCTGTCCACCAGCCCCAAGGCGATGGGGCAGCCTAAAAAAGGCCAATTGTTGACGCAGCACACCGGCTTGCCGCCACGGGCAAAGAGGTAACTTGCGGTTGGCTTTTGAGAGAGGCGCCAGGGCTGTGGGCTGCTGGCATTGCCTGTTTATTAAGCGTACCTCGCCAGCCCAACAAGTACGCGCCTTGGCACACTTGTCCCGGGTCTTATCCACAGCCTGGGCACGGTGGGTGTGGATGGCTGTAGAAGTTTTCCCTGCGTCGATAGAGATTTATTCAAGCCAGATGGCCAGATGGGTCCGTTTTGGCGCTAAACGCGCCACAAAGGAGCGTCTCATGTCTGCATCACCTTCTTCGTTTGCATCCGTCAAAGTGCAGCAGCCCAGGCAGATCAGCTGGACAACATCGAGGCCGAGTTTGTGAAGGCGCAAGCCACTGGTTGCCTTGCACAGGCAGTGCGTCAGGCGGTGCAGACCAATCGCCGTCAGGCGGTCAACGGCGACTAAGTCATACAAAGGCTGTTGGTCGCGACCACACATCGCACCCCCAACTCTTCCATCAACCGCTGCTGCGAAGGCGCAGGTGCCATGTCGGTGAACAGGGTGTGCACCACTTTCAGCGGAGCCATTTCGATCATGGCGGAGCGCTCGAATTTGCTGTGGTCGGCCACCAGCCAGACCTGGCGCGATTGCGCCACGATGGCGCGGGCCACCATGACTTCGCGCATGTCGTAGTCACGCAACGTGCCGTCGGCGTCGATACCGCCGATGCCGATCAGGCCAATGTCCACCTTGAATTGGCGGATGAAGTTCAAGGCGGCTTCACCCACAATGCCCAAATCTTCGTGGCGCAGGGTGCCGCCTGCCACCACCACGTCGCACTGCGGGTTGGCCGCCAAAATGCGGGCCACGTGCAGGTTATTGGTCACCACCCGCAAGTCGCGGTGCTGCAGAAGTTCGCTGGCCACGGCCTCCACGGTGGTGCCGAGGTTCATGAACAGGCTGGCCCCGTGGGGAATGGCGGCGGCCACTTGGCGCGCAATGTCTTGCTTGGCGCTGGCTTGGGTGCGTTGGCGTTCGGTGTAGGTGGTGTTTCGGGTAGAAGAGTCCACCGCACGCACACCGCCATGAAAGCGCTCCAGCTCTGCCGCTTCGGTCAGGCGTTGGATATCGCGCCGGGCAGTTTGCAGGGTGATGTCGAACTCTTCAGCAAGCTCTTCGGTTTTGACGCTGCCTTGTTCGCGCACGGATTGCAGAATGGCGAGTTGTCTGGGGTTGAGGGCCATGGTCGATTGCTTTTTTAATGTGGATTCGGATTCTTCACTAAGAGCGACATGCCAAAAAACAGGGTCTTTATTTCAATAAAATCAAAAAAGAATCATTATAATCATCAATTTATGATCATTTAAAAGACTATTTTGAATGAATTGAAAATGGAAGAAGCTCCAGAGTCGTATGATCTGCTGGTGGTGGGCGGTGGGGCCACCGGGTTGGGGGTGGCTTTGCAAGCCGCGCTGGAGGGGCGCAGCGTCCTGCTGGTCGAGGCCCGCGATTTTGCCAGCGGCACCTCTTCGCGCTCAACCAAGCTGCTGCACGGCGGTGTGCGTTATCTGGCGCAAGGGCGGCTGCGCCTAGTGCGCGAAGCTTTGCGCGAGCGCGCCACCGTGCTGGCTTTGGCGCCGCATTTGGCGCAACCCTTGTCCTTTGTGGTGCCTGCAGCCGATTGGCTGAGCTGGGCCTTCACGGGCGTGGGCCTGAAGCTGTACCAAGGGTTGTCTGGGCGTTTGAGTTTGGGCAATACCGTGGCCGTCTCGCGCCAGGCGTTGGCCCAAGGTTTGCCGGACCTGGCGGGCCTGGTCGGGCGCGCAGTGGCAGGCATGCGTTATTGGGATGGCCAGTTTGAAGACGCCCGATTGGCGCTGGCCTTGGCCCAAACTGCGCAGCGCGCAGGTGCCCGCGTGCACAACCACACCCGTGTGAGCGCGCTGAGTCCCGTACAGAACGGCTGGCAAGTGCGCTTGCTCGATGCGCGGCGGGGCACATCGCGCACGGTGCAGGCGCGCTGCGTGGTCAACGCGGCGGGGGTGTGGGTGGATGAACTTCGCCGGTTGGCCTTGCCGCCCGAGGCCGGGGGGGCGCCCATCAAGGCCTTGGTTACAGCCAGCCAAGGCGTGCACCTGGTGGTCACGCGGGCGTGTTTGCCGCTGCGCGAGGCCGTGCTGATTCCGCGTACCGCCGATGGGCGGGTGCTGTTTGCCGTACCTTGGTTGGGGTCCACTTTGATTGGCACCACCGACACCCCGCGCAGCGACGCACCTCGCGAGCCGCAGCCCATGGCCGAGGAGCTGGACTTTTTGTTCCGCGAAACACGCAACGCATTTGGCCTGGCGCTGCAGCCCGGTGATGTGCGCAGCGTTTGGGTGGGCCTGCGCCCTTTGGTGGGGAGCGCAGGGCCGGGCGACAAAGCGCAGTCGACCAGCCAGATGTCGCGCGAACACCTGATCCGACGCGAAGCCCCGGGGCTGGTCACGGTGACCGGTGGCAAATGGACCACTTACCGCAGCATGGCCGAGGAGGTCATGCACACCCTGCAAGCCCACGGCGATGTGCCGCCTGCACCGAATGGGCCAGTAGACACCCGGCAGCACCGCCTGGTGGGTGCGCCTGCACAAAGTGGCGCGCAGACGCCGCACCCCTTGAGCGAAGCCCCCGGCGTGCACCTGTGGGGCAGTCAAGCCGACCAGGTGCTGGCCTTGCCCGGTGCGAAGCGCGATTTGGGCTTGGGCTTGACCGAGGCGATGGTGCGTTTTGCCGCACGCCATGAGTGGGCTTTCACGGTAGAAGACATGCTCGCCAGGCGCTGGCGGGCTTTGTTTCTGGATGCACGCCAGGCTGCGACCATGGCACCGGCCGTGGCCGCTTTGCTGCAAGAAGAGACTGGACTCGAGCCCCGTTTGAATGATTTTTTGGAACTCTGTCAGCGTTACACGCTGAGCGATTGACGCAGCACCGAATCGGCCAAATCAGCCAAATCAGCGATGGGCGGCCGACACAGCAGCCCGCAGGCCCAGCAGGTAACTGTCCGCGCCAAAACCGGCGATCTGGCCTTTGGCGATGTCGGCGATCACCGAATGGTGGCGAAAGGCTTCCCGGGCGTGGATGTTGGACATGTGCACCTCGATGATGGGGCACTTGAGAATGGCCAGCGCATCCCGGATGCCGTAGCTGTAATGCGTCCAGGCCCCAGCATTGATGACCACGGCCTGCACGCCATCGCCGTGGGCGCGGTGGATGCGCTCGGCCATTTCGCCCTCGAAGTTGGTTTGGTAGCACTCGACCTGCGCGCCCAGTTCTTGGCCGAGGGCGGTCAGTTGGGTGTTGATTTCGTCCAGCGTGGTCGTGCCGTATTGGGCCGGGTCGCGTTTGCCAAACATGTTCAGGTTGATGCCGTGAAGGACAAGGATGTTCATGGTGGGGCCTTGGGCTAAAAGAATCAGGGAGATGGGTGCCTACCACTGCGATTGTCGGTGATTTGCGGCAAGATACGCGGCTTGGTTTGCCATGAAAGCTGCTGATGATCGCCATGAAAATTGATTTTGTTTCTGACATTGCTTGCCCTTGGTGCGCCGTGGGTTTGGGCGCTCTCGAAAAAGCCCTGGTTCGCCTGGACAGTGAAGTGCAGGCCGATCTGCACTTCCAGCCTTTTGAGCTCAACCCCCACATGCCCCCAGGCGGGCAGGATTTAGGCGAGCACTTGACTGAAAAGTACGGCTCCACGCCCGAGCAACAAGCCCAAATGCGCCAGACCATTGCCGCACGCGGGGCTGAGGTGGGGTTTACCTTCCACCCCGGCGGTCGCGGCCGGGTTTACAACACCTTCAACGCGCACCGCTTGCTGCATTGGGCCGAGAGTCAAGGCGCTGGGGCGCAGCACCAACTCAAAAAAGCCTTTTTGCAGGCCTATCAGGGCCGCGCCGAGTGCGTGGAAGACACCGAGATCTTGCTCGCGGGCGTGGCCGCAGCAGGGCTGGATGTGGCATCTGCCCGAGCGGTGCTGCAAAGCGATGCCTACACCCTAGAGGTGCGCGAACGCCAGCAGTTCTACACCCAGGCGGGCATTCGCTCGGTGCCCGCGGTGATCATCAACGACAAGCATTTGATCTCGGGTGGTCAGCCGGTCGAGGTGTTTGAGCAGGCGCTGCGGCGCATCGCCTCAGGCGAAGTGGCTTGAGTTGGGCCTTGCAGATGAACCCACCGTTCCAGCAGGTGACTGCAAATCACGAGACGCCGAGGGTCTGTATTTTACGGCGCAAACTTTTGGGCCCATGGCCTGCGGCGGCTGCCTTGGCCCTGCTCGGCTTTTCGCGTGTCGTGCAGGCGCAGCCTGAACGCAAGGCTGCCGCGGTCGAACTGCTTCGCCTTTGGCGGCAAAGCGGCGGTGCGCTGCTGATACGCCATGCCGCGACCGAATCGGGCCTGGGCGACCCGGCGGGATTCACTTTGGGGCAGTGCCGCACCCAACGCAATTTGAGCGATGCGGGCAAACAAGCCTCTCAGGCATTTGGGGCCTGGTTGCAAACGCAAAATTTCAAGCCCGATGCGGTGCTGAGCAGCCAGTGGTGCCGCTGCCAAGACACGGCGCGACTGGCTTTTGGGCAGTTCGAAGACTGGCCCGCATTGAACAGCACCTTTGCCGGGCAAGGCGATCCGGCAGCCCAGAAAAAGGCCTTGTTGGCCCGTTTGCGTGGATGGCCTCAAGGCCGAACCGAGGTGTGGGTCACGCACCAAGTGAACATGACTGGCCTGACAGGCGCCTACCCCAGCATGGGCGAGGGGTTTTTGGTGGACCGAGAAGGCCGTTTGCTGGCCCGAGCGGAGCTAGCCCCATGAGCGGCCTGCACAGTTTGACCGTTTACTTTGATGGCTCGTGCCCCATGTGCCGGCGCGAGATCGCGATTTACCGGCGTTTGCCCCAGGCGGCCGCCATCGATTGGGTGGATGTGACTGCGGGGGCCGAATTGGGCGCCTCGCTCAGCTGCGCGCAGGCGATGGCCCGTTTCCATGTGCGTGACCGCCAAGGGCGCTTGTTCAGTGGCGCGGCAGCGTTCTCGCAAATGTGGCGGCTATTTCCGGGTTGGCGTTGGTTGGGTTGGCTGTCGGCCTGGCCTCCGCTGTCTTGGTTGTTCGAGGCCGCGTACCGTTTGTTTTTGCCGTTGCGACCCACTTTGCAACAGTGGGTCAGGCGCGGCTTAGGTGAGGAGAAATCGAGATGACCAGAGGATTGTCGGGCGCTTTGCCCAAAGTGGTTGGCTTGGGTCTGTTTGGCGCTTTGGCTGTGTTGGATCTGCCCCTGGCTTTGGCTCAAGCATCCAGCCCTGTTGGCGAGAAGGTGACTTTGGGCCCTTGGGCCATCGACCGCACCGAAGTGACCATCGGCCAGTTTGAGCGCTATGCGCGAGCCACTGGCACCGTGACCCGGGCCGAAAAAGAGGGTGGTGGTTTTGAGTATGTGGGCGGATGGGTACGCCGTCCCGGCTGGTCTTGGCGCCAACCGGATGGCGTTCCTGCTAATTCTGAGTTGCCTGCTGTGCACCTGGACTTTGCCGAGGCGCAGGCTTACTGCCGCTGGGCAGGGGGCCGTTTGCCCACAGGCGCGGAATGGCAAAAGGCGGGGTTCACCGAGTTGCGTGACAACCCCCCAGCGCCTTGGGTGAAAGGCAAAACTTATGCCTGGAGCACGGGTGACAGCCCGCAAGGCGCGAACACCAGCGACCCAGACCCCTGGCCCCGCGCCGCACCCGCCGGGGCCACGCGCCAAGGCGTGAACGGCTTGTACGACATGGGGGCCAACGTGTGGGAGTGGACCACCGATGAGCAGGGCGGCCAGCGGCGCACCGTGGGTGGCTCGTGGTGGTACGGCGCGTTCAACATGAAGGCCGATGTGCAGGCCTTCAAAGCCGCTGACGTTTACGTGGTCTACCTCGGCTTTCGCTGTGCTTATGACCTCACGCCAAAAGGCGCTAATCCGAGCAAGACACCCTCATGATGCATTCTTTGCCCGAGGACTACCGGGCTTTGGTGTTTGGCGCCAGTGGCGCGATGGGCCAAGCCTTCGTGCAAGCCTTGAACAGTGACCCGCGCTGTGCCAAGGTGTGCGGCGTTTCGCGCCAGAGCTTGCCAGGCTTTGACTTGCTGGACGAGTCCAGCATCGCCACTTGTGCGCAGGCTTTGGCCGCACAGGGGCCCTTTCATTTGGTGCTGGACGCCACGGGGGCCTTGACGCTGAATGGGCGTGGCCCAGAAAAACGACTGGACGAGTTGGATGCCCCCCACTTGCTGAACGCGTTTCACCTGAACGCCGTGGGCCCTTCTTTGCTGCTCAAGCACTTCGCGCCTTTGCTGGCATCTGGTCAGCGGGTGATTTGGGGCAAATTGTCGGCGCGCGTGGGCAGCATCGAAGACAACCGCAAAGGCGGTTGGTACGGCTACCGGTCGGCCAAGGCGGCGCTCAACATGTTGCTACAAACAGCGTCCATCGAAATCGCGCGGCGCAGGCCATTGGTGGTGGTGGCCGCCTTGCAGCCGGGCACGGTGCAATCGGCCTTGAGCCAGCCGTTTGTCGGCCAAGATGCCCTGCACCCTGATGAGTCAGCCCAGCGCTTGCTGGCCACGCTCGATGGCTTGCAGCCCACCGGGCGTGCACAGTTTGTGGACCATCAGGGGCAAAGCATTCCCTGGTGACGAGCCCAAGCGCTGAGGTGGGCCTGCGCAGGGGTGGACAATTCATGTTCCCCGCAAAAAACAGGGGCGGGGGAATGGGCTTGCAGGATTGGTGGATGTTTGTCGTGATGGCCTTTGTGGTGTCGGCCACCTCGGTGCCCAACATGCTGCTGGGGATTAGCCACGGCGCATGCCACACGCTCTTGCGCCTTTGACAGCAAGCCCATGTGCTGAAAAATTTAACCGTGTCACGGGCGGTGCTTTTGTGGGTTTTGCCGCCTTGATGGTTGCCAGCCGCTTAGAAGGGCCGTGCGTTAGCCGGGTTGCCCCCCGCTAATAGTGCGCCAAGTTGTGGATAAGTGCATGAACAAGCCCTGCGACCCGCATGCCTGTTGGCCTGATAGCTTCTGCTCGTTATTTGAGCAATTCCTTCAACACGGTGCCTTGACGATCTTGTGACGCGTGGTGGGTGGTTTGGGGCGCATTGATCCTAGGGAAGATCAAACACTGGCTTGTTTGCGCTGATCCCTAGCCCGACTGCCGGGTCCGGGCCGCGTGCATTTTCGACGGCGGCTTGACGTTCGGTCACGTCACATAAAACAAGACCCGCTTGATCAAAAGGCTGCGATTGAAGGGTTTCACCACGCATTCGTTCATGCCGGCAGCAAGGCAAAGGGCGAGCGCGTCTTTGTCCGCGTTGGCCGTCAAGGCGATGATGGGAGTTAAGCACTGAGGCGCAGGCAACTCGCTGCGGATTTTGCGGGTGGCGGCTTGGCCATCCATCTCGGGCATCAGAAGGTCCATCAAGACCACATCAAAGCCAGGGCCGTCCCGCACCGCTTCAAAGGCCTGCAGACCGTTGTCTACTTCAGTGATTTGGGCTTGCGTGAAGTGGTGGTGCAATTGCAATGCGGCGATTTGGCGGTTCAGCGGGTTGTCGTCTGCAATCAAGATGCGCACCATTTGGTCGCAGTTTCCGGCTTCGTCTTGAGGCAAACTCCGGGCCGGGGCGCAGCTCAAAGCGCAGGGCAGGGTAACAGTGAAGGTGGTGCCGACATCCACCTGGCTTTCAAAGTCAATGCTGCCGCCCATGGCCTCGACCAGCCCCCGGGTGATGGACAGGCCCAGGCCGTTGCCGCCAAAGCGCCGAGCGATTGAACTGTCGGCTTGTGAAAAGCTCCCAAAAACCCGGGAATGTAATTCGGGGGCGATACCGATGCCAGTGTCACGCACCGAGATTTTCAGAACGCAGCGGTGTTGCGGGTCTTCGGGTGCCGGTTCTGCGGCGCAATGCATGTTGATCTCGCCTTTGGCGGTGAATTTGATGGCATTGCCCAGCAAGTTGACCAAAATTTGAGTTAAGCGATGGCTGTCGCCAACGACCCAATGGGGCAAGTTGGGCTCGGTGTGCAGTGTGTAGCGCAAGGGTTTGCTTTGTGCCCGCCGCCTGAGCAGTTGAAAGCTCATCTCCAGGGTGTCGTGCAGGTTGAAGGGCTCTTGCACCACCTGCAAGCGACCGGCTTGCATTTGCGCATGGTCCAACAAGTCGTTGATGACGGTCAGCAGATGCTCGCCAGATTTTTGAATGTCCCCGGCCTTCGAGTGTATGTCGTCATCGAGCCGCTTGTCTTGCTGGATCAAATCGGCCAAGCCTAAAATGGCATTCATGGGGGTGCGCAGCTCGTGGCTGACTGAGGCCACAAACTGGTCTTTTTGATTCTGGCTATTTTGCAGGTTTTTGGTCAATTGCCTCAGTTTTCGCCGTTGTTGTTGTGCGTACTGGAGTCGCTCGTTGCGCACTTTGCCCAAGAGCAGCAACAAGACCAATTGCATGCCAAAAATCACGATGGCCATCATGAAATGCCAATGGATCAGGTTGTTTGGCTTGATGGGCCAAGACATGTCTCCTCCCATCAATGCATAGCCATACAGGCCCACTATCAATAACCAGCCCACACCCAAACCGATCAAGCGCGCGCGTTGGGTGTAGGCCAGTATGGCCGGCAGTGTGGCCAATGCCAACCAACTGGTCGTGGCCGAATAAATGCCCCCTGTGATCCAAGTGATGTAAAACGCCTGAGCCAAGGTCAAGGCCTGCAAGGCCGTGATCAGCGGGCTGAGTCGCACGCCGGCCAGTCGCAAGCCTCCGAGCACAAGCATGGCCAAGATACCGAGCAGATTGGTCAGCAACCCTTTAGTCAGATCCAATTGCCAGGACACCACCGCAAACGCTGCGAAGCCCAGGAGCAGGATGAGCAAGAAGGAGAAAAAAAGCCACTCTCGCTCATGGTGCTGCGAGGAGCGGGGGCCGTGACGACCACGCAGGCGCTCTTTTAGTATTTTTAGATTTGAGTTAATGGTTGAGAATGAATATTTCATTTTTATTTATAACAAAGTATTACTTGTAAGACAATTTTTTTACAGGAAATTACCGCTGACGGCGATGGCTGGGGTTTCGCTTGGTTATTGACGCCTTGCCAAGGGAGCCTATTTTTTGCAATGGTTCAGCTCAGAGCCTTGGCGATCGTGTGGCGCAGCACGGTGGTCTTGGGGCACAGCCCCTTGGGCAGCTCAAACCACTGGCGCACATCGTTTTCCACCCCCACACCGTGCATGAAGTTGTAGATGGCTTTTTTCAGGCCCTGGCCCAGCAGGTCGTGGTCCACGCCCGCAGGCATGGGGGTCGGGTCGACAAAGCCCACATCGTTTTTGGCAAAGGTGCCTTCCGGCAGGGGCAATAACGTGACGCCGTAGGCCTCGGGGTTTTGGCCTACGGGTGAGTGCACGGTGCACACAAATCGGTGGAAGAAACCGCTGTGGATGCAGCCGTTTTCAAACAGCTGGCGCACGTACTCAAGGGCATCCACCGTGTCTTGCACGGTCTGCGTCGGAAAGCCGTACATCAGGTAGGCATGCACCATCACGCCCGCGTCGGCAAAGCCTTTGGTGACCTGCGCCACCTGTTCCACCGAAACGCCTTTTTTCATGAGCTGAAGCAAGCGGTCAGAGGCGACTTCGAGCCCGCCCGACATGGCAATACACCCGCTTTGGGCCAGCAAGTCGCACAACTCGGGTGTGAAGGTTTTCTCAAATCGGATGTTGCCCCACCACGAGATTTGCACGCCTCGGCGCAGCAGTTCTTCGGCCAGGGCCTTGAGCGCTTTGGGGGGCGCGGCTTCGTCCACAAAATGAAAACCGGTTTGGCCCGTTTCGGCCACGATCTGTTCGATGCGGTCCACCAGTGTGCTGGCCTGCGCGGTTTCGTAGCGGCTGATGTAGTCCAGGCTCACGTCGCAAAAGCTGCACTTCTTCCAGTAGCAACCGTGCGCCACGGTGAGTTTGTTCCAGCGCCCGTCGCTCCACAGCCGGTTCATGGGGTTGAGCATGTCCAGCAATGACAGGTATTGGTGCAGCGGCAAGCCATCCCAAGTGGCCGTGCCCACCTCTTCAAACGGGATATCGGGCTCTTGCAGGTTGATGTACTGCACCAGGCCAGCGTCGTTGCGGATGAATGTGCGCTGCAGGCGCTGCACGCTGCGCTGGCCTTGCAGGTGTTCGATCAGGCTGAGCAGCGGGCGTTCGCCGCCGTCGAGCGTGACGAAATCCACATGATCGAACACGCGAGCGTCTTTCAGCTCGCGCAACTCGGTGTTCACAAAGCCGCCGCCCAGGCCAATGCGGATGGCCGGGTGCGCCTGCTTGATGCACTGGGCGATGCGAAAGGCCGCATACACCGAGCCGGGGAAGGGCACCGAGAGCAAAACCAAGGTGGGCTGGTGCCGCTCAATGGCTTGCAGGGCCAGGCGCTCCAGCGTGGCATCGATCAAATTGGGCGGCTGGGCCAAAGCGTCGGCCAACGCGTTAAAGCTGGGCTGGCTGGCGGCCAAGCGCTCGGCGTAGCGCACAAATTCAAAGCCTTCGTCCACCGCATCGCGCAGCACATCGGCCAGGTCGTTCAAGCACAGCGTGGCCAGGTGCCGGGCGCGGTCGGTTTGCCCCAGGGCGCCAAAAGCCCAGCCAATCGGGTCGCCGGTGCCGTCGTCGTCATAGGCATCGAGCGCGGCAAAGCGCGGCCCTTCGGGCAAAAAGCCGCGGCCTGCGATGCGGTGGCTCAGGGTGCTGTCGCGGCCTTGCAAGAAGGCAATCACCGGGTCGATGCTGATGGCGTAATCGTGGAAGTGGTCGAGGAAAAAATTCACCGGGCCCGAGCGATCTTCAACCGGCAAGGCCAGGGCGGCGTCGCGCAGGTCGGTCAGCCCTTTTTTGTTCAGCAAAGCCAGCACTGTGGCCAGCGCCAGGTCTTCTTGCACCGCATCGAAACCCCGCGAACGCAAAAAACCCGTCAGGTAGGCTGTGGACGGGTAGGGCGTGTTGAGCTGCGTCATCGGCGGGATGAGGCTCAGGACTTTGAACGGGGCGGGGCTGGGCATGCTGGGGTGTTTTCGAATCGGTGCGTGATTATCAACGGGCAGAGCCACCCCGGCATTCGGCCCTGGGGACGGCCCACATGGCCGCGTTAACATCCAACAGGCCTTCCATCAGGCCCATACGCAACCGCCCGATTGATTTCTTTCAGAGAACGCCCTTGTCCGAAATGCCCCTTCATGCTGCACCATCCTTGTCGACCTTGATGGTGCAAGCCTCGGCGCAAGAAAAACTGAGCCCCGCACAACAGCGCTTCAACGACTTGCTGGGCCAGATCGAGCGGCTTTCGGGGCAGATCCAGCGACTGCAGGCATGGTCTGACAAGCACCGTTATGCGCACATTCAGGCCCTGCGCGCGTCGGTGCAGCTGTCGCAGGCGCAACGCAAAAGTTTGTTGCTCTTTGTGCATGAACGCCTGCAAAGCTCAGACTTCACCGATCGGCAGCAGCGCATGGCCCGGGGACTGGTGCGGGGTTTGATGGCGCATTTGGCCGCCACCCACGACCCAGAGGTTCAGGCCCTGGTTGAGATTTATGTGAGCGAAGAAGACGAGCAAGAAGCCGCAGATGATCAGGCCGAGGCCGCGCAGCGTTTGCGTGAGCGGATCGAAGAAGCCTTGGGTCAACCCCTGGAAAAACCCAGCCAGTACCAGACACCCGAAGAGATGATGGCTGCGGGCATGCGCCAGTGGCAACGCCAGCAGCAAGCCGACGAAGAACGAAAGAACACCAAGCGCGCAGCCCGCAAAGCCCAAAAACAAGCGCAAAAGAAAAGCGCTGCGGCCGAAAAAGGCGAAGTGCCCGCGGCGCTGATGCGCGAGTTGGACGCCAAAAGCGCCATCCGCACCATCTTTCGGCAACTGGCCAGTGCCTTGCACCCCGACCGTGAACCGGATGAACTAGAACGCCTGCGCAAAACCGCGCTGATGAGCGAGGTCAACGCCGCTTATGAAAAAAACGACCTGACCACTTTGTTGCGCCTGCAAATGCAGGTGACGCAGATCAACCCCAAAAACAAGGCAGGCACGGCACGCATGGCCGACGACAAACTGATCGCCATGTCCTTGCTGCTCAAGGAGCAAGTGGCTGCGCTCGAAGACGATCTGGAGCAGCTGGAAAGCCGCTTGAGCCGCGAGCTGTGCGTGCCGGTGCGCGCCAGTGTCGACGAGGCCGCGCTGAGCCAGTCACTGCAGCGCATCCAGGCCGACCAGCGGCACAGTGCCGACAGCCTGGCCGCCGATTTACGCCGCATTCAGAACGAGGCTGAACTCAAGCGTTGGCTCAAAGAGCAGTGGCAGCTGGCTAAAGCCACTTCTGCATGAAGCTGGCTTGGCCTGCTGCGGGGTCGAGCGCGTAGGGCTCAAAGCCAAATCCCAAATAACTTTTTAAGGCCCGCGAGTTGCCCGTCAGCACTTCCAAGGTCAGCTTGCAGCAACCGCGGTCCTTGGCGTGCTGCTCGGCAGCTGCCAACAAAGCCTGACCGACACCCCCACCCCGGTGACACGGCAGCACGGCGATGTCGTGGATATTCATCAAAGGCCGTGCCTTGAAGGTGGAATAGCCCTCGATGCAGTTGACCAAGCCCACCGGCGCATCGCCCAACCAGGCGATGAAGCTGGCCGCATCGCTGCGCGCGGCCAGGTCATCGCACAAGCGCGCTTTCACATCCTGCGCCAGCGCCTCGCCCCCGCCCATCGGGTCTTGGGCATAGGCGTCCAGCAGCACCACCAAGGCTTGGCGGTGCGCGGGGTTTTGGTAGTCAACGGGCAGGATGTGAAGTGTCATGGTCAAGCGGTGGCGGGGGTCATCAAGGAGCGCACATTGTCCTGCATAGCGGCCATCACATGGCCAGCCAGTTGGTGTGCCGTGATGGCGCTCAGCGTCCAACCCAGGTGCCCGTGGCCGGTGTTGTAAAAAACGTTGGCTTTTTTGCCCGCACCCACGCGCGGCAGCATGTTGGGCATCATGGGGCGCAGGCCCGCCCAAGGCTCCACCCGACGGGTGTCAACGCCCGGGAAGCATTGGTTGACCCAGTTGACCAGCGGCTGGATGCGGTCGGCTCGGATGTCGAGGTCGATGCCGTTGAACTCGGCGGTGCCCGCGACGCGGAAACGGTCATCGCCCAAGCGGCTGGTGACCAGCTTGGTCTCGTCGTCCAACAGGCTGACCTCTGGTGCGGCGGCCTGGCTGGCGGCATCGTGAAGGCCCACAGTGATCGAGTAGCCTTTGACGGGGTAAATGTTCAAGCGGTCGCCCAGTTGCGCGGCCAAGCCCCGGCCGTGCACGCCGGCACAGATCACGATGCCGTCAAAACTCAGGGTGTCGGTCTGGCCTTGGTGTTGCACCTGCACCGTGGCGGTCTGGCCGTTAGAAGCCACATTCAGCACCTGGTGCTCGGTCAGGATCTTCACGCCCAGACGCTCGCAAGCCTTGGCCAAGCCAAAGATGTATTTGTGGATGTCGCCGGTGGAATCGCTTTCGGTGAAATAGCCGCCGTAGTAATGGCCTTGCAGGGTGGGCTCGATGGCTTTCATTTCTTGGGGCGTCACGGCGCGGCGTGGCAGGCCGCCTTGGGCCAGCAGCTGGGAGACTTCGCCCGCGTGGTCAAAGCCCTTTTTGTCCCTGTAGATGTGCAATATGCCTTTGGGTTTGTGGTCAAAGTCAATACCTTCAGCCTTGGCCCATGCAAAGTGGTGCTCGCGCGATGCAATGGCCAAACGGGCCGTGGCGATGGTGTTGTCTTTGTACCGGGGCATGGCAGTCACGAACTCGGCCATCCAGCTGAGCTTGTGCCAGGTGGGGGCGGGGTTCATCAGCAGGGGCGCGTCGCTTTGGAGCATCCACTTGATGCCTTTGATGATGGTGGACGGGTGGGTCCAGACTTCGGCGTTGGAGGCCGACAGCTGACCGCCGTTGGCATAAGACGTTTCCATGCCGGGGTAGCGGTTTTTCTCGATCAGGGTGACCTGGATGCCTTTTTGGGCCAGGGCGTAGGCGGAGGTGACGCCGGTGATGCCGCCGCCAATGATGACCATGTGCTTTTTCATGGGGAGTTTTCTCTTCAAAACGTCTCAAACGTGAGGGCATGCTGCGCACCGGATGTGAGCGGCATGACCCCCTCTGTTTGAAACCTGAGAGATTCACCTCGGATGAGGCTTGCTCCTGCGGTGGGCCCCGGTGACGAACCGGGGGCGCTCTTCAGAGTTTTTGACACGGAGGTGTCGACCAGCATCGGTCCTTTGGCCTGAGAGTTTCCGGGGTGGTTGCTCCTTCGGCGCTGCCTGCATTTGCAAACAGTCTCTCCCGATGCGGGAATTCGATTTTGAAGTGTGGGTCTTCCTTTGCCCGTGTATCAGGCGTAGTCGCTCAGCGGAATGCAGCTGCAAAACAGGTTGCGGTCGCCATACACGTTGTCCACCCGGCCCACTTGGGGCCAGTATTTCACGCTGCCGGGCAGGCGCTGAGCTTGGGACGCGCCGACTTCTCGGCTGTAAGGTCGACCCCATTCGCTGCCCAGCAGGCTGTCTGCGGTGTGCGGTGCATGTTTCAGTGGGTTGTTGTCTTGCGGCCAAGTGCCGTTTTCCACCAAGCGAATTTCTTCGCGGATGGCGATCATCGCGTCAATGAAGCGGTCCAGCTCTTGCAGGGTTTCGCTCTCGGTGGGCTCGACCATCAAGGTGTTGACCACCGGGAAGCTCAGGGTGGGGGCGTGAAAGCCGTAGTCCATCAGGCGTTTGGCCACGTCTTCGGCCATCACGCCGCTGGTTTCCTTGAGGCCTCGTAAATCCAGAATGCATTCGTGCGCCACATGGCCGTTGTCACTGGCGTACAGCGTGGGGTAGTGGGGTGCCAATCGCTTGCTGATGTAGTTGGCCGCCAAAATCGCCGCTTCGGTGGCGTGCTTGAGGCCCTCGGCACCCATCATGCGGCAGTACATCCAGCTGATGGGCAGCACAGCGGCGTTGCCCAAGGGCGCGGCACTGACAGCGCCCACACCGTTTACCGGCACGCCGCCTGTGGCGTGGCCCGGCAAATAGGGCACCAGGTCTTCTACCACGCACACCGGGCCGACGCCGGGGCCGCCACCGCCGTGCGGGATGCAAAAGGTTTTGTGCAGGTTCAGGTGGCTTACGTCGCCGCCAAACTCGCCCGGCGCGGCCACGCCCACCAGGGCGTTCATGTTGGCGCCGTCCACATACACACGACCGCCGTGCTGGTGTACCAGCTCGCACAGGGCTTTGACTTGGGTCTCGAACACGCCGTGTGTGCTGGGGTAGGTGATCATCACGGCGGCCAGGTTGGCGCTGTGCTGCTCGCACTTGGCCTGCAGGTCGGTCATGTCCACGTTGCCGTTGGCGTCGCACTGGGTCACCACCACCTGCATGCCCACCATCTGGGCGCTGGCCGGGTTGGTGCCGTGGGCGCTGGACGGGATCAGGCAGATGTTGCGGTGGCCTTGGCCCTGGGCGCGGTGGTAGGCCTGAATCACCAAAAGGCCTGCGTATTCGCCCTGGCTGCCCGCATTGGGCTGCAGGCTGATGCCTTTGTAGCCGGTGGCTTGGCACAGCCAGTTGCGCAGCTGCTGGTCCAGCAGCTGGTAGCCCGCCAACTGGTCGGCCGGAGCAAAGGGGTGCACATTGGCAAACTCAGGCCAAGTGATGGGGATCATTTCGCTGGTGGCGTTGAGCTTCATGGTGCAGCTGCCCAGTGGGATCATGCTGCGGTCGAGCGCCAGATCTTTGTCGGACAGCTGGCGGATGTATCGCAGCATGCCGGTCTCGGAGTGGTAGCGGTTGAACACCGGGTGCGTGAGGAAGGCACTGGTGCGGCGCATCGATTCGGGGATCAGGAGCTCTATGCCTTTTTCGAACGACTCGAAATTGGGCAGTGCCTGAGCTTGGTTGGCTGACTCGCTGGCGAACACTTGCCACAGGGCAGCGATGTCCTCACGCGTGGTGGTCTCGTCCAGAGAGATGGAAACGCTTTTGTCACAAGCCTTGCGCAAGTTGATGCCAGCGTGCAGGGCGCGTGCGATGAGCGAGGCCGAGGACTCGCCGATGGCAATCCACACGGTGTCAAAAGCGGTTTCTTTGCGCAACTTGAAGCCGAGGCTCTGCAGGCCTTGCGCGAAGACGGCGGTGTAGCTTGCCACGCGGCGGGCAATGCGCTTCAAGCCGTCGGGGCCGTGGTACACGGCGTACATGCTGGCGACCACGGCTGGGAGCACCTGCGCGGTGCAAATGTTGCTGGTGGCTTTTTCGCGGCGGATGTGTTGCTCGCGTGTTTGCAGCGCCAGGCGGTAGGCGGGTTTGCCGTGCACGTCCACGCTCACACCCACCAGACGGCCAGGCAAAGAGCGTTTGTATTCGTCGCGGCAGGCCATGTAGGCGGCGTGCGGGCCACCGGCGCCCATGGGCATGCCAAAGCGCTGCGTGGTGCCCACCACGATGTCGGCGCCCATTTCGCCTGGAGCCTTGAGCAGGGTGAGGGCCAGCAGGTCCGCGGCCACGATGAAGGCGGCAGATTGCGCATGGCTTTGCGCGGCATAGCCGCTCAGGTCTTCCACCAGCCCGGTGCTGCAGGGGTATTGCACCAGGGATGCGAAGTGTTCGGCGTTCAGCGCAGCGGTGAAGGCATCGGCACTTTGCGGCACCAGCACCTCAATGCCCAGCGGTTGGGCGCGCGTCTGGATCACCTCGATGGTTTGCGGGTGGCAGGCGCGCGAGACCACGAAGACTTTGCTTTTGCTTTTGACCGTGCGCATCGCCAAGGTCATGGCCTCGGCGGCTGCGGTGGCTTCGTCCAGCATGGAGGCGTTGGCAATGTCCATCGCCGTCAGGTCGGTCACCATGGTCTGGAAGTTCACCAGCGCTTCCATGCGGCCTTGGCTGATCTCGGCCTGGTAAGGGGTGTAAGCGGTGTACCAAGCGGGGTTTTCCAGGATGTTGCGCAGGATCACCCCCGGTGTGTGCGTGCCGTAATAGCCTTGGCCGATGTGGCTTTTGAGCAAGCGGTTTTTTTGCGCGAGGGCTTTGAGTTCTGCCAGAGCGGCCGCTTCGGTGAGTGGTGCAGGCAAGACCATGTCTTGGGCGCGCGCGATGCTGCGCGGCACGATGGATTCGATCAAGGACCGGCGTGATGCCTCACCGATCACGCCCAGCATGTGCTGTTCGTCTGCACCGCTGATGCCGATGTGGCGGGCAATGAATTCTGACGGGTTTTCGAGCTCGGCCAAGGGCTTGAGGGTGGACATCAGCATGTGTGGCTCCGGTTAATCGTTCAAGCTGCAGAAAAGGCTTTGTAAGCGGTCTCGTCCAGCAGGGCATCGGTTTGCGCTGGGTTGGACAGCTTGACCTTGAAGAACCAGCCTTTGCCCAGCGGGTCGGTGTTGGCCAGCGACGGGTCGCTACGCAATTCTTCGTTGACTTCGGTGATCTCGCCGTCCACGGGCATGTAGACGTCGGCCGCGGCCTTGACCGACTCGACCACGCCTGCGACTTCTTTGGCGGCAAAGGTTTTGCCCACTTCGGGCAGGTCGACAAACACCACATCGCCCAGCGCATCCTGCGCGTGGTGGGTGATGCCCACGACAGCGGTGTCGCCGTCAATTTGCAACCATTCGTGGTCTTCGGTGTACTTGATCATGAGGGGGCTCCTTGTGTGATGAATCGGGGGGCATCAATCGGGGTCAGATCCCAATTGTTTGGCTTCATCAATCGGGGTCAGATCCCAATTGTTTGGCTTGAATGGGTATGTGGATTTAATAGGGATCTGACCCCGATTAACTTCAGCCACGGACATAGCGGTTGGGCACGAAGGGCAGCGGGCTGACTTGCATGGGCACGGCTTTGCCGCGCACCATGGCGTTCAGACATGTGCCCGATGCCGCGTATTCTGCCCGCACATAGGCCAGTGCCACGGGCTGGTCGGCGGTGGGGGCCAGCAGGCCGCTGGTGACTTCGCCCACCTTCTCGCCTGCGTCGTTGTGCAGCTCGACATGCTCGCGCACCGGCACGCGTTCCAGGCCTACCAAGCCCACGCGCAAGCGTTGGGCCGGGGATGTTCCGTCGAGTTGTGCAAGGATCTTGTCGGCACCGGGAAATCCACCTGCGCGGACACCACCCGTGCGACGCACCTTTTGCATGGCCCAGTTCAGGTTGGCCTCGACCGGGGTGGTGGTGGTGTCGATGTCGTTGCCATACAGGCACAGCCCGGCCTCCAGGCGCAGCGAGTTGCGGGCACCCAGGCCCACGGGCTTGACCTCGGGCTGGGCCAGCAAGGCGCGGGCAAAGGCCTCGGCCGCGTGGGCGGGCAGGGAAATTTCAAAACCGTCTTCGCCGGTGTAGCCGCTGCGGGTCACATACAGGTCAGCGCCTTGCCAGACAGCCACCATGCCGGTCATGAACACCAGTTGCTCAACCCCGGGCAACAAACGCTGTAAAGCGTTGACGGCTTGTGGGCCTTGCAGAGCGAGTAGGGCGCGGTCAAATTGGGGCTCGATGGTGCATCGGCTGCCGATGCTTTGCTGGATGTGCGCCAGATCACCGTGTTTGCAGGCGCCGTTGACGATCGCAAAAATGTCGCCTCCGTTGGCCACATCGCGGTTCACGAACATCAGGTCGTCGATGATGCCGCCTTCGTCATTGAGCAGCAGGCCGTAGCGTTGTTTGTGGACGCCCAGACCCATCACATCCACCGGCATCAGGCTCTCGAAGGCGGTTGCGGCGTATGGGCCATTTAAGCGCAACTGGCCCATGTGCGAGACATCGAACAAGCCTGCTGCGCTTCGGGTGTGGTGGTGCTCGGCCACCAAGCCTGCAGGGTATTGCACCGGCATGCTGTAACCGGCAAAAGGCACCATCCGTGCGCCCAATTCGAGGTGCAGTGCGTTCAAAGGGGTGGTGAACAAGTCGGCAGAAGCGGTCACAAAAACTCCAAGGGCAACGAAAAGCCACAGCACTGGCTGTGGCGCTTGCCCTCGCTGTCCGCTTTACCTGAGAGATTCGCCGGGAACGTCAGCCTAAAAGCCGGTCGTTCTGCGGGTTGCTCCTTCGGTGGATGCCGTGGCCCGATGGCCCGGCACCTCTCTCCAGTGAGGTAACGCCTTGGAAAAAGCGTTTTGTCAGTCCTTTTGCCTGAGCGTTCAGCAGTGTTTCAGACCGCCTGCGCCTTCGGCGGCCTGACTTGTTTCACGATGGAAGCCAAGTCAGGCGCTCTCCTGACAGAGTTTGATTTTAGCTTTATTTGTTGAACACAATATCCCGCAAAGTCAGAGAAATTTCGGGCACGTAGCTGATCAGCATCAGACAGGCCAAGATCACCCCAATAAAAGGGATCAGGTCTTTGATGACTCGGTCCAGCGATATTCTGGCCACAGTACACGCCGCAAACAGGTTGACACCAAAAGGCGGGGTGACCATGCCCAGGGCCAGATTGACCACCATGACCATACCCAGATGCACGGGGTCAATTCCAAAATGAACAGCCACCGGAACCAAGATCGGAGCCAGCACGAGGATGGCGGCACCAGTTTCGATGAACATGCCGATGATGAACAAGGCAGCGTTGATGCCCAGTAAGAAATAAAAGGGTGACTGCAAAACTTGCTGCAACCATGTACCAATGGCCTCAGGAGCGCCTGCACGCGTCAACAAAAATGCGAACAAGCCCGCGTTGGCAATGATGAACATGATGACCGC
>Ga0247831_1000268_pt1 | contig 117037 bp, 95 predicted proteins | sample LaCruzMarch2015__9_FD_192406 | JGI IMG/M metagenome (GOLD analysis project Ga0247831, IMG submission 192406) | Freshwater microbial communities from meromictic Lake La Cruz, Castile-La Mancha, Spain - LaCruzMarch2015_1m | ecosystem: Environmental > Aquatic > Freshwater > Lake | place: Spain...
CTTAAAGACGACGTCTCCTTAAATGTGGCTACAGGCTTTTTGCGTGTATTGCTTGCAAGAGAACAAGTTAAAATAAGTGAAGCACAATTGAAATTAAATAATGAACAATATAATCAAACGACCAAATTGGTCAATGCTGGCAAATTACCAGAACTGAATGCAGCTCAAATGTTAGCGCAATTGTCATCGGATAGTGCAACACTTGTTAGCAATAAAGCAGATGAACGAATCGCATTGTTGCAATTGAGAGCACTCATGAATTTTAACTTTGAAGATAATTTTGATGTTTTAGCTCCAGATATGAATATGGTTCAAATGACCAATCTGTTAGCATTGCCATCGCCAGAGGCTATTTTTAATACAGCGATTGAAAATCAAAATCGCATGAAATACAACCAATCAAAATTGTTGTCAGCCAAAAAAACACTTGATATTTCCAAGGCAGTTCAATACCCACAATTATCATTTTTTAGTAATTTAGGAACTAACTTTTCATCTAATGTAAAAGATATTACAGGGCAAAATTATTTGGGTGAAACATCTATTGGAAATTTGAATATTGGAGGTACAAGCTTTCCCGTTACGAGACCCGATTATAGTTTTACAACACGTACAAAAGGATTGTTTAATCAGTATGGCGACAATATTCGTTTAAATGCTGGGTTGGCCTTAAGTGTTCCAATATTTAATGGGTATACTACAAAAACGAATATTCAAAAAGCGCAAATAGGATTGGTAAGTCAGCAAATCGCGATGGACAATGATATGCAACGTTTGAAACAAGATATTTACACCGCATATGAACAAGCAAAAGCGGCATCGCAAAAATATTCATCTGCCAAACGTGCTGAGGAAGCCTCGCAAAGAGCCTTAGATTTTGCAGTGAAAAGATATGCAATTGGAATGATCAATACATACGAATACACCTCGAGTTTGAATAGTTTGTATACAGCAAGTACATCCGTATTAGCTGCTAAGTATGATTTGATTTTCAAGTTGAAAGTGTTGGATTATTATATGGGTAATCCATTAAAATTATAGTCATTTATGAAGGGGAAGAAATTATATTGGATTGTCGGTGGCATTATAGGGCTTTTGACTTTGTTGATTGTTTTGTCTAAAAATGGAATGTTAGGCAATGATCAAACAATCAAAGTTGCAGTAGAGCAAGTGGGTAAAAAAGATATTGTAGAAACGGTTTCGGCAAGTGGTAAAATTTATCCCGTATCTGAAGTGAAAATCAGTCCAGATGTTTCCGGTGAAATTACTGAGTTGTATATTGAAGAAGGTGATAGTGTTTTTAAAGGTCAGGTCATGGCGGCAATTAATTCTATTATTTACAAATCGATGGTCACCAAAGCCAATGCCCAATTAAATCAAACCAAATCCTCTGTGTCGAATGCAAGTGCCTTGATGCAACAAGCCAAAGCGCAATTAGAGCAATCCACCGCGACTTATATGCGCAATAAATCTTTGTTTGAGGAGAAAGTGATTAGTGCAATGGAATTTGAAACTGCAGAGGCTTCTTATAAAGCAGCCAAGGCAAGCTTCAATGCTGCAATGGAAAGCATCAACGGCAATCGATACGGTGTAGAAAGTGCCAAAGCAAATGTCAATGAGGCACAACAGTCTTTGCAGCGAACTACTATATATTCTCCAATGAATGGTATCGTATCTAAATTGTTTGTCAAAAAAGGTGAACGTGTTGTTGGAACAGCTCAAATGGCTGGAACTGAAATAATGCGTGTGGCGGATATGAGCAAAATGAAAGTGGATGTAGAAGTCGGTGAAAATGATATTCAAAAAGTAAAATATGGCGATACGGCCAACGTAGAAGTTGAGGCATATCCATCACGTGTGTTTAAAGGAGTTGTCGTGCAAATTTCGCAATCAAGTACAGCGACGGGTATGCAACAATCTATAAGCTCTCTGACCGATCAAGTTACAAATTATACAGTCAGTGTTGAATTGCTATCTAGTAGCTATGCAGATTTGGTTGAATATCAAAAAGGACGTTTCCCATTTCGACCCGGTATGTCAGCTTCGGTTGAAATCTTAACTCGCCATCAATTACAAGTACTAGCAGTGCCTATCAATGCTGTTACCACGCGCGAAGATGATGTAAACGAAGATTCAGTAGTAGTGAAATCGGACATGATTAAAGAATATGTATTTGTAGTCAATGATAAATCTAAAACAGAGCTGCGCGAAGTAAAAACAAGTGTGCAAGACAATCAAAACATAGAAATATTGAGTGGCTTAAAACTTGGTGAACGCGTTATCGTAGCGCCTTTTAGTGCCATTGCGCGCACACTCAAAAAAGACAAAAAAGTCAATATAGTTCCTAAAAAAGAACTGTTTGACAAAAAGAAAAGTGGGGAAGAGGAATAGCCTTTATCCCAGATTCGTTGTTTTGATAAAAGAAATTATTTTACAAACATAATCTTACAATAACATTTTTCTGAAAGAAAAAATCTGTGTAATCAAAGAAATCTGTGGCAGTAAAAAAGTGAAGCAGAGCTTAAATGATATTCACGGTCAAAGTCAACTTATTGAATTTTAGTTTGAATTCATTTGCAAAATCTAGGCTCATTTAACCCTCAACTCTATAGGCTTTTTCGATGCTTTGACAGAAGGTATCCATGAAGCAAATATTGCAATAACGACTACAGTCGTCATTACTAAAACAAAATCGCCAGCCAACATTTTGACAGGATATGCTTCTATTAAAAATGAACCTGAGCCACCAAGTTTTACAAGCCCAAATTGTTGTTGAACTATACAGATTGTAGCCGCTAATATGCAGCCAATACTAGCACCCAAAACAGAAAGAAAAATACCTGTAGTTAGAAATATTTTTTTGATTTGACTGTTTTGCATACCCATCGCTTTGAGTATGGCTATATCCTTTTGTTTTTCTATCACCAACATAGATAATGAACCTACAATATTAAACGAAGCAATAATAAGCATCAGTGTCAGTATGGCGTATACAGCCCAACGTTCACTTTTGAGTATAAAATAAAGTGTTTTATTTTGCTCGTAGCGTGTGGCTGAAGTGAGCCCAAATTTATTTAAAAATGGGTTAAGTTGTTTTTGTATCTTTTCAATGTCAGCATTTGGTTCAAATGAAAGTTCAAGTGAACTGATATTGTTATCGTTTTGAGTGAGCTGCTGTACGATATTTAAAGAAGCAAAAGCAAATTGATTATCGATTTCTTCTTGCAAGTAATATACCCCTGTTACTGTAAAGTAAGTGTTGTTATAAGCCTGTGCCATGTCCATCATGGAGTTGGACTCTTTTTTGAATGAATAACAATTTAGAGGCAATATGGATATGTCACTTATGCCTAATCTGTTGGACATGCCTACGCCCAATACAATATTGGCTAGCTCGTTTGAGTCGCTCAGCGACAGATACCCATCTTTGACATTTTTATTGATGTGCGTAACATTCAAATAAGCGGTATCAATCCCTTTTAAAGTACCTATAATTTGATTGTCTTCGTACGAAAAAAGTACCTTTTCTTCTAAGGTTTTACTGATAGAGTTTATACCTTTTGTATTTTTTAACACAGTGTAGACTGACTCTTGATCGGAAAAGTTTTTGCCTTTGATAGCACTTATTTTCAAGGCTGGATAAAAATCCGAATACAGGGTTTTGATAAAAAATTCGAACCCATTAAAAACAGATAAAACGACAATTAATGCGGCAGTACCAACCGCCATAGCCAATACACTGACCCACGAAATGATCTGCACAGCTTGTGTTGACTTTTTGCCCATAATGTAGCGCCATGCAAATTGTAGTATCATTTGAGGCGTGAAATTAATGGTTTTTTTTCAGTATTCGAGGAATCATCTTTTTTGCTTTTAACAAAATATTACACGCTAATATGCTACATGCGCAATAGTGTGGAGTACTTTTGAAATGAAAAACAAATAAGCATGGAAACTATAAAATCAAAAATCCTCCTCGTTGAAGACGATACCAATTTTGGTAAAGTGTTGAAAAATTATTTAGAATTGAACGATTATCTTGTCGAATTAGCTCGCGATGGCATCCTAGGCTTAGCGGCTTTTCGTAGAGAAAAATTTGATCTATGTATTTTAGATGTCATGATGCCAAATCTTGATGGTTTTTCGCTAGCAGAAGAAATTAGAAATATCGACCTCGATGTACCATTATTTTTCTTGACAGCAAAAAACATGAAAGATGATATTTTAAATGGGTACAGATTAGGCGCAGATGATTATATTCTAAAACCATTTGATAGCGAAATATTGTTGTCGAAAATTAAAGCGATATTAAAACGCAATGCCGATGCTGTTGAAAAATTAAACGAAAACTTTGAGTTCGTCATTGGGAGGTTTAATTTTAATAGTAAATTACGGGAACTGAAAATCGGAACAACGGTCCATACATTATCGCCAAAAGAAAATGATTTGTTGAAAATGTTGACAGAACATATCAATGACCTTTTACCGAGAGAACAAGCTTTGAAGAAAATATGGGGTAGCGATACCTACTTCAACGGTAGAAGCATGGACGTTTATATAGCCAAATTACGTAAATTTCTAAAAGATGACGAAGCTGTTGAAATTGTTAATATCCATGGCAACGGATTTCGATTAGTGGTTCAAGAATCTTAATTAAACCATTTGCAATATATTTAGTCTATATCTCAAAATACATTCAATATAAAGTTTATGAAACAGATCGTTTTTTCATTTGCATTCCTATTTTCGAGTGCATTACTCTCAGCGCAAGAGTACAAAATTATTACAACAGTCGAATCCATAGTACCTGGAGGCCTTGGTAGGTCAAGATTGATTGACAATTCGGAAACTGTAGATTACAAGCGATTTACCACCACACGGAGTGATGGCAAAGACAGCGATCAAGGTAAAATAGATCGCAGCGATGCCAAAATTGACAATTTAGAAGAAACTAAGTTGTTGAATTTTTACAGTATGGTTGGAATCAACTTTCAAAATATCGCTTCAAATGATGCTATAGTTTCATCTAAACTAAATCAATTGGCTAAAGAAGGTTGGGAATTGGCTTTCGTAACTAGCGGTGTAGAAAGCGATGCTGGAGACAAAGATGGCAAAGGTATTTTTGTAACACGCTATATTTTTAAAAAGAAGTAATAACAATTTGATTGAACAAAAAAACGACCTTAAATGGGTCGTTTTTTTTGCTATTAAATGAAGCTAATTTTTCTATTTATATTGAAACTCTCCAAACTGGCTTCGAATAATCACTTCTTTTTGTTCTGAAGCTTCTACTCGACCTACTATTTGCGCGTCTACATCCAATGTTTTTGCTAATGAAATGATAGCTTCTGCAGTTTGCTGATCCGTGTATAATTCTAACCGAGTACCCATATTGAATACCTGGTACATTTCATGGTAGCTAATTTTTGACGCTTCTTGTATCAAATCAAATATCAAAGGGGGATTGAATAAGTTGTCCTTAATTAAGCGAACAGGTTGTTCAATATATTTTAAACATTTGGTATGAGCGCCACCTGTATTGTGAACGATGCCGTGTATGGCCTCACGATAATTTTCCACGGCGTGTTTGATAATCGGAGCAAATGTACGTGTGGGAGATAATAACAATTTGCCTACTGGTATGCCATTTTCTGCCAGGTCGGTCAGTTTGTGTTTGCCGATATAACAAACTTCAGGGGGCAAATTCCCATCATAACTTTCAGGATAATTTGTAGCGTAAGACTTATCTAAAATATCGTGTCGAGCACTTGTAAGTCCGTTGCAACCAATGCCGCTATTGTATGCTTTTTCGTAAGTCGATTGGCCATAGGAAGCAAACCCAACTATAACATCACCAGGTTGAGGTTGTATGATAATAACATTTTTTCGTTCAAAACGTGCGAAGGCTGTATATCCAACATCGATTGTTTTGACCAAATCGCCCACATCGGCTGTTTCACCGCCTGCCATTTGTATATATATGCCATAGCTTTTCCATTCGTGCAATAGCTCGTCGCACCCTTGTATGACTGCACTTAACACTTCCTTTGGTATTAAATTTTTATTGCGGGCAATAGTTGAGGACAATACAAAGTTATTGGTAGCACCTGAGCAAATCATATCATCGATATTCATCACAATAGCATCTTGCGCTATGCCTTTCCACACACTCAAATCGCCAGTTTCTTTCCAATACAAGTAGGCTATTATCGATTTAGTACCAGCGGTATCAGCATGCATGATGCAACAATGCTCCTCGCTTCCTGTCAACGTATCCGGCAATATTTTGCAAAAAGCATTTGGAAACAAACCCTTGTCTAAATTTTTAATGGCATGATGCACATCCTCTTTTTGTGCCGAAACACCTCTTTTTGAATACAAATCACTCATAGGGTGCAAAGATGCGAAGAAAATAGATAAAACTGCAAGAAATGCAAAGCTTGCGTAGAAGTACTAAACAAGACGGCCTTAAACTTTATCTAAAAAATACTGCATTTCATCGTCTAACTCCAAATAGTCATACTTGGATTTTAATTCCAAACAAAGTTGATAATGATCGGCCAAAAAACGTTTATGTGCTTCGCTACCTGTATCCTTGGGTCTATGATGTTTAGCTTTATACAATTGTTCGAGTTGTTTCATGCGCGGTAAGCAATTTATGTCTATACAATGTTGTACAAATTGTTCCCATACATATGCAGTTGCTTGATAATTGGGGTGTACCATATCAAGGTCATAAAATCGGTAGTCGCGGAGTACATCCACCACCAATTCGTAGGCTGGAAAATAATACGTATCCTCCAAACTATGAACGGCCTCGAGCAATCGCGCTTTGCTTCGGTTATTGTCTATGACCCCATCGCGGACATGCCTCACCGGACTTATGGTAAACACGATCTTGAGATTAGGGTTAAATACTTTCAGCGAATCTAGCATTTGATTTAAATGTAGTTTTATAGTATCTAACTCAAGTAAATCTTTTCGAAACCATTGAGATGGTGCTCTATGGTTGTTGCTGACATAAATTTGTTGCTCGATATGGTGATAGGCAAAAGCGGAACCCAATGTGATAAAAATATAATCGGCTTCGCGCAAAAATGCATGATGTGCTTTTATTTGTTCATTGATTGCTTGCAATGTTTCCTGCTTATTGCGAAATGAAAAATCAGAATGGTGATACCAACTATGCCAATATTCATTGAGGAAAAATAGATCTTTTTCGGTGAATTGTTTGCTACGTATGACATCGTCTATAGCCTTACATACACTCAATGGATTAAAGAGAATGCCATGCGAATTTTGTTTGACTGTAAATTTTGCTTTGGACAAAAAATGGGTCATATGCTCAGTAAAACAGGATCCAATAAGCCACAATTTTGAATCGTGGGCAATTCGAGGTTCTAGGGATGGTATATCTATTGGAAGTAAAAACTGCATAGCGCAGACAAATGTAGACTTAAATTAGAATTCTCTGTATGGTTTCCAGTTTATATTTGATTCTGCTTTTTCACACAAAAGATGTCTCGTAATTACATTGAAATATTCTTATTGGAGTAACATTATGTAAATAATAAGCCAAGTCGCCGTAAAAAACAGGCCTGAATAAAGGCTGTTCAAATGCTGTTGAAGATCGTTTTTAACAAACAAACGATAGGCAATCCATCCCAAAAACAAGATTAGAAACCCGAGAGGTAAATAAATGCGTAACATGTTTGTATTAATTTTATCAAATGTAATTCTTTTTTCAATTTGATTTACCAGAATCAGTTTCTTCGATTTTGGCTTCACCAAAAAATTTTCTCCTTTTTATGATAATGTAAAAACATTTAAGTCTAACAATTGTTTAGTTTTTGAAATTATATAGCATTAAAATCACTTCAAAATTATCCAAAATGACAAATTCATGACAATTGTCGATTTATACTGAAAAAATCAATATCAAAAACATGATTTAAATCAGGTATACCGCTATTCTAAGCCGTATAAAAATATTTTTGCCCAATGTGTATAATTTTTAACGTTCGCTTGCTACATTTGCAGACATTTGATTTAACACAAAATTATATTTAACTGATGTTAAGTTACTCATTGCGTATGGCGAAAGACTTTAAAGGATACTTACTGCTTCTAGCATTTTTACTCCTTCACACCTATTCTACCGTGGCTCAGCCCGATGGTAAAGCCCTATTTCAGGCAAATTGTGCTGCTTGTCACAATCCAATCAAAGATGCAACTGGTCCTGCACTGAAGGGTGTTGCGGGTCGTGTTCCAAATAAGGAATGGCTCTATAAATGGATTAAAAATTCGGCTGCTGTCATAGGCAGTGGCGACAAATACGCAAATGATTTGTACAATAAATGGAACAAAACGGCAATGACCGCTTTTCCTGCATTGTCTAATGAAGAAATTGATGCAATTCTAAAATATACTGAAGAGTACCAAGTACCTGGTCCAGCAGTGACACCTGGTGCAGAAGTGCCTAAAGAAGCAGGTGACAATACCTTGTTGTATGTTATTTTAACATTGGTTTTGTTGTTATCAGTTTATATATTGACACAAGTCAACAAAGTGTTGAGCCGTTCGGCAAATGTCAAAGCAGGTTTGTCATCACCTAAAGATGTACCATTCTTCAAAAACAAAGTCGTGATAGCATTGGTTATCATCGGTATTTTGGTTTCAATCGGTATTTGGTTGACCAATGGTTCTGAATTAGGCCGTCAGAAAAACTACATGCCTAAACAACCTATTTTCTATTCGCACAAAGTACATGCGGGTATCAATCAAATCAACTGTTTGTATTGTCACGCTGGTGCGGAAAAAAGTCGTCATGCGATGATTCCTTCTACCAATGTATGTATGAACTGTCACAAACAAATCAATGAATACACTGGAGCTGAAACGCATCCTTTGGTTACTTTGGAAGGCAAAAAAGTAGATGGTAATGCTGAAATCAAGAAATTGTACGATTATGCTGGTTGGGATCCTGCTAAAAAGGACTACAACCGCGATGAAAAAGGTGCAGTCGTAGCCAAACCAGTAGAGTGGGTTAAAATTCACAACTTGCCTGATCATGTTTACTTCAATCACTCATTACACGTTGTATCCGGCAAATTAGCTTGTCAACGTTGCCATGGTAATATCGAAGAAATGGATGAAGTATACCAATTTGCTGACTTAAGCATGGGTTGGTGTATCAACTGTCACCGCGAAACAAATGTTCAATTTGCTGATAATAATTACTATTCTATCTTCCAAAAATACCACGATGAAATTAAAGCTGGTAAACGCCAAGATGTGAAAGTGAGTGATGTCGGTGGATTAGAATGCCAAAAATGCCATTATTAATTTTTTAGCCTTAAAAGATTAAAAAAACAACAAACAAAACTAAAATATTGTCAACTGACAACCAGCATAATATGAGTAAAAAACAATATTGGAAAGGACTTGAAGAGTTAAACCCTTCAGCACAGTTCAACGAACAGGTTGCAAATGAGTTTCGTGAAGATTTGCCATTTGGTGAGGTTGAATCGTTTTCTCAAGCTACCACTTCTAGACGTGACTTTTTAAAATACTTAGGTTTTAGTACTGTTGCAGCTACATTGGCAGCAAGTTGCGAAATGCCAGTGCGTAAAGCTATTCCGTATGCTATAAAGCCTGAAAATGTAACGCCTGGTGTACCTTTAATGTATGCTTCGACTTATATAGATGGTGGTGAAGCTGTACCAGTATTGGTTCGAACTCGCGAAGGTCGTCCAATTAAAGTAGAAGGAAACTTTGATAGTAAATTGACGAATGGTGCAACTACAGCTCGTATTCAAGGTTCTGTATTGAATTTATATGATGCTGCTCGTTTAAAATTCCCAACCATTGACGGAAAAGAAAATACATGGGAAGCAGTCGATAAAATGGTAACAGATGCTTTGGCTGGATTAGCTGGATCACCTCTTTATATTATTACTTCTACGGTAAATAGTCCTTCTACAGCGCAAGCTGTGGCTACATTTGCTGCGAAATATCCAAATACAAAGCATGTACAATATGACGCTGTTTCATACAGTGGTATGCTAGATGCGAATTTATCTTCATTTGGCAAACGTGCTATACCTACTTATCGCTTCGATAACGCAAAAGTCATCGTAAGTATAGGCGCTGACTTTTTGGGTACTTGGATTTCACCAGAAATCTATGCAAAACAATACAGCAAAGGACGTAAGGTTAGTGCGAAAAATCTTGCTATGAGCAAGCATTTTCAAATAGAAGGAATGATGAGCTTGACAGGTAGTAGCGCAGATGAACGCTATACATGCAAGCCTTCTCAATATGGCAATGTAGCTTTAGCTATACTTAACGGATTAAATGGTGGTTCATCTGCAGTAGCAGAAAATTTAAAAGAAGCCATCAAGCATATCGTTGCTGATTTAAATGCAAATAAAGGAAACGCTTTGGTGGTTTGCGGTAGCAACGATCCAAGTGTACAAACTATAGTAAATGCAATCAACAATAGTATTGGAGCTTATGGCTCAACAATATCATTTGCAGCTGTCAACAATACCAAACAAGGTAATGATGAAGAAATGAATGCTTTTGCTGAAGCTTTGAAAGGTGGACAAGTTGGTGGTGCTATGTTCTTAGATTGTAACCCAGTTTACGACAATGTAAATGGTGCTGTAATCAAAGAAAAATTAGCTTCATTGAAATTAAGTGTATCGTTCAACGACAGAAATGACGAAACGACACAAGTTTGTAAAATAGCTGCACCAAACCATCATTGGTTAGAAAGTTGGGGTGATGCAGAACCACACACAGGTTATTATTCTTTAATGCAACCTTCCATCAATCCGTTGTTCAAAACAAGAGGATTTGATGAATCATTGTTAAAATGGAGTGGAAACGCTACATCTCAATATGAGTTTGTAAAAAATTATTGGATTGGAAAAGTTGGAAGCGAATCAGCTTTTGATGCTGCAATCCAAAGTGGATTAATCGAACCAGCAGAAATGCCAATGGCTTCATCTACTTTCAGTGGCAATGTAGCTGATGCTACTGCTAAAATAGCTACAAGTAAAGGAAGTGCTGAAGGTAAACCTGAATTAGTAATATACGAAAAAGTAGGTATCGGTAGAGGTGCTGCTTGGAGTAACAATCCTTGGTTGCAAGAATTGCCTGATCCTGTTACTAAATGTACTTGGGACAACTACGTATTAATGTCGCCAAACAGAGCGAAAGCAATGGGCGCTGAACATACAGATTTAAATGAAGTAGAACGCGAAAAGAAAGTGTTCAGCATTAAGTCAGGTGGAAAAGAAATTAAATTACCAGTTTTAGTATTGCCTGGTATGCACGATGATGTTATTGCAGTAGCATTAGGTTATGGTCGCGATAAAGGTGTAGGTAAAGCAGCAGCAAGCGATGCTACCAAAGGTATTGGAGGACAAAATGTTTATCCAATGGTAGCAAAAGGAGAAAATGGCAATGCAATTTTTCATGCAGTTGATGTAGAATTAACAGGAACTTCTGCTACATATCCTTTGGCTATTACTCAAACGCATCATAGTTATCAAAATGATCGTCCTATAATTCATGAATTTACTTTTGATGAATTCAAGAAGAATCCACAAGAATTGTACAACGAACGTAAACATGCCTTTGAGCATTACACGCATAGTTTTGAAGACGGAGGTCATGATGAGCATGGCGCTCATGCCTTAAAAGGTGAACCAACAAAAGCAGATCAAGATTGGCAAGATGCATATCGTAAAAACGGTACTTTGTATCCAAACCATGAATCTTTAGGAATGAAATGGGGAATGAGCATTGATTTAAGTAGCTGTATAGGCTGCGGATCATGTTCAGTAGCTTGTCAAGCTGAAAATAACGTGTCTGTTGTAGGTAAAGAACAAGTATTGCTTGCGCATGATATGCATTGGATTCGTATTGATCGCTACTTTGCTGGCGATCCTAGCAAACCAGATAGCATTCAAACGTTGTTTCAACCAATGCTTTGTCAACATTGCGACAATGCACCATGTGAGAATGTTTGCCCTGTAAATGCATCGAACCATAGTGCAGAGGGTATTAACCAAATGGCATATAATCGTTGTATAGGTACTCGTTACTGCGCAAACAACTGTCCATATAAAGTACGTCGTTTCAACTGGAGAGATTGGAATGAAGCAGATAGCTTTGCTGACAATGTATTTACAGATGGTCGTCGTGATGATATCAATAACGATATAACACGTATGGTATTGAACCCAGATGTTACAGTTCGTAGTAGAGGTGTAATGGAAAAATGCTCATTCTGTGTACAACGTCTTCAAAGTGCTAAATCTACAGCGAAAAAAGAAGGACGTACTATGAATGATGGCGAAGCAAGAACGGCTTGTCAACAAGCTTGTCCTACTGATGCAATCGTATTTGGTAATGTCAACGACAAAGAAAGCTCAATATTTAAATTAAGATACGAAGAACAAAAAGAACGTGTATTCCATGTTTTAGAAGAGATTCACACGTTACCAAACATCAATTATTTATCAAAAATTAGAAATGCAAGTGTACTTCAAAGTGCAAATCCAGAAGAAGCAGGACACGACACAAAAGCAGCACACCACGCATAATTAAGGAATTAAAAAGTAATTAATATATCTAACAACTGTCCAACGACAATTGGAAAAAAAATAAAAAGATATGCATTTAAAGTACGAATCGGTTATTAGAGAAGCCTTAGTAGATGGCAACAAAAATTATCATCAGGTAACTGAAGATATTTGTGCACCTATTGAGAATCCACCTACCAAACTATGGAAAATTGGTTTTTTCCTATCAGCTGCATTGTTGATGTTTGGTGTATTTAGTGTGGGTTGGGAAGTTTACTGGGGTACAGGGGTATGGAACCTGAACAAAACTATCGGATGGGGTTGGGATATCACCAACTTCGTATGGTGGGTTGGTATTGGTCATGCTGGAACCTTGATCTCGGCTATCTTATTACTTTTCCGTCAGGGATGGCGTACAGGTGTAAACCGAGCTGCTGAGGCTATGACCATATTTGCGGTAATGTGTGCGGGGCAATTCCCGATTTGGCACATGGGTCGTGTATGGGATGCCTTTTTCGTTTTACCTTATGGAAACACACGTGGACCATTGTGGCCAAACTTTGTATCACCGTTACTTTGGGACGTATTTGCAATCTCGACATATTTCACAGTTTCCTTATTATTCTGGTATTCAGGTTTAATTCCCGATTTTGCTACAATTCGTGACCGTGCAAAGACTAAATTTCGCAAACGTGCTTACGGTTTAGCGTCATTTGGTTGGGCTGGTAGCGCCAAGCACTGGCAACGTCATGAGATGTTATCGTTGGTTTTGGCTGGTTTAAGTACACCATTGGTACTTTCAGTACATACTATTGTATCGTTTGACTTTGCTACTTCGGTAATTCCAGGTTGGCATACTACAATCTTCCCACCTTATTTCGTAGCTGGTGCGGTATTCTCTGGTTTTGCAATGGTACAAACTCTATTAGTGATCACACGTAAAGTATTAAATCTTCAAGAATATATCACTATTGGGCATATTGAAGCGATGAACAAAGTTATCGTATTGACTGGTTCAATTGTTGGTGTGGCATATTTGACAGAGTTATTTATCGCATATTATTCTGGAGTATTGTGGGAGCAAGAAGCATTCCGTCTTCGTGTAATGGGGCCATATTGGTGGGCTTATTGGGCGATGATGACTTGTAATGTGGTATCTCCTCAATTGTTCTGGCTTAAAAAATTACGTCGTAATATTTGGTTTACATTCTTTATGAGTTTGATTGTAAATATTGGGATGTGGTTCGAGCGTTTTGTAATCATCATGTCTCTACATAGAGATTATTTACCAAGTAGCTGGAGCTATTACACACCAAGTTGGACTGAGGTAGGTTTCTATTTAGGTTCATTTGGATTGTTCTTTACATGTTTCTTCTTGTTTGCAAAATACTTCCCTGTCATAGCTATCGCTGAGATTAAATTTATCTTGAAAACGAGTGGTCAAAACTATAAAGATCAGATGAACCAAATTGAAGCACAAACAGACGAGCATTTTATAGAAGAACAAAGCCATCATCATTAATCAATTAGAATAATACAAATTTGACTATTCTTCAGAATACATCAAATGCTAAAATATAATATCGAGTAAAATGAGTATAAAAAAATTTGCAGTTGCAGCTTACGACGATGAAGCAGTTTTGTTTCCTGCTGTTAAAAAAGTACGTGGTGCTGGATACAAAATCCATGATGTATATACACCATTTGCCGTACACGGCCTGGATGTAGCATTAGGACAAAAAGAAAGTGATTTGCATATCGCTGGGTTTATATACGGTATAACAGGAACTTGTACTGCCCTTGGCTTTATGGGTTGGATATTTACAACAGATTGGCCTCAAAACTTTGGTGGTAAACCCCATTTTCCATTACCGGCATTCATTCCAATTGTATTCGAATTGACAGTTTTGTTTGCTGCAGTTGGTATGGTTTTGACATTTTGTTATTTAAATCAAATTATGCCAGGGGTTAAAAAACACATATTTCACCCTCGTCAAACTGATGATATGTTTGTAATGGCAATTGAAGTAGATGATACCAATGCTGCTGAAACAGAAGCTTTTTTAAAAGAAACTGGTGCTATCGAAACAAATATTCAAATAGCAGAATCAGAATGGTGGTATGGTCGTTTTGATAAAAAAGAAGATTACGAAATTCAACAACAATTAGCATAATTCTCATGAAGAAGTTTAGTATAATCACACTATTTGCAGCGGCAGTAAGTTTAGTTACTTCTTGCAACAGCGATGAGTTCCATAGAAATACAGGCAGAACATACGCGCCAGACATGGTGTATTCTCGTGCCGTAGATTTTTATCATGGTACAGAAAAAATTGAAGCAGAAAAAGGTACTTTTACTAAAATGCCTGCTGCTGGTACCGTAGCAAGAGAACAAGCCTTGCCAGATCATATCGCTGAAAATGATACAGTTTTAGCAAATGCAAATGTTTGCAAATATGATTTGACAGAAAAAGATGTTGAAGAAGGCCAACGCCTTTATATGATTTACTGTGGAATTTGCCATGGAACTGCATTAGATGGTAATGGTCCATTGTATTCTAGTGGAAAATTTGCTGCAATGCCTGCTAATTTAAAAAGCGGAGAAAAATATTTAAAAATGTCACAAGGACGTCTTTATCATGGTATTGTCTATGGTAAAAACGCCATGGGTTCGTATGCAAGCCAATTGGATACTAAACAACGTTGGAAAGTAGTAGCTTACATCAAAAAAGTACAAAGTGAAAATGGTGGAGAAGCGTTTACGATGGTGAAATCGTCAACTTCAAATGCTCCGAAAGATTCTATTCAAGTTAAAGTTGCTGATGCAACACCTAAAACTGAAACTAAAGCGCATTAATTCATTTCAAACAAGAATTCAAAAAATAAATAGGAGATGTTAAATCAAGAATTTAAAGTACCAGCAAAATTAAAAACCACAAGTTTGGTGTTACTTGCTGTGGGAATAGTAACTCTACTTGCTGGTGTAGGTGTATTATTAATAAAAGGCGACCAAATGGCTCAAAATAGATTTTGGGCTGTCATGTTACAGAATAGCGTATTCTTTTTATTAATATGTTTAGCTAGTGTATTTGTACTGAGTGCTACATCGCTTGCTCAAGCAGGTTGGATAGTTGCTTTCAGACGAATACCTGAAGCTATTGGTAGTATAGTATGGGTACTGGCAGCCATAGTAGGCGTAGTATTAATGACTATAATCTGGACAGATAATCATCATATTTACCATTGGTTAGAAGATGGTTATATTCCTAAAAATTCATTGAATTCATTAAAGAATTTCTTTTTAAGTAAACCATTCTTTTCAATCTGGACTTTAGTAGTATTAGCTCTTTGGGGTTGGTTTGGAATCAAAATTCGCGATTTGTCTGTACGTCAAGATTCAGAAGCAAAAGGTTCAACTAAAACCTATTGGAAAAACTTCAACGTTTCTGCAGGATTTTTGTTCGTTTTTGCGTTGTCATTAGCTTCTACAATTCCTTGGTTATGGATTATGAGTTTAGATTCTCATTGGTTTTCTACAATGTTCAGCTGGTACACATTTGCTAGTTCATTTGTCAGTGGAATGAGTATGGTCATGCTTTGGATTTTATATACAAAACGTCATGGTTACTTAGAAGTTGTTACAGAAGAACATGTTCATGATGTAGGTAAATTCATGTTTGCTTTTAGTATTTTCTGGACTTACTTATGGTTCTCACAATTTATGTTGATATGGTACGCAAATATTCCAGAGGAAACAATATATTTCAAAATTCGTATGCACGGACCTTATAAGTTTTTTTATTGGATTAACATAATACTAAATTTCGTTTGCCCAATTTTAATATTGATGCCTCGCCCGAATAAGCGTAACTATTTTGTTGTAACTTTGGTCGCAGTATTGATTTTGTTAGGACATTGGATCGATTTTTACCAAATGGTTATGCCGGCAGTCGTTGGTGAAAACTGGAAAATCGGTTGGTTCGAAATCGGAATCGTAAGTGGTTTTATTGGTTTAGTAATTTACCTTGTAAGTAACAAATTGACAAAAGCACCTTTGATACCTCAAAATCATCCATTTTTAAAAGAAACAATCATACATATCAGCTAAAACAAAACTATTTATGTCAGGATTATTGTTAGTACTACTCGTTGCCTTAATATTTGTGGTCCTTTATCAGGTCTCACGATCAAGTGAATTGGTAGCAAGTATTCAAGGAGAAGAAAAATTTGATAAAAAGAGAAATAAAATACTCGGCTTTTCAATGCTATTACTTTGGGTTGTTTTGATGGTTGGTTTTTACGCCTGTCATCAATACATGATGCCTTTGATGGGACCTGCTGCCGCATCGGACCATGGTAAAGTATATGACTTTATGTTTATTATAACTTTAGCCGTTACAGGAATTGTGTTTTTGCTGACTCAATTTTTACTATTTTGGTTTTCATACAAATATCAACGTGATGAAAACAGAAAAACGGTTTTCTTTTCGCATAGTACAAAATTGGAAATGATTTGGACGACCATTCCTGCCTTGGCTATGGCCGTGTTGGTAGCAATCGGTTTGAAATCTTGGTTTACAATGACGGGCGATGCGCCAAAAGGCGCAATGCAAATTGAAATTATAGGAAAACAATTTAACTGGATATCTCGTTATCCTGGGCCAGATGGCGTATTGGGAAAACGTTATTTTACAAATATCAATGACAAAGACAATGTACTTGGTCAAGACTGGAAAGATAAAACCAATGCGGATGACATTGTTGTCCAAAATGGTGAACTCAGATTAATTAAGGGCAAACCAGTAGAGTTAATTATTGGTTCAAGAGATGTTATTCATGATGTTGGTCTTTCTCATTTTAGAATGAAAATGGATGCAGTACCTGGTATCACCACACGTATTTGGTTTACACCAACGGTTACAACTGCTGAAATGAAAAAGATTACTGAAAATGAAGATTTTGTGTACGAATTGTCTTGCGATCAAATGTGTGGAAAAGGTCACTATTCTATGCGTGCAGTTGTAATTGTAGAAACAGAAGAAGAACATAAGGCATGGTTAGCAAAACAGCAGTCTTATTACGTACAAAATCATCCTGATGAATTTCCAGCTGCAAAACCTGTAGAGGCTGTTGCTGATTCGTCAAACAAACTAACAATGAAATAAATTTGAATAAAAAATGAGTAACGAAGCTACATTACATCAACACGACGTACATACGCATCACGATGACCATGGACATGAGCATCATGATCACCATGCTCATGAAGAGCATAAGCAACACTTCTTTTCGAAGTATGTGTTCAGTATGGATCACAAAATCATTTCACGTCAATTTTTAATTACTGGTATTTTCTGGGCTATTGCAGGTGGTTTAATGTCTGTATTTTTCCGTTTACAACTTGGTTTTCCAGAAGATACATTTCCGATTTTGGAAAAATTCTTAGGCGAATGGGCTCGCGGCGGTAAAATGGATCCAGAAATGTATTATGGATTAGTCACAATTCATGGTACTGTATTGGTGTTTTTTGTATTGACAGGAGGCCTGAGCGGGACATTTAGTAATTTTTTAATTCCACTCCAAATTGGAGCTCGGGATATGGCCTCGCCATTCTTAAACATGCTTTCATACTGGTTTTTTGCAGTTGCAAGTATTATTATGTTTTCATCATTATTTGTAAACACAGGACCAGCTTCCGGGGGTTGGACTACATATCCTCCATTAAGTGCGTTGAAAGAGGCATCGATGGGATCTGGTATTGGTATGGATTTATGGTTGGCTAGTATGGCGTTGTTTATAGTATCTTCTTTATTAGGCGGTCTGAACTATATCGTAACAATTTTGAATATGCGTACGAAAGGTATGACGATGACTCGTATGCCATTGACTATATGGGCGTTTTTATTTACTGCTGTTTTGGGTGTATTATCATTCCCAGTATTGTTGTCTGCAGCTGTATTATTATTAATGGATCGTCATGCGGGTACAAGTTTTTATTTATCGGAAGTTTACATTGCCGGTAAAGCTTTGCCTAATGTGGGTGGTTCTGCTATCTTGTATCAACATCTATTTTGGTTCTTAGGTCATCCTGAGGTTTATATCATTATGTTACCGGCTATGGGTATGGCATCTGAGATTTTATCTACGCATTCACGCAAGCCAATTTTTGGTTATATGGCGATGATCTTATCCTTAATCGGAATTACTGTCTTGGCATTCTTAGTATGGGCTCACCATATGTTTGTAACCGGTATGAGTCCATTCTTAGGCGGAATCTTTGTATTGTTAACGTTGTTAATTGCAATTCCATCAGCTGTAAAAGTGTTCAACTGGTTGACGACCATTTGGAAAGGTAATATACGATTTACAGTACCAATGATGTTTGCACTTGGATTTGTATCATTATTTATATCTGGTGGTTTAACAGGTTTATTCCTTGGAAATTCAGCATTAGATATCCATTTACATGATACTTATTTTGTAGTAGCCCACTTTCATATTGTAATGGGTATCTCTGCATTCTTCGGTATGTTCGCAGGTATTTACCATTGGTTTCCTAAAATGTATGGTCGAATGATGAACAACACGATGGGTTATATCCACTTCTTCATTACATTTATCGGTTCATACGTTATTTTCTGGCCAATGCACTACGAAGGCGTATCAGGTATGCCTAGACGTTACTATGATTTTAGCAACTGGGAATCATTTAACCAGTTTGGCGATTTAAATAAAATGATATCTATCGCTGCCATTATTGTATTCTTTGCTCAATTATTATTTGTTTTCAATTATTTTGTAAGCATTTGGAAGGGTAAAAAATTAACGGATCCAAATCCTTGGAAAGCGAATTCATTGGAGTGGACTACACCAATACATCCTGGTCATGGTAACTGGGATGGTGAAATTCCAGAAGTTCACCGTTGGGCATATGATTACAAAGATGATGGAAATGGAAATGATTTCATTCCACAAACAGTACCGTTAAAAGACGGAGAAGAAGCGCATTAGATTCTATTGAATTACATGTATAAAAATTCCAAATTCCAAAGGATAATTCAAACTTGGAATTTGGAATTTTAATTTTAAACCTAAAATTGTCAACTTTGTTGATTCAGAAATTAAAAGATTACCAACAGTTAATGAAGCTTAACTTGAGTATGCTTGTCGTGAGTTCAAGTGTAGTTGGGTATATCATAGTGCCGGACTTGAAGGTGCAATTTATTCCAGTATTGATGTTGTTTTTGGGTGGTTTATTGGTTACTTCAGCTGCAAATGCATCCAACGAAATTTTAGAAGTAGATACTGACAAAATCATGAAACGGACGCAAATCCGCCCATTGCCTGCAGCTCGAATGAATCGTACTGAGGCAATTATATTTTCCATTTTGACACTTTGTATCGGTTTGGCTATATTGTATACATTCAATCTTAAAAGCGCCTTGCTCGCCTTGTTTTGTTATGTGTTGTATGTGTTTGTATATACGCCTTTAAAAAAGATATCACCTATTTCTGTTTTTGTAGGAGCTATTCCAGGTTCGTTGCCTTGCTTGATAGGTTGGGTAGCGGCGACTGACCATATGGGTAGCATTGCTGCTTGGACATTGTTTATTATACAATTTTTTTGGCAGTTTCCACACTTTTGGGCGATTGCTTGGATTGGACATGAAGATTACGAAAAAGCAGGCATGAAAATGCTCCCAAGTCAGGGTAAAGTAGGACAGTTTACCGCATCTCAATGTGTGCTATACAGCGCAATTTTAATTCCAATGAGTGCTTTGCCCATGGTTGCTGGTTTGGGTGGATGGATTTCCGTTGTGGGTTTAATATTAGGAGCAACTTGGATGTTGTATAAATCTATCTTGTTTTTAAAGGACACATCAGATGCGAATGCTCGTCAAGTGATGTTTTCTTCGTTTGTTTATTTGCCTGTAGTATTGATTACGTTGGTGGTAGATAAATATATCTAAGGAAATGAATTATCCGAAAGTAATCGGATATTCATATAATTTCTGCAATGCATACTTATATTTTCTTACTGCTGAAAAATTGGCATGTAAATATACCCTCTTCATGGTATTGTGTCAATGTTTAATTCGATGGAAATTTGCATCATAAACTTTTAAACATTTAAAAATCACATACCATGAAAAAAACAATTTTAGCATTATCTCTTGCAACATTCTTATTTGCTTCGTGCGATAAAAAAACTACAACAACAACACCAACTACAACAAACACAAATACAGGAACACCTTCACCAGCACCGGCAAGCGGCGATGGAGCTATTGTTTCTGTTTTGTCTGAAACCAAAACTGTTGTATCTGGATTTCCTATTACAACTTCTTTAGGTACTGCAGTGGCTGTGTTTGGCAATTTGGCTGGTGGTACATATTCAGATGCTGGCGCTATTACATTAAATACTAAATCATTGACAAAACAAAGCAACAATTCCTATGTGTTTACACCTTCTGCAACAGATATAACAGGTATTGATTTGTCAGGTAGTTTAAACTGGTCTGTAGGCGGTGGAAGTGGTGTATCTGCATTTACATACGATGCATCTGCACAAGGTATGCCAAGCGCAAATGAAATCAGTGGTAGTTTTACTACAATTAATTCAGCCAATAGTTTTACATTAAGCACATCTGGAACTATTTCAAATTCAGATTCGGTATACTTCCAATTGAGCGGACCAACAAGTACAGTTTTGAAACGTGTAGCAGGCAATACAAGTTCTGTAACGTTTTCAGCATCTGAGGTTCAAAGTGTAGGTAAAGGCAGTGGTGTTGTAACCATTGCACCTTGGAATTGGACGGTACAAACATTGGGTGGAAAACAAATCAATGTCGTAAACGAATTGGCATTGACTCGTATTGTAACCATAGAGTAGTTTATTTTTTATTTATATAGGTTAAACCAACCCTAACCAAATCAACGAAGTCGTCAGTTCTATTGAACTGGCGATTTTTTTTGCTCCAAAATGGTTAGTTGAGTTTTGTATTTCATGCATTTATAAACTTGGTAAAAATTGATGTTCTATATTTACTACGTGAATTTAAAGGGACAATTAATACAGTTTTGGATCGTACAAATAGGCTATCTAGTGTTGATTGCTTTGTCAATATATTTTTATCAAGAGCGATTAAGTAGCGATACGAGTTATTATTTTTTTAAGACACTCAATACGCAATGGTTTCATATTGAACATGATCGCTATGTACTCGCAATTGCTGAATTGCCAGTGGTTATATTATCAAATCTTCATTTGCCGCTTAAGTATATTGCAATAGTATTTTCAGTATGGCATATCCTGTTTTTTTATATTATAGGATTTATAACTTATAGAATTGACAAAAATGCCAATGCATGGTTTGTATTGTTATACGTTCAAACAATTGGGATAGTGTATGGTTTTATAGCTCCTATTTTTGAACAGTTTTATGGTACAGCATTGGCAGTTTTATTTTATGTCTTGTTGCGAAAATATCGTTTACTTAATTGGCCTTTACGCATTTTCCTGATGTTCTTATTTGCCATGGTAATACTTAGTCATCCCTTTAATGCGGTGTTGCTTGCATTTATGTTGGCAATGGATTTTACTACGTATAAATCCTTTAAAAAATATTGGCCTTTTCTCATACTCATTCCTTTTTACATATTGTTTAAAAAGTTGAATGCAAGTACGTATGAAAACGATAAGATGAATTGGATTTTTGACTTGGAACACAATAAAACCTATCAACTACTTTTTCAACCCGAACATCTATTTTTGAAAGCTCGTTTTTTTTGGTATTATTACAAAGAAGTTATTATTTTATTTTCAATCACTTGGGGGTATTTTATTTGGATAAAACAAAATTTTAAATTGATTGTATTCACGCTGTTTTTTTTCGGTTCATTGCTTCTAATCAATTTTAGCTACAATATAGAGGAGTATTCTGGATACTACGAACAAGTATATTTTTTAATCGTACCGATTGTTGTTGTTCCTTTTGTGTTTGAGGTTTGGAATGCCATCAAATATAAAACCGTTCTGTTGGGTTTTGGATTTCTTAGTTTGATCATGTTTGGGTATAGAATGAATCAACAAGTCAATTATGCAAAAGCCTTTCAGCAGAAAAGAAAACTAACAACTCAATGGGTAGAGCACGCTCAGAATATGCAGGGTTGTAAATTTTATATTCCATACGAAAACTTCAAAGTACATAGCCAATATGTAGATTGGGATATGCCGTACTATAGTTTGCTCTTCTCGGCAATGCATGGTTATTCGAAACAAGTTACTATTTTTCCAATGGAAGAAGAACCAAGTAAACTTTTAGAAACGCCAGAACATGCATATTGGTTTAGAGGCGGTGAACTTGAAAAAGTTTCGACGTTAAATAGTTATTACTTTCAATTGTGTAACTCAACGTATGCGAATTTGTATCCGGTAAAAGGCAAAGAATAATTGATACTTTACTTTAAAACAAATTTCAAACTTCTACACAAGCGCGTTTTTTGATCGGGCGATTTGGCTAAAATATTATCAATCAAAACGGTATCGCCTTTATAGCCTCTTTCGTTAAATGAAGCTATCCAATTCTTAGGAATGGTATCGCCTTTGCAAGTGACAGATGAATAATCTGTAACAACAATAGGTAAGCCAGTTGAATCTTGGTACAGGCCGCGCTCGGCATAGGTAAGATCAAAACTAATGATTTTGCAATAGTTCATGGCACTATCTTTGGCACAAAGCGGCAAGCCTATAAGCTGTACAAATTGGTCTTTGTCTATAAATGCCGAATCGGTTCTACTACATCCTAGATAGCTGATATAATTTGATTTATATGCTGTTCCTTTCTGATTGCTTTCAGGTATTCCAAATGCAAGTAATCCAACAATGGACACTAAAAGTATGCTATATTGTATCAATGAATGTTTCATACGCTTTAAATACTAAAGCAAGTTAAGACTTTCTTCAATGATTTTCAACTTTTCAATCGCATCTTGCTTCTTTTTAACTTCAATTTCTATGATTTCAGGTTTTGCATTTTGAATAAAGCGCTCATTGCCTAATTTTTTCTCTACACTGATTAGAAAACCTTGTATGTAATCGCGCTCTTTTTCCAATTGCTCACGCTGCTGTGTTGTATCGATTTCTTTATCGCTTTTAAGGCTACATTGCATTTTGTCTACCATAAATGAAATAGACTTTTCGACAGGTTCGGATACAAACGAAATTGACTTGGCAAAACTTTGTTTTTGTAAAACAGTTAGCATAGTTGTCAATTCTTGCTGATAAGCCGAAGGCAATTGCACATCAATGGCATCTTTAGGTTTTAAGTTTTGCTTGATGCGCACATCACGTATAGCTGTAATCATTTTTTGCAATACATCACCCTGATGCAACAAAACTTCATTAGCTTCTACGCTAGTTGGCATACTACTGATGGTAATGTCATCGCCAGCGTTTCTTTCGCGCAAGGCATGGTAAACTTCTTCTGTAATAAATGGCATAAATGGATGCAACATTTTCATCAAGGCTTCAAAAAAGTTAAATGCTTGTTCGATATTATATTGATTAATAGGTTGGTCTTGTGCAGGTTTAATCCATTCCAAATACCAGCTACAATAGTCGTCCCAAATCAATGAATAAACCTTTTTTAAGGCTTCGCTCAATTTGAATTCCTTGATATCTTGTTCTATGACCTGTTGTACTTCATTTAATCGCTGCTCAAACCACAGACTTGGAAATAGAGCTTCTTGGCTTTCGTCGACTATGCGTTCCTTTTCATTCAAAATATGCAACAACTTCAATGCATTCCATATTTTGTTGCCAAAGAGTTTGCCTTGCTCTATACCACTTTCGTCAAATAGCAAATCATTGCCAGCAGGTGAAGCGATCATAATACCAAAGCGAACAGCATCTGCACCAAACTGATCAATCAAGCCTAGTAAATCAGGGCTATTGCCCAATTGCTTACTCATTTTTCGACCTTGCTTGTCGCGTACCATACCTGTAAAATACACATCTTTAAAAGGTATTTGTTGTTTGAATTCAAACCCAGCCATGATCATACGTGCAACCCAAAAGAAGATAATATCCTGACCGGTAACCAATGTTGTAGTTGGATAGTAATAATTGACTTCGTCATTGTTGGGATGACTTATACCTTTAAAAACTTCCATAGGCCATAACCACGATGAAAACCACGTGTCCAAACAATCTTCATCTTGAGTTAAGTTGAGGTTTGTGAGTTGAGTATTGTTTGTCGCATTGTATTGTTCTACGTATAATTGCTGAGCGGCTTCGAGGTTTTCAGCAACAACAAAATTGCCTTGCTCGTCGTACCATGCAGGTATTTGTTGTCCCCACCAAAGCTGACGGCTGATGCACCAATCTTTAATATTTTCGAGCCAGTGGTTATAGGTATTTTTGAGTTTGGCAGGGTGAAATTGAATGTCGTCGTTCATTACCGCAGACAAGGTTTCAGGATGTTTACCCAAAAAGGTTTTCATATCCATAAACCACTGCATGCTCAAGCGCGATTCGATGATAGCGCCTGTACGTTCGCTAGTACCTACTTGACCTTTGTAGTCTTCTATTTTTTCAATCAAACCCAGTGCAGCTATATCCTCGACTATTTTTTTGCGCAAATCAAAACGGTCCATACCGTTGTAACTTAGAACGAGCTCATTGGGTTGTTCGTTCATCAATTGTTCTGCCGTAAACTTACCATCTGCATCGAGGGTATCTATTGTTTTTAGGTTGTGTTTCCGACCTATTTCATTGTCGTTTTTATCGTGAGCTGGCGTAATCTTCAATGCACCAGTTCCAAATTCGGCATCGACATATTCGTCGGCTATTATTTGTATGGTTCGGTTGATAATAGGAACTATCACTTCCTTGCCTATCCAGTTTTTGTAGCGCTCGTCATTCGGATTCACACAAATGGCCACATCGCCCAAAATGGTCTCAGGACGTGTGGTGGCTACCATGATGTAAGCCCCCTCATCCCCCAAAGGGGGACTTGAGAAATTATATTTTACATAATAGAGTTTGCTATCTATTTCTTTAAAGATAACTTCTTCATCACTAAGGGCTGTTTTACTAGCTGGATCCCAATTGACCATTCGGAGTCCTCGATAAATAATGCCATCGTTGTATAATTGTACAAATATTTTTAAAACGGCTTTGTAATAATCGTCGTCCATCGTAAACGATGTGCGATCCCAATCTAAGGAACAACCTAATTTGCGCAATTGCTGCAATATAATACCACCATATTTTTCTTTCCATTCCCAGGCATACGCCAAAAATTCATCGCGTGTCAAAGAGGATTTCGTAATACCTTTTTCGCGAAGCATAGCTACTACTTTGGCTTCGGTAGCTATAGAGGCATGGTCTGTGCCAGGTACCCAACAGGCGTTATAGCCTTGCATGCGTGCACGACGTACCAATATATCTTGAATTGTATTGTTCAAACAATGTCCCATATGCAATACCCCGGTTACATTGGGTGGCGGTATCACGATGGTGTAAGCTGGCTTTTCGTTGGGTGTAGAACTAAAATAACCATTTTTAACCCAATGTTCGTACCATTTTGTTTCTGCTTCCTGTGGGATATAATTTTTTGACAATTCCATAAGCCGCAAAGATAAAAGGACATTTGGATAAATGGATAAAATAGGCTGTGAAGCTAGAGTGAAAGAAAATGAACATATTGTTGGACCCCTTTTATCTATGTGAACTCTTCTTTTGTTGCAAAAAAAGTCAATACAGTCTTTCTTTTATAAAAAAGGTTCGATGAATAAAGGGGCTTTTGTGTCATTGACCGACTTAAAACCATGCACTTATTAAAAATACTTTCGGAAATTAGGCTAATGAACTATATTTGACGTAATTTTTAAACTATGAAATACTTATTTTGTATTGGCTTATGCATACTGGCTGCGCAAACAATCAATGCACAACGTCACTTTGTTGAGGATGGCCGTTTGCGTATTATTCGTACTGGCATCATAGGCGAAATGGGCTCTGATGGGGACGAAGGCGAAGGTAGTGTGTCTAAAAAAAATGCGATCAAACTCAATTTGTCATCTTTGGCCTATCAAACCATTGCGTTACAATACGAAAGAGCTTTGGCACCCAAAATATCTGTAGCCATTCAAGGTAGGTATATGTTAAATCAGGTTATACCTGGCACAAGTCAAGTATCTGACTTTTCGTCCGATACCATAAATTTGTTTAAAGATTTTAAAATAAGCAGTTGGGCCATTACTCCCGAATTTCGTTTTTATGTTCGAAATGTCATGAAGGGTTTTTATATCGCTCCTTATGCGCGAATTCGAAATATCGATATGAGTTTGCCCATTAACTATGTAGACGATAACAACAAAACGCAAACCATCACAACCAAAGGTAGCTTTTTAACCTTTGGTGGAGGTGTCATGATTGGTTCGCATTTTCATATTGGAAAAAGCATATCATTAGACTGGTTTATACTTGGAGGACATTCTACCTTAACGACTATCGATATAAGTTCTAAAACCACACAAGCTTTGTCAGTAAATGATCAACAAGAAATTCGCGACTATTTAGCTACAACTGAAAAACCATTATCTTCTTTTATCAGAAACTATAAGTATGAAGTTTCTTCAAATGAGCTTAGAATTAAAGGGAACATGAATGGTATTGGCTTTAGAGGTGCTGGTCTTAATTTGGGTATTAGATTTTAATCCATTTTTTCATTGAAATTTATCTTAGTTAGGTGAAAACCAAACAATTGTTCCTATGTATTAGTATCTATAGAATACCATCTGTTTTGACTTGGTATTCACTAAAATACCCTACTTTTGCGCCTTCATAATGAATCAAAAAAGGGTAAATTCTTTCAGTATGTATGGAATAATGCTCAGTGTTGATTTGTTTTAAAAGGAAGCTATAACTATGAAACGAAACCTGTTTTATTTGTTGATTTTGCTGTTGATGGCTGGTCTAACATATTATGTTTTTTTTCGAGACCAATCCAATTCGTTTGAGCTATCCGAAACCAATTTTAATGTCAAAGATACAGCAGACTTGCAAACCATTTTTTTGATTGATATGCAAGGTCAACGCGTAAAAATTGCACGAAGCAATCGTTTTTACAATGGTTGGGCGCTCAACGATACACTTCCCATACGTAAAGATGCTGTAGATTTTATGCTAGAAGCATTGGCATTGCAAAAAGCAGAACAACCCGTACCGAGTGGGTATCATGATGCAGCTATTCGAGAATTGAGTTCCAATGCTACTAAAGTAGAATTGTATACCCCAAAAGGAAAAACGCACACCTTTTATGTGGCACGCAATGCTGGTTATGGCAATGTAACGTATATGCTTAACGAAGGTGCAAAACGTCCTTATATCGTCAAATTACCGATGCAAAACATCTTTTTAGGCGTACGATATTATACCCGAGCCAACGATTGGCGCGAACGAAGAATCATGTTTAATGAAAATCCTATCGAGACCGTCAATGTTGCGTACAAGGATTCAATTCAATATTCGTTTACAATAAATTTTACCCAAGCACAACCTAGTCTTCAAGGTCCAACTACAATGTCAAGACCACTCAATCTTAAGCGAGTCAATACGTATCGTGGTGTATTGGATAAACTGTATTGCACAGGTTTTGAAGAGCGCTATTTGGGCAAGGATAGTATCATTCAATATGGTAAGCAATTGGGTACAGTAACTATTCAACGCAAAAACAGTCCGGCAGAATCCATCATTTTGTATTTTAAACTACCTGATAAAGGCACCAAAGGGTTGATCGAAATCGGAGGCGTTGAATATGATTACGATTCGTTTTTTGGTTTGCTCAACCAACATGATTTTTTGGTACTCAGCCGAAAAAACGTAGAAAAGATGTTGCGTACATATCCTGAATTTTACGAACAAGATGTTGAAGCTAAACCATAACATTACCAATTATTCCAACCAGCATGCACCAAGATTTTATTAGTTATTTTATTTTTATTGCCGCACTCGTTTTTTCGTTTGTGTTGGACTTGTTTGTCTTTAGCAAAAAGGGACAAGAAGTATCAATTAAAAGTGCTACCTATCAGTATTTGTTTTGGGTAAGTATAGCCTTGGCATATTGTGTGTATTTGTGGTATCATTACGAAGCACATACATCGCTCAATTATCTATCAGCTTACTTTATGGAAATGGCCTTATCCATCGATAATATTTTTGTGTTCGTCATGATATTTTCGTCCTTGCAGGTCCGAAAACAATATATAGGACGTGTTTTGATGATAGGTGTTGTGTTGGCTATTGTGTTTCGAATTATTTTTATAGCCATAGGTATTGTTCTCATACAACAGTTTCATTGGTTGATGTATGTGTTTGGTGCACTCTTGATTTATACTGGTTTTAAATTGTTTTTAGAAAATCCCGAAGCCGAACATGATGTCCGCGAAGGAAAAATATATAAATTCATTAGACGCTATTTACGCTATACCGAACTCGAAGCCGAAGGTCAATATACCTTGAATGTACAAGGTAAAACTTATTTCACCAAAATAGCCATGGTAGTATTGATGATAGGCCTTACCGATATTGTATTTGCATTGGATTCTATACCTGCTGTATTTGCTATTACGACGGATAATTTGGTGGTATACTCTTCCAATATTTTTGCCGTATTGGGCTTGAGGGCTTTGTTTTTTATTCTTCAAAAAGCCGCGGATCAATTTGATTTTTTGCAACAAGGTATTGCTGTTGTATTGGTCTTTATTGGAGCAAAAATGTTTTTGGAAATAATTGATATTCATATGCCAGTATGGGTTTCGTTGGTCGTGATTGTAGTCTGTATAGCAAGCGCTATTTTGTATTCGCAACACCACAATAGAAAGAAAAGTAAACTAGGGAAATTACATGATAAAGGCTAGTGAAATAGGGTTGGTAGTGAAGGGTAAAATTGTAGCACAAGGTCATGACTGTGCTATAGATAATGTATTAATTGATAGTCGGCGTGTAGCTCATGCTGCGAGTTCAATTTTTATACCTTTAGTGACCGATCGTCGCAATGCACATATGTTTTTACAGGATGTATATGCACAAGGCATTCGTGTATTTTTGGTGAGTGAAGAAGTAGATACTGACCTACTCAAGGATGCATGGATTATCCAAGTAGACAATACAATGACTGCATTACAACAATTGGTAGCATGGCATCGAAGTCAGTTTTCAATACCCGTAGTGGGTATTACAGGTAGCAATGGAAAAACGGTTGTGAAAGAATGGCTATATCAATTGCTCGAATATGACTACAAAATAGTACGAAGTCCGAAAAGTTTCAACTCTCAACTCGGAGTGCCGCTTTCGGTATGGCAAATGAATGAGGAGCATACATTGGCTTTGTTTGAGGCTGGCATTTCGCAGGCCGATGAGATGCAAAATCTCGAAAAAATTATAAAACCGAATATCGGTATTTTTACCAATATTGGAGAAACACATAATGAAGGTTTTTTAAATCAACGCCATAAAATCAATGAGAAACTAAAGTTGTTTAAAACAGCTGATTTGCTCATCTACAATAAAGATTATTACGAATTGCAAGACTGTATATTGCAGTTTGCAACCCAGCTCAAAACAAATGCAAATAAAGAACTCAAACTCTGGCATTGGAGTCGTAAAACTGAAGCTATACTACAAGTACTTTCAAACGAGAAAAGTCATGCAAGTACTTGCTTGACGGCTTTATTTCAGGGCGAAAATATCACATTGACGATACCGTTTATCGATGATGCTTCTATCGAAAATGCGATTCATTGTTGGATGTTGATGTTGTATTTCAATATCACTCAAGATGAAATACAACTCAGGATGAACAAGCTAACCCATATAGCTATGAGACTCGAATTGATCAAAGGCATGAACAATTGTACACTCATCAATGATAGCTACAATTCGGATGTATCTTCATTTTCTATTGCATTGGATTTGTTGGCACAGCAAAATCAACATGAACATAAAACGGTAATACTTTCAGATATTTTGCAAAGCGGCCGCGACAATGAATTGTATGAAGAAGTGGCCGAATTGCTCACCGATAAAAAAATACATCGTTTTATAGGTATTGGCGATACACTGCTGCGCAACAAAACTATTTTTGAATCGATACGAACTTTGCAAACTCAGTTTTACAAATCGACCCACGATTTTTTACAAGATATCGATACAACATCCTTTGCTAATGAAAGTATTTTAATTAAAGGTGCTCGTAAGTTTGAATTTGAAAAAATAGCGAAGCGATTGGAAGAGCGCGTGCATCAAACTATGTTGGAAATCAATTTAAATGCACTCGTCAACAATTTGAAATCTTATCAAGCTTTGCTCAAAAAGCCAACCAAAGTGATGGCAATGGTCAAGGCGTTTTCGTATGGTAGTGGTAGTTTTGAAGTTGCGAATAAATTGCAGTTTGAAGGCGTCGATTACTTGGCTGTCGCCTATGCTGATGAAGGAATTTTTCTGCGAAAAAATAGAATCGAATTGCCCATCATGGTGATGAATACCGACGATAATTCGTTTGGACTGATTATAGAATGGAAGCTCGAAGCTGAAATATACAATTTGCATACGCTTCATAAAATGATCGAAGCTGCACAGTTTGCTAATGTAACCCAATATCCAGTTCACATCAAATTGGATACTGGAATGCATAGACTTGGCTTTGAGGAGCAGGATATTGATGAATTGATTAGAGTATTGAATGGACATTCCGAAATACGCGTTCAATCTGTCTTTTCGCATTTGTCTGGTAGCGAGGAAGTAGAACTCGACGACTTTACGCTACGACAAGCAACAGAGTTTAAACAATTATCGGCTCGTTTGGAACAAGGTATTGGATACAGTTTTATAAAACACTTGTGCAATTCTTCGGGCATTGCCCGTCATCCAGAATTGCATTTTGATATGGTGCGATTGGGTTTAGGTTTGTACGGTATAGACAGTACGCAAAAGTTGAATTCGAAACTCAAAAATGTCAGTCGATTAAAAACAATCATATCGCAAATTAAAATTGTACCTCTAACTGAAACTGTAGGTTATAATCGTAAAGGTATTTTGAAACGAGATACTACAATAGGTACGGTGTGTATTGGCTATGCCGATGGCATCAGTCGTAGGCTGGGCAATGGACATGGCAAAATGTGGATCAATGGATATTTGGCGCCGATAGTCGGCAATGTGTGTATGGATATGTGTATGCTCGATATTACTGATGTGCCAGAAGTCAAAGAAGGCGATACCGTCATTATTTTTGGCGAAGAATTGCCCGTGACACAACTTGCTCAATGGGCTGGAACAATTCCATATGAAATACTTACGGGCATTTCTCAACGGGTCAAACGGATTTATTTTGAAGAGTAAAGTAGAGTTCAATTTTCTCATTATATTTAGTGCTTCATGAAACAACTTGAAAAATTTGTACATCAATTGTGGTTTGCCTACTTACTCTTCGTGGTAGCTTGGGTTTTTACGTTTGTCATTTATTTCCCTGCTCACAAGGCATTGCTTATCGATGATGGTATAAGTGGTATATGGGAAATTAAACAACTTGGTGTAAAAGGCTTTCTCAATTCGTATGGATTTGAAAGTTTTTATCATGGTCATTATTCAATTATCGGTATTTTGTATTTGCTGTTTGGCACCAATACCTTGGGTTGGTTTATAGTCTATACTGGTATGCATGCATTGAATACGACGTTGTTGTTTACAGCTTGCAAAAAAGTTTACCAAGCCATTCATCTTGGCAATGCTTCTGTATGGATTGCATTGTTGGGTTCGATTTTGTTTCTATGTTCGCCCTATCAATCCGAAAATATTATTTGGGGTGCAACCTCACATTATTTTGCAACATTTTTTATACTTTGGTTTGGTCTACATTTTATCACCGACTTTGCCACAGGATCAAAGACTTCTATTTCATGGATTGGATTTCAAGTCCTATTTGCATTTTCGTTGGTTACACTCGAAATATCATTCTTGTTTCCATTGTTGTTTGTGTTGCTGTATTTATTGTTGGTTATTAGCAAGGCTTCTAGAATTTCGTTGGGCACTTTTTTTCTCAAAATAATTTTGCCACAAATAGCTATTGTGGTAATTTATTTAGTTTGTTACAAATTGAAAAATGGCTCATGGATTCCACATGATAGAGCACCGTTGGATACACCTGTGCCAGTTTCGTATATGATTACGACATTGTCACAACAGCTTATGAAATTGTTTGGCTTTGTGCATATGTTCGAATTTAAAACCCGCGAAATGGTATATGCATTTGCAGTGCATTGGAAAAAAATTGCATTGTTTTGGAGTCTACTATTTGGTATTCTAACAGTTTGGCAATGGTATAAAGATCGAACAAAAGGAATGGTATTTCTTTTCCTTTTAATTGCCGGATTATCTATGTACTTGCCTTTTGTGCGTGTATATTTTATGTATATTGTTCGTATTGAAAACGATCGATATGCCTATTTTGCTTCTGCCTTTTTGCTGCAAGCATTGGTCTTGGTTTTATTTTCAATGCATCGATGGGTAAGAGGAATTTTATATGTTGCGTATTTAGCAGCATTTATATATTTTATTTTTCCTACAGTCAAAGCGCGTTCTTACAGTGCTAAATTGTACACTAACTATTTGAATAAATTGCCAGACACCATTCAAGGAAAAACATACTTGCTCAATGTGCCTTCGTATTGTGCTGATGTCTATATGTTTAGAGCTGCAGAACGATTGCCCATTTCGTATCAAGCTATATTTGGCAAAGATATTTTTTCGAAGGTGAAACAAGTGGCATGGTACAATGCTCAAACTGATAAAGATACATTTGCAATCAATAAACTATCAGACGTCAAGTACGAAATGTTGCTCAAAACGAATGGTTCATGGTGGATGAATGAATCCATTGGTGCAAGCAATTATGAAAATGATCAATATAGTTTTGTAGTTGGCGAATGGGGAAATTATACCATTACATTCAAACAACCTTTGGGTGTAAACGATGCAGTTTTGTATTACAACGGCAAGCGATTTGTAAAAGTCAATTAATTTTTTGTTTTCAATAAGGCATATCCTATACCGCAAGACAAACATTGTTTTTGGTCGCAGTAATGTTTTTTTAGTTGCAGCAAAGCTTGTGTATCATAAGCAGATTGGATTTCGATTTGCGTTGTTTTCCAGCTGTCAATAATGCTATTTTTTTCAGGTGGTAAAGCCCTCAACCATTCCAATGCTTTATCACAATAGCTTGGTTTAGCTTGTAATTTTCCATACAAGAATACAGTTGGGATAATTACATTGATAATCAGATTTTGTATAAATGTTTTGCCTAATTTTTTAGTACGTTCAGCTGATTTTTCTTGGAAAGTATAATGGTCTAACCAGTATTCAGAAACCGTAAATTGAAATAATTTTTCAATTGATTTTAAAGAATCAGCTTCCATTAACTTTGAAAATAAATGTGAAGATTCATGCAGGAGTTGGGCAAATTGTGCTAATCGCAAGGTTGGAAAATTAGCAGGTCGTAATCGTAAAAATTTCCATTGATGTTGTTCTATAGAATGTAGGTTATACAGTTTTTTCAAATAGGCATACTCGCGTTGTAGTTCTTGCGGATAGGCTTCGTCGAAATAATCGTTGAGAAAACCAGCTTGTCCAAATACTAAAGCTTCGATTTGCAGCAACTGCTGTTTATGTTTGGCAAAAAGGTTGAGAGGTGTTTGTAATGCCAAGCGTTCAAACACATCTTGGTTGATGTGTAAGCCAAATCCACGTGCTAGTTGAACATAAAATACTTCTTGCCAATTGGACTGAAAGCGTTCGAGCAAGGTCTGAATATAATCTGTTTTGTCTGTAAGCCGTTCTATAAGCATACGATCCAGTTGCTGATGTATGGTAATGTCGCGAACCGTATCGATAAGTTTAGCACAAGGTGTAAAGCCTTGGTTTTGCATCAGTTTGTCATAGCTCTCTAGTAAAGCTGGATTGATATGTGGTTGTATGACCAAAGTAGGAAAGGATAAATTATCTTTTGTACGAATGGGTTCATCATCTTCAACCACAACATGCAGAATTAAATTAGAATAGCTCGAATCGTTTTGGTGCAAATGTTTATTCCAATCGCTACTTTTAAGGTGAATTTCGACATTACCAGCCCACACGGTTTCGCCTATTTTTAATTTTGCTTCCAAAAAATCTGGACCAGCATGTGTATTTAAATGACCAGGATGAAGGATGAGTATCGATTCGAGTTCGGTAGTTTGAAGTGGCAACTCAGTGTTGTACAATCGATGTTGCCAAATGAATTGGAGTAGTTTTTCGGTCATGGAGTAGGGTATTAAATGACCTGACGAAAATACAAATTTTGAAATAGAAAAATGAAAATAATTATTTCCAGCTCACTACACCATTGTCATAATTTAATTGAGTCAGTGGTGGAATGTCTAACAATAAAGGACCATCCATATCCACATAATCGAGTAAAGGTAGAAAATGTGCTATGGCAACGGATCCAACTTCGGTTTCGTTCATGCAGCCCATCATCACACGTAGATTGAGTTGTCGCGCTTGTTCTATCATTCGTTTTGCAGGCGTTAAACCACTACATTTTGTCAGTTTGATATTGATGCCATGAAAGTGATTAGCACATTTAGCTACATCAGATTCTACAACACAAGATTCGTCTGCTATCAAGGGAGTATTTGAACGTTTATATAGTTCTTTCATTCCTTCCCAGTTGTCTTTTGCCAAGGGTTGTTCTATGAGTTCGATGTTAAGTTCTTCCAAAATAGGCAATAAAGTCAATGCATCGTCTAAGCTCCAAGCTGCATTGGCATCTATCCGAAGCGTGGCATTAGTTTGGGCGCGAAGCTGTTGTAGTTTTTCAATGTCGTTGCGTTGTGCAAGTTTGACTTTGTAGATAGGCCATGGTTTTTCATTCATTTTTTGAGCCATAATTTCTGCGGAATCTAAGCCTATGGTATAGTCTGTCATGGGAATATTGGTCCATTCTACATTCCAAATTTCAGTAATTTTTTTTCGTTTCATTTGCGCATACATATTCCAATAAGCCATATCGAGCGCACAAACTAAAAAGTGGTTGGTCGGAAATAAGTGATGACAAAAATGCCAAAATCGATCTGGTTCAGTAAATGAATAACGACTCAATACATGGATTTTTTCAAGTAGTTCGGCTACCATACTTTCAACTGTTACATTGTAGTAATGTATAGCCGGTGCTTCCCCTATTCCTGTGATGCCATTAAATGTTATAGCGACTAACAATGCAGGTTGATGCGTTTTGATACCATGTGCCGTGGTAAACGGATGATGAAAAGCTGTAGATATTGATTTGTACTTGATTTGAAGCATGTGTAAAAATAAGAGGTTGGTTGGAAATTCCTTCAAACTATTTATAAGCAATAGAATCTTTTTCCCACTTGCACAAGTATGGCAAAGGGCTATGCAATACATTTGCATGTTATTCATACTTCGAATTGATTGAAAAAAATTAAAAACATAGCATTAGTCGGGAATCCCAATTGTGGGAAAAGTTCGTTGTTTAATGCTTTGACAGGTTTAAATCAGCGTGTAGGTAACTTCCCAGGTGTGACTGTCGATAAAAAAACAGGTCGCACGAGTTTGTCTACGGGTGAAGTGTTGAATATGGTAGACTTGCCTGGTACGTATAGTTTGTATCCTAAAAGTGATGATGAAGTTGTAACGTTTGACGTACTTTTTGATGATGATGAAGCGGTAAAAATTGATTTGGTTATAGTGGTAGTTGATGCTTCCAATTTGAAACGAAATTTATTGTTTTGTTCGCAAATCATGGATATTAAAAAACCTATGGTTGTGGTACTGACTATGATGGACATTGCCCGCCAAAAAGGAATACAAATTGATGTCAACGGCTTGAGCCGTGAACTGGGAATACCGGTATTGGCAGTTAATCCCAGAAATAATAAAGGAATCACAGCGCTCAAGAAACAACTCGAAATGACCTTGTCGCAGACACACGAAGCACCCGTTCGAGATTTTATAGACAATTACAAACTTGCTCAATCAACGGTAGATGTAGTTAAAAAATACAAGAATGTTACGAGCGATTATACTGCTATACATTTTGCTAGCGCATTTCAGGTGCTCAATATTATTTCAGCGCAAGACAAACAGAATCTTGCAGCTGATTTGCAACAAATACAGTTTAATAAAACTAAAATTCAAGCCGAAGAGACTTTGCTACGATATGGTCGTATCAAGAAAATCATGGCCAATTGTGTGGTAGAAAGTGATCCGCTCAAAAAAGAATTATTTAGTCGACAAATCGATGGGATATTATTACATCCAGTCTATGGCAATTTGTTTTTGCTGGTTGTTTTGTTCTTTTTATTTCAAAGTATATTTTGGTTGGCACAATATCCAATGGAATGGATAGATATGGCGTTTGGTCAGCTTATACAATTTCTTAAATCTGCATTACCCGATAATTTTTTGACCGATTTGTTAATTAATGGAATCTTAGCGGGTATCAATGGCGTGGTAGTTTTTATTCCGCAAATCATGATTTTGTTTGGTTTGATTACCTTGTTGGAAGACTCCGGCTACATGTCACGAATTAGTTTCTTATCCGATCGTTTGATGCGGAGTGTAGGATTGAATGGCAAGTCGGTCATGCCTTTGATTAGCGCCGTGGCATGTGCTGTACCGGCTATTATGGCAGCACGTACTATCGAAAATAAAAAAGAAAAACTCATTACAATATTGATTACACCGTTTATGAGTTGCAGTGCGCGTTTGCCTGTTTATACGATTTTGATTTCGTTGGTTATACCTAATACTTCTATCCTTGGAATATTCAATTTGCAAGGTATCGTTATGATGGGCTTGTATGTATTGGGTTTTCTCATGGCTTTATTGTCAGCATTTATGCTCAATTTGTGGATTCAAGCCAAAGAACGAAGTATTTTTTTAATGGAACTGCCTGTTTATCGTATGCCTCGTTGGAGCAATATGGCGTTGACAATGGTCCAAAAAGCAAAGGTTTTTGTATTTGACGCTGGTAAAATTATATTACTTATTTCTATCATATTGTGGGCGTTATCGTCGTATGGTCCAAGCAAAGAGTCAAATCAATGGATAGCCAAAACAAGTTTGGAGGAGTCTTTTGCAGGTAAAGCAGGTAAAACAATAGAGCCTGCCATTAAACCACTAGGTTTTGATTGGAAAATAGGTATTGCTTTGATTACATCATTCGCTGCTCGTGAAGTATTTGTGGGTACTATGGCTACCTTGTATAGTGTAGATGAAGAAGACGATAAAACCTTGCTCCAAAAAATGAATACCGCTGTTAGACCAGATGGAACTAAGGTTTATACGCTACCCACTGGGCTTTCATTGTTACTTTTTTATGTATTTGCAATGCAATGTATGAGTACTATGGCTATTGTAAAAAGAGAAACGGGTTCGTGGAAATACCCAATCCTGCAATTTGTTTTCATGGGTTTGGTAGCTTACTTATCATCTTTGCTTATCTATCATTTAGTTTCCTAATCGCATATTATCCTAATTTTACCATTTTGTTATGATGTTATAACAATAGTGGTGTTAAATTTGTTCCGTATTTATTAACCAAATTAAGAATATGGAACGCACCACCATGAAACGTCAGTTAGACAAAGACCTCAAGCAAACGATTCAAAAAAGAAATTCAAGACTAGCTGATTTTTTTGAAAAAATTGGTCTCGATGTAGAGATTGTAGGCGACATGGAAACTCCTGCAGTTGTAAAAGATGACTATTGTTTAGCTTGTTATGTACACAATTTTAACCTCATTTTTACCGATCATTACGATCAAGGGAAAGAAGTATATCGCATCAAGTTACAAAAAATTCAGGAATTTGAAACTGAGCCAATCATTGATTGGCTTAAGACCGCCATACATCGCAGAATATATCGCATCAAAATGTTGCAAGATCCTAATTTGTTTTTGGTGGGATACAACTACAAATCGAAAGAAACAGCAGCTACAGACAAATATCCAGTGTATGGAAAATACGGTGCTAAAATATATTTCACAGAAGATTATGCAAAAGAAATCGTGCAGTTTTACGATTTAACGTATTGTGAAATTGTTTAGACTTTTGCTTTGATTAATATATAGTGATATAACCTGTTTCAGCAACTGTAGTGCCTTCAAAAAGTTGAAAATTGTAGGTACCAGGCGAGTTAAAATTATTTTTATCTAAAACTAAGGTAGTTTTGGTTACTCGAGATACGCGTAGCACTTCATTCTTCTTGGGGTCGTAAAACCTAATAGAGTATTTTTTAATTAAGGCGTCTTTTAAATTTATGTTGATATGACCCGTATAAGGGTTCGTGTAGATTTGGCTTGAAGGTGTGTAATAAAAATCGGTTGACGTTGTTCCAGTTGCGCCATTTTGGTTGTAATTGGTATTTGCATTAGTTGACCCAGATATGATAACACCTTCTAGCGATTTTGCTAAAATGGTCGAGTCCATATACATTTTATAGGTATTGCTAAACCATTCTACGTCTCCGCTAAAAAGGACGAGGATTCTATAATTGTTTTTGCCTGCCAAGGGTCTATTATCAATAAAGGAATGAATCCCTTTTTTAGGATTATTGATTGTGCCTATCGTAACAAAATTGCGTATACTATCTGCAGAGCGTTGTATCGCAATCGATTTGACCCCATCGTATTGGCAAGACCAGGCCAATTTGTTTTGCGCATTTTCAGTTACAAGACTCATGGATGGCAATTCAGGATATTGTGCAGCAGCACATAGAGGTAGTAAAAATAGTAGAAATAAAATATTGAATCTATTCACGGAGGAAATTTTGACGTTTGCGAAGATATTACATAAAACGGTAAACATTTGCCAAAAAAAATCAACATGCTAACGTGCGGTTGCCTTGCAAGCCACCTGTGTGTATAGCAAGTATTTTTGTTCCATGTCTGAATCGGTTTTGCTCGATATCTTTTTGGAGACCCAAGCACATTTTGCCCGTATATACCACATCGAGTTCAATATGTTGTTCGGCTTGAAACCTAGCCATAAAATCTAATAGTTCTTGATTTCGTTTGCCAAATCCGCCACAATGAGCCTCGGTTTGAAGTTGCCATCGGGGATGTGAAATTTCTTTTTCAAACGTTTCTTTTAAGTACTCGCCTTGTTTCAAAGCAGTATATCCTAACGCATCTTGATGAGGCAATAATGCATTGGCTATGCCGCAAAATGTGGTACCAGTACCTATTGCGCATGCAAATACATCATAACATGTCGTGTCAGTAATTGAGATGATTTCAGTGCAACCTTTTAGGCCTAAGTCGTTGCTGCCGCCTTCTGGTATAAGCATTGCATGAGGATATGCATGTTGAAGTTCCTCTAGATAATGAGGTTCTTTTTTTTGTTTATACTTTTCTCTCGAAATAAATTGTAGCTCCATACCCCAACGAACACAATCGGATAGTGTTGGATTGTCTACAGGTTCGCCTCTAACGATGCCAATGGTTTTTAATCCAGCTTCAAAGCCCGCATAAGCAAGTGCATGCAAATGGTTGGAATATGCTCCGCCAAAGGATATCAAGGTATTGTAATTGTGTTCGAGAGCGTAGGTAATATTGTATTTGAGTTTAAACCATTTATTGCCGGAAATTTCGGGATGCAATACGTCTATACGAAGGAGGTCTAACTGTATATCTTGCTCCATAAGACAAGGCCATTGTATGCTCGAAATAAGTTCCATTGCTGCGACTAGTAGCCGTATTCTTTGAGGTATAAATCATTGTTGCGCCAGTCTTTGCGGACTTTGACATGCAATTCGAGAAAGACCTTGCGGTCGATAAATTTTTCAATGTCTTCGCGCGCCAATTGACCTATTTTTTTAATCATAGAACCATTTTTGCCTATGATAATAGCTTTTTGGGTTTCACGACTGACTACAATGTCGGCAACGATTTTGGTCAAGGTGTTTTTTTCTTCATATTGACGAACGAGTACGGCAGCATGATAGGGCAATTCCTCATCAAGTTCAAAAAATAACTTTTCGCGAATCATTTCTGCTGCAAAAAATCGCATGGGTTTATCCGTCAAGGTATCCTCGTCGTAATAAGCTGGCATTTCGGGCAATAATTCGACTATAGAAGTTAGTAAATCTGGTAAATTGAGTTTTTGCAAAGCAGAGATTTCAATAATTTTTTTGACTTGCTTTAAAGCTTTAAACTCCACGTTGATAGCATCTATTTTGCCAGGCTTGGCCTTGTCTATTTTGTTGATGACCAATATAGCAGGTTGTTTGTTGTTTAGTTTTTTTAAGAGTTCGCTGTTTTCAAGGACATCATCATTGGCATCCATTAAAAACAAAACCACATCTGTCCCTTGCTTGACCATACTGACTTCCTGCATCATCTTTTCGTGTAGTTTGTATTTGGAATTTAGTAGACCTGGCGTATCTGAAAATATAATTTGATAATTGGGTTCGGATAAGATACCCAATATTTTATTTCGCGTCGTTTGTGCTTTGGGCGAAACTATAGCCAGTTTTTCGCCCAATATAGCATTTAAGAGGGTAGATTTCCCTGCATTTGGCTTTCCAAAGATGCCTACAAAACCACTTTTAAATTCAGTCATTGGGACAAAGATAAGCTGAATAAAACAGTGAATCTTGATACAACTTAATAAATTTAAGGAATAGCGTGCTGTTCAAGCAATCAATTGAATGAATTTAAAACAAAAAATAAATAAAAAGGTTTGGTGGATATATTGAAGGGATTGCTTAGAAATAGACTTCATTTAAAATACACTTTCTGAGCTATGTGCTCTCAACCTCTAGCCAGCATTGAGTTTCAGCGCACATAACATTGGCGTAACAAGTAGTTTTAGGATTGGAACATATTTTGGTTACCTTTGCACTGCGAGGTAGAGCAGCGGTAGCTCGTCGGGCTCATAACCCGAAGGTCACTGGTTCGATCCCGGTCCTCGCAACTTATACTAATGTGAAATGGTTGATAAACCATTTCTACAGAAGTAAATGCCGATAGGATAGTCGTTTCACGATTTATCAAGATTACAGACTTCAAATCGGAATAACAAAAATCAAATGGCAAAGATTATCTTTGCCATTTTTAATTTCAAGTATTATGTCTTTATTTACTGTCGCAGTTGTAGGTCGCCCAAATGTTGGAAAATCTACTTTATTTAATCGATTAATTGGTGAGCGCAAAGCTATTGTTGACGATATCAGTGGTGTAACCCGCGATCGACAATATGGCGAAAGCGAATGGAATGGCAAGCAGTTTCATGTCATCGACACTGGCGGATATGTAGTCAATGGTAAAGATGCCTTTGAGCGCGAAATACGTCAGCAAGTACAAATAGCCTTAGATGAGGCTCATGTATTGTTGTTTGTAGTCGATGTCAGTACTGGCATTACATCCTTGGATGAAGAATTTGCAGAATTGCTCCGCAAAACTAAAAAGCCTGTTATCGTGGTCGTCAATAAAGTTGATAATAGTCGCAGACAAATCGATGGCGTAGAGTTTTATGCCTTAGGATTTGAACACATGCATTTTATTTCGTCCTTGTCGGGGTCCGGCACCGGCGATTTGCTAGATCAGGTTACAAGCTTGATGGTGGAGGATAGCTTCAATGAATTAGATTCTGATTTGCCCAAAATTGCTATCGTAGGACAGCCCAATGCAGGTAAGTCATCGTTGTTAAACGCCTTAGTCGGTGAGGAACGCAATATTGTTTCTGAAATAGCTGGTACTACGCGCGATAGTATTCATACCCATTACAAACTGTATGGAAAAGAATTTATATTGATTGACACAGCTGGGCTTCGCAAAAAAAGCGCAGAGAAAGAAGATATCGAATTTTATTCTGTAATCCGTGCTGTTAAAGCCGTGGAAGAAGCAGATGTCTGTATGCTACTTATCGATGCGACCAAAGGTGTGACTTCGCAGGATGTCAATATATTTAGTTTGGCTACCCGTAAAGGGAAAGGTATAGTGGTATTGGTAAACAAATGGGATTTGATCGAAAAAGAAACCATGACGTCAAAAACCATTGAAACTGAAATTAAAAAGAAGATGGAACCATTTACGGATTTTCCAATCATCTTTATATCAGCGACAGAGAAGCAACGTATACATAAAGCAATCGAAGAGACACTTGATGTGGTAGAAGCTCGTACTAAAAAAATCAGCACGTCGAAGTTAAACGATATTATGTTGAAAGAAATACAACATTACCCACCACCATTTTATAGAGGTAATGCGGTATCAATCAAATATGTTACGCAATTGCCAGTTGTAGTTCCTTCTTTTGCATTTTATAGCAATCATCCTGACGAGATTAAGGAAGCCTACAAAAACTTTTTAGAAAACAAACTCCGCCACCATTTCAATTTTAAAGGTGTTCCGATTCGTTTGTTCTTTAGAGCGAAATAAGAATTACGCCATCTTCTCGTTCAATGCAGCTATTTTCTTATCGTTGCGTTTGATTTCATTTTCTATGTACTTGCCATAACTTTCCCAATTGTCGTGTGTTTTGGCTAGTTTTTGTTGTTGCTTTAAGTACTTGCCATAGGACTGTAGCCCATTCAATTGAAATTCATTGAATTTTTGTGCGAAGACATTTTTTAAGTCGTTGTTGTTGTTTGCCATAAGAATTGAATTTGAATATAAAGGTAAGTAAAATTTGAGAATTTGAGAATTTGAGAATGAATCAAACTGATCAATTACATTTATTAATATGAAAATGAATTTTAATCACTTTAATGCTGTTCTATAAAATCCTACCGCTGCACCTTTGTTCAATAATGCAACAGACGATGAAAGCTAGCCTCGATGTAAGCATGCACCGTGTGCTGCTAACAGCGAGAAGTAGTTGAAGGAAGAAGCAATGCATGGCTCCAAAAAAAACTAACTCAAATACTTCGCTACTATCGGCACTCTACGTCCTACGCCAAATGCTTTGGGAGAAACTCGTATGATAGGGCAAAACTGATTGCGTTTGTATTCGTTGGTATTGACTAGTTTCAAGGTACGGTCTACAATAGCTTTTTCAAAACCTTGTGCAATAATTTCGGCAGGGCCTTGTCTGCGTTCGATATACTGATACAACACTGCATCGAGTATGCGATAATCGGGCAAGGAGTCGCTATCTTTTTGATTGGGTCGCAACTCAGCCGAAGGTGCTTTGTCAATGATGTTTTGAGGTATGATTTCACCATTTCGATTGATGTAATTGGCCAAGGCATAGACTTGCATTTTGTATACATCGCCAAGCACGGCTATGCCGCCAGCCATATCGCCATAGAGTGTACCGTAGCCAGTAGCACATTCGCTTTTGTTGGTGGTGTTGAGTAGTATCTGTCCAAATTTATTGGCTATCGACATCAGTAGATTTCCTCTACTACGCGCTTGTATATTTTCTTCAGCTACATTAAATGGAAGGTCTTGATACAAGGGTTTGAGTTGTGTCAAGAATACATCGAAGATGGGTTTGATTTCGATGGTATGGTATGGATTGTTTAAGTTCTTGGAAAGCTTTACGGCATCGTCTACTGAATGCGAAGTAGAATATTGCGATGGCATTAAAACGGCTGTTACGTTTTCTGCACCAAGGGCTTCGCAAGCCAAGGCTAAAGTTACTGCTGAATCAATACCGCCACTTGAACCAAGGATGGCTTTTTTGAATCCCATTTTGGTAAAATAATCTTTGATACCCATTACGATTGCATCGTGTATGCGATCGATATGCAAATGGTCGTGATAGGTCGTTGGATTTAATTCTTCATTTGGAATGTGTTGTGCTTCAGTTAGAACTGCTTCTTGAAATGTGCCATCGTCTTGCAAGTTGACGGTAATTAATTCTTCTTCGAAATACCTGCCTTCGTGTATTAAGTGACAGTCTTTGTCAAATACTAAAGACCCGCCGTCAAATACAATTTCGGTTTGCGAACCTATGCCATTACAATACAGCAATGGAAGTTTGTATTTTGTTACATTGGCTTTGATAATAGCTTTTCGATCTTCTACATGCGTGTAATCGAACGGTGAAGCACTTAAGTTGATCATCACATCGGGATTGTAGGACATGAGTTGGTCCATAGGACAAATCCGATACAAAGGATTATTGCCTAAGTTCCATATATCTTCACAAACTGTAACGGCCAATTTCTTGCCTTTAAACTCCATCGCATGCCATTCGTAAGAAGGCTCGAAATATCGGTTTTCATCAAATACATCGTAGGTCGGCAACAAGGTTTTGTGTACGATGTCTTTTACTTCTTGTTGGTATAAAAGATAAGCGCTGTTGAATAAATCTTTACCTTCTGGAATGGTGTTGTATGAAGGGCAACCTATCAATACACCAATGGTGTCAGCATGTAGTTTGATTTCGTCGACTGCTGCTAAACAACGTTGTATAAAATCGTTGAACTCCAAAAAATCGCGCGGAGGATAACCACAAACACTCAATTCGGAAAAGACAATCAAATCAGCTTGTTGTGCTTTGGCAGCTTCGATAGCTTCAATTATTTTTTTTGTATTTTGTTCAAAGTTTCCAATGTGGTAATTCTGTTGTGCAAGGACTATTTTCATATTGCAAATGTATTGAAACCTAGTTCAAAAGAATAAAAAAAACCACACCGATTAGGATGTGGTTATACTTTTTGCCTTGTATTGTTTGCTTAGAAGAAGTAACCAATGCGAATAGCTATGGTATTGCTTCTGATATTGCCATCGCTAAATTTGTATCCAGCTTTGTTGTTTTGTGGACGTGTAGCATCTGTAAATCCATTGCGATATAGAATAGAAGCGAAGACTGCATTTTTCCCATTCAAATCGTACTCAACACCAGGTCCAATATGCCAACCTAAGTTGATTGGTACAGCTTTCGCCAAACCTTCTTTAGTTAAGTTAACTATTTCACTGTTAGAAACTTTTGTATTGTTTGACAACGTAATATCTGCTTTGCCTCTGTTGCTCAACAGCAATCCTAAGTCAAAACCAGTTTGTGCATATATTTTGAGTTTATCTACTTGTGTTGCTTTCAACTTTAAACCCAAAGGAATAGTCAAGTATTGTTGTTTGTATTCAATATTGGCTTTTTTAGCAAAATCTACATCCAATGTTTTAGTTGTATCATAATTGACATTGATGCCACCGCCTCTCCAGTCAAGACCAAGGCCGGAGAAAATAGTATATCGATCATTGATATTGTAGTCTGCTACAATACCAAAGCTAAAACCTGTATTGCCATTGCCTTTTGTAATAGTGTAGTTTTCGTATTTGCTAGAAGTTGCACGCAATGAGTTGAATGTTGGGCTTACAAAAAGACCAAAACGATAAGTTTTGAAAATGTTGTCAACTTTGTCATCAGCTTTTGCTGGTGCAGTAAACAATGTTGCTGCAAGTATGGTTAATGCAAGTAGTTTTTTCATGTTTATTTATTTTAGTATAAAGTTAAGAAATATTGTCTCAATTTTGTGGCTCATATGAATCTCAAAACGATGTCGCAAAGATACCTTATAATGATGCCGATGGTACTAATAGTTTGTTATTTGACACTATTCGGTTTAACAGCATGTAAGACCAATACAGCTAACAAAAAAGTGGACGTATCTAATGTGAAGGTCGATTATAAAAGTATTCGCTTTGACAAAGAGTTATATGCTTGCGATACAAATAAACTAGAAATGGAAGTCAATACATTAGGAAATAAATATCCTGATTTTGCTTCGATATACTTTAATGAATTGACAGGCTTTGCCAAAACAGACGACAATGGATTGTTTATCAATTCGGTCTATCATTTTTTGACATACAAAGATTATAGGGCGTTGTTCGATACTGTATTTCTTCGGTTTCCAGATGTAAAAGCTATCGATGCCGAAATGCTAGATTTGTTTAAGCATATCAAGTATTATTTTCCAGAAAAGAAATTGGGAACGGTGTATTATTTCACCACTGGATTAAATTTTTGGAGTGCTGTTACTGTCGACAGTGCAGTGGGTATTGGTTTGGATATGTATTTGGGGAAACAATATCCTTTTTATGCTTCGGTGCAAATACCAGCGTATCAAATTGAACGCTGCGAGCGAGAATATATTCCTGTCAATGCAGCTAAAGCTATTTATGAAGATATGTACGAATTTAATGCAGAAGGAAAGACCTTGTTGGATTTGATGATCATAAAAGGTAAGGAGCAATTGTTTTTGGAGTATACCATGCCTGACAAAAAAGAAGATTTATTGATTGGATATACGCCTACACAATTGAAATGGTGCCTAGACAATGAAGGTATGATTTGGAGCTATTTTGCGAAGCAAAAATTATTGTACTCTACGCATTGGCAACAAATATTACGCTATGTCAATGATGGTCCAAACTCTACTGGTATGCCACCTGAATCTCCAGGTAATATTGGTACTTTTATTGGTTGGCAAATTGTTCGAAAATACTTGGAAGAGCATCCTGAAAAAAAATGGACAGACCTGCTGAATGATAAAACAGATAGCCAAGCATTGTTGCGCGAGGCAGCATACAAACCGCACTAGAACTTGTTTTATAAATACTTACCAGTATAGCCCTTTTTTTCTTTTTTAAGTTTTGCAGGAGTGCCTTCAAACATTACTTGTCCGCCTTCATTTCCACCTTCTGGGCCAATATCAATAACCCAGTCAGCATTGCGAATCACATCTGGATTGTGCTCGATGACGAGTATAGAATGTCCTGTTTCGATTAAGGCTTGAAATGAAGTGAGTAGTTTTTGGATATCATGAAAATGAAGACCTGTAGTAGGCTCATCGAAGATGAACAATATCTTTTTGTTGTTGAAACTCTTATCTAAAAATGAAGCAAGTTTGACACGTTGCGCTTCACCACCACTTAAAGTATCGGAGGATTGGCCTAGTTTGATGTAGCCTAAACCAACATCGGCTAGAAGTTTGAGTTTGTCCGCTATTTTTTTATCATCTTTAAAAAAAGAAAAGGCTTCATCCACACTCAATTCGAGTATATCGTTGATGTTTTTTTGTTTGTATTGTACTTCAAGTACTTCGGCTTTAAAGCGCTTGCCTTTGCAACTCTCACAGGTTAAATGTACGTCAGCTAAAAACTGCATTTCTACAACGGTTTCGCCTTCGCCTTTGCATTCGTCACATCGTCCGCCATCAACATTGAATGAAAAATGACCAGCCGTATATCCGCGTATTTTGGATAGTTTGCAATTGGCGTACAATGCTCTGATTTCGTCATAGGCTTTGATGTAAGTAACTGGGTTGGATCGAGATGATTTACCAATTGGATTTTGGTCTACCATTTCGATTTGCTGTATGGCTTTTACATCACCAAGCAATTCGCCAAACTCACCAGGCTTGATACTGAAATCATCTTTCGCATTTTTTAAAGCAGGGTATAAAATATGTTTGATCAATGTAGTTTTACCCGAACCGCTTACACCTGTTACAACGCAAAGCATATTGAGTGGAAAGCTCACTGTAATATCTTTCAGGTTATGTTGTCTGCAATTTGTCAGCGTAATTTTGTTGACGATACTTCTAGGTGAATGTGGAGTGCCGACAGTTAAATCGCCATTGAGATATTGTGCAGTTAAACTTTTTTTATTTTTCAAAATTTCCTTGTAAGTTCCTGTTGCAACTATTTCTCCACCGAGGTGCGAAGCAAAAGGACCTACGTCAATAATGTAATCTGCTTCGCGCATGATTTGATCATCGTGCTCTACCACAATGACGGTGTTGCCTAAATCGCGTAAGTTTTTAAGCACTTTAATCAATCGGTTGGTATCTCTCGAATGTAGCCCAATACTTGGCTCATCTAAAATATATAAGCTATCCGATAGGTTACTACCTATGACACGTGTCAACTGAATGCGTTGACTTTCTCCACCGCTCAAGGTATTGGCAGTTCGGTTTAACGTAAGATAATGTAGTCCGACATCCAATAATGTTTCTAGACGAATATTAAGTTCTGTCAAAATTCGTTTTCCAATACGTTGATCATGCTCATTCAATGTTATGGATTTTAACCATTGTTGTAAGGCGTCAATTGGCATATCAAGAAGTTCACCGATATGTGTATTATTGATTTTGACATACAAAGCATCTTTACGAATTCTAGAGCCGCCACATGAAGTACAAGTTGTCTTGCCTCTGTATCGGGCTTGCATTACACGGTATTGTATTTTGTACAAATTCTCCTGCACCATTTGGAAAAAGGCATCTATGCCATTCGCGCTTTTCCACAATAGCGAATATTCTTCTTTGGTCAAATCTTTAATGGGTCTGTGTATTGGAAACTTACCTTTGGTTTCGTGCATAAAATGCGTTTTCCATTCACTCATTTTTTCGCCACTCCAGCATGCAACAGCGCCTTCATATACCGAAAGATTTTTATTTGGAATTACAAGTGAAGGGTCTATGCCGAGTACCATACCAAATCCTTCACATTCGGGGCATGCGCCATAGGGATTATTGGATGAAAAAAATGTGGGCGAGGGCTCTTCAAAACGAATACCATCGAGTTCAAATCGGTTGCAAAAGTGAACCTGTTTTTTTTCGTCCAATTCAAGATACACATCACCATTGGTTTCATCGAAGGCAGTTTGGATACTATCCGAAATGCGATGTACTTCATCGTGTTCGAATGCTCTACTCACGATACGATCGATTAGAATATACGTATTCGTAAAATCTAATGCGGTATTTTCTTCGATGCATTCTTCTATTTGAATGTATTTTTTTTGAACAATATCATACAATCGGGTATAGCCTTTTTGAACTAAATCTGTTAAGTAATAATTTATATTTTGCTGCGCTGAAAGCTGGAGCGGAATGAGGATAATTATTTTTACACCTTGGGGTAAATTGGTGATATAATGTACAACATCACTTACTTCTTGCTTGGTCACTTCTCGTCCTGAGATTGGTGAAAAAGTACGACCTATTTTGGCGAACAATAAACGCAAATAATCAATAATTTCTGTCATTGAACCTACAGTCGAACGGGGTGTTCGGCTCGTTACTTTTTGTTCGATAGCAATGGCAGGACAAAGTCCTTCGATCATATCGACGTCGGGCTTTTGCATGCTTTTCATAAACTGACGTGCATAGGAACTCAAACTCTCTACATAGCGTCGTTGGCCTTCGGCAAATAGTGTATCCATCGTCAGTGATGACTTGCCCGAGCCGCTTACACCTGTCACTACGATGAGTTTGTTGTAAGGAATCGTGACGGTTACATTTTTAAGGTTATGTACTCGTGCACCTTTTATGATAATATCTTGGTTTGTAGCGCTCATTGGGAGTGCAATTTACTGCAAAGCATAGCGTAAAAAAAATAGTTGCGTTTATATCGAATAAACGCAACTAAATATAATTGTTGTTGTTAATACCTTAGTTCACTATCACCATTTTCTTTGTCATTTTCTGATGGCCTACATGGATTTGATAGAAGTAGTTGCCTGCTGGTAAGGCATTGCGATCTACACCTATTTCAAATGTGCCTGCAGGTACATCATTTTCGTAGAGTACGCGAAGCATGCGTCCCATTTCGTCGTACAACAATATCTGAACCATACCGCCACTAGTCGTAAATCGGATAACGGTATGTTCCCGAACCGGATTTGGAAAATTTTGTTCCAACGAAAGTTGCGTAGCTTGTTGTGTAATATTTTCGCCACCAACTGCATATTTGAAAATCGGCAAATTAGGTGCTGTATATCCGTTTAAAATGCTCGTCGATGTAGCAGAATTAACGCCAAACCAGTCGGTCAGGATAGTAGTATAGATTTGTCTAAAATCATATTGCATTGGGATATTGTCGCTTGCAGTAGCATTGGCTGGTAGATTAGGACTGGTGCCTATTATAGTAGGATTTACTTTGGAGCCAAATACAATCATAGGTCCACTCGAACCATGGTCGGTACCCACACTGGCATTGGATTTAATTCTTCGACCAAATTCGGTTAATGTGCATCCTGTTACTTTATCTTCTTTGTTCATGAGTTTGAGATCCTCTTGGAATGCACCAATGGCTTCGGATAATCTAAATAGCAAATCGGCATGTTCGCCTACTTTGTGGTCTAAGGCATCTACTTGATTGTCGTGTGTATCAAAACCACCAAAATTAACTAAGTAAACCGGCGTTTTAAGTCCACCAGAAATTAATTGAGCAACAATTTTTAATTGGTCTGCTAAACGGTTGTTGGCAGGATAGGTAGCTAAGTTAGTACCACTGTTGGCTGCTTGTTGAATCGAAAGAGTATAAGCTTGTGTTTGTTGAGATATAAAGCGCAAATAAGTCAATTCATTGCCTGCAGGAGTTGCAGGTGCTGGGTCGACAGTGCCACTTACAATTTGATAAAAATTTGTAATACTCGAAACAGCTTGACCATTTAATCCATTTGCGCCTGTCAATATAGACGACACTGAAGAACCGATTTGTATCGATAACGGATCTAAAAAGTTTGGATCTGGATAAGACTGAGGTGCGCCTGGAAATTGAGTGTCTATGAATCGACCTACCCAACCCGTATCGACGTATGTGCTAGAATCTGATGCACTAAACATGATGTCCGTCGATCTGAAATGTGAAAAGTTCGGATCTGGATAACTTACACCTTGTATGATATTCATTTTGCCATCGTTAAATAGTTGTTGAAGTTTGGTCATAGAAGGATGAAAACCTGTATTGGCTTGTCCGTTGAGACTCAACACATCGGCCTGATTGATTAAAATATTAGAACGTGCATTGGATAATTCACTGTATTTGTCCAACGGTATCACGGTATTTAATCCATCGTTACCACCAGATAGTTGGATGATGACGAGTATATTGCCATTGGAATTTCGGGTTTTGAATAACCCATTTTCGCCAAATGCATGTACGGGAATTCCATTGACGGTAGAGGCCAAAGTGGCCATTGAACTTATTTTTAGAAAATCTCTACGCTTCATAATTGAGCAATTTTTTAATGGTAATAAATGTGGCTTAGCTTAGATAATGTTCAGACATGCGCAATAATTTGGTCAGCATATCTCGTAAACGAGTTCGAACGATACCTGCAAATGTGGTATTGCCCGGATTGTTGATGTAATCGTTCCAAGCATTGGTCCAATAAATATTGTTGGTTTGACCTGGTCCCAATAAGATGGATTTATAATCATCTTTAAGGGTTTGTGATAATGTCAAGGCTAAGAAGTATTTGACACATTGGTTTACAACAGCATCTGGATCGGCAGGCGTGTTTAGACTTCCTACGAATGCCAATACATCGTACTTAATTTGAAAATTAGCAGATATCCAGTACCCTCCGTTTGAAAGTAAGGTGTCTGTCGTTTTCATCCGCTTTGGTAAGGTATCCGAGTTGATCCACATCTGATGAAACTGTGGCGTTTGGTAGTATGCAGGCCATCCAGAAACGGATGGCGGACTACCTGGTGTCATGCCATTTTGTTCGCAAACTGAGGCAAAGGCGTAATGCGCTTTGTGGTAATCGACGATGTCCATCAAAGGTGATATTTGCACATCAAATGTTCGTGCTGTACCGAGATAAAAATCCATTGGAGTTCGGATTAGACAATCCATCGTCAATGGGTCATAAAAATGGTCGCTTTTGAAGAGCTGCAACAAGACGGGTTTAATGTCCCAGTTATTGGCTATTAAGGTTTGAGCCATGCCACTAATAATAGTTGACTCAATATTCGTATCAATATCGTAGTAGATAAAGAAGCGGTATATTTTTCGGCAAAGATGTTTGGCTACGATTTGGTCTTTGGCAAAAATCATATTCAACAAATCGTCCAATTCATTTTCGCCAGCAGGACCAGTTTGGCCATTGATGACCGTATTGTTGTAAAATGCAGAAAACGTTTTATTGATAGTTTCATGCCTTGTAGGGTCAAAAGCAGTTGTGAGCGTCGTGGTATTGGCTCTAAAGCCAGTCAATACTTTGGCCACTTCCTTTACATCATCTTCAGTCCACATATTTGCACCTTTCCCAAGTGTAAACAACTCTTGCAATTCGCGAGCATAGTTTTCGTCTGGCGAATTTTTAACGTTGTAATGTCCATTTAAATAAAACAACATCATTGGGTCTTTGGTGATTTCTTTGACAAAGACTTTAAAATTGCCCAAAGCGTGGGTACGTAATAAATTGAAATATTTGTACAATAATCGACTATCGCCTACTACATTCGATTCGGTGACAAAACAATTGTGCCAAAACAAAATCATTTTTTCAGTAATACTGAGACTTTGGTTCAAAATATTTTTCATCCATGAAGCTCTAAAAGAAAGCTCACGGTAGTAGTTTACGGTACCATCGCCATAGGCTGCATTGACCCAACTGGCATTGAGTAAAACCCCAGTAGGATCAGGGTACAAACTTTCGTAATAATTGACCGGTGCGGCTGGAACTGGAGGGACTGTATTGATAAGTTGGTCCACCGCCTGGCTCATTGTCATAGCGGAAATAGTAGCCAAATCGGAGGGTTTGCAACCAAACATCAAACGGCGTAGCAAATGGATTTGCTGCTTTTCGCCCCAAGCGCCTGTGTATTGACTCAACCCAGCTCGAGTTTTCTTGACCTTGAGTGGTAATGATTTGTTCGAATATTTTAGGAATATTTCATCCTTATTGATATCGTAGTTTGATTTTTCCTTTCTAGGATCAGTCAAAAGTTCGTTTAAAAATTCTTTTCGGTTGTATGCGCCCATAAGAATACAAGTTTTAAATGGTTGAAAATATCAAGTTTTGAATTGCAAGACATTTAATATGTCTTGTTAATCAAATCTAAAGGTATAAATATTTTTTTCAAAAAAGAAAATAAATCAATTAAAATTGTTAAACGAGATGTTTTTAAACCCCTTTTACATAAAAACTAAAAAAAAATTGTGTAGTTAAAAATGTATTTACTATCATTGTATTTCGAAAAATAGAAAATAGCTATATGAAAAAAGCATTTTACAGCATTATTGCATTGGTAGCCCTACTTTCTGTAGGTGTAAGCGCGTCAGCTCAGACAGAAAATCAAGAATTAATTAGAGTATATCGCTGGTTGAATACAGTTGATAACAATTTTGTTACCCTTGCAGAAGGAGAAATCCAAGAGGGACAATTGTTGCAGTGGAAATACAAAGAAAAAACATTGTTGTTTTATGCATACAGAACTCCAGGTCCTGATCGTGTAGCAGTTTACCGTTGGACAAATCCTGTAACTAAAGATCAAACCAGTGTAGCTGAAGATGAAGCAACTGATAGCGACATGCAACAAAAAGGGTATACATTGAAATCATTACAATTTTATGCACCAATTCGTCGTGCTGAAAATCATATTGCTGTTTACCGTTGGTACAAAACCAGAACTAAGGATTGGGTAACTATTCCTGAATTTACAGATACTGACAAATATTGGGACAAAGGTCACAAAATGAAAACATTCCAATTTTACGGTGTAATGCGTAACGAATACGAGAGATAATCTTAATTATAATGTAAAAATCTCGCAGTAATGCGAGATTTTTTTTGTTATGGGGCTAACCTAAACAGCATAATAATATCAAGCTTTTCCTTATCTTTGCACACTTTTGTGACAGCTTGTCAGGATATTCAAGCGGGCACATTTTTTGAATACAAAAAGAAATTCACAGTAACATTTTAGTTGCTACAAATTATATTAATCTATGTTAAACTTTTTAAGTAAACTTTTTGGTGGGAGTAAATCCGAAAAAGATGTCAGGAAAATACAACCCATAATAGATAAAATTAATCAACATTTTGCGTCTTATAGTTCATTGAACAATGATCAACTTAGGGCAAATACTGCTGATTTTAAACAACGAATCAAAGCACATACGCAGTCAATTGTTGATCAAATCAATGCAAAAAAACAAGAAGCTGAAGCAAGTGCTGATATTCATGTTCAAAGCGAATTGTACAAAGCGGTAGATGCATTGGTTAAAGAAAAAGATAAGCAATTAGAAGTTATCTTACTTGAAATCTTACCAGAGGCTTTTGCCACAGTCAAAGAAGCTTCGCGTCGTTTTAAAGAAAATGAAGAGTTGCGCAGTACCGCTACAGAACTCGATCGAAATTTATCTGTCCGTAAAGAATACATTGTTATAGAAGGTGATGAAGCCATTCAAAAAACAACATGGTTAGCTGCAGGTTCGCCTGTGACCTGGAATATGGTGCACTATGATGTCCAATTGATTGGAGGATATAATTTACATGAAGGTAAAATATCTGAAATGGCAACCGGTGAAGGTAAAACCCTTGTGTCTACATTGCCGGCTTATTTGAATGGTTTAGCAGGCGATGGTGTACATATCGTTACCGTCAATGATTATTTGGCTCGTCGTGATAGTGAATGGAATGGTCCATTATTTGAATGGCTAGGATTAACTGTTGATTGTATCGACAAGCATCAGCCCAATTCTGAAGCGCGTCGTCAAGCATATTTAGCAGATATTACATACGGTACCAACAATGAGTTTGGTTTCGATTACTTGCGTGATAACATGGTACATACACCAAACGAAATGGTACAACGTAAGTTGCATTATGCTATGGTGGATGAGGTGGATAGTGTATTAATTGATGATGCGCGTACGCCATTGATTATTTCTGGTCCAGTACCAAAAGGTGACGACCAAGAATTTCATTATCTCAAACCAGGTATTGAAAGATTAGTGGATGTACAACGCAAGGTTGTAAATGCATTTTTAATCGAAGCAAAAAAATTGATTGCAGAAGGTAATGATGATAAAGAAGGTGGCGGACTTGCATTGTTGCGTGCACACCGTGGATTGCCAAAAAATTCATCAACGATTAAGTTTTTGAGTGAAGTAGGTATTAAACAAGTGTTGCAAAAAACTGAAAATTATTATTTGGCCGACCAACAAAAAAATATGCCTAAGGTTGATGCGGAATTGTATTTCACCATAGATGAAAAGCAAAACCAAGTCGATTTGACACAAAAAGGTATTCAGTTGTTGACAAGCAATGCTGAAGATCCTAATTTCTTTGTTATGCCAGATATCAGTACTGGATTAGCGGGCATAGACAGAGGTGATTATCCTGCAGAAGAAAAAATAAAATTGAAAGATGCGTTGATACAGGATTATTCTGTAAAAGCGGATCGAATACATACGATACAACAATTGTTGAAAGCATATACCTTGTTTGACAAAGACAAAGAATATGTGGTGATGGATGGTAAAGTTAAAATTGTAGATGAACAAACTGGTCGTATACTCGATGGTCGCCGATACAGCGATGGATTGCATCAAGCTATTGAAGCTAAAGAAAATGTAGATGTAGAAGCAGCAACACAAACATTTGCAACGGTGACTTTGCAAAACTATTTCCGTATGTACCATAAATTGGCTGGTATGACAGGTACGGCTGAAACAGAGGCAGGTGAGTTTTGGCAAATCTATAAATTAGAAGTAACGAACATACCTACTAATGTAGATATTATACGTAAAGATGAACAAGACTTGGTTTATAAAACTAAGCGTGAAAAGTACAGAGCTGTCATAGAAGAAGTGAAAAAACTTCGTGAAGCTGGACGAGCTGTGCTTGTAGGTACGACATCAGTAGAAGTATCAGAATTGCTCAGCAAAATGCTGACTTTCGACAAAGTACCACATAATGTATTGAACGCAAAACAACATGCGCGTGAAGCTCAAATCGTAGCAGAAGCAGGTTTGACCGGTGCTGTAACGATAGCAACCAATATGGCTGGTCGTGGTACGGATATTAAATTGGGTGTAGAAGTCAAATCCGCTGGTGGATTGGCTATTATAGGTACCGAACGCCATGAAAGTAGACGTGTAGATAGACAATTGCGCGGTCGTGCTGGTCGTCAAGGTGATCCAGGTAGTTCACAATTTTTTGTGTCGCTTGAAGATGATTTGATGCGTTTGTTTGGTAGTGATAAACTAAGCGGATGGATGGATAAGCTTGGCCACAAAGATGGTGATGTTATCCAACACAGCATGATTACAAAATCGATTGAACGTGCTCAAACAAAAGTAGAAGAAAACAACTTTGGTATACGTAAACGTTTGTTGGAATACGATGATGTGATGAACTCACAACGTGAAGTGATTTATACACGTCGTCGCAATGCCTTATTTGGCGAGCGTTTGGCGCTTGATTTGGACAATGCATTTTACGATAGTTGTACATTGATAGCTACTCAGTTTGATACAAATAGAAATTTCGAAGACTTTAAAATTGAAGTCTTGCGCGATTTTGCATTCGAACCAGAAATCACTGAACAAGAATTTTTGAAAATAGAGGTCAATGCCTTAGCAGATAAATTGTATGCACAGCTTATTGATACTTACAAACGCAAAACAACATTTATACGCGAGCAAACAGCACCAGTGTTGCAAAATGTATTGGCACAAAATGGCGATCGTGTAGACAATATAGCGGTACCGTTTACAGATGGGATACGTGGTATACAAATCGTGACCCCATTGAGACCTACGGTAGAATCGGGTGGTAAAGAATTGATTAGCGCAGTAGAACGTCAAATTACTTTAGCACTGATAGACGAAGCTTGGAAAACACATTTGCGTCAAATGGATGAGATGAAACAAAGTGTGCAACTTGCGAGCTACGAGCAAAAAGATCCATTGTTGATTTACAAATTTGAAGCTTTCAATTTGTTTAAAGAAATGATAGGCGAAACCAACAAGCATATAGTTTCATTCTTGATGCGTAGTGGTATACCAATGCAACAAGAGCAAGATATACAAGAAGCTGAAATAGAAAAAACAGACATGAGTCACATGATTGCCAATAGAGACGAAATAGAAGAACGTGGGGAAGATTATGCAGCAAACGAAAACGACTATTACGATCCTACGCCAGTCAAAAAAGAACCTATCAGAAACTTAGAACCAAAGATAGGACGCAACGATTTATGTCCTTGTGGTAGTGGCAAGAAGTTTAAACAGTGTCACGGAAAATAATTAATAAAATCGAAAAGCGCTTGAGAAATCAGGCGCTTTTTTATTTGTAAAACATAGACATTGTAAAAAAAAGATCTCAAGAAATACAATTCTACTTAGATTTAAAAGTAGTGTTTCATCATTAAATCTATTCATGTAAAAATTTCCTCTGATTGTTAATGAAGGCTTGATTATTTTTTTATTAAAGAATAAACCTTAAATTCGTTAACGGATTTTTACTTAACCAGCATACTATGAACAATTTTACCAAACTACTACTGTCATTTTGTTTTCTAATTTCATTTAATGCAGTTGGACAACCGTTTATTACAAAGTGGGATTTGTCGATACCAAGTTCGGGTGCCACACAATTAAGCTTTGGCGTAGGTACAACAGGTATAGTGGATTATACTTGGGAGACTATACCAGCAGGAACGAATGGTGCAGGGACATTTACGGGTAGTACAGCTATGATTACAGGCTTGCCAGCTGGTGCTGTTATACGACTGTCTATAGATACTGCGAATTTTAGAAGAATACAAATTAATGGGGGGAATGATAGAAACAGATTAATAGATGTTGAACAGTGGGGAAGTGTTCATTGGAATTCAATGAGCTATGCATTTAATGGATGCCAAAATTTGAATATTACTGCACTTGATATCCCAAATTTATCCAATGTGTTTGGACTAGGTCATATGTTCTATGCCTGTACATCATTAAATGGACCTACAAACATAAATGCTTGGAATACATCCAATGTAACCGATATATCGTCAATGTTTAATGACGCGTCAAATTTTAATCAGCCTATTGGCAATTGGAATACATCCAATGTAACTGATATGTCTTCAATATTTAATAGCGCATCAAGTTTTAATCAACCCATTGGAAATTGGAATGTATCAAATGTAGTATATATGTGGAGCATGTTTGAGTATGCCGCAAGTTTCAATCAACCCCTTGATACATGGAATGTGTCAAACGTAACAGATATGAATTATATGTTTGCAAATGCTACAAGTTTCAATCAACCCATTGGCAATTGGAATTTAGGAAATGTCACAGAAATGAAAGAAATGTTTAGAGGCGCAACAAGTTTTAATCAACCCATTGGAAATTGGAATATTGCAAATGTTTCGAATTTGAATGGTGTGTTTACCTCTGCAACAAGTTTTAATCAACCCATTGGAAATTGGAATACAGCAAATGTTTCGAATATGAGTGATATGTTTTCACATGCAACAAGTTTTAATCAACCCTTAGGGACATGGGATGTATCAAATGTTGTAGATATGGGTTATATGTTTGAATCTGCATCTGCTTTTAATCAACCCATAGGGGCATGGGATGTATCAAATGTTGTAAATATGGGTTATATGTTTGCATCTGCATCTGCTTTTAATCAACCCATTGGAAATTGGAATACAGCAAATGTTTCGAATATGGGTGGTATGATTTCATATGCCACAAGTTATAATCAACCGATTGGGAATTGGAATACAGTAAATGTTTCGAATATGGGTAGTATGTTTGAAGGCGCCTCAAGTTTTAATCAACCAATTGGAAATTGGAATACAGCAAATGTCACGAATATGAGTGGAATGTTTGGAGGTGGAGCTATCAGTTTTAATCAATCGATTGAAAATTGGAATACAGCAAATGTTACACATATGGGTGGTATGTTTTATGGTGCCACAAGTTTTAATCAACCGATTGGAAATTGGAATACAGCAAATGTCGAGTATATGGGTAATATGTTTCGATTAGCATCTGCTTTTAATCAACCGATAGGAAACTGGAATACAGCAAATGTCTGGTATATGGGTGGAATGTTTTATGTTGCCACAAGTTTTAATCAACCGATAGGAAATTGGAATACAGCAAATGTCGAATATATGGGCAGTATGTTTGAAGATGCCACAAGCTATAATCAACCGATTGGGAATTGGGATCTAAGCAATATACCTGTGTTATACTCCATGTTCAAATCATGTGGTTTAGATTGTTATAATTATTCTTCAACTTTAATGGGTTGGTGTGCAAATGTAACGACTCCAAATAGTCTACTGCTTGAGGGCATAAATGGAATGAAGTATGGTCTCAATGCCATAGTAGCAAGAGATAGTCTTATTAATGTAAAGGGTTGGTCAATCACTGGAGATACTTTAGTGAATCAGAATTGCAATACTTTTCCAATTGGCATTTCTTCCGCCGAAAAAGATGCCGCAGTCAACTTAACTATTTTCCCAAATCCTACAAAAGACCGACTATATTTTTCAATTGATAATATCAATTATGCCAATCCATCGAAAATAAAAATCTATAATACATTAGGTCAATTACTTTTAACTCAAGAGGTAAATCAAAATTCACGAATAGAATTGGATATTAGGCATCTATCTGGAGGTATGTATTATCTTAGCTATGAACAATCTGTAACTAAGGTAATTGTAGAGTAAAGTTATTCTACCTCTTTCTCCTAAAATCGCCCCGTTTCCAAGCTTTAAAAAAGTCCATCCAAGCCAAAGGACTGAATATCGTCATTGGAGGTTGGCCGCCAGCCCAATAGTTACGTTGCGCTTGTATGTTTTGATAAGCATGTTGGTTTTCGCGGCCATCTTTTGCTAGGTTAAACACAAGCATGCGCATAGTCTGATACTCAGTATTTTTACGTGCAGTTTCGTACTTGTCGTCTGGTATATCCCATGTTTTAAAGGCTTGCTCAAATTGTGCTTTGGACAATTGAGGCCGTATTATCGTAACTGGCAAATAGAATGTATCCTGCGTCATCAATTGTATGACAGAATATCGGTTAGAACTTAATTCTTTAGGGATAATGTATCGCTTTTTTCGATATCCCAAACTTGTGAATTCAAGCGTATCGCCTTTTTGGGCAATCAGAGAAAAAACACCTTTTTCACTACTCATCGTTCCTTGGTCGCGACTAGGGATGGTAACAGTTACAAACGGCAAATATCGAAGGCTGTCAGCACTCATTACCACGCCTGTTAGTTCGACCATATTATCAAAGCCAAACTGCGCATTGGCTCTTTGAATGCTAAAAATATAAAGTATAATAAACAACGATAGTTTTCTCACAAAATCAAAGATAAACTAAAAGGGCAATAATATGTTTTGTGTGTACATTTGCATTTCAGATTTAACATTAGTTTAGAATGATAACAACAGAAAAAGTACTTGAGGCTTTGAGCCAAGTCCAAGAACCTGATTTAGGCAAAGATTTGGTGACCTTAAATATGGTAAAGGATATTGTCATAGATGGTTTGAATGTATCTTTTACAGTGGTATTGACTACTCCAGCTTGTCCTTTAAAGGATATGATACGTGGCGCATGCGAAAATGCTGTGAAGATTTTGGTAGACAAAAATGCCCTAGTAACGGTAAACTTCACAGCTAATGTAGGCAGCAATCGAAAAGATAATCAAGCAACTTTGCCGAATGTAAAGAATATCATAGCTGTAGGTTCGGGCAAAGGCGGCGTAGGTAAATCAACTGTTTCAGTGAATTTGGCCTTGGCTTTAGCTAAAGGTGGCGCAAAAGTAGGTATTATGGATGCAGATATTTATGGACCTTCTATTCCAATTATGTTAGGCATTAAAGGCGAACGCCCCTTGATGAAAGATGTCGATGGTAAAGGAATGATAGTGCCTATTGATGTGATGGGATTAAAAGCGATGAGTATAGGATTATTAATTGATGATAGACAAGCCGTAGTTTGGCGAGGTCCTATGGCAAGTAGTGCCTTAAAGCAATTTGTCACCGATGTGTTGTGGGGTGAATTGGATTACTTAATCATTGATTTACCACCCGGAACTGGGGATATTCATTTGACTATGGTTCAGACAATACCCGTAACAGGTGCTGTCATTGTGACTACGCCGCAAGAAGTGGCTTTAGCTGATGCTAAAAAAGCGATTATGATGTTTGATGGTCCGCAAATTAAAGTACCAATATTGGGCGTAGTTGAAAATATGGCCTATTTCACACCACCTGAATTGCCCGATAATAAATATTATATTTTTGGACAAGACGGCGGAAAGCGTTTAGCCGAACTATTTGAAATTCCCTTTTTGGGTCAGTTGCCTATTACGATGAGTATCAGAGAAGGTGGCGATATGGGCAAACCTGCATTGTTAAATGGCGATGAAATTTCGATGAAAGCCATTGATGCGGTTGCACAACAAGTAGCTCGACAAATTTCTATTCGTAATGCCAATTTAGATCCTACGAAAGTGGTGGAAATGAATGTGTAAATAAATTTTATAATTTTGATATATAAAAAAACTTGAAATGACAGTAAGCTCTATTAGAGAAAAACTACATAATTACATTGATACTGCTGATACTAAAAAAGTAAAAGCAATATATACAATGTTGGAAGATTCTATTTCTGAAGAAACAGATTGGGATGTGGCATTTACTGATGAATTAGATTCTCGTTATAATGATTATAAAAAAACAGGAAAAAGTGTATCAGAAAAAGATGCCACAAAGCGAATTAATCATTTACTAAAAAAAGGTAAAATTGCTTAATATGTATTCTGTAGAATATTCAGAAAGAGCAATTCGTGAGTTAGAAGAAATTGTACTTTGGTATTTTGTAAGAAGCGAAAAAGCGTCAAATGACTTTGTAAAAGAGTTCAGTCAAAAGTTAGATATTATAAAATTAAATCCATTACAATTTCCAAAAAAGTATAAGCATCATCGAGAAACTATACTTAAAACATTTCCTTACAGCATTATTTTTGTAGTTGAAGAAAAGAATAAATTAATATTTGTCACCTCTATTTTTCATCACAAAAGAAAACCATCTAAAAAATTCAATAAATAGTTTTGAACAGACAATCACTCATACAGCAAATCAAATCTAAGAAATCATACCTATGTGTTGGCTTGGATTCCGATATTATAAAAATTCCTCAACATCTTTTGCAACATGAAGATCCGGTTTTTGAATTCAATAAAGCCATCATTGATGCTACACATGATTTATGCGTATGCTATAAAATCAATACTGCCTTTTACGAATCCAATGGATTAAAAGGATGGCAAAGCATGGAAAAAACGTTGAATTACATTCCTAAAGATATTTTTACAATAGCCGATGCAAAACGTGGTGATATTGGCAATACTTCCACACAATATGCAAAAGCTTTTTTTGAAGCCATGAATTTTGATAGTATAACCGTTGCGCCTTATATGGGAAAAGACAGTGTGAAACCATTTTTAGATTTTGAAAATAAATGGACTATTGTTTTAGGGTTAACGTCTAACGAAGGCGCTTTTGATTTTCAATATTTGAAAAATGAAAATCAAGAATTGTTTAAAACGGTCATTCAAAAAGTTTCTGAATGGGGAACCGATGAAAATTTAATGTTTGTTATAGGCGCAACTAAAACAGCACAATTACAAGAAGTTAGAGATCTTATTCCGAACCATTTTTTATTGGTTCCTGGTGTAGGCGCTCAAGGTGGAAGTTTAGAAGAAGTATCTAAAATTGGTATGAACGACGATATTGGTTTATTAGTCAATGCATCTAGACAAATTATTTTTGCAAGCAATGGTGAAGACTTTGCTGAAAAAGCAAGAGAAGAAGCATTGAAGTTGCAGATTGAAATGGCTAGTTATTTGTAAGGTCTTATAAAAAAAACGCCTATTTTTTACAATTTTGTATGCATGAAAACATCCAAACAAATCATTACTCACCTCAAATCCCTCGAAAATTCAAAAAATCAAGAAGGAATGAAGCGCTTTGCCATTGGCAATGATAATACTTTGGGTATTAGTATGCCCGTATTGAGAACGCTTTCTAAAGATTATAAAAAACTACCAAATCGACATGAAGTTGCAATGGAACTTTGGGCAAGTAATATACACGAAGCCATGATTTTAGCTTCGATGTTGGCTGATCCAAAATTGTTGACTGAACAAGAAATGGATAATTGGACGCATGATTTTTACAGTTGGGATTTGTGCGATCAAACCTGTGGTAATTTGTTTCAGAAAACGGATTTCCTTATACCAAAAGCATTTGAATATTCGCATCATGAAGAAGAATTTGTGAAACGAACCGGTTTTGTGCTCATGGTGCAATATGTAGTTCATCATAAAAAAGCAGATGATGATTTGTGTTTTAAATTTTTAGAACGCATTAAAGAAGAAGCATGGGATGAACGCAATTTTGTTTGGAAAGCCTTGAATTGGTTGCTTCGACAAATCGGCAAACGAAATTTGTATTTATATCCTTATGCTATGCAAACTTGTGAAGCACTCATTCATCAAAATACTAAATCGTCACGATGGATTGCCAATGATGCTAAACGAGAACTGCTTGATAAATTTCAACATAGGAAAATACCAACAGTAAAATACTATAAATAAAATAATCTAAATCCCAATATAGAGAAAACCCAAATTCCAATTTTCATGGTGTAAACACCTATTTTAATCGAGTTGTTTGTATATTCACAGCCTAAAAAATACGTATGAAGGACGCATATATTTTTCCTGGCCAAGGGTCGCAATTTCCAGGAATGGGCAAAGAGTTGTATGAAACAAACTCATTGGCAAAAAATTTATTTGAACAAGCAAATGAAATACTAGGATTTCGTATTTCTGATATCATGTTTAATGGTACAGCTGAAGAATTGAAACAAACAAACGTGACACAGCCAGCCATATTTCTACATTCTGTCATTCTATTTATGACGTCTGAAAACTTGCATCCAGATATGGTTGCAGGTCACTCTTTGGGAGAATTTACAGCATTGGTTGCGAATAAAACGTTGGCCTTTGAAGATGCCTTAAAATTAGTTTCAATGCGAGCCAATGCAATGCAAAAAGCATGTGAGTTGAATCCTTCTACCATGGCTGCAGTTTTAAATTTAGATGATGCAAAAGTGGAAGAAGTTTGTGCATCTATAACCGATGAAATCGTTGTAGCAGCCAATTATAATTGTCCAGGTCAACTTGTTATTTCAGGGAGCTTGAAAGGCATCGAAATAGCCTGTGAGCGAATGAAAGAAGCTGGTGCAAAACGTGCGTTGGTTTTGCCAGTAGGTGGTGCATTTCATTCACCATTGATGGAGCCTGCTCGTCAGGAATTGCAACAAGCTATCGAACAAACTATTTTTTCAACACCTATTTGTCCGGTTTATCAAAATGTAACGGCTTCAGCTGTTACAAACCCCGATGAAATCAAACAAAATTTGATTGCTCAATTGACCGCACCTGTACGTTGGACCCAAAGCATTATTCAAATGTATGCAGATGGAGCAACCCATTTTTCTGAAGTTGGACCAGGAAATGTCTTACAAGGGTTAGTAAAAAAAATAGTGAAAGATGTCGCTACTGATGGCATAAACTAAATCGTATTCAATGAAAAATTCAATAAAAAACCTACTCATTTTTTCTATTGTATTATTTGTGGTTTCAGGTGCAATAACGTTACTTGGAGCTTTGGCTAAACTCCAACATTGGCCGTGGGCTGGTCCTATGCTTATTGTTGGAATGGTGCTGAATGCATGTAGTTATTTGGTAGGTGGTATTACACTTATTCAATATTTACGCACTAAATAATACAAATCTATCTTATGGCTTGGAAAGAATATTTTACCTTTACGAAGGGGCAAAGTATAGCAATTTTAATTTTGTCAATTACAATTTTTGCATGTTCATTTATGTACTTTTTACTGCCGCAATGGACAGCAAAAAGTAATAATAGAAATATTGCTAAACTTGATGAAATGATAGCACAAATGCAAGTAGACTCTGCTACTGCAACCCAAAATTATAGTTATTCGAAGGATAAGGAAGAAATAAAACCTCAAAAGCTAACACCATTTATGTTTGATCCTAATACTTTAGATGAATCAGGTTTTTTGAAGTTAGGTCTAAGAGAAAAGTTAGTCGGTACTTTACTTAATTATAGAAATAAAGGAGGCAAATTTTACAATAAAGAAAGTTTGAAAAGAATTTATGGATTACATCCCGAAGAATATGCTCAATTGGAACCTTATATCAATATTCCGGGCAGTTACGATTCGAAATCTACGAATAAAACCAAAACAGCAATAACGGTAGAACTCAATCGAGCAGACACATCACAGTTAGTTTTGCTGAATGGTATAGGCAGTAAATTGGCTATGAATATTGTAAAATACAGAACTCAATTAGGTGGTTTTGTCAGGCTAGAACAGTTGAATGAAGTTTATGGCATTTCGCCAGAAACCTATCAAAAAATAAAAGGGAATTGTAAAATAGATCAATCGGCAGTTCGAAAGCTCAATCTGAATGAAGCAACTTTTGCTGAGCTGAATTTGCACCCATATTTAAAGGGTGAAATAGCAAAATCAATTGCAGATTTTAGAAAATCAAAAAATTATCATATCGATAATATTAATCAAGTTAAAGAAATTCAATTGATAAATGACGAAATTTTTCGTAAAATTGCACCATACTTAATCGTACAATAACTAAATTATATTTTTTATGAATTTTGCACCCACTGAAATGCAATCGCAAATAGCAGACATGATTCGTGATTTTGCTGAAAAGAATATCAAACCTAAAATGATGGAATGGGATGAATCTCAAGAATTTCCAATAGAGGTGTTTCGTAAATTGGGAGAATTGGGCTTAATGGGTGTGTTAATTCCTACAGAATACGGTGGTTCTGGGCTTACTTACAATGAATATATTACAGTAGTCAGCGAGATTTCTAAAGTATGTGGTTCTATAGGCCTTTCAGTAGCTGCACATAATTCGCTTTGCACAAATCATATCTATAAATTTGCTAGCGATGACTTGAAAAAGAAATATTTACCTAAATTAGCTTCAGGCGAATGGATTGGCGCATGGGGTTTGACTGAAGCTAACACGGGTTCGGATGCAGGAAATATGAGATGTGTAGCTACTAAAGATGGTGACGATTGGATTATTAGCGGTACCAAAAATTGGATTACACATGGTAAATCAGGCAATGTAGCGGTGGTGCTATGTAGAACTGGTGAACCTCGTACAAAAAATAATGTAACTGCCTTTGCAATAGAAATGGGTACGCCTGGATTTACTGCAGGAAAAAAAGAAAATAAATTAGGCATGCGTGCCTCTGAAACCTGTGAATTGGTTTTTGACAATTGTCGCATTTCCGATGCTCAACGTCTAGGAAATGTTGGCGAAGGCTTTAAACAAGCAATGGTTGTATTAGATGGAGGTCGTATTTCTATCGCAGCATTAGCATTGGGTATTGCAAAAGGAGCTTACGAAGCGTCACTTAAATATGCTAAGGAGCGTGAGCAATTTGATCAACCGATTGCAAATTTCCAAGCTATACAATGGAAATTAGCTGATATGGCTACACAAATTGAAGCATCTGAATTGTTGATTTTCCAAGCTGCTGATATGTTGATGCGCGGTCAAAAAATGACCAAAGAAAGCGCTATGGCTAAATATTATGCTTCTGAAGTTTCTGTACGAGTAGCTACTGAAGCTGTTCAGATTTTCGGTGGTTATGGTTATACCAAAGACTTTCCTGTTGAAAAATATTATCGTGATAGTAAGCTTTGTACAATAGGTGAAGGAACTTCTGAAATACAAAAATTGGTTATTGCGCGTGATATTTTGCAATAAATCAGACTTTTTTTCTTCATTTTTTTGGTGATTCATATTATTTGTGTAGTTTTATATATTAAATAAAACTTTTTTATATGAAATCAAAAAAATTACTTTTTTCAACTTTGTTAGCTTTAGGTTGTATCACTACCTATATGACAATGACCTCTGCTTCTGGTGGACAAATGGGCGTTGCAGCTTCTGGATGCAGTTGCCATGGGAATAGTCAAAATCCGGCTACCGCAATTACAGTTACTGGTATACCCATGGGTGGGTATATAGCGGGTACAACATATCCTGTAACTTTAACTATTACAAATGCATCTGCCACTTTATCTGAAGCTGGCTTTGATTTGAATTTTAGCGGAGGTTCTATTAGTGCTGCTCCTGCGAATACGATGATTATGGGAACAGAATTACATCATACTAGTCCGTTTAGTCTTATAGGTGGCAGTGTGAATATCAATTTCAATTGGACTGCACCTGCTGCAGGCGGTGCTGTTACTTTAAATGTATCTGCCAACGCTGTAAACAATAATAATGCTACTAGTGGTGATCAATGGAATAAAGTAACCTTAACTTACACACAAGCTACACCAACTGCAATTACTGATGTAAACCATACCCCAGTAACGCTTTACCCAAATCCAACTTCATCGCAAATGACTGTGAAAATTGACCAAGCATCAACTTTCACTGCAATTTCCATGACTGGAAGTATGATTCATTTAAATGCAACTTCAACTCAAGCAGGTGAATACAGTTTGAATACAGCAGCATTGGCAAACGGTAATTACATACTGTTGATCAATACTGGAAAAGAACTGAAACATACAACATTTTCTAAAAAATAATTTCAAACATCATTTTTACAAAGAAAGTTGGCTATTCGGCCAACTTTTTTTATTTTCACCATGCAAACAATTGAAAAGCTCTTATGGTCATTAAAAATAAATTTATATACTGGACATGTTTATTGGTTAGTTTACCATTTGTTTTTCTTTCAAACAGTGCTGGTATAGCTGGTAAAAGTACAACAGGTTGTGGTGGCAATGGATGCCATCAGGCAAGTTCAAATACTACAATCAATGTAACTGGAATACCTGCATCAGGCTTTAAACATGATAGTGTTTATACCATGACATTATCTGTATCAAACCCAATCAAACAAAAAGCAGGCTTCGATTTGACCGTAAATCGTGGTGAACTCTTAGCAGGTTCAGGTTTTAGTCTAAATGGAAACAAGGAGATTTTACATAATGTGCCGAAAAATATTTTAGCTGGGAATGTTACTTGGGAATTTCAATGGAAAGCACCATCTGCCGGCGACAGCGCAGTTATATTTTTTGTAGCTGCAAATGCAGTTGACGGAAATACACATCCCTCAAATGATGAATTTGAAACGAATAATTTTTTATTTGATGCCATACCATCTGTCACTTCAATACAAGAACTTGATATCCAAACTATAAAATGTTACCCTAATCCAGCATCTTCAATCTTGTTCTGTAAAAATGATTTTGAAAACAAAACATCACATTTTTATATAACAGATTTTATGGGTAAAATACATACAGTTCAACCAAATAATGTTGACCAAAATCGTTATATGTTTGATGTGAGTTCTTTGCCAAATGGGAATTATATGTTGATTCGTGAAACTGAAAATCAAAAAAGTGTTGGTCATTTTTTGAAGCATGAATAGCAAATTAAATCGATTTGAATGCATACGACGTTATCGCAACTTTAACAAGGCGTAGTTATTGATTGAGTTTCGTATTTGTGCTTTGAAGTATATTTGCATAAAATAAATACAATGAAAAAGCTGCTCATACTCGTGCTGATTTTAACCTCTATCGATTTATTGGCTCATCCTCTTTCAATTGATTTTGAAAAAAATAGAGCTTCATCTATCAACAAGAAAAAAGAATCTTCTATTGATAAAACGCGAATTTTATTTGGCCCTGGCATTGGAGCAGGGGCTGCATTTAGAGCTTTTTCTATTAATCTTTCTCCGTCGGTTGCTTATTGTTTTACCGATAATTTTCATTTAGGTTCAACTATAGGGTTTAGTTATTTTCAACAAGCTCAAGATTATCAAAATATATTGACCGGGGCAAAAGAGGTATACAAGTACAAAATACCTTCCTATTCAATGTCAGTATTTGCAAGATACATGGTAGGTAATTTTTTAATGTTAAATGTGGAGCCTGAAATAACAAATACTAAATTTATCAGTGGGAATTTTGATTATAATTTGCAAACAGGTAAAGTCGTTGAGGAATCTAGAAGAATGTTTGTCCCAGCATTTTTAGTTGGTGGTGGTTATGCTCAACGAATGGGCAATTATGGTTATACTTTTTTAATGGTCTGTTATGATTTAGTGCAAAATCCCAATAATCGATATTATCAAACTTTAGACTATCGATTTGGACTTATGATTAATTTGTGGCAATAATATTTTCTTTGAACCAAGAAAAAAACATATCTTGTATGTTTTAATTATAGATTTTATTCAAGACCTTTTATATTATGGTTCAAAAACGATGGGCATTAAAAACGGTCAATGAAGAAGCATTAGAACAACTACAAGATGATTTGAAAATACATCCTGTGTTATGCAAATTATTGATAGAGCGTGAAGTGCGAACATACGACGCAGCAAAACAATTTTTTCGAACAACACGTGAGCAATTGCATGATCCATTTTTGATGAAAGGTATGCAGCTTGCTGTTAATCGAATTCAACAAGCTATTTCTAATAAAGAGCGAATATTGATATACGGCGATTATGATGTCGACGGTACAACTTCGGTTGCTGTTGTTTATAGTTTTTTTAAATCCATTTACAACGATTTGGAATTTTATATACCGCACCGATTTAGAGAAGGATATGGTGTTTCTAAAGACGGTATTCAATATGCTATTGACAATCAATTTTCGTTAATCATAACTCTTGATTGTGGCATAAAATCAGTTGCATTAATACACCTTGCAAAGCAACATGGGATTGATGTTATCGTTTGTGATCACCACATGCCCGATGACGATTTGCCACAAGCTTATGCAATATTAAATCCTAAACAAAACGATTGCAATTATCCATATAAAGAACTTTGTGGTTGTGGTGTTGGTTATAAATTAATTAGCGCTTTTGCTTCTGCATTTTCGATAGATGAATCAATAGTAGACCGTCATTTGGATTTGGTCGCTACGGCTATTGCTGCGGATATTGTTCCAATAACGGATGAAAATAGAACACTGTGTATTTTGGGCTTGCAAAAGGCCAATGATAATCCTTCTATACCGCTGAAAGCTTTAAAACATATCAGCAATATGAAAAAGGAATTTACTATTTCTGATTTAGTATTTATCATAGCACCTCGTGTGAATGCTGCAGGTAGAATGGACGATGCACGTAAAGCTGTGGAATTGTTTATTGAGGAAGATGAAGAGAAGGCTAAATTGATTGCACAACAATTGCATGAAGACAACAACGATAGACGCGATGTAGATAAAATTACGACTGTAGAAGCATTGGATATGTTGAGCGATATGGAAGCAGAATTGCAGTATAGATCTACAATTGTTTACCAACCCCATTGGCACAAAGGTGTTGTAGGTATAGTTGCATCTCGATTGATAGATTATCATTATAGACCTACTATTGTTTTGACTTCGTCCAATGGAAAGGTAACTGGGTCGGCTAGATCTATTAAAGGGTTTAATTTATTTGAAGGATTGAATCAGTGTGCAGAATATTTAGAAACATATGGAGGACATTACTTTGCTGCCGGTTTGACTATGATGGAAGAACATCTTCCTGCATTTAGAAAGAGATTTGATGAAGTGGTTAGAGAAATGGTGCCTGAAGATAAATTTCAACCTGAAATCGAAATTGATGCTGAATTGAATTTTTCAGATATCAATGAAAAATTCATGAAAATCTTAAAACAGTTTGCACCTCACGGACCAGAAAATATGAAGCCCGTTTTTATTTCTAGAAATGTAATGGACTACCAGGGATTAAGTACTGTGGTAAAAGAAAAACATTTGCGATTAGTGATTTATCAGCAAGGTAGCCGTACAATGAATTGTATTGGTTTTAATATGGGAGAAAAATTGGAAATCGTAAAATCCAAAAGTACATTTGATGTACTATATCATATTGAGGAAAATGAGTGGCAAGGAAATATTACACTTCAACTCAAGATTATTGATGTACGTTAAATATTTTGAATCCTTAAAATGAAATTCAATGACATCATATCGCTAGCGCAGAAAGCAATTAAAAGCAATCGACTTAGGTCCAATTTGACGATTGCAATTATTGCTATAGGCATCACGGCGTTGATTGGTATTATCACAGTGATTGAAGTGCTCAAAGGAACTATTCATGATAATTTTGCAGGTATGGGTTCCAATACATTTAATATTTCAGCCCAAAGTGTTTTTGCTAAAAATAAAAAAATGGGCAAGCGAAGACGCACCACGACGACATCAGATAACAATAAAATTAAATTAAATGAAGCAGTAACGTTTAAAGATCGATTCCAATTTCCAGCTACAATAAGTACAAATGTGATGGCTACCAATGCAGCAGTAATTAAACGAAATTCCAAAAAATCGAATCCCAATATCATGGTTATGGGTGCGGATGAAAACTATCTTTTGGTTTCAGGAACTAATTTGGTTTCCGGACGAAATTTTAGTAGTCGCGAAATTGCTAGTGGCGAAAACGTATGCGTTTTGGGCAATAGTATTGCTACCAAATATTTTGGAAATAGCAATAATACCGAAAATGGATTAATCAATCTTGGAGATGCACGATACCGAGTGGTTGGCGTCATGGAAAGTAAAGGGGCAAGTTTTATTGACCGAACAGATAATATGGTCATTATCACTATAAATAATGCACGACAACGATTTAATATTTCACAAAAATCTTGTGTCATTAGTGTGCGTGTACATGATCTGAAATGGATAGAGGCTGCAAGTGATGAGGCCGAAGGCGTGATGCGTTCTGTAAGACGTTTGAGGCCCGGCGACGACTCTAATTTTTCTATTAATAAAAATGATGAAATTGCAAACTCCCTCATTGATAATTTAAAGTTTGTAACTTTATCAGCGAGTCTGATAGGGTTTATTACTTTGCTTGGAGCCGCAATTGGATTGATGAATATAATGCTTGTTTCAGTTGCTGAAAGAACACGTGAAATTGGACTTACAAAAGCGATTGGCGCAAATAGTCAAACCATAAAATTGCAATTTTTATCAGAAGCCATTTTTATCAGTTTGAAAGGAGGTTTTATAGGTATAGTAATAGGAATTTTAATAGGGAATATCTTATCATTGGCATTTAGCTCACCATTTGTCATTCCTTGGATGTGGATTGCGATTGGGTTATCTATTTGCATTGTAGTAGGTCTATTAGCTGGAATTTATCCTGCACTGAAAGCTTCTCGATTAAATCCAATCAATGCATTGCGATATGAGTAGATTGTAAAATTTTATTGTTTTCTTATACTTCATTTTTCCCATTTTCGACTACCTTCGTACTTCAATATTTAGAATATGAAATACCTTCCAATTGAGTCAAAATTGTTTTCGCAAAACCGTGAACGTTTTGTCAAAAAAATGAAATCGAATGCAATTGCAATTTTTAGTGCACATCCCAATTTGCCTGAGAATGGCGATGCACAATATCATTTAAAACCTAACTCAGATGTGATATGGCTGAGTGGTATAGTGCAGGAAAAAACAATGGTTGTTTTATATCCTGATAATATAGATAAATCATACAGAGAAGTATTGGTTATACTTCGTCCAAATGAAGTACTTGAAAAATGGGAAGGACATAAACTAACTAAGGCCGAAGCAACAACTATTTCTGGTATAAAAACTGTTATTTTCCTTGATCAATTAGATGCTATGTTACAAGCTTGGATTCATCATGCAGAATATATTTATCTGGATACAAATGAGAATGACCGCTTAGATACAACTATACCTCGTATTGATTTGCAGTATGTACATGATTTGATGAAACGTTATCCGCTGCATAAGTATGAGCGCGCTGCACTAATCATGAAAGAGTTGCGTGCTATTAAAACAAAGCAGGAAGTTGCGGTAATGCAAGAAGCGGTAGATATTACACATAAAGCATTGTTGCGTGTTTGCCGATTTATTAAACCTGGAGTTTTTGAACATGAAATTGAAGCTGAAATTACACATGAATTTTTACGCAATAGAGCGACAAGACATGCTTATGGCTGTATTATAGCAAGTGGTGATCATGCTCGTATTTTGCACTATGTAGAAAATAATCAAGAATGCAAATCTGGAGATTTAATTCTTATGGATTTTGGAGCTGAGTATGGCAACTATTGTGCAGACTTAACGCGTACAATTCCTGTAAATGGAAAATTTTCCAAAAGACAAAAAGAAGTTTATGATGCTTGTTTAGCTGTACATCGCTTTGCGCAAAAAATGTTGAAACCAAGTGTAACATGGCTTGATATCACTGCTGCTTCAGAAATAGAAATGAATAAGCAATTGCTTAAGATTGGACTTCTAACTAAAGAAGATATTAAAAATGAAAGCCCTGATAATAGAGCTTGTCGCAAGTATTTTTACCATGGCTTAGGTCATCATTTGGGTATTGACGTTCACGATATTGGTTCGCGCAATACGCCAATTAAAGAAGGTATGGTGTTTACTATAGAACCTGGTATTTACATCGAGCAAGAGCAAATGGGTATTCGTATAGAAAATAATTTTTGGGTAACCAAAAATGGAAATATTGATATGTTTAAAGCAATGCCTATTACGACAGAAGAAATAGAAGCAGCAATGAAGAAAAAATAAATATTCGATAAATTAAAAAAGGCTGACCAATTTAAGGTCAGCCTTTTTTTTTCTATAAATCAGTTTTAAATTATTTTCCATCATAAGCCCATTTGATATATGTGCTTCCCCAAGTAAAGCCACCTCCAAATGCAGCCAATACTATATTATCTCCTTTGCGAAGTTTACTTTCCCACTCCCAAAGACAAAGCGGTAAAGTGCCGTTGGTTGTATTGCCAAAACGTTGGATATTGATCATTACTTTGTTTTCATCTAATCCCATACGTTCGCGGGTTGCATCAATAATGCGTTTGTTGGCTTGGTGTGGTACAAGCCATGTAACATTGTCTGAAGTTAGTTCGTTTCGTTGCATGATTTGATATGCAACATCAGCCATATTGGTTACTGCAAACTTAAATACCGTTTGTCCTTCTTGGTATACATAATGTTCCTTAGCCATGACGGTTTCAACAGTTGCTGGTTTGACAGAACCACCAGCTTTTTGGTGTAAATATGCGCGACCTGAGCCATCCGATTTCAACACGCTATCGATAATGCCGAAGCCATCTGTATTAGGTTCTAAAAGAACTGCACCACAGCCATCGCCAAAAATGATACATGTCGCGCGGTCTTCAAAATTCAAAATTGAACTCATTTTATCACCACCTACAACGATAATTTTTTTGTGTTTGCCAGTTTCGATAAATTGAGACGCTATAGTTAAAGCATATATAAAACCACTACATGCTGCATTGATATCATAGCCCCATGCATTTTTTAAGCCGACTTTGTCGGTTATTACATTGGCAGTTGCAGGAAATGTAAAGTCGGGCGTTGTGGTTGCACATATCAATAATTCAATGTCATCAGGATTCACACCTGACTTTTCCAATAAATTTTGTACAGCCTTTGTAGCCATATCAGATGTGCCAAGTCCTTCTCCTTTGAGTATTCTACGTTCTTTGATGCCTGTTCTAGAGGTAATCCAATCGTCAGTAGTTTCGACTATTTTTTCTAAATCGGCATTGGTTAATTTATCTTCAGGTACGTATCCGCCTACTGCGGTAATTGCTGCGTATATTTTTGACATTATTTTTGTTTATTGGACGGTAAAGTTACAATTAATCTTAAGCTATTAAAGTATTTTATATTGTAATTCCATCCAAGAACAGAATTTAGGTCTGAAAAGTTCGGGTTATATATTATTATTTTTCATTTCAAACAAGCATTATAGTTTGATTCTATGTAAAATAACGTAAAGAATATTAAAAAAACTTTTGAAGTTTAAAAAGTTTCCATAGTTTTGCATCGTGAATCTACAAAAACAACAAATTACAGAAATTGCATTTAGTCATTTTAGACAACTTGGCTTTAAAAATGTGACGATGGACGATTTGGCACGTCAAGTGGGGGTGTCTAAAAAAACGTTGTATGAACTTTTTACGGATAAAGACGAGTTGGTACTGGAAAGTGTAAAGCTGATGCTCAGCAAAAATCAATGTGAAACTGAATCTGCATTCAATATTGCCAAAAATGCTGTTGAACAAATCATTTCGATATTAATGATAATGGAAAAAATGGTCAGAGGTATGAACCTTGTTTGTTATGTGGATTTGCAGCGACATTATCCAGTAGCTTACAAATACTTGCAGGAACACAAAGAACAATATTTGTTTTCTTGCATCGCAGATAATTTAAGACAAGGTATCACAGAAGGATTTTACAGAGAAGATATTGATGTTGATATTATAGCACGTTTTAGAATGGAGTCGGCTCTGATTGTTTTTCAAAACAATATTTTTCCTCAAGAAAAATTTGATATAGTGAAAGTCAACACACAAATTTTTGCCAATTATATGTACGGTATTGCTTCAATCAAAGGGCATAAACTTTTTACCAAATATTTATCTAATTATTTAAAAAACTAAATTCATGTATAAAAAACAACTCGTTTTTACATTAGTATTTTTTCTTTCAAGTTATGTGTATGCTCAAGAAAATCTTAAATATTCATTACAAGATTGTATAGGCTATGCACTCAAAAATAGTGCAACCATTAAGAATGCAATTGTAGATGAACAAATACAACTAGAGGTCAATAAAGAAGTGGCAGGAATGACACGGCCACAAATTACAGCAACCGGACAATTTCAATATTTGTTTGTAATACCAAAACAACGAGCAGATGCAAATGCCTTTGATTTTACTTCAAGTTTGAGTTTTTTCAAAATTGACACACCTGCTTTTTTGGCCTTTCAAAATCAGCCAAAACAAAAGTACAGCGAATTGAAATTTGGCTTGCCGTTGAATATGTCTGCTGGTATTCAGGCCTCTCAAATATTATTTGACGCTGGAGTTTTTGTAGCATTAAAAGCACGTAAGAGTTTGGAGGAATTATCAACATTAAATACCAAGCGAAGTGAGCAAGATTTGAAAGTCACTATTTCGAAGGCATACTACAACTGTGTAATAGCTGAAAAGCGAGTAGCCCTGTTGAACGATAATATTACATTACTCAATTCCTTGGAACAAATGACAACAAAATTGTTTGGCGAAGGGTTTGCTGAAAAAATTGACGCTGATCGATTAACTGTTCAGAAAAATAATTTAATCACTGAGCGCGAAAAAATTGAAAATTTGATTCAATTAAGTTACATGATGCTCAAATTTCAAATGGGAATGCCTTTGAGCACATCATTGTCATTAACTGATGATTTGAATTTAGACATAATTAAAAAAGATATTGAAATAGATCGCGTTGTTGACTATAGCAATCGTATCGAAATGAATTTGTTGCAAACGGCCAAAAAGTTAAACATGTATGATTTTGAGCGATACAAAAAAGGATACTTACCTAGTGTAGCAGCGGCAGTTTCAGGTAGCTACGCGACGCAAACAATAGCTTTTAAAGAATTATTTACATTGCCTTATTTTCCAACAGGTGCTCTAGTTTTAAATGCATCGGTGCCTATATATGATGGCAACACACGTAAGGCGAAAATGCAACAAGCCAAATTAAACATACTCAAAAATGACAATAATATAGATGCATTTAAATTAGCAGTTGATTTGGAAAATAGTAACGCTCGAACTCAGTTGAAAAATAGTTTGATGTCACTTGAGAATCAACAAAAAAATATTTCATTGGCGAACAAAGTGTATGAAATAGCTCAGAAAAAATACAAAGAAGGTGTTGGTTCAAACATAGAAATTCTTCAAGCAGAAACAGCCTTTAAAGAAGCACAAACTAATTATTTCAACTCATTGTTTGAAGCTGCTATTGCTAAAATTGATTTTCAAAAATCGCTTGGACTTTTAAAATAATATCAATAAATCTAATTATAAAACTACATAAAACAACAATATGACTATTTTGTATAAACTCACTTTTGCACTTACCGCAACTATGCTATTTGTAGCATGTGGTGGTAATAAAGAATCCAAAGATTCTAAAGCTGAATTAGCTGATCTCAAAAAACAACAACAAGAAATTCAAACAAAAATTGCAGCAATTGAATCAAAAGCAGGACCTTCTAAAGGTGCTCGTAAAGTCGCTGTATATGTTACTTCAATGTCGCCAACTGTATTCAACAACTATATTGATGTACAAGGTAAAGTAGATATTGACGAAATTGTAAATGCAATACCTGAAACACCCGGAATCATCAATTCAATATTAGTACGTCCTGGACAATTTGTGCATAAAGGACAAGTGGTAGCAACATTACGAGCTGAAGCAGTCGATAGAGGCATAGCAGAGTTGGATCAACAAATTGACTTTGCAAAAACATTGTATGACAAACAAAAAAGACTGTGGGATCAAGAAATTGGTACCGAAATTCAATTGCTTTCTGCCAAAAATCAATACGAAAGTTTGTTGAAAAAGAAGCAATCTACTTTGACTACAAAAAACTCATTTAATGTTTATTCACCAATAAGCGGTGTGGTAGACGCAGTAGATGCAACTGTAGGTCAGTCGTATGCATCTCCAATGAATCCTCCTGTTATTCGTATTATCAATACGGGTAAATTACGTGTGCAAGCAGATGTAGCTGAAAACTATGCTTCAGTGGTTCGAACTGGAAGTCAAGTCATGCTTATTTTTCCTGACTTAAGAGACACGTTATTGACTAAAATTTCCTACGCTGAACGCATGATCAACAATGTTTCACGGACATATTCAACATATATTCCATTGCCGGCAAACAACAAATATCAGCCCAATATGATAGCAAAAGTTAAAATCGCTACTTATCAAAATGCTCGCGCTTTTGTATTGCCAGTTTCTTTGATTCAAAAAACAGAATTGGGTAATTTCGTTTATGTTGCTGATGCCAACAAAAAAGCAAAATTAGCACCAGTGCAACTTGGTAATACGTACGATAGCAAAGTAGAAATTTTGAGTGGTTTGGCTTTGGGTGATCAGGTGATTACCACAGGATATGAAGAACTCAATGAAGGTGATGAATTACTTATTGGTGAATAATTCACGACAACCTAAATAATAGCTTTTTAAATAACTAGAATTGATATTACTAACTATATAAAACGGATTGGGAGTTGAAACTTTTTCAATATCAAAATCGAACATTATAAATATGAAATTTAATCCATCAAACTGGCCCATCAACAATAGGACCAGTATCTATATACTCACGATTATCATTACATTAGTGGGTTTAGTAAGTTACATTAACTTACCCAAGGAGCAATTTCCAGAGGTAAAATTTCCACAAATAATCGTTCAAACGATTAATCCTGGAACTTCGCCAGAAAACATGGAAAATTTGGTTTCAAAACCAATTGAAAAACAATTAAAAAATATATCCGGAATAAAAAAAGTAACAAGTAATTCATTTCAGGATTTCTCTGTTGTGATAGCAGAATTTAATACGGATGTAAAAGTTGAAAAAGCAAAACAGGATGTTAGCGATGCGGTAGATAAAGCAAAGTCAGATCCGAATGGGTTGCCAAAGAATTTACCAAATGATCCTGAAGTAAAGGACATTGACGTGTCAGAATTTCCAATTCGATTTGTTAATATTTCTGGCAATTTCGATGTGAATCGTTTAGAGGAATATGCAGATCGTATCAAAGATCGAATTGAAGGTCTTAAAGAAATCAAACGTGTAGATAAAGTGGGTGGCTTGGATCGTGAAATTCAAATCAATGTAGATTTATTTAAAATGCAAGCAGCACAACTTTCATTTAGAGATATTCAAAGTGCTATAGCTTATGAAAATATTGAGGCTACTCCTGGTATTGTAAAAGTAGACGGTGAGCAACGTATTATTAGTCTTAAAAAAGTTTTTAAATCTTCAGATGAAATTGGAAACGTTGTTGTAAAGAACCCTATGGGTGCAAGTATTTATTTAAAAGATATTGCAGAGATTAAAGACACCTATAAAGAGCAAGAAAGTTTTGCGCGTTTAAATTCTAAAAATGTAATTACGCTAAATGTCATTAAAGCAAGTGGTAAAAACCTGATTGAAGCATCTGATAAAATTGATGACATCATTAAGGAAATGCAAAAAAGTGAATTACCGAAAGAGTTGAGTGTGGTAGTAACAGGTGATCAATCTGATGCAACAAGAACTACATTGCATGATTTGATTAATACAATTATCATTGGATTTGTTTTGGTGACGTTTATATTAATGTTTTTCATGGGTACTACCAATGCCATATTTGTAGCAATGTCAGTTCCGTTATCTTGTGCTATTGCATTTATGGTATTGCCAGGCATTGGCTTTACACTGAATATGATTGTATTATTTGCCTTTTTATTGGCATTGGGTATAGTCGTAGATGATGCTATTGTGGTTATTGAAAATTCGCACAGGATATTTCATGAAGAAAAAATATCAGCGAAAGATGCAGTTAAAAAGGCAACCGATGAAGTGTTCTTGCCAGTATTGACTGGTACAATTACAACGTTGTTGCCATTTATTCCATTGGCTTTTTGGAAAGGTGTTATTGGTAGTTTTATGTTCTACTTGCCTATCACTTTGATTATAACTTTATTGGCATCTTTACTAGTAGCTTATATTATTAATCCAGTCTTTGCAGTTGACTTTATGAAAGATGAAGATTATGACGGCAAGTCTAAAATAAAATGGTCAAGAGGCACTTCAATTACGACTATTGTATTTGGTGTGATTGCTTTACTAAGTTATATTTTTGGTGCGTTTGGAGTTGGTAATTTTGTTGTGTTTTTATGGTTATTGTTTTTGTTGAACAAATATGTGTTAGTTAAAATGATATATACTTTTCAGCATGGAATATGGCCACGTGTGCAAAATGGATACATAAAAATTCTCACCTGGGCTTTAGATCACAGAGGGATTTCATTTTCTTCAGTAATTGTACTTTTGGTTTTGTCTATTTTATTAATCATGGTGCGTAGTCCAAAAGTGTTGTTCTTCCCTTCAGCTGATCCCAATTTTGCTTATGTTTATTTAACAATGCCTGAAGGTACAGATCAAAACAAAACAAATGAAGTCTTAAAAGTATTAGAAGATAAAGTCTATAAAGCATTGGATATTGACTTGACAAAAAATCAATATAATCCTTTAGTAACGTCTATTATTTCAAACGTAAAAGTTGGGGCTACAGACCAAAATAGTGGTGAAATAGGTGACTACCCAAATCGCGGAAAAATTACAGTTTCGTTTGTGAAATTTGAAAAACGTCATGGGAAAAGTTCGCAAGTATTGTTGGACAAAATACGTGCAGGTGTAAAAGATATACCTGGTACTAAAATTACAGTTGACAAAGAAAGCAATGGACCGCCAACTGCAAAGCCAATTGTGATTGAATTGACTGGAGAGAATTTAGACTCATTGATTTCAACATCAAAACGATTAAAAAAGTTTTTGGACAATAAACAAATTGCAGGTGTAGAAGAATTGAAAAGTGATTTCCAAGCAAACAAGCCTGAAATTATTTTTGACTTATCACGAGCACGAATGAATTCTGAAGGTATAAGTACAGGAATGATAGCTGGCGATTTACGTACTGCCATGTTTGGTTCAGAAATTTCAAGATTTAAAGATGCAAATGATGATTATCCAATCACATTAAGATTAAACGAAACACAACGAAATAATATTGATGTCATCAAAAACATCAATATGACATACCGTGACATGAGTATGGGCGGAGCAGTTCGTCAAGTGCCAATTGGTAGTTTTGTCGATTTGAAATACGGGAATACTTATGGTGGTATTAAGCGTAAAAATGAAAAGAGAATTATATCTTTATCTTCCAATGTTTTGTCTAGTTTTAATCCGAATGAAGTTGTGGCTGCTATTCAATCTGAAATTAATCAGTTTAATGCACCGTCTGGCGTAAATATTAAGATGGGTGGTGAGCAAGAAGAGCAAGCAGAAACAGGTATCTTCTTAATTAGTGCTTTGGGAGTTTCATTTTTGTTGATCTTTTTAATATTGATAATACAGTTTAATTCTATAAGTCGTACAGTCATTATTATGAGTGAAATTGTGTTGAGTGTAATTGGTGTATTCTTAGGGATTGGGATTTTCAATATGGATTTTGTTATTGTAATGACGGGCATTGGTATAGTAGCTCTTGCAGGTATTGTAGTACGAAACGGGATATTGCTGATAGAATTTGCGGATATTAAATTGGCAGAAGGGATGGCGCCGCGAGAAGCTATGATAGAGGCAGGCCGAACACGTATGACACCTGTATTGCTTACCGCTACTGCTACCATGTTAGGACTCGTTCCATTGGCTGTGGGCTTAAATATGGATTTCGCAACGTTGTTTACCGAATTTAATCCTCACATATTTTTTGGAGGAGATAGTGTTGCCTTCTGGGGACCATTATCATGGACAATGATTTTTGGATTAGGTTTTGCTACAGTAATTACATTGGTTATTGTACCTGTTATGATGCTGATGGCATTAAACAGAAAAGAAAAAATCAAAAATTGGAGAAAGCGAACATCATAATTTCCTTAATAATTTATAAAAAAACGCCGATGTCTTTTGTTAGATATCGGCGTTTTTGTTTGCATTTTTTATATATAAAATAAGTATGAATTGCAATGCAAGTTTCGGGTTAAAGTCAACTTATTTATTCTTCATATCGACTCATTTCTCTGTCATAAAATTCTATTGCTTCAGTGATCAATTTAGACATTTCAGTTTGTAATTCAGCTTCACTAAGATCTTCTACTTCTTCAAGTAATTCAATTTCGTCATTTTTGAGATTGACTATGAATTGCGGATAATCCATGTGAAGGATAAAAATATCATCTGGGAAGTCGGTATTATCGCCTAGTAAAAATTTTGGGAGTTCCATATGTTTAGTTTTTAAAGGTTATACAATAGTATAAAGCTAGTGTAATTTTTGGTATTTTCAAGAATAGCTCTGCTTTTTTATCGTTTTTGTATCTTTTTGAAGAATATAAAAATTTGTATTCAATATGATTGTAAATCATAGAGTATTAATGGTAAAATGTTGAATACTAGCATCATTTTCACCTATTTCAAGACAAAATCTTTGATGAATGTTCAAATATGGTAGTGATTTGAAGAAGAATAACGACTAATTGTATAAAAATTATGTTTTTGAGAAAAAAGGACATATTTTTAAGCCAAATTTTAAACGAACAATGAAGAAGTTGATTTTCAGTATAGCGGTAGTATGCTTAAGCCAAGTAGTTACAGCACAGCAGTATTATCCGTTGGCTAGCCCTTGTGATCCTGATAAAGTATACGAAAGATTGCCATATGCTGCGCATGACTATAATTGTGTATATCATTTAAGAATCACGAGTCAGCCACATAATGTATTTCCTCAAGAAATTTTTAGATATCCAAATTTACGCGAGCTCACATTCCAAAATACAAATATTAACTCTATTCCGATTGATATTTATTTATTGAACAACTTGGAGGTATTGGATTTGTCCAACAATAATTTGACTTCAATCCCTGCAACAATTGGGGAAATGAAAAAATTGCGCAAATTGATATTACGCAACAATAAAATAAACACGTTACCAGCTTCAATTGCAAATTGCACAAATTTAGAAGAAATTGATATTACAGGAAACCCAATCAATTTCATACCAAGTGAAATTAATAACTTGCAAGCAATGACCACGTTTAAGTTTAGTGGCAATGAGATTAAAGATCCTAAACTTTTATTACAAATCATTCGTCAAATGAAGCATATTACAAACCTTGACTTGAGTGGTTGTAATCTAAACTTTGTTCCTGCTGATGTAAAGTATTTGAAAAACTTGCGCGAATTGAATTTATCTAATAATAATATTCACTTTTTACCTTATGAAATTAGCAATTTGACTAAATTGGAAACCTTAATTTTAGGCGATCCAGCACATCCAGGTAATAAAATATTTGATTTGCCAGCGTCTTTTACCAACTTGCGTAAGTTAAAAACATTGGTTGCCTGCAACAATGCTTTCGTTGAATTTCCAATGGTATTGACATCTATGGAAGGTATTTCTACACTAGATTTGAGCAATAATCAATTGCAATATTTACCTGAAGAAATCGGAATGATGTCTGGCTTGAGCAAGCTCAATGTCATGAACAATCAATTGACTGATGTACCTGTGGAAATTGCTAACTTGGGTCGTTTAAGCCAATTTGATTATTCTGGCAACAACTTCAGTGGAGATGTTCAACAAAAAATACTCAGTTTGATGACTGGTACATATAACGACAAACCTACAGAAGTAAAGAAAGCACGCTACATTAAAAAGAAAGCACCCGTTCGAAAAACAAAACGTAGAAAATAATAAAATTGAAAGAGTTGACTAGTTCAACTCTTTTTTTTGCCCCTATAAATCTATTTCAATACGTACTTTTGTATAAAATATATTGTTCTGAAAAATCTTATTGTACAAACCGCCCTTGAAACCATTCAAATAGAACAACAAGCCATTGCAGATTTAGTTGCATTTATCAACGACGATTTTGTGTCAGTAGTTGAGTTGATTCATGCTACTGAAGGGAGAGTTGTAATCAGTGGGATAGGCAAAAGTGCTATCATAGCTCAAAAAATAGTCGCTACCTTGAACAGTACTGGCACACCTTCTCTTTTTTTACATGCAGCAGACGCCATTCATGGCGATTTAGGAATGGTTCAAACTGACGATATTGTCATCGTGATTTCTAAAAGTGGCGAAAGTGCCGAAATAAAAGTACTTGTTCCTTTTATTAAAAGTTTTGGTAATACATTAGTTGCACTATGTGGCAACAACGCTTCTTTTTTAGCTCAAGAAGCTAATTTTTTACTTAACTGTTCAGTCTCAGCAGAAGCTTGCCCCAACAATTTGGCACCAACTAGTAGTACAACAGCTCAACTTGTGATGGGTGATGCGCTTGCAGTTGCATTGCTCAAGTTAAAAGGTTTTCAACCCAGCGATTTTGCTCGCTATCATCCTGGTGGTGCATTGGGCAAACGTTTATATTTAAAGGTTGGCGATTTAAGTAAATTGAATGCAAAGCCAAATGTTTTTTTAAAAACTGATATTAAGAAAACGATTTTAGAAATTACGCAAAACCGATTGGGTGCTACTGCAGTGGTAGACGAAAAGAATCATTTATTAGGCATTATAACTGATGGAGATATTAGGCGAATGCTTGAAAAAAATGATGATTGGCTTACCCTTTTTGCACAGGACATAATGAATTGTAATCCAAAGTGTATCGAAGAATCAGAACTTGCTGTAAATGCACTAGAGAAAATGAGATCAAACAATATTTCCCAACTCGTTGTAACCAATGAAGGTAAATATGCAGGAATCATACATATTCATGATTTAATAAGAGAAGGTATTATCTAAGCTTTTTGATATTTTTGTCTACATTGTCGCCTACTTTTGATAGCATGTCAATGATATCTTGGTACAAGTTTTTACACAATGGTATATATTCAGAGGATACTGCTATCACTTTCGGTGCAATAGGTTCTATGTAAGCGAATGTTTTTGAATCATTTTTAAGTTCTTCGGATAATAATCCAGATTTAGCGCTTAGCCAACAAAATATACTAAATAACAAGGCTGCAAAGCCAGCATATAAAATACCTCCAATTGATTTATTTATCCAACCTAGCATCAGTTTATCCAATACTTTTTCTACAAGTTGTGTGCTCATTCTAAATAAAGCAACTATAACCAAAAAAAGCACAACAAAACTCAATAAAAGTGTATACTTACCAGCAAGTATATCATGCTTAAAAAGTATATCTGCCAATGTATGCGATAATTTTAGCGAGACTATAATGCCAATAAACACAGCCAAAAATGAGATTAAGGCCCACAAAATTCCTTTTTGCCAACCTCGCACAAATGCTAATATGCAAACAATAAACAAAAGGATGTCAAAAATCATTTTTAAGCCTTAGGTGTTAAAAGTTCTTTGATTAACAATGATATTATTTTGCCATCCGCTTTGCCAGCTAGTTGTTTTGTAGCAGCACCCATTGCCTTGCCCATATCAGCAGGTGTTGTAGCGCCAACTTGATTCAATATATCCTGTAAAGCAACTCTCAATTCTGCTTCATCCATTTGTTTTGGTAAAAATTTCTCAATGATTTCTAATTCATCACGTTCCTTTTGAGCCAAATCTTCTCGGTTTTGAGCTACAAAAACCTCAAGTGAATCTTTGCGTTGTTTGGCTAATTTTTGCAATAATTTGATTTCATCATCTTCATTGATTTCACCTTGTTTGCCGTCGGCTGTTTTGGCTAATAAGATTGCAGATTTGATAGCGCGTAAGCCACGCAAAGCGGCTTCATTTTTAGCGAGCATCGCAGCTTTTAATTCCGTCATGATAGATTGTTCGAGAGACATAGTTTCGATATTTATAGTGTTCTTAAAGTTGATTTTTTTTCATTTCTTCTTCCATTTTAGTCTTAAAAGTTTTGGAAAAAGTACGTATTTCTTCTGCTAATTCAGGCTGGTTAGTTGCACGCTGATAGGTGTCGGCCATAGTCATCAATGTTTGAAAAAAGAAGTCATTCATTTCGTCAACCATCATTTTTTTTGTCCAAAGGTCGATGCGTAATGCTGCATTTTCATTGACGTCCCAAATGCTGAGCATAAATGCTTTTGCTTCAGTAGGATTTACTACACCGCCTTCGGCTGCTTGCCAATGGATCGTTTCAGGGTTTTTGTTTTCGTCTAAGGTTACGTTTAATTGTATAGTTGAAGCCATAATTTTGTTTTACAAAGTGCAAATTAAATGGTTATTCCACACAATCTTTCAAAAAAGAAATTAAAATCTAGGGCAACCGTAGGTTTTGCTTAAATCATTGCCTCTTCTATAGTTGCCTTGAAAGATCATAGAAATTTCAAACGCACCTAAACCCGAATTGCCTTGTGCCATATCGGATATAGTATGATCGTAGCTAAACATAAACTGACTTGATTTAAATTTATATCCCGCTGCTGCTATGATGGCATCTTTGCTTCGCATAAATGCACCAAGAATAATTTCGTTAGACAACAAGCTGACACCACTTTCCGTATTAATATTAAACAGTGAACCAAATACGAGTTCGCTTGCTTTCTTTTGACGTGTATAATATACAGAAGGTGATATCATCAATCTGTCAGATGCTTTATAAACAATTTCAAGATTACCTATAGGTCTCAGTCCCCGCTTGTTGGACTCGCCATAAAATGTTTCAATGGGTTGATTGATATGCGAAGCACCTGCACTAATTTTAATATAAAAATTATCATTATTATAAAATGAATAATTCATGCCAGCGCTTAGGTCCAAAAAAGTAGATTTTTGTCGAGTGAAGTTTTCCTGATTGGATACGTTTTGATTGAAATTAAATTCATCCCATTGTACATCAAAAGTTAATTTACTAATATCTACACTACGTTGATTATAAGCAGCGCCCATACCTAAAGATAAACTACTCCGGTCGCTAATTAAAATGTGGTAAGCCAAGTTGGCTTGTGCTTTAGTCAATGCCAGGTTACCATTACCTGCAACGTCGCGCCATACAGCAAGCCCTGTGCCTAGCCAGCTTGTTTCCCATTTATCCTTCATCAAACTAAAATCAGCAAACGTACTGAATGTACTATAAGGAACGGGTACTGTAGCCCATTGATTTCTGAAGTTCATACCTGCGCGCCAATCGTTAGATTGAATAAATCCAGTGTTTGCTGGATTTAATAGCATTGGTGCATTATAGTACTGCGAAAAATGCAATCCCTGTGCAAAACACGATACAGCCGAGAATGCAGATAATGCGAATATTGATATTATTTTTTTCACTGGACTATGTATTATTTAAGTAAAGTAATATTGCCTTTTTTAAAATCTTTGGTGCCATCAAAAAATGTAACAGAAAGTGTATATCCGTATACTTCCATTTCTTGCATGACGTTTTTATATCGTCCATCCCAACCTCTTGCTTTGTCGGTGGATTCAAATATTTTTTCGCCCCAACGATTGAAGATTCTGAATGTCATAGTTTGTATCCCATATCCTTTCACGTAGACTACATCATTGATACCATCACCATTGGGCGAAAATCCTGTTGGTACATCAACCAAAGGTAGTACTAAGCCACGAACAGGTTTGCAAACTGTATCTCTACAACCATATTTGTTTGTAGCAGTTAAACAAACATTGTAAGTACCGTCTTTGTCGTAAATGTGAATGGGGTTCTTGGTCGTATCAGACTGGCCATCGCCAAAATCCCAAAAATAGTTTGTTGCACCTGTCGACAAATTGGTAAACGTATTAGGTTTATTGGCTTCAGGTGGATTTGGAGCCCAGTTGAAATCGGCAGTAGGGGTTGGCAAAATAGCTATCACTTTCTGAGTAGTATCAAACAAGTTGCACGTTGTAGGGTTACCTGCAACTAAAAATACGGTGTAGGTTCCTACTGAAGTATAATCGTTTGTAGGACTCGCTTGTGTAGACGAATTACCATCACCAAAGGTCCAATTCCATGTTGTAGCATTGGTAGACTGATCTAAAAACTGTACTAAAGCAGGCAAGCAAATTGAATCTGGCATCAAAAAGTCCGATGCGACCAAACTAGAGGTGTAGTCGATGTTACGAGTTACAATAGATGGGTTATTACATGCATTCGTATCCGTCATGGTCAAGGTTACAACGTAAGAACTAGCCGCGGGGTAGGAGTGTAAAGGCGGATTAGGACCAGTAAATGAAGTTCCATCGCCAAAGTCCCAAGTATAAACCACATTTGGACCTGCAGGACCATTGTTAGTTGTACTGGTGTTCGTAAACGTAGCAGTAAAAGGATTGCACGAATCTACTTTGGTAAATGTAAAACTAGCAAACAATGAGTCATCTTTAACTAATACGACAAAACTTGCCGTATCCGTAGTTGCTGTACAGCCATTAGGGTTAGAAGCTATTAGACTAATTGTAAATGTACCTGCTGATGTATAGGTATGAGAGGGGGCAAAAAGATTTGAAGTGGGAGATCCATCACCAAAATCCCATAAGTAAGAAGTTGCACTTGAGCTATTGTTCTGAAAATTGACCACAAACGGAGCGCAGCCTGTCAAAGGCCCAGTAGCTGCAGCAATTGCATTTGGGTTTTGAAGTTGGAAGTCGATTTTTACAGCACCTAAATTGCAATTTATACTACCATTACTTGTAGACCATGAGCCTGGTGTGGTAGGGAAACCTTGACTACCTCCACAAGCTGCGCAAATGGCCTGGTAAATAACGCCATTGGGATCAAAACGGCTGGTACCACCATCCACATGTTCGCCATTTGGTGCATTTTGACCAAAAAACGAAGCGTATAACAAGTTTTGAAAATTTTTGCTGAAGACAATAAAATAAAAATCACTACCATCTGTCGTCGTTTGGATTGCGCCAGGAGTAGTTGGAAGCCCTGTCGTATTTCCTGGATTACCGCCAGTAGGGCCACCCCAACCAGAAACATAAATACTGCCACATTTATCGACTAAAAAAGCTACAGGTGAAATATTCGTAACAGCTTGTGTTCCACTACCATACACAGTAGACGCTAAAATTGCAGTGAGTGTATTATTTAATTTGGTTACAAATTGAGAAGAATTCGCATTCGTATACACCCCAGCTGTAACTGGGTATGCACCATTTGTTTGTCCCATGACATAAACACGGTTACTGTCATCGGTTTGAACACCATATACTTGATCGTAAGCATTTGTGCCTATAAATGTTCCAGCTTGAAGTGCTTTGGTGGCTGCATTGAATTTTAATAAAAAACCATCAATACCGCCCAAAGCAGAAGGATTTAGTGTGCCTTGACTAACTGGTAAGTTGGCACTTTCTGTTCCGCCAGCTACATAAAGTGTGTTTGGATTGACTTTGTCAAACGAAAGGACATAACAAGCATCATTGCCAGAACCACCCCAATAGGTACTCCATAGTAAGCTAGAACAATCGTTGTTGAGTTGAAATATTACACCATCTTGAGCGCCTGCAAGTGCAGTTTGGTTGGCTTGTACTGTAGGGAAATTTGAGGATGAAGTACTTGCGGCTACCCACATTGTGTTATTTGCATCGGTAATAATTTCAGAACGGGCATCATCGCCGTAATTGTGTTTTAAACTTTGTAAAGTAACATAAACAGGTGTTATGTTTTCACCATCTGCACCACTGCCACCTAGATAAGTTGAGCCTATCAAAGCTGTACCTAATGCATTGAATTTTGTAATAAACAAATCAGCTGCACCGTTGGCTGTATTGTCATAACAACCAAGTGAAGTAGGGAAATTAGTGGAATATGTTCGACCAGCTACTGCAAGGTTTCCATTATTGTCAACGACAATACTGTGAGGTTGATCATTGTCTGAACCGCCAATATAGGTCGAATAGATCAGTAAATTACCAGCAGCATTAAATTTGCTTATTACTGCATCGCAACCAAAAGCACCTCCACTGACTCCGCCGCCACCAAAAGTTGTTTGGAAAGCGCCAGCGGTAGTTGGATAACCAATTGCACCAGCAATTCCTCCTGAATAGAAATTACCTAAGGTGTCATAAGTTGCAGTAAATCCCCAGTTATCTGCTGCTGAACCGGTTAAAGTAGAGAATACTAATACAGGATCAATGACAAGGGGAACATTTTTATTGTATCCTTTTGGGAAATCGAAAGAAAGCTGATTTTCTTTATTGAGTTTGTATTTGCAAAGTACTTCTTTTTTTATATTGTCGACATACTGATATGCATAGGGCGCTAATTCAGTATTTTCGCCTACAGAAGTTGTAATAATGAGTTTGTTATTGTCAAGTCTAATGCCATTTACGCCATCATATTGTATTATAATATTTTTACTATCAGCATTAGGATTTACAATGATATCATATTTGATATTGCCAGCTTCGGAGTATATATGTGCATCAATGCCTTGGTATAAGTTGGCATAATTGACAGCAAATGCAGGATGAATTTCAGATTTCCATTTAGAAGGATCCTTGCCTAAAAAGTAATTGTAGTAATGTTTTTGTTTTTTTTCTTCAGATAATACGGTTGACGGATTTGAGTTTACAAAAGTCATATCATACACATGGTATTTAATTGCTTTAGTACCTGCATTTGGCGAATTGTGCAACTCGGTTCTGATTTCATGAAAATTAGAAGCTACTTGCATAATTCTAAATCCGTTTGTTTTCAGATAAATATCGCCTGTTGGTGTATTACCACGATAAGCAAAATCACCTTCCCATTGGCCTTTATTCTGAATATACTCAACCGGCAACATGGTTGTATGATTGTGGGCTTTTAGAGTGTTTGATGAAACCAAAACACAAAAAAATGCTATTAAACTAAATATCTTTTTCAAAGCAAACGTATTTGTAAGTAAATATAAAAATTTATTATCAATGTCAATAACAAATAGACGAAAAATTATAGAAAAGAGTTAGTTAGGTGTATTTAAATTAGAAATAGATGTATTTTTACAAACTAATTAATTGTAAAGAAATTTATTATGTTAAAAACAGGAAATCCAATCGTAAGCATATATACTGAAATGACGCCCAATCCAGAAACCATGAAGTTTGTGGCCAATAAATTGCTTTATCCAAGCAAAAGCATTGAATTTCAGAATGAAGAAACCGCTGCACCATCACCTTTGGCAAAAGAATTGTTTGGTTTCCCGTTTGTAAAAGGCGTATTTATTGCTAGTAATTTTGTCACATTAACCAAAACACCCGATACTGATTGGAACGATGTTATTCCTAGTTTGCGAGAGTTTTTGAAAGAATACCTTGAAGAAGGAAAAGTGGTGATTAATGAGCATGAAATAGTAGCAAAACAAGACAACAATATTGTACTTTCTGAAGATACCGATATCGTAGCTCGAATCAAAGAATTGCTTGAAAATTATGTCAAACCAGCTGTCGAAATGGATGGTGGTGCTATATCTTTTAAAAGCTTTAATGACGGCGTTGTAAGTCTGGTTTTGCAAGGCTCTTGTAGTGGATGTCCTTCGTCAATGATTACATTAAAATCGGGCATTGAAGGTATGATGAAGCGTATGATTCCTGAAGTAAAAGAAGTTGTAGCTGAAGCAAGCTAAAGGTAACTGATTTACGGAATATAACGCCTACATTTCAATAATAAAATAGTTTTTTTATTGTTACAATTTCTATTTTTGTGACTGAAGATTTCTATGCAGTCATTATCACAACAACAGCGATTACTCCAAAAGTTATCACCTCAGCAAATTCAGCTCATGAAATTGCTGCAGGTTCCTACGGCTATGCTAGAAGAGCGTATCAAAGAGGAAATGGAGGAAAATCCAGCTTTGGAAGTGAGCGCTGAAGATTATGAAGAGAAAACGCTAGAAGAAAAAACCAATGAAGAGCTGAAGGATGAATTTACATCAGAAGACAATGAAGATTATATAGCTGATGAACCTGACTCGGATGAGTTTGAGCGCATCGATATAGGTGAATATGTAAAAGAAGGTGATGATGAAGATGCAGATTACAATTTTCAAGCCGACCAATACAATGCAGGTGAAGAAGATGAAAAAGTAGGGTTTCAACCTAAGTTTGAAATTTCATTTTATGAACACTTAAAAGCGCAAATAAATTTGCTCAATTTGGACGAACATCGATACACAATAGCCGAATTTATAATCGGCAGTGTAGATGATGATGGATATTTGCGACGCGATATTCCATCTATTGTAGATGATCTTTCATTTAGGCAAAATGTCTCGACGAGCGAAGCGGAAGTAAGAGAAATATTGAGCATGGTGCAGGAGTTGGATCCGCCAGGTGTCGCCGCAGCAGATTTAAAAGAATGTTTGTTGCTTCAGCTACGCAAAAAACAAGTGAATCCAAATGTGTTGTATGCGATAAAGATTTTAGATCGTTTTTTTGATGAATTTACCAAAAAGCATTACGAAAAAATACAACGAGCAATGAACCTTGATGCTGAAGATTTGAAAGAAATCATTCAGGTCATAATTAAATTAAATCCTAAGCCCGGCGCCTTGTTTACTGGAGGTGCTAAAACACAAGCTTATATTATTCCCGATTTTTTGGTGTACAACAACAATGGTATATTGGAATTGCAGCTGAATCAAAAAAATGCACCCGATTTGCGTGTCAGTTCTACCTTCAGGGATATGCTCAAAGATTACGATCGAGGAGACAAAAAGGATAATCGACAAAAAGAAGCTGTTCTATTTATCAAACAAAAAATAGATTCTGCCAAATGGTTTATTGATGCTGTACGTCAGCGGCAAGAAACTTTGATGCTGACCATGACAAGGATTATGCATTTGCAGGAGGAGTTTTTTCTGACAGGCGATGAAACTGCTTTAAGACCCATGATATTAAAAGACGTTTCGGATCGCACTGGTATGGACATTTCTACCATTTCAAGGGTCGTTAATAGTAAATTTGTCCAAACCGAATTCGGTACATTTAAGCTAAAATATTTCTTTTCGGAGGCTATGTCCACAGACAGCGGCGAGGAAGTTTCGACCCGTGAAGTGAAAATGATATTGAACGAATTGATTCAAAATGAACAAAAAAACGCGCCACTTTCGGATGAAAAATTGACCGAAATGCTCAACGAAAAGGGCTATAATATAGCCCGTCGTACCGTTGCCAAGTACCGCGAACAACTAAACTTGCCCGTAGCAAGGTTGCGGAAAGAATTATAGTTTAGCTTCAATGCTTTGCTGAATTAAGCGTTTTTTGTCATAATTTGTTACAGTAATATTATTAAAATTTAATTCTGATTTCTGCCCTTTAAAAAGAAGTCATTTTGCTATTATTTTCATTACATTTGTGTCCCTTAATATAGCATATACATGTCTACAAGCGAACAGTTTATTTTAAAGGATGGTAAGGTGTATGTACCTGCCACGACTTGGTTTGAAGAGCGAGCAATAGCCGAATTGCCGACGGAAAATAATCAACAAAATTTAGTGAATGCCCTAATTGACCGATTTCAAGAGTTGGTAGATAAGCGCGATGAACTTAAAAAGGAATTTGATGAATCTTCTGATAAAATTAAGATTGCGGGTAAAGTGGCCCGAATGAAGTCTTATATCTGTACGGCCAAAGCCATAGGCGATTATGCAGCGGTATTGTCTGTGTTTGATCAAATGGAAGCAGCTATCAAAATTGCTATTGATGAAGTTTTGGCCCAAAAAGAAAAACTGGTATTGGAAGTTGAAGCCTTATTGGAATCGAAAGAGTGGAAAGATGCGACCGATCAATTGCGTGAATTGCAAAAGCAATTTAAAGATTTAGTGACAGTGCCTGATTTGAAAAACGAGGAATTTAAAAATCGATTCGAAAAAGCGAAAGATGAGTTCTTTAAACGTAAACAAGCTAGTTTTGAAAGTTTCGAACAAGACTTATTAGATAACCTCTCTAAGAAATTGGAATTATGCGAAAAAGCAGAAGCGTTATCTAATTCAGTTGAATGGAAAAAAACGACTGAGTTATACCAGGACATGAACGAAGAGTGGAAAAAAATAGGCATGGTTCCTAAACATCGCGTGGAGGAATTATGGTTTAGATTTAGCACTGCAAAGGATATTTTCTTTAATCGCAAGCGTGAACATATCGACGAAATCAAAGTAGAGCAAGGCGGAAATCTAGCTAAAAAGTTAGAGTTAGTAGCTAAAGCTGAAAGCTTGAAAGAAAGTAAAGATTGGAAAAAAACATCAGATGAATATGTTCAACTGATGGAGGAATGGAAAAAAGTAGGTCGTGTATCGCAAGATAAAAGTGATGAAGTCTGGAATCAATTTTTAGATGCTAAAAACTATTTCTTCCAACAAAAAGATAATTTTTATTCGACCATCAAAGTTCAGTTGGAAGACAATTATGCCCGCAAAATGGCGCTTGTAACTGCTGCAGAAGAATTGCAAAATTCAACTGATTTTGATCATGTGACTAAAGAATTTATGGATATGTTCGATGAATGGAAAACCATTGGTCGAATACCCAAAGAATATGGCGATGATGCATGGGAGCGTTTTCAGAAAGCAAAGAAAAATTTCTTTGATCGTAAGGATGCCAACCGTGAAAAACGTAAAACAGAAATGTCGAAAGATTTGCAAGAACGTTTACAACGCAACCGAGGATTTTACAACAAGGTTGGCCGTGAATTGCAACGTGAAGAAGAATTATTGTTTGATGTAGAAGATCGATTAAAGAATTTACCTCCAACATTACGTTCGTACGAAAAACGCGAAGAGCTAAATGAAATGGTAGAAGATATAAAAGAGAAAATCAATCAATTGAAGGCTAAAGCGAAAGATGTAAAAGAAAAGATTTTTCAAGATGAACGTGAAATCAACTATATACTAAGAGGGCCAAAGCCTAAGGCAAAACCTCAGCAACCTCAAACTAAAGTTGCAAAATCAGTTGAGGAAAAAGTTGCGGCAGAAGAATCTATCGAAGTAACTGAAACAACGAATGCACAAGCATCAATTGAAGAAAATCAAAATGAAACCCATTCTATAGAAATTGAACAAATCCCAAACTCGATCAATGATGAAATGGCGGATTAAATTTTAATAGCGAAAAGCGAATAGCCAATAGCGAATAGTCAAAAGTCAATAGCGAATAGCCAAAAGCGAATAGCCAAAAGCGAATAGCCAATAATCAAAATCCAAAAACTTTCAACTTTCAACTCTCAACTCTCAACTCTCAACCCTCAACTTCCAACCCTCAACTTTCAACCCTCAACCCTAACATCTCAAATCTAACATCTCAAATCTCACATCTAATTATATGTCAAACAAATTATTCGAACTCATGAAGGATCTTGAACACGAACAAGTCGTGTTTTGTCATGATCCAAAATCAAATTTAAAAGCTATTATTGCTATTCATAACACTACATTAGGACCAGCATTGGGTGGTACACGTATGTGGAATTATGCATCAGACGATGAAGCTTTAGTAGATGCTCTTCGCTTGTCGCGAGGCATGTCCTACAAAGCTGCTATTTCAGGATTAAATCTTGGAGGTGGTAAAGCTGTAATCATTGGAGATCCAGCGCTTAAAAGCGAAGCATTGTGGAGACGATATGGTAAGTTTGTCAATTCATTGAATGGAAAATATATCACTGCAGAAGATGTCAATACCTCTGCTACGGATATGGAGTATATTCATTTAGAAACCAAGCACGTAACTGGTATACCAGAATATATGGGTGGGAGTGGTGATCCGTCGCCATTTACAGCCTATGGCGTTTTTGTAGGTATGAAAGCCTGCGCCCACAAGCATTGGGGCAACGATAGCCTTTCTGGCAAAAAAGTGATGGTACAAGGTGTTGGACATGTAGGCCAATATCTTGTTGGACATTTAGTCGAGGCTGGTGCAAAGGTTTATATTACAGATATCAATCAAGACCGCATTAAAGAAACAATTGATAAGTACAACGTTGAATACATAGAGCCTTCTAAAATGTTGGATATGGAATTGGATGTTTATGCTCCTTGTGCGCTCGGTGCAACTGTCAATTCGGATACAATACCAATGTTGAAATGTCCTATTATAGCAGGTGCTGCAAACAATCAATTGGCAGTAGAAAAAGAGCATGGTCGTCAATTGATTGAAAAAGGTATTATTTATGCACCAGATTTTTTAATCAATGCAGGAGGTTTAATCAACGTAGCTGCTGAAGCAGATGGTTCTTACAACCGCGAAAAAGTAACTAAAGATGTGGAGAAAATCTATGGTCGTATTTTAGATATTTTCACCTTGTCTGAAACAGATAATATCACTACACAAGAAGCAGCTATGAAAATAGCTCAAAAACGTATCGATGATATTGCAAATGTGAAATCGAGATTGTAATCAAGATTTTGATAAAATGAAACAACGCCCGAATTTGATGTTCGGGCGTTGTTTTTTTATTTTAATTCCAATCGGTATTATTGAGTTCTATTAACTCTAAATGTACATTTTACGTTTCGATCTGGAATGTTTAAGCCTTTAATATTTCCATTAAAACTACCCTCGATTTTACCGCCTATAGCTTCGTATTTTGTCAATGTAACAGGAATAATTGTATTGATGTAAGAATATGAAGAATCAATAAAAGGGTCGCTGTCGAGATGGTCTCCAAAATGGGTGAGATAATGGTTCCCATTAACGGATTGCGAGCCATCAAATGCGAAGGCAGCAGCTTCCAAAGTAATTGAATCAACAACGCCAATGCCGTTCAGCAGCTGTCCATAATCATTGTTTATGCCCCCGTCAAAATATCCACTAATGTCTGTTATAGTATAACTCGTTTTAACACCATTGATTGTATTTTCACATTTTACAAATTGATTATAGGTATTGCCGCATGCAATTAAATTTCCTACATTATTTAGGCCTGAGTTTAAACTTAAATTAGTTTCTACACCATATACTTCTTCGTCAAAATCATAAGGAATCAATTTTACATTAATAGGGGTAAAGCATTCTATAGTAGAATTGAAAAAAATCCCATTACTCGATGCTTTAATAAATTTAACGTCGTTGTTATGTTTGTACTTCACATATCCATTCTTGCAAATTTCATTCGTACAATTTAATATAGTACCTGTAATGATGACTTGATTTGTAGGTGGTATATTTACTATAATATTGTTCAAACTTACATCTGCCGTAGTTGTAGTTATATTTTGTGAATGCATAATTGTATTGCATAAAGGTAAAAATACATCTAATTTTAGATTAGCATTTTTGGGAATTGCACCTGCAACTTTTCCAAATGAATTAGTGGTAGTAAACCTACTAGTCGAATTTGCTATGTTGGTTATTGTTATATGAGCGTTAACTAGTGGCGTACCGTTTGCGTTTTTAAAAGTGGCTTCAAATTGAACAAAATTGCTTGGTACATCACAATTCCAAAATGAAAAGTGCGACACAGAACCCACATATTCATTCCCTTGTTTTTGCGCAAACCCTTCTTCTTTCCACATGCCGGTAGTTCCGTCAAAATGCCAAAGGGGTATTGTTGTTGGGGCATTGCTACTCAATGAAGCAGGAATCGGAAACGTAATTTGAGCATTATTTCCAGGAGCAATTTGCAAAGCTTGATTATTGTCGTCATAGAGTTCTGCACCGATCATGCCATACGATTCTAGGATTTTTTCTTCTTCACTATTGTCAATGCCTCTTAGTGCTCCAGGTATCAATTCGCCTAGTTTATCCGATGTTGGGTCTATCCATGATGAATATACTGTGACATTCCCACTGTAAGGAGCTCCAGTACTTTTGTTGACAATTGAATTTGCTGCAAAATTAATTGTGCCACCTCCGTTGACTTGTACTAAGCCACCAATAGTTGCATTAAAATTGGAAGGATTCTTTTTCTCAATCATTCTTATTTTAGTGTAATTGTCTTGGTTTGCTATGATATTCATCGTACGATAACCATTAAAGTAATTTGGTTTTGTTACTTCTAAAGTTGTTTTATTCTTTGAAGTGCTGATTTGCATAAATAGAAAAAAACCATCAGAGTCTGTAATGCAAGTATGTGTATTGGTTTTTACGATAGCGCCAAGTATTGGGTTTCCGTTTTCATCTATAACCTGTCCAGCTATATCTGCAGTTACAGTCTGATTGTAAGTAGATGGATTAGGTATATTATTTTTCTTATTGCATGAAATCATGATCGCAATTAAAAAAAGAGCTAAATAAAAAACGTATTTCTTCATAAATAAAGGTTTTGTTAAAGTATGACGAAGAGTATTTGATATATGTTAGCGACGAATGGATTTAAATTCTTTGCGACACCATTATGTTTTAGGGTTAAAATAAGTACTTAAACTATATGTTGATCATGTATTTAAACAACAACGCCCGAATTTGATGTTCGGGCGTTGTTTATTTTAATAAGATATATACTATTTTTTCCAATGTTTATCAATCAAAAACACATACACTTCTTTAGGTCCATGTACACCTACGACCAATGTTTTTTCAATATCGGCAGTACGGCTTGGTCCGGTAGTCAGACTCATCATAGAAGGCAATTGATTGTTGTATTTTTCTTTCAGCAAATCTATTGCATTGCTAATATCAAATACCAATTGGTTGGTAAAAGCTATCGTAATATGTATTGGAGAATAAACAGGTAATGCTCTGCCGTGATCCTGTCCAGAACTCATAATTGCGCTACCAGTTCGCGCTATCAAACATTCGCAAAGCGAAAGCCCGACTTCGATATCGTGCATATCACCAGCATCTTTTACTTTAGCTATATTGTGTTCTTGAAACAAATTGAGCAGGAACTGATCTTTGGTATGGATGGTGTTCCACTTCATGGTATCAGCAAGGGCTTCAAATTGTTGTATCATGTCGGACTCGTCACTACAGTATACAAACTTGCCTCCTAATTTATTGAATTCTTCGGCAAACTTTTCCTCAAGGCTCAGGTCTGTTTTGACATAATGGTCATGCATTTTCTCAGAATCAGGAAATGGCATAGGTACTTTATGCTCACTTAAAGCTTTGTGTATGGTGCCTAAAATAGTTTCGCGGGAATGACTAGACATGGCTACTCGTTTAGTTTAAGATTCGGTTGTAGGTGATGTGTTCGGTAAATGTTCAATTGCTATGGCAGAATCTACCAACATCGGTGCGTCCTCAAAAGTGCTATGTTCTTCGAATGGTCGTTTTCCGATTAATCGTTCCAAATCATCTTTGTATAAAACTTCTTTTTCAAGCAAAGCTTCCGCTATAATTTTAACATCATTCATTTTGTCTATCAACAATGCTTTTACACGGTTGTAAGCTGTTTCAGACAAAAGTCGAACTTCATCATCAATCATTTTACCTGTTTCCTCAGAATATGGTTTTTGAAACGATCCTTCACTTTGTGGGTCGTAGAATGATATGTTACCTAGTTTTGCATTCATACCATACACACTCACCATGGCATAAGCCATTTTAGTAACTTGTTGTAGGTCTGATAAGGCACCTGTAGATATTTTTCCAAATACTAGTTCCTCTACGGCTCTACCACCAAGGGCCATAGCCATACGATCTTCCAATTCTTCTTTTAAGGTCAAGTATTTTTCTTTTGGTAGATATTGTGCATAGCCAAGGGCAGCTTCACCGCGTGGTACGATAGTCACTTTGACTAATGGATAAGCATATTCAAGGAACCAACCCGATACCGCATGTCCTGCTTCGTGGTAAGCAATGACTTTTTTCTCCTCAGGCGAAATGATTTTATTTCTCTTTTCCAAACCACCTATAATACGATCTATAGCATCATTGAAATCATCCAAATTGACATCCGATTTGCCTTTACGAGCTGCTATCAAAGCCGCTTCGTTACATACATTGGCAATATCAGCACCCGCAAAACCAGGGGTTTGAGAAGCCAATTTATGAATATCCAATGTAGTTGCAGTTTTAAGTTTTTTCAAATGCACTTTGAAAATATCTTCACGACCCGATAAGTCAGGTATATCAATGGATATTTGGCGGTCAAAACGACCCGGACGAAGCAATGCTGCATCCAATACATCAGGACGATTCGTAGCTGCTAAAACGATAATACCGCTATCGCCACCAAAGCCATCCATTTCCACCAAGAGTTGATTCAATGTATTTTCACGCTCGTCGTTGGTCATCATTTGATTTTTGCCACGGGCACGTCCTATAGCATCTATTTCATCGATAAAAATGATACAAGGCGATTTTTCGCGGGCTTGTTTAAACAAATCACGTACGCGACTAGCACCTACACCTACAAACATCTCTACGAAATCAGATCCACTCATACTAAAAAATGGAACTTGCGCTTCGCCAGCCATAGCCTTCGCCAACAAGGTTTTACCAGTACCCGGAGGGCCTACAAGCAAACAACCTTTAGGTATTTTACCACCTAGTGCGGTGTATTTTTTGGGATTTTTCAAAAAGTCAACAACTTCCATCACTTCCACTTTAGCCTCGTCTAAGCCAGCTACATCGTTAAATGTAATATTGACTTTGGTGCCTTTTTCAAAAAGTTGTGCTTTGGATTTGCCGATGCTGAATATGCCACCTGGTCCACCGCCGTTGGCGCCGCCGCCCATTTTGCGCATGATCAGTACCCAAAGGCCTATCATAATGACTATAGGCAATACAAACTGAAATAATAGCCCTATCCAACTACTTTTTGAGTCTTCGTTGTACGTAATTTGAATGAGTTCGTTGGGTGCAAAGTTTTGCTGTGCATCCTTCATATCATCTCTAAATTGTTCAAAATTACCAATGGTAAAGGCGTAATGCGGCCCTTTTTCATTGTCTTTCAATTCTTTTAAGAGGTTAGCATGTTCAGGTTTTTTGAGGCTGTCCATATCCAAGTACACTTCTACGGTTTTATTAAAAACCACTAGACTATCTACGAGTTTTTTCTGAATGAAGTTTTGATTGATTCGCAGAAAAGAGGCTTCTGTTGGATTTTGTCCAAAATCGTTTTTCCAAAAATTCATGGCAAGGATAGCCACTGCAAACAAACCATAAATCCAATATAGATTAAATTTTGGTCCTTTTTTTTGTGGTGTATTCGGATTTCCGGGCGCGCCGGGCTGTAATTTATTTTCTTCCATTGTAGTGCTGCAATCGTTGCGTGAATAGATTAGTTGTGTTCTTTTTGTTCGGCATCGTGCCATAATTCTTCTAATGCGTAAAACCCGCGTACATCGGCCATCATACAGTGTACAACGACATTGACATAATCTACCAAAATCCATTTTTCGCCCGCTTTGCCTTCAAATCGAAAAGGTTTTTCGCCACATACTTCCTGTACGCGTTTCTCGATATTGTCCGCAATGGCCTTTACTAAGGTGGTATTGTTCGCTTCGCAAACTATAAAAAAGTCTGCTACAGCTTCCGGTATTTTTTTTAAATTGATGGAGATAATCTCTTCACCCTTTTTTTCATCAATAGCTGCTATGATGGTTTTGATAAGTTTGCTGTTGAGCGTTAACCGAGCTATTTTTTTTGGTTTTTCGTCTGTCGTAGTTTTCAAGAAAAAATATATTTTTTTATGTTGCGTTAAATAAATAATTTACAAATCTAAACAAAAGAAACGAATGCCGAAAAAATCCATCATTGGAGATGTAATCATTGAATTAACTGACATAGACAGTACCAATAACTATGCCATGCGGTTGATCAATGAAGGAATGGCAGAACATGGCGTTGTGGTACGTGCCGATTTTCAGACTGCGGGCAAAGGACAGCTTGGAAATACCTGGCAAGCCGAGGAGAGTAAAAACTTGCTGATGTCTGTAATCCTTGATACGAGGGCGTTTCAGATTGAGAATCAGTTTTACCTCAACGCTGCTGCATGCCTCAGTGTGGCCGATACCATGATGCATACCTACAATGTACGAGATGTCAGTATTAAATGGCCAAATGACATATATGCAGGTAATCGAAAACTAGCAGGTATATTGATAGAGAATAATATTAGGGGCAATTCCTGGTCCAATGCCGTTATTGGTATAGGCTTAAACGTCAATCAAACCCAGTTTGCAGACCTCAATAGAGCCACTTCGCTAGCTTTAGAGGTAGAAAAACCCTTAAAAGTGAGCCAAATCATGAAACAAGTGCTCAAATCCTTTAACCACTACTTTGGTTTACTATCCACAGACCAGGATATGGTATTGCGCTCGTTCAACAAATTGCTGATGGGCGTAGATACCCAAATAGCTTTTACCAAAAATTATGAACTCCAGGAAGGGGTATTGCTCGGTGTAGATTCGTATGGATTGCTCGAAATCAAACAAGGCACCAAACTCAAAAAGTTTAAACATAAAGAAATAGAGCAGGTGATAGGGTAGGAAGTTCCTTTTTCTTTTTTTGGAGCTAGACTGAAATACTTCTATTGAGCTACTTCCTGCTACTTTGTGCGCACGGCGCACTGAAGTATCAGGGCTAAACTTCGGGGACACACGCATTATTGAGCTGATGAAATGCAAATGCAAGCAACTCATTTAGGTAACTATTTTTATAATCCTTAACTCCAAGTGATTGATGCTAATCTTTAAGAAGGCAAGTGAGTTACTAATATACCGTTTTATTTACTTCTTTTTTCTACCCCCTGTTCGACATTTGTAATGTCGGACTGCTATCGGCGGTTTTGCAAACCGCTAAGCAGAAATAGGAGTAAAAAAATATTATTAAATTGCTAGTAAACATTAAATTCCGTTCTCGCAGAGTCCAAGAGGTGGGAGACTCCGCAAGGACAGAAGGTTATAGCCTCCCAAATTTTTGAAGCTATTTTAATTATATAACTTCATTTTCTATGATTTGAAAAGAATGAACAATATATTTGAGTATGCTATTCATAAAAAATTGAAGCATTTTGCCATTTTGTAATACTTGCTAGTGGTTGAAAGTTGCGTATATGGGAAGGTTAGCTGCAATACAACCAAACCGCAAAACTGAAATATAAATGAACAAACTAATCATTACATTTTTAACCCTATCCTTTTCGATTAATTCTCTCGGACAAATTAATATTCATGAAAAATATTTCCAAGCAGATACTTTATTTAATTCTAACAAATTTCAGGATGCTTACAATATTTATAAAGAAATAAAACCGCTTGCAGATAAAAATGATACTTTATACAATCATATTGTTTGGAATTATGTAGTAGCAACTTCAAAACTAGAGTATCAATTCAGGATGAGAGAGGATTATAAAAACTCACTTTTATATGGACTAGAAGCACTAAAACTCATTAAAGATAATAAAGACAATTTTGGTAAAAAATTCGCAGAAAAAGAACAATGGATGATAAAGAGTATTATTGTTTCATATTTTGGGCTAGATCAATTAACTGAAGCCCAAAAATATAAGGAGATATTATACAATGGGTACAAAGATAAATCTTTGCCAGAAGGAATAGATGGGTTCTTCAACTTTGATTTCTTCAAATTAAACAACAAGAATATTTGGGGATATGAATGGTATCCCGAGTTGCCAAGCAACAGATATTCAAGTAGCTTTACTAAAGTTGTATATTATGTTTATAGTACTCAACCAGATGGAACAGATAAAGATCAATTATTTAGGTTCCATGTACTTATGTTCCATGGTGACGGAGAGTTAGCTTATATTTTAGAAAGGCAATATGAAGAAGGAAATTCAACAATAAGTGGTTCTTATTATCAATATAGATATAAAGAAAACATCGACTACTTAAAATTACGAAAAGACATAATTGAAATAGTTTCAAAAGACATTGAACCAAGTAGTAAAAGAATTACGCCAAAATGGTAAATTACTGCCTTCCGTTCTCGCAGTGTCCCCAGCCTCTGAGACTTATAAAACGAAATCGTAATTGCATTCTTGTGATATATTGTTTATGTTTTAAATTAGCAGTATGAAAAATACACCCTATCAAAGTGACATCTTTTTTATCACATAATGAACATGAAAGATTTTAATTTTGATAAAAGGCTAATAGCATAAAATGAATATAGGTTCACAAAATATGAGGAAGAGAATTTCGTTCAGCGAGTCGCGGAGTCCTCGAGGCGGGAGACTAAGTAAGGGCACAAATATCTACATCATAATGAGGTATTTGTACACCATCATCACACTTTTATATTTCGTTGTGCCCACGTATGCACAACATATTTCAAACAATAATCTTGTAAAAAAAAATGATACTTTACCTCAACAAATACTACCCAAAAAAGTAGCAGAAGCTTATGACGAAATACCTAGCCTTAAAGCTTATATAGCCTACAGGCTAGCCAATGGCAATGAGGGTATGGAAAAATATTACCTTACAAAAAACATAGAGCAGTTTAACAGTGTCTATTTGTATGAATATCTAAATACTTATGATGAAGTTGATTCTGAAAAATTAGAATTCGATTTGGATGAAGATAGAGATTTGGATTATTGCATGGTATATAGTAAGCCGAAACCGCATATAGACTTTTTTATATTTGATCATGTTACAAGGCAATATATTTTAGATACATTGATGAGTAAAGCACCTTATTTAAATCTCAATTTAAAAGAAAACAAATTGGTAATAGCAGATTATCCAAGGCAGCAGATGTCTAAAATAAATAAAGTACAAACTTATAAACGATGGAATAATTATTGGCAATTGATAGAATTGGAAATACAAGATTACCTAACACCGCATAATAGTATAAATGATGCAAGAAGAAGACGATTGAATGATACTTTATGTACTTACGATGATAGAACTAATCAGTATATACAACATGCCGATTATAACTTTGATGGCAAAAAAGATACTCGAATAGCACACGATAGCAATGTCGTATTTCACAATGCTAGCTATTACTGCGAAAAATTCGACTATTATATCTATGAAAAAGAAACAGGCAAAGCTATCAAAGATGATTTTTTAAGTTCAGGCACTTTTACTTTTGACTTCTACAATAAAATTGCGATAGGCTATGTTGAAAAAAGAAATTTTACTAAACATAAAATTTGGCAAACTATTTCACTCAAATATGAATGGATTAATAATAAATTCGTAAAAACTGAAATTGTAGAGCAAATACAAGCTTGCCCCAATTGCGAAAAAATAATTACCATTACATCTAAATTAATTGATGGCAAATGGCATCAGGTAGATTATAATCCAGGTGACGAATAAGTGAAATAAAAACTTCTCTATTGGTTTCTTTTCCACTAAATATAATTGGATTTCGTTTGGTGGAATCAAACCGATAATCTGATAAGTTTGTATATGAAAAGTATCCATAAGTATTTTATATAATAATTCATTCGGGCACACTCATATTATATTTCAGAAAAAAAATTATATGATGAAGAACGAATTATGGTACTCGTTTACTATACAAGCATTTCGTATACTTTTAACCTTAATTTATTTTGCATTTTGCAATATTATTTTATATTTGTTTTGAAAACCTACTTTTCAACCTATTTATTTTAATGCTAAACAGCATTAAATTGATTGAAACACATAAATAACACAAAATGAAATTAACTACAAGTTTCATAATTTATCAGCAATTGCACACCTTGTTGGATCAAGCTAAAACGGGTAATCCAAATCAAATATCAATTACTTTAGGTGTATCTGTAAGTTGCTTATATGCAATTAAAAATAAATTGAATAAGAATAGATGTTTATGGCGAATAGGAATTCGTTTAATCAATTATAGAAAAATCAAGCAATTTTATTTGAAAAAATTAAATAATAATTTAATACTCATTGAAAAAAATATGTTTTCTTTTCAATGCACAAACTTTTAATTTTTTCAAAATTACAAAACAAAACATCAACTTATGACTCTACACAAACAAGATTTACTTAGAAAGTGCATCATCAATTGCCTTATTTTATTAGCTTCTTTGCAAAGCTGTAAACAAGATAAGGATAAACTTTATAAAAGAGATTACAACCAAATTCGAAATGAAATAAATACGATGGCCGATAGCGATCAGCTTATACGAATTGCTTTAGAGTATGGGACTTGGGATACACTTGAATGGAAAAAACTAGAGGATTCTGTCTTAATAAATCCTTCTATTTATGATACCATTAAGGGTAAATTTATATTAAATAATGAAGGAAGAGACTCTATTTCTAAATATATGGGTGAAACACAAAAAAATTATACTGAAAGACTTATGAAAATCATTGATAAATACGGATATCCTAGTCAAACTAGGATTGGCAATACTACTAATCGAATTATGTCTGATATATTGCTGGCACACCTATACCCAATTGATAAAGAGCAACAATTAAAAATTCTACAAGAAGAGTTAAAGACAAAAAGGATGAGCGACAATCAGTTTGGAATTGCTGAGTGGAATCTCAATTTGAGAAAGGGAATACCAAAATTAAAAGGAATTGAAATAATTATTCGTCTTCCAAATGGAAAGGATTCAGTTATTAAAAATTGATTCCAATTTTGTTAGTATCGAAGTGAAGGGATTGAAGTATAGGCTTATCAACAATTATCTAAAATGCTATTTTTCAATTTCAATCGATTAATTGTAATTAATGGAATATTTTATAAACCACTCCAAATCATGAAAGCTAGTATAGTTTCTTTAATGAATTATTTTTTTAAGAATGGGTTGTTGATTAAGAATACCAATAACAGCTCAAAAAAGGTTATAAAAAGTACTTTTATTTTTAAATTTATGCGAATACTACAAATACTTATTTTAATACTTCTACCTTTCATAGGAAAATGTCAATATTCATTTAAAGACTTTTTGAGAGTTAAAATATTTTTATATTATTTAGAAAAGGATTCTACACTTTTAAGAAAAGTGAAATATACCGATATCGAATATTATAAAGGGATAAATTTAGGATTTAATGATTACAACAAGTATAAATATTTGCTAACTTATTATAAGAACTACTTTGATAATATTGAACTAAAAAAGTTAGTATATAATTATGTAAGCTTGGGTTTGTGCGATATAAATATTCCATCAGTTATAAAGTTTAATCAAAATATATATGATAATAGCCTATTCACTAATGCTCGACATAAATTTCTAAAGAATGTGAACTCGAAATTATATGAACAAATGTGTATTATAAACCAAAGAGATCAATGGGGTTAGAACTATAGATGATACTATAGATAACAGATGGAAAAGAATACATGAAATAGACTCTTTGGATTATATACAACTAATGAACTTAACAAAAGAGAATGGTTGGATGTGGGGGCAAAGGTTTGATAGATATAATTGTTATGATAGTATTTGTTTTGAGCTTCATGCGATCATCAGCCATTTTACCAGGTCTCAAATAGTCAATTTTAGAGATCTAGCTTTTGAGTACATATGTCAAAATAAAGTAAGTTGGGATGAAGCTGTTGTGTTGCAGCAGTTTTTATATTGGAAAACCCCTGCTCATATTTCAAAGCAAAATGAACAGATTTTCCCATTAGAGTTATTGAAATTTAATTCTAAGGGACAAATTGATTTTGACAGTTCATTTTTTGAATTGTATACATTAGGATGCGTAACACTGAAAGGTCAGCGTAAAATGAAAATATCAATATTCCCGTCAGAAAAATATATTATGTCATGCCCATACATATATCAGAGTCAATTAAAAAGATTAAAAAAAATATTAATCACTTTAGGTGCATCAGACGAACAAATTGAAATAGTAAATAAACCTTTATATGCAGAAAAAGAAGTTTCTAATAATTTTATTTATTATGAGCTCAACCAGTTTGGAGGTCGAATGAATTGGTACGAACCATATAGACTAATAATGTGGTAGGAAATGATAAGTATTATTTTAGAAAGTGATAATCCATCAACTTATGGAGTTTTTGAATGGTTGTAGCATATGAAAATGCAAGAAATTTATATAATCTCGCCAATTGATTAATTTGTAATTAATTCAATAGCTCTATAACAGGCAATTTTTTTTTTGGGAAGATTTTTAAATACAAATTATTATAGTTGATTTTTGTTGGAAAAAAAATGAAGTTTATATTAATACTTTTTATTATTATATATGAAAAATTAGACTACGAAAATGCTTCGCATAGAAAAACTAGCTAGTATATTTCAAGTTTATTCTTGACATTTCAATGAACATGCTTTAAGTTGATTTTGCTTAAAATGACTTATTGAGTTTTATGTAGTAAATAAATATGAACATTTAGTATGGTAAATCACATTACCTAAAGCATCTATTTAAAACAATAGTAATCAAATCTTAAACTAAATCATGGTACTCGTATACTATAAAAGCATTTCGTATACTTTTATCCTTAATTTATTTTGCATTTTGCAATATTATTTTATATTTGTTTTGAAAACCTACTTTTCAACCTACTTATTTTAATGCTGAACAGCATTAAATTGATTGAAACACATAAATAACACAAAATGAAATTAACTACAAGTTTCATAATTTATCAGCAATTGCACACCTTGTTGGATCAAGCTAAAACAGGTAATCCAAATCAACTATCATTTACTTTGGGTGTATCTGTAAGTTGCTTATATGCAATGTTGAAGCAGTTAAATAATAGTAATATTCCCATAGCTTATTGTAGGCAAAAGAATAGTTATATTTATCTGACGGATACAAAAATCGAAACTGGTTTTACAAATATTCATAATCCTAACGAAATAAAAGGTGGGCATTTTTCAAGTATACATACCACTATAGAAGATATGAATATGGGCGAAATACATTTACATCTGCTTAACAAGACTCCACCCACGTGTAGTGGAAATACCTCACTTTTGGATTTAGAAATGCATTTCAAAAACAAACGGTAAGCTCACAGACCACCTCGTTGTAACAATGATATAAAGTGAGCCTTGCAGGGTAGCAAGTAAAGCAAGTGAAAACAAATTTTAAAAACTAAAATTTAGCCTTTTGAGATTAGAAAGGCACAAATAATTATGAAATCTATCAATAAGTTTGATAAAAACACAATTGAAAAATCTAAACTGATATCAATAACGGGTGGGGAAGATTATAGTTCAATTCCGAGCGAAATACAAAGTGCGATTGACGCAGGTCCAGATCTAGATAAGTCAGCTGGCCAAGTAGCTTATCAACATGCATCATGGAGGTATACAATAGATTACACATACAATGAACACCAACATTGTAGTGATAGTGATCATAATGTTACATATGATGGGCATTTTATAAAGCATTGGAGCTATGGCTGTTAGACAATTAAAAGAAAATATAGGCAAAAATTTTGCCTATTTTTTTTATATTTTGTTCTTCGCAGTCTTCCTGGTTGTTTCTTCTACTACTAATTGTTTGTCTAAGTGGGATGCTGGTGTTTTGGTTGATTTTGTCGGTATTAAAAGTGAATTCAAGACGAAAGATAACTTATCATACATGAATTATAAACTTAAGAAAATGCTTGCAGACAGCATATTAAAGACTAAAAACAGTTTGTATTTCGAGATTCTTGATAATCTTAATCTTGAACATGTTACTGTAGGGACAAAGGAACCTATACTTAATGCATTTCAAATAGATTATTTGCTGAAAATAAAGAGATACACTAAATGTCAGGGACTATTCACGAATGCAGTGTTTCAAGGGGTTAATCCATACCTATTTCTATCAAAAGAAACTTTGTTAAACGAGAAAAGTAAAATTAAAAGTTACTACTTACAAGCAATTACAAATCGTAAAAAATATATCAATTGGGATTACTATAGCAAAATGCTTGATATATGTTATCTCGACCAAAAGTTCAGGAAGAATGTAACTCCTGAGAATAGAAAAAATGATCAGTTTAATAAAAGAATAAAAGAGATAGACGAAAAGAACTTTATCAAGTTCCTAGATTTGATTAATTCCAACGGACTTGTTAATTCGAAATCTTATGATACATCTTTTAACGGCAGCAATATACACTATAACTATATTGCATTAGTTGTACATTTTACACCCATACAAAAAGAGATAATTTTGAGCAAAATAAGGTTGCTAATTCATAAAGGATTGGCAAGCTGGAGTGATTATTCTCAAATTGTTTGGTTTTCTTTTTGGAGGGAGCCGTTGAAAGAAGCGAATGGACGAAAATATTTTAATTTTAATGCAGTTAAACTAAATGAAAATTTGACCATAGACTACTTAAATTCTTTTATAAATTTAAACATTTTTACCGAAAGTTATTTACGGAAACACAAAGGTAGGGTTTCATTTTATCCAAATCACAACTTTGTCAAAGCATCTCGATATTCTGTTATAGTAGAGTCTTTAACTAATTACTTTATTAAAAACAAAGTTAACCGTGAAAATTTTTCATTCAACAATAAAGTAGAGCAGAATATAGCCTCCAAAAGTTTGAATTTATTGAACTACTCTATAGACAATAAATGTAGAATTTCATTTGATGAAGAGATGTAAATCTAATAATAGCATGTTATGGTATTAATTTTAACTGAGAGAAAAGACACAATGTCTTATGAAGTTTACAGTCACATTAAGAATAATGGACATAAAGTATTTTTAATTTTTCCAGATAGTGAAATTGAAGTTTTGTATATTACCATTGACGGATTTTCTTTAAAAGTCGATGGTGAAATTTTAGTATCGGATGAAATTACCAGTTTTTGGCATAGAAGGGGGCATATTCCAATGAATGAAGGTATATTAAAAATATGCAAGGAATCAGAAATTCTTGATTACTTCAAAACAGATTTAAAAACACTTTACGATGTTTTATATTTTGTTTTATTCAAAAGAAACTTAAACATTATGGGAACTAATCGTGTAATCAACTTCTTTTATGCAAAAAAATGTGGGATAGATATTCCGAATTTTATAATCACTCAATCAAAATTGGAGTTGGTAAAATTTAAGCAAACGTATAATGATATAATAGTAAAATCATTCAGTGATGGAATATTTTTGAAAAATGAAATTTCAGTAACAATGAATTACACAGAGTTGTACACTTGGGATGATTTATTAATTACACCAGCCTCATTTTTTCCGAGTTTATTTGTTGAATATATTCACAAAAAATATGAAATAAGAGTTTTTATTTTTGACAGTTTATTATATTCGGTTGTTTTTCTAACTCAATCTGAAAATAACACAAAAGTTGATATGAGAAGAAGTTCAAAAGGAACACCCCAAAGAATCTTTGAAATATATTTACCGACTGATATTCAAGGGAAACTCCTCAGCTTACTGTCAATTTTGTCAATTTCATCTGCCTCAATAGATTTAATTTATGGATCTGATGGTAATTATTATTTTCTAGATCTTAATCCGTTTGGACAATTTGAAGTTGTTCATCAAAATTCTAATAATAGCATAACCTATGAAATAGCTAATAAATTATGTCAAAATATACAAGCAAACTAAAAGACTTTGATACTACTGAATATTTATGCTTTGTTCAACTAAGTTATACTAAGTTATCCGAATTTGATTTGAGCAATACAATCCATGAGTTATTGCTTTATTCTAAACCTACAGAAATTATGCCTTTTCAATTAAAGCTATTCCCCTCACCGAAGCAAATTCTTAGAGATGATTTCGAATAATTGTTTTTTAAAACTAGTTCCGAGTATAATGATTTCTTCAGGATTCAAAAGGACATTGTTAATTGATTCACTAAATGGTAGAACATTCATAATTAATAATGACCAATTGCGAATTCTTGAAGAGCTAACGAAAGGTACTGAATTATCAGGTCTAAAGGAGTTTTGTTTATATTATGGAATCAGTTATCTAGATATCTTTTTAGAGTTTCTGAATACCTATCAATTAATTCTTTCATTTGAAGATGAGGAAGCATGTTTTATTTATACTGATTTGCCTAAACCATGCCAATTCAATAAACTCAATTTCAATTTAGTAGAGTATTTAGTATTAGAATTTGAAAAATTTAATGCGGGTCTCATTAAGGATATTTTAGAATTGAAGCCCAAATTTATTTTATTAAGATCGTTTTCAAGGTCTTTTGATTCTAATATATTGAATACAATTGAATTTATAAGAACATTACCCTTTCATTCTGTTGAGTTTCATGCAAATTATTCCATTGAATTATATTCTATTATATCTTCTGATGACTTTAAATTTAAATTTCCAAATTTTTTCATAATTAAATTATTTTCTTCTATTATAAATACCGAGATTTTAAATGGTCACATAAAGATTCATTGTTTTAGAGAAGAAATGGCTTTGGTAAATTGTGGAGTTATAGGTCCAAAACATTTTAATTTAAATTCTTCACATATAACCGAATCTCAACATCACAATACCTGCCTCAATCGGAAAATAGCTATAGATGCAGAAGGCAATATCAAAAACTGCCCTAGCATGGCTAAAAGTTATGGAAATATACGGGATACAAAACTGATTGATGTAGTCAAGAATCCAGAGTTTCAAAAGGTGTGGCATATCAAAAAAGATGAAATAACCAAATGCAAAGATTGTGAGTTTAGGCATATCTGTACCGACTGTCGTGCCTACCTTGAAAATCCTGAAGATATGTATAGTGCGCCGCTCAAATGTGGCTATGATCCTTATACTTGTACATGGGAGGAATGGAGTACAAATCCATTGAAAGAGAAAGCCATTGAATATTATGGGATGGAGGAGTTAGTGAAGAAATAGTTTCCAAATACAATAGAACACGGATAGAAATGATCGCATTGATTAAACAGATTAATTGCTATGAAAAAAATAAGCTACAAAAAAAATAAAGTTATTTTAAAACACAAATTAGTTAACTCATGTGTAAATCTTTCTAATAAGTGTTTAGAAAATGGCATTTAAGCACTATTCACAATATGATGCCATGGACTGTGGTCCGACATGCATTAGGATGATTGCAAAGCATTATGGTAAATCCTATACATTAGATACTCTTCGAGATCAAAGCTACTTAACACGTGAAGGTGTAAGTTTACTGGGTATAAGCGAAGCTGCAGAGAAAATAGGTTTTAGAACTTTAGCCGTGAAAGTCCCCCTTTCAAAATTGGGAGAGGAAGCTCCTTTACCTTGTATTTTGCATTGGAATCAAAATCATTTTGTGGTGTTGTATAAAGTCAAAGCTAATAAATATTTTATTGCTGACCCTGGACACGGTTTGTTAACACTAAATAAGGATCAATTTGAAAAATCGTGGCTACAACATAGTACAGAGGGTGTAGCATTGCTTCTCGAAACTACGCCAGCCTTTTATGAACTTAAAGAGAGCGATGGCAAACAAAATAAGGGTTTTCGATTTCTGTTTCAATATTTACGACCTTTTAAAAAATACATTGCTCAAATATTTTTGAGTATGCTTATAGGTAGTGGGCTTACACTTATATTTCCATTTCTTACGCAAGCATTAATAGATAATGGAATCAATCATAAAAATATTAGTTTTGTGGTACTGATACTGGTAGCACAGATTACGCTTTTTTTTAGTAGTATGTGCGTAGAGTTGATAAGAGGTTGGCTTATGTTACATATCAATTCACGCATCAATATATTGCTCATAAGTGATTTTTTGATGAAACTCATGCGTTTGCCATTGAGTTATTTTGATAGTAAACTGGTAGGGGATATACAACAGCGAGTAGGCGATCATAGTCGCATCCATTCGTTTTTGACAGGATCAGCATTGAGTACCTTGTTTTCGTTAATCAATCTAGTGGTGTTTACGTTTGTACTTGGTTTTTATAGCGTAAGTATACTCGGCATTTTTTTTCTATTTAGTTTGCTGGGTATTGGTTGGATATTTATTTTTTTGAAACGAAGAAAACAATTAGATTATGTACGTTTTCAACGAATGAGCGACAATCAAAATGTTCTATTTGAGATGATAACCGGCATGCAAGAAATTAAACTGAACAATTGTGAAACTAAAAAAAGATGGGGTTGGGAAAATGTGCAAGCCAAACTATTTTCACTGAATATTAAAAGTCTATCGTTGGGGCAAACGCAACAAGTTGGTTCGGTTTTTTTTAATCAATTAAAAAACATATTTATCACATACATATCGGCACGAGAAGTCATGAATGGACATATGACAATGGGGATGATGATGAGTGTAAGTTATATAATAGGTCAGCTGAATGCCCCTATAGAAAGTATACTAGGATTTATACAAAGCGCGCAAGATGCCAAAATAAGTTTGGACAGACTGAGCGAAATACATCATAAAGACGATGAAGATGTCAATGTAAATTTAAAAACATCAAATACCATATCCCAAAATAGGAAAAACGGAATTGAATTTAAAAATGTATCGTATCAATATCAAGGTCCCAATTCACCTTTTGCATTAAAGAATATTGACCTTCAAATACCTCAAGGTAAGGTAACTGCCATTGTAGGATCGAGTGGAAGTGGCAAAACAACGTTGCTGAAACTTCTGCTACAATTTTATCCGCCTTCTCAGGGTGTCGTTTTGGTGGAGAATCAGGATCTAAATACCATTAATCCTCGACTATGGCGAAGTCAATGTGGTACTGTAATGCAAGAAGGATATGTATTTGGTGATACCATTGCAAACAATATTGCTGTAAGTGATGATGCGGTCAATCAAGATAAACTCCTACATGCTGTAGATATAGCCAATATCAAAGATTTTATAGAAGAGTTGCCACTAGGATATAACACCAAAATAGGGGCATCAGGTACTGGTATAAGCACGGGACAAAAACAACGCATGTTGATAGCACGAGCTGTATATAAGGATCCTTCTTATCTCTTTTTTGATGAGGCGACTAGTGCACTGGATGCCAATAATGAAAAAATAATTATTGAAAATTTGAATCAATTCTTTGAACATAAAACAGTAATTGTAGTAGCGCATAGATTAAGCACGGTTAAAAATGCAGACCAAATAGTAGTACTATCGCACGGCGAACTAGCAGAGATAGGAACACATCAAGAGCTAGTCAACAAGAAAGGAATGTATTATGAGTTAATCAAAAACCAACTAGAGTTAGGGAGTTAGAAAATGAAAAGTATACCCAATTTTAAAAAAAAGCTAAATTTATATTGTCAATAATTAAAATTAATACAGAAGAAACGAAACATCAGTCTCTACTTTACCAAACACGAAGTGAGGAAGTACAAGACATCATGGGGCGAATGCCTTCATGGTTAGTTCGCTATGGTGTTATCATGATAGCATGTATTTTGGTTTTATTGTTTACAGGGTCTTATTTTTTACGTTACCCGGATAAAATTCAAACACAACTTGTTATTACATCTAATAATCCTCCAGTAAGGATAGTAGCAGAACAAAGTGGTCGTATCAATACTATTTTTGTCAAACAGAATGACTTAGTCGCTCAAAATTCAGAATTGTTGTCTATTGAAAACGCTGCACAGCATTTGGATATCAAAGAATTAGATAATTTGCTACAACATTATATTCAAGAAAATAATCATCTAAATCAATTTCCAAAACGCAACTTCGTACTGGGTATATTGCAAGTGCCATACGAGGAGTTGCTGATGAGTATTGCTGAATGGAATGATTATTTAAAGATAGATAATAGCTCTATGAGTGTGGTGCAACTCGAAGAACAACTTAAGGAAAACAATACATTGCAACAGCAACTATTAAAAAACGAAATCAATATTAAGACTTCTAACAATATTGATAAAAAACTTTTCGAGAATGAATCTAAATTATTTAAAAAACAAGCTATAACAGAAGAAGCATACCTGATGTCCAAAAAGAAATGGATTGACCAACAAATGAACTTAAATTCGAATAAGAATAATTTAGTATCCACGCGCATTAAACGTGCTGAATTGCAAAAAGGGATTATAGATATACAACAGGAACGCAACAAAACGTTGCTAGGGTATAAACGGAAAGTAGAATTACAGATGAAGGCTTTACATCAACAAATTGAACTTTGGGAAAGGACATATACGGTTAAATCTCCAATAGCTGGGAACGTTAATTTATATAGCATCTGGAAGGAAAACCAATATATTCAGGCAGGTCAGCCAATTTTGTTGATCGTGCCAAGTACAGCAGAACTCATCGTGAAAGGCTATTTGCCAGTTCAAAATTCAGGACTTGTTAAAACGGGTCAACATGTGTTAATTAGTCTTGCAAGTCACCCGCCAAATGAGTTTGGATATATCGAAGGTTATATATCGTATATAGCTGCTGCACCATTAGATTCGGTTTATTCATTTGATGTTATACTTAAACAGGGATTGAAAACATCAAATAATAAAACCATTCTACAGCAACCTGAGATGTTTGGAATGGGCGAAATACTAACAGATGATAAAAATGTTTTACAACGATTATTTGAACAGTTTAAAAAATAAAGTGAAGTATAACATGAATCATTTTTACTTGAATAGAAGTTGTACAACATGTGGGGTATATGCGCCTAAAAAAGTACTTTTATTCATAATGTTGATCTCTTTTGGTAAAGTCCAATCTCAACAAAAATGTACAACCTTGAATGCATTGATCAATGAATTTTATTCAACTAGTGGTAAAGCCTCTATATTAAAGAATCAATTTAAAATTAAACAGCTAACTTATTTAAATAGACTTCAGAAGTACAAGATTGGAAGTAAACTAGATGTGTCACTACCTTATTCGAAATCAATAGAATCAATCCTTCAGCCAGACGGAAATTTACTATATAGTCAGCGCGAATTTTTGAATCCTATAGTCACAACAAGTGTGTTTAAGAAAATACCATTCACAGGAGGTGAAATAGGTTTGTCAAGTAGTTTAGGCTATTTTCAAAATTTTTTACAATCAAATAGACAGTTTACTGCAAATTGGTTAAATCTATTATGAATCTCCGTTTCCATACCACTACGTAAACTGGATGGGTAGTGACAGTTGAACTTTGTACTCAAATTAAAAGTACAATGAATATTTTAAATTTCATGAATGAGTTTTCGACCATTGAAGACTG